>Ga0209635_10000115_pt1 | contig 46305 bp, 42 predicted proteins | sample DeeMarSWOR230_32_FD_187463 | JGI IMG/M metagenome (GOLD analysis project Ga0209635, IMG submission 187463) | Marine sediment microbial communities from White Oak River estuary, North Carolina - WOR-2-30_32 (SPAdes) (version 2) | ecosystem: Environmental > Aquatic > Marine > Intertidal zone >...
AATTTGATTGTTCGCAAGATTAGCAGTGAGGGTTCTAGGGGTTTTGGGCCGTCTTGTTTTGTTAAGAACGGGATATCTGCAACGGTTTCTCAATAAAACCCCAATTTTTAAAAACCTAAAAATTAATCTAAGATTTTTTCTATTGCTTCTTTATCAATTTCATCAGCTAGTGGAATACCTGTAACTTCCTCCGCCCTCTTAGTGAGACTCATCAAGTCACTTCTATTCATAAGCTCAAGCTTCCATTTTCTAGCTCCTGCCATCATCTGCTGCAATCCAACCCCTATCCTTTCTGTTAAAAATGTATATACCCCAACAGCCTTTAGAGGTATTTCATTGAATCTTTCACCATATTTTTTCTTCAGATCTGGAGTAGCTATGAAAAATTTGCCAGGAACAGTACCATATCGATCTGCAAAAAGTCTAGGCAATTTATCCTTTGTAGAAAGTTGAAGAAAATAGTCTGATTTCATCACAGCTGTTATCGGCGCTCTTGCCATTAAAACAGCTTTGACAATGGGTCCTTCACCAAAATTACTCATCGCAATTGATTTCAAAATAGAAGTCTCTTCTATAAAACCGCCTGCCATAACTATATCTGGCACATAAGCGCCCTTTCTTTTCAAAATCCTACAGCATTCCAAAACTAAAGCCTCAAGATATACTGTTGGAAAATTCATCTCATTCATCATAGAAACTGGACTCATTCCTGTTCCACCCCCAGCACCGTCAAAGGAAACAGCATCTATTTTTGCTTCTGAAGCAAATTTCATAATATATGCAATCGCTGAAGGTCTAAAACCACCAACCTTCAAAAAAACTTGTTTTGCTCCTTGCTCTTTTAACCATTCAACATCTTCAATGAAAGATTTTTGGTTTGGAATTGCTATTCGACTATGCCTTTCAAAAGTTTTGAAGACTCCTTCCTTAAATGCCTCTTTAACCATATCATCCTCTGGATCTGGAATCACTCGATATCCTCTTTTCTTAACTAAAATGGCTTTATCTAAATCATTAATTCTGACTTCTCCGCCTATCGCTTTTGCACCTTGTCCCCATTTTCTCTCAATTATATTTGCTTCTAATTTGGATAAAGCGTACAAATCTACACCTAATTTCTCATCCTCCAGATTTGTCTGAATTATAACATCACCATGCTTGGCATCCCAAAATTTTCTAAAAGTTTCGACTCGACGTTTTAAATCTTTTGAATATGTTAATTTTCCTCGCTGAAATTTTGCCTCAGAATCCATGCCACAAACATTTTCACCGATTGTAATAGCTGCTCCAGAAAGCGCAGCCCCTATTGCCAAACCATCCCAATGTTTACTGGCAACCGCAGTGGATCCAAAGGCTCCAGTAATAATTGGCAGCTTGAGGAGTATTTTGCCTACAGTAGTTTTTATATTTACATTCTGGAAGAAAGCTAAGTCAGGATCTTCAACGATACCTTGCACTTTGAATACCCCGCTCTGGATATTGAAGTGTGACCAATCTAATCGGTAATCTTTCAAAGAAGCAGCAGTGCTTGCACCAAATTGAACAGGTTCAGGATACAAAGCCTCTCTTCCTCGAAAAGCTGAGAGACTAATTTCACAGAGAATTGGACAATCATGTATACAGATTGGGCACATACCACTAACAGGGCTTACATCTTTAGCACGTGTGGATGTACCTGTAGTTGATTTGCCATTCAAGTAAGAACTATTCTTTTGAACACGAGCACTCGTTTTAATCACCAGTTAAGATAAAATATGAATTGAGTATTAAATATAAAAAGCATTCAAATTCAATCAAAATATCAGAAAGCATAAGAAGCTTTCCAATGAGTGAGTATTTAATTAACTTCCAATTAAAGAAAAAAAATGCGATCAAATATTACTTATTGTATACTTAAAACTATAAAGAATTATATAATCGATAACCATTTTATTGTAGCTCTCAAAATGTCAGCTCCAAATTGCCCCTGTCCAAAGAGAGAATGTAGCCTTCATAGTGATTGTGAAAAATGTGTTGAACATCATAAAAACAAGGATGAGATGCCATTTTGCGCAAGATAGATATTATTTTTAACGAAAAAATTCTATTACAATAAAATCACGAGAGATTCAGGCAATTTACATTAAACCTTCATGAGATTACTTCATTTAAAAGAATAATTGGCTTTAAAATGATATTCTGCTAATTATGTCTTTGAATCATATTGAATTAATTGAAAAAAGAATAAATTTATGCGGTCGCCGGGATTTGAACCCGGGATCGCAAGCTTGGAAGGCTTGTGTCCTAAACCAACTAGACGACGACCGCGCTCAGGATACAAGCCTAATACAACAAAATAAGCATATCTCAACCAAAGCAGACGAAGCAATCATAAACACTCTAATAACAATTAAATCAAATAGAATCAAAGAAGCCTCATGTAGACAGATAAGCTACAAACTAAAAGAAACCGCAAGAAATTCTGGTATAATTCAACCAAAAGAAAGTAAAACAATACATTTCAATCGCAAAAAATCAAATCATCGAAACGAGAAGATATAGCCTTCACTCGATTTTCAAGAAAAGATTAAAAAAATTAGAAGATAAAACCAGAAAATCGATTATTAATGATAAATTGGAGCATAAAATCGACCATCCTTAGTCTTCTTGATAATAGCAAACATTCCACCAGCTATATAACTAATCCAACTTTCTTCTTGATAACTAAAACGTGCCTGGCGACTTGTCACAGCTTTTTCAATTGAGGTAGCTCCCATGGATAAAAGTTTAGATTTAATATTAGCCTCAATCCCAAAAACGATGACTGAAGATGTTTCCATACCCTAACCTCCGCTCAGATTTATTTTGTAATAAAATAGAAAAAAATGGATTATTTAAAACAAATATTCAATAAAATTCTATCAAATTACACATATATATTACTACGACAGTTATTTAAACAATCTTCCCTAAAATACCAAAAGCTTAATCACAAATCAAAAAACAACGCAAAAACTGAAAACTAAAAAAAATTAATCTAGAAAAAAATTCATACACCATCAACGATTTCATAGTGTTCCAACACTTAGCTTATAAACAACAAAAAAAACGGTACAGTCTACATATAAAATATTTTTTGAATACAACAAATTCAAGAGGAGACGATATATCCGATGTTTAATAGCAGAAAATCACAAAACAGTTTGCGCTGATTGTAAACAAGAATGCACAATTGCATTCAAAAAGGAATTTCCAAATAAATTTTAAAAGAATTAAATATTTTAGAAAAAGAATCATTATCCTTTAATTACAGCCATAGGTGTAAGCCTAGCAACTTTAGTCGCTATGCCTAGATTATCACTAACATCTACCACAACGTCTACATTCTTATAAGCATCATCAGCCTCTTCAGCTAGAACTATTGGACTTGCCGCCTTCACAACTATATCGCGTTTCTCCAAATTGATACGTATATCCTCACCCCACCATTTTCGTTTTGCGGCTGAACGACTCATCATTCTTCCCGCACCATGTGCAGTTGATCCAAAAGATAAATCCATAGCTTTTTCAGCCCCACTTAGAATCCATGAACTTGTCCCCATACTACCAGGAATTAAAACAGGCTGACCTTTAGACCGATAATCAACAGGAATATCTTCATGACCAGCAGGAAAAGCTCTCGTAGCACCTTTTCTGTGAACCCACACTTTCTTACGTCCACCATTAACTTTGTGTGTTTCAACTTTTGCTATATTATGGGCAACATCATAAACAAGTCTTAATCCAAAAGTCTCAGGATCCTGATTAAAAGTTTGTTTAAAACTTTGCCGAACCCAGTGCATTATTGCTTGTCTATTTGAAAAAGCATAATTCACAGCACATGCCATTGCTTGATAATAATCTTTAGCTTCATTGCTCTTTCCTGGAGCACATGCAAGTTCTCTGTCAGGAATATTAATGTGGTATTTGTGTGTTGCATTTTCCATGATTCTAAGGTAATCTGAACAGACTTGATGACCATATCCTCTTGACCCGCAATGTATCATCACAGTAACTTGACCTTCAAAATTAATACCATAGGTTTCTGCTTTATTTTCATCATAGATTCTATCAACTTTTTGTATTTCAAGAAAATGGTTCCCTGAACCTAAAGTGCCTAATTGCGTTAAACCTCGTTTCTTTGCAATTGGGGATACTTTTTGAGGATTTGCGTTTCTCATACATCCTGATTCCTCACAATGTTCAGCATCTTCAGACCAGCCAAATCCTTTTTTTATCAACCATTTTACCCCTTCTTTGGTTACGCTATCTAGTTCAGATGCACTTATTCTGAAATCTTTTCTACGACTACCTAAACCAGAGGGTACATTTCTGAAAATTATGTTAGCCAATTGTTTAAGTTTAGGTTTCAAGTCTTTTTCAGAAAGAGTTGTTGATAAAAGCCTAACCCCACAATTAATATCATAACCAACACCCCCGGGGCTTATAACACCTTCATCATAATCAGTTGCTGCTACTCCACCTATTGGGAATCCATAGCCCTCATGACCATCAGGAAGGGTTACCGAATGTTTGTATATTCCAGGCAAATGAGTAACATTAGCAGATTGCCAAAGAGTCCTATCAGTTTGCATTTTTTTAATAAGTTTTTCATTTGCAAAAACTAGTCCTGGAACCCGCATACCCGGCTTATATTTTGGAATGCGCCAGATGCAATTTTCGATTTTTTCAAGTGGAATTTTTTCATGAGAGAATTTATGTGATCCCAAAAGTTTCACCCTAAAAAACAAGATCTAACTGGTATATAAAATAGTTTTCAGCAAAAATTTTTTTTTACAATTAGGTCAAATTCAAAACATTAATAGTAAAAAATGAAAGAGTGCAGAAAAAAATGATTTCCCTGAAAATAGTATAGAAAAATAAACTTAATTAGGCATTTCTATTATCTACGTAGAGAGAAAATATAATTTAAAGCTGAGAGAAATGAATGCGATTATTTTTGGAGCACCGGGTTCCGGAAAAGGTACATATGCATCTAGGCTAAAAACAAAACTTGAAATAGAAGTAATTTCTATGGGAGATATTTTCCGGGATATAATGAAAAAAGAAACTGATTTTGGTAAAAAAGTTAAAAAATATGTGGAAAAAGGCCAATTAGTACCTGATGAAATGGTTATAAGTGTTCTGAAAAAAAATCTAACGCAAATCCCCTCTGGAAAAGGAGTTATTCTAGATGGTTATCCAAGAACCATTCCGCAAGCTGAGACTCTTCAAGAAATTGCTAATATTGATGTCATCCTTTTACAGAATGTTCCTGATTGGATTATTATTGAACGTTTATCTTCAAGAAGAATTTGCATTAATTGTAGTGAAGTATATAATATTCGTTTTCTAAAACCTAAAATTGAAAATGTTTGTGATAAGTGCGGCGGTCGTCTTTATCAAAGACCGGATGATACTGCCGAAGTTATAAAGGAAAGAATTCAATTATACCAAAAAATGACAAGCCCAATTATAGATTATTACAAGGAAAAAAATACACCCTTTGTGATCTCTGAAATAACTTCTCTTAACACTCCTCCAGAGCAGATTGTAGAAAAAATATTAGAAGAGTTAAAAATCCTAAATTTAACTTAAATATCTAATATAAACTCCAAAATTACTTCATTTCTTTTTTTTATTATTTCCATTCGATGATAAGTTACAGCTTTCACCCCAACTTTTTGAGTGTGTTTTTTGGGATCAAAAAGTTCACCCCAAGCCTTCGCTTCAATAATTAAAGAATCTGGATTTTTCTTAAAAGGAAATATTTTAAATTTAGAATAGAGCATGTTTTTTGTTTCGAAGTTTACCAACAATGCTTCGAGCCAATTATAGAGAAGAGCAAGTTCATCTTTAGCTTCAACTGTAATAGATTCTTCGAAACTCGGGTTTATTTTCTTGATGTTGGTCATAACCTCAAACATTGCAGATGCAGCATTTTCGAAAGCTTCTTCTATATTTTTTCCATATGAAGCGATATAAACATCTGCTGTATGTTCAAGAAATTTGAACTTTTTATTTCTGTGCAAATTTATCACTTATTTTAGATCGAATTAGATCAAAATAAACTAGAATTCTTAGGCAAACAGGTAATTCATTAATATTTATTTGAGATTTCATTTATGGCTTCTATTACAAGTTTTATTGAGTTTTTCACATCATCAAGATTCATCATACCAACAGGGCTGTGAATGTACCTAGTTGGAATAGAAATTGTACCACTTGGTACACCCTGTCTTGTTAGAGAGATTCGAGCTGCGTCTGTTGTTCCAGGTAACCCTGTCTCAAGTTGATAAGGTATATTATTGTTTTTTGCCACATCAACAAGTAAACTAAGTACTTTCGGATGAGAGACTAAACCAGCATCAGTAACGGTTAATGCAGGACCTTTGCCCATTTTAATGTTAGATTCAAAATCCTTTACACCAGGAATATCTCCAGCAACTGTAACATCAAGAGCTATGCCAAAGTCGGGATTAATTCCAAATGCAGCAGTTCCTGCACCTCTTAAACCTACCTCTTCTTGAATAGTACCCACAGCGAAAATATTACAATCAGACGAATCTAATTTTCTGATCGCTTCAATCATTACCGCGCAACCAGCTCTATCATCAAAAGCTTTTCCGGTAACAATTTTTTTTCCAATTTTCTCATATTTTACATTAAAACTAATTGGGTCCCCAATTTTTATGCCCATTTTCTTAGTTTCTTCAAGATTTTTGGCTCCAACATCAACGAATAATTTATCATAAGTCAAAACTTTATTGAGTTCTTCCTTTTTTTGTATATGCGGTGGTTTAGATCCAATAATTCCTGTTAAATCATCTTCTTTGGTATGGACAATGACTTTTTGCGCTAAGAGAATACGATCATCTATTCCACCCATTTTTGCGAATTGTAAGAATCCTTCTTTTGAGATGTTTTTCACCATTAATCCTATTTCATCCATATGAGCTGCGAGCATTATTTTTGGTTTTTTTTCCTTGCCATTTTTTACTGCGATTAAATTTCCTAATTTATCTTCAGAAACAGTATCAACATATGGTTCTATTAATTCACTTAACAGCTTTCTTGCAGCTTCTTCTCTTCCTGTCACTCCATTAACATTTGAGAGTTTTTCTAAATCGGATTGAATCGACAAATAAATAACCTCTAAGGTTTTTAGATTAATTCTTATTATTTAAATTATTAATTGATTTTGGTAAAGATTTTTAATCTAATAAGTAAAATCAACAAATTAGAAATTAGTATCAATAACAATTCTTAAATTCCAAATAGTATTTATCAAATAGAAGAAAAATGGCTCAACAACAAATCATTAAGATCGGTGTTTTCAAATGTGGAAATATAGGCACATCTCCCTTGATTGAACTTTTATTTGATGAACTTGCTGATCGCAAAGATATCAAAGTCAGAACAGTTACAACTGGATCAAAAATGGGTTTAAAAGACATTGAGGAAGCATTACCAAAAATCTTTGAGTTTAATCCGGATCTTCTTATTTTAATATCGCCTAATACTGCACTGCCTGGACCAGCAAAAGTTAGACAAGAAATTTCGAATAAGGGATTACCTGGAATTGTACTTACTGATGCACCAGGAAAAAAAGTGAAGGATGAAATGATAAATCAGGGATTAGGTTATATAATTATCACAGGTGATCCGTTAATTGGAGCAAGAAAACAGTTTTTAGATCCCATTGAGATGGCTTTGTTTAACTCAAACATTAGTAAAGTGCTAGCTATTTCTGGTGTTTATAGAATTGTACAAAAAGAAATTGATAGAGTGATATACGCTCTTGAAATTGAAGAAAACCTTAGTTTACCTAAAAAAGTTATTACTGTTAAATCTATTCGTGACAATTCTGAGTTTGGTAATCCTTATGCTAAAGCAAAAGCAATGGCAGCTTATGCTCTAGCCGAGAAAGTAGCTGAGGTTAATACTTTAGCTTGTTTTATTGAAAAAGAGAGCCAAAAGTATGTTCCTTTAGTTGCTTGTGCTCATGAGATAGCTCAAGCTGCTGCTCGATTAGCTGAGGAGGCAAGAGAGATTGAGAAATGTAATGATTCTGTTATGAGGAAACCTCATGCTAAAAGTGGCAAAACTAAGATCAAGACTAAATTGATGTTATCTCCAGTTTATGAGGAAGATTTTGAAAAAAGTTTAGAAGAATAAACACTTTTGTATATATCATATATATTTGAATATATGATATTTCGACTAAGTATATATTTTACAGTTGGTATTGTGGTTCTTGGGTAAAAAAAATGAACACCCTTGAAATCACACCATTAGAAAATAAGAAATTGAATGTTCTAATAATAGAAAAAGAGTATAATGAACCTTTTTGGCTTGCTGAAAATAAAACGTCTTCAAAGAATATTGAAGCTATTCAAAAACCATCAATTGGATTCTTTAAGTTTTTAGAAAGTGTTTTAGGAAAAATCAAAATGGATTTTGCATCTGATGAGCTGGGCATGCGAAGTAAAGCAGATTTTAATAAAAGCATTTTATCAGAATTGTTCGAAAAAGTCAACATCCCTTTCTTTGCTGTTGATATGGAGACAAATGCCAGAGATTATGTTGCTACTGCTATTCAAGAAAAAATGGAGCTTAGAGATAAGGCAATAAAAGCCATAGAAAGATTGGCAAATAAAAAAGATGAGACAATGGAAAAAGAATATTTGATTGCTTACGGTCAAAACCTTCAGTCTGAAATTGAAATTTTAGAAAATCAAGCGAATTTCGAGATAAGACAAAATTGGATTGTTATGAAAATTCTTGATCATGCAAAAGAATTTACAAATAAGAACGAAGTTAATTGTATTCACATTTGCAGTCCACAAAATTGTGAAGGAATAAAAAATGCTTTAGAAGAATTAAATGTCAAAGTTGAGACTGCAAAGCTCTCTAAGAAAGTCATAACTGCAACAGCAGAAGTTCCAACATCTAACGAATTAGAAAATTATTTGCAATCAATGCAAATCCAAGTTAAACCTATTATAAAAAAAGCTGAAGGTAAAGCACCGTATCTGCTTTTTTATTTTGATACTGATGTAAAAGCTAGTCCCTTTGACATTTGTATGGCTTACGATATCGGATACGATGCAGTAATACCATATGAAAATGTTACTCCAGAAGAGGCAAAATTACTAACTCAAGATGCATTATTATCACGAGGCCCAAAAGGGGTTAAACATACAACATTTATGATAGGTGGAAAAAATGCTGAAAGAGCTGAAGATGTCTTTAAAGCAGTAAAGAATTCAATGTTTCCGCCATTTGAAACAAGTATTATTGTTGATCCAGCAGGAGCTTACACAACAGCCGCAGCAATGGTTGCAAAAGCTGAAAGTTCAATAGCAGCTAGCAATCTTGGAGAGTTGAAGGATAAAACCTGTGCAATACTAGGTACTGGATCAGTAGGAAAAATAGCAGCTCTTCTATTAGCAAAATTGGGATGTACTGTGATGATTGCCAGTCTAAATCCAAAACGTGTTGATGGAAAAGAACATGCAAATAACATCGCCAGACTTTTAGCTAAGGATCATGGAGTACAAGTTGAAGGCATTTATGCACCTACTCCTGCTTCAAAGATAGAGATTCTCAAAAGAGCTGATGTAATAATGTGTGCAGGAATTAGGGGCATTCGGTTAATAGATAAGGAAATGCTAGATGAAGTAAAAAATATCAAAGTCTTACTTGACATAAACGCAGTTCCACCCTTCGGAATAGAAGGAGTAGAGTTAAATGATAATATGAGAGAGATGCTACCAGGTATTTTTGTAATAGGAGCACTTGCTGTAGGGAATCTAAAACATAAATTGGAAAAAGAGATTTTAAAGGATGCACGAAACCGCGGCAAAGAAGTGTACAATTATACTCATGCATTGCCAATGGCTCGTCAATTATCAGAAAAAAGTCTTATTCCCAAAACTAAACTAATATTGAGTTATCCAAAGAATAGTTAACTTGATGTCTTGAAAGCCCGATTCACTGCTATCTCTGCAATATTTGCTGCAGTATCAGCAATTCTTTTTATGCTATCTCGAATTGAACAGATTGAGCACACCAGCTCAGCTTTTTTTTGCTCGCCCATATGAGTCTTAGATGCAATATCTGCATCCCGCTTTTCAATTTTTAAGTGTCTTTTCATAATTTCAACTGAGAATGAAACATCTTTTGAAAAGAAGGCATTAACAGCTTCAAAATACAACTCACTAGCTTCAGTTCCTGAATTAACCAAAAGCAATAAAACATCATCAGGTATTTTTTCTTTGGTTCCAGCAAGCATAACTAAATGTCTAGCTATATCAGCCGAATAGTCCGCTGCATGCTCCATCCTATAAATTAGAGTTTGGTGATCCATGCAATCCAAAGGATCAATATTAAATTCATTAGCAAGGACAGGATTTTGAGCTGCATTTCTCAACAATCTTAGAATTAAGAAGGAAAATTGATCAACATCTTCATCAAGAGAGAAAACTGCTTTGGCTAATTCCAAGTCATTATTTTTTAAAGAAGTAAACGCATCTTCACACATAGAACGAGATATCATATACATCCTTTGTATTGCTTGGTCAAGTGAAGCTTTGGATTCATCTGCTATTGTCTGAAGGTATACCCCCTGAGGATTAGATTCCATAATTCTCATGTACAAGGTCATAGCAATTTTTCGAATTGCTTTCATTTGTATTATAGAAAAAATTTTTTCAGAAATTAGCATTATACCTGAATAGCCAGCTAAAAAACTTCCAATTATTTTATGCATAATTAAGTCAGAATCTTCATTTTGAGCTATTCGATGGGTTATTTCTTTATTAACTGGTTGTTTTGAAGCAGTAGGATAAATTACCAGAGAGCGGTCTCTTTGCAAAGCATAAGAAACAACATCACCCTTATTGAGTTCATTTAATTTTAGCCAATTCTTTGGAAGGGAAATAACCATTGAAGATCTGCCTAGTGACATAATTCTCCTTTGCATTAAAAATCACCATATATTTGTCTAAATTAATTAATATGCAATATATTTGAATATATACAATATGCATTAATCTTTCAATGTAATAAGCGAATATTCAAAATTATGTTGCAAAAGTAAAGTTATCAAAATATTATTTTAATTAACTCATTGAAAAAAAATTATTAGTAATAATCAGGCAAACTAGAAGAAAGAATTTTTTTTTAAGGTTTGTTAGAAAGATACTGAATTCTATTACAGGCTTCTTTAATTCTTTGTTCTGGCTGAGTCAGAGAAAAACGAACATAGTTTTCTCCATACTTACCAAAACCTATTCCAGGGGTTACAGCCACACCACCTTCAAGTAGTTTACTTGCAAATTTTAAGGAATTACACTCACAGTTTAGCCACACGTAAAAAGTAGCTTTTGGTTTTTCACAGGTAAAACCTATAGAATTTAGAGAACTAACAAGTATGTCCCGTCTTTTTGAATAAATAGCATTATTTTTCTTTAAGAATTCAGGGAACTCATCATTTTTGTAAGATTCCAAAGCTATGGCTGCTACTTTTTGAATATATACAGGGGGACCAGAATCGACTTGAGATTTAATTTTAGCTAAACCCTTCAGTAAATGTTTGTTTCCAATTGCAAAACCGATTCTATCTCCTGTCATGTTAAATGTCTTTGAACAAGAATGAAATTCAACGGTAACTTCCTTTGCTCCATCTATCTCTAGAATGCTAGGAGCTTTATAGTCATCAAAACAAATCTCAGAATAAGCATTATCATAACATAGAATAATATTGTTTTCTTTTGCAAAATCTACAATTTGCCTTAGAATCTTTTTATCCACTATTGCACTTGTAGGATTATTTGGATAATTTAAAAACATAATTTTAGCTTTCTTTGGATCAAGTTTTTCCAAATCTGGCAAAAATTTATTTTCTTCAAGCAAGGGAATGGGAACGGAAATCCCATCATTCAGTATTGCACCACTATTATTATATACAGGATAGGCAGGATCTGGAACTAGAACTCTATCCCCAGAATTTACAAATGCTCTCGCAATATTCACTAAACCTTCTTTGGATCCCATCAAACAAATAACTTCATCCGTGGTAAGATCAATTTTAAATCTTTTCTTACACCAAGAACTAACTGCTTCTCGAAAAAAAGGTTCTCCTTGGCTTAAAGAATAATTATGGTTTTGCTTATCAGATGCTTCTTTTTTAATAGAATTTATCACAATTTCCGGGGGTGGAAGATCTGGATCGCCTATACTCAAAGATATGATGTCAATCCCTAGAAGTTTTTTTTCATGAGTTATTTTTTCTATTTCAGCAAATAAATATGGAGGAAGCTTCTTGATTCTATCTGCATAATCGAAATTCAATTAAGTTCACCCATTTAAAACAATCTTCCTTCAAAAACTTTTTCCACAGGTCCTTTCAATAATACGGTTTTGTTATATTCTATTTTTAATTCTCCACCGAGAAGACAGACCTTTACTTTATTTTTTGTTTTTCCAACAACATTTCCAGCAATAACAGCAGCACAGGCTCCAGTCCCACAAGCCAAGGTCTCTCCACATCCTCTTTCCCAAACACGTACCTTTAAAATGTCCTCTTCCACTACCTCAACAAATACAACATTTATTCTGTTTGGGAAATTTGGATGATTTTCAATTTTAGGACCAAAGATTTTAACCGGATAACAATCAATGCTATTAACAAATATCACACAATGCGGATTTCCAATAGATAAACAAGTAATTCGAAAAGGTTCTCCATCAACAATTAATTCTTCATTTATACAATTGCCTTGACCTTGCATTGGAATCCTGGTCTTTTCAAATATTGGAACACCCAAGTCAACATAAACATGAGTGACTGTCTTATCTTTAATTGTTAATTTCGTTTTTTTTAGTCCAGCTATGGTCTCGATTAATTGCTCTTTTTTTTTCACTATATTATTTTCATAACAGTATTTGGAGAAACATCGAATTCCGTTTCCACACATCTCAGCCTCACTTCCATCCAGATTAAATATTCGCATTTTTATGTCAGCTTTTGCTGAGTTTGAAACTAAAATGAGCCCATCTGCACCAACTGAAAATCGTCTTTCACATAGTTTCTTGGCTATTGCTGAAATATTTTCTTCCTTTATAGTGGCTTTTCTGTTATCAATTACAATATAATCGTTTCCCAAACCATGCATTTTCCAGAATTTCATTTTATCACTTTTCTATTTGCTGATTTAAAAGTAAAGAATTGAAAGTTTCTCTTTTTCTTGAAAGAAAATATTTTTTATCTTTAATCAGAACCTCTGCAGCTCTTGGTCTTGAATTATACTGGGAACTCATAGCAAATCCATAAGCACCGGCATTAAGAATAGCAAGTAAATCGCCTTCCTCAACCATCGGTAATTGTCTATTTTTTGCAATAACGTCACCAGACTCGCAAATCGGTCCAACAACATCATAGATCTGATTTTTCGGAGAATTCAATTTATTTGCTACCAGAATATGGTGATATGACCCATACATAGATGGTCGAAGAAGAGTATTGAATCCCACATCAACACCAACAAATTTCTTGAAAGGAGTGACTTTTATTGTATTAACTGATGTCAGTAAGATGCTTGAATCACTAACCAAGTATCTACCAGGTTCTAAACAAAAGAAGGGATTTCCAAGATTATATTCAGTTATTTTTCTTTTAAATAATGATAATATCTTTTTTGAGAATAAAGTAAGATCTATTTCTTTTTCTTGAGGTTTGTATGGTACTCCTAATCCACCACCCATGTCAATAAACTCGAAGGTGATATTAATTTTATCCCGGATTTTCTTAGCCATACTTAGGAGATTATTAAATGCTAAAAGTATAGATTCAATTTTAAGAATACCAGATCCTATATGCATATGAATTCCAAATTTTTCAACCCCAACTTCTTTTGCTTTTTGATAAGTTTTTAATGTTCCTTCTTCCCAAAGTCCAAATTTAGTTTCAGGGCCTGCTGTAATACAATGATCGTGATGACCTGAACCAATCTTGGGATTAATTCTTACTGATAAAGTCTTTGGAATCATATGGTTTAGCAGTCTATTCAATTCCGAATATGAATCAATATTCACAGTAACTTGGGAATCAGCAATAAAATTTAATTCATCTGTTCTCACACTTGTTCCAGTAAATAAAATTCTTTCTGGTAAAAAACCTGCTTTCAAGGCTAAAAAAATTTCTCCAGGGCTAACAGCATCTAAATATGCTCCTTCGGTACGTAATATTTTTAGTACATTCAAGTTTGAATTTGCTTTCGCAGCATAGTATATCCTAATTTTATCATAATCTTGAATTAAGATATCATGCAAAGTTCTATATTTGTCTCGGATCCTTTTCTCACTAATCAGATATAGAGGAGTATCAAATTCTTTGACTAACTCCTCAACATTAATATTATCGAATAAAAGATGGCCATCCTTATTCTTCAATGAAGGCTGAAATTCAAACATGTTTCTAACCATAAACTATTCCTCTTTTTCTTCATATTATCTCCTTTTTTAAATAGCAAACTTGAATCCAGAGAGTACTAACTTCCAAAGAAGTTTAAGATAAAGAATAACTCCACCTATTAATTTTATTATTAAATAAAGTAATGATATTCATTTGTGACCCAATTTGCAATAGTGTTGTTTCTATTATTTATTTACATTTCTTTGAGAGAATTAGAAAAAGATGAATAATTAAATATCCTTTAATATACAAAAATTCTTTCCTTAGTTATAAAGAAAAAAGAAGATAATTTTTCAAGATTTGGGAAGGCCCTTAATTATTGGACTTAAATTTTTATTCGCTCTTTTTTTCTTTAATGCTGCTAGTTTAATAATTTCCTCTTTCTTGGCTTCTCCCTTAGTTATGTTCAAATTTTTTAAGAGTTCAGCTCCTATGGGTGAACGGACCAATATTGTTGAAAAACCTGTTTCGCTCCCAACTGATCCAACAGATACATCTGCTAGATTAGCAGCGAAATCTCCACAGTACGCGCATCCAGCTTGGATAGCATTATGAAAATCTCTTATTTTTGATGAATATTCGTTTCCATTTAACTGTACTATGAATTTTCCTTTTTGTATTTGGGTTTTCTTTGCTTTATCCAAATCAATATTCAATATTCTTCTTGTTTCCTGTTTTAATTTTTCATAGTCAAATGCTTCAAAGCAGAATAAGCCTATAATAATAATTTGAAGATCAGGATATTTGTCTATCAATTGTAATTGTATTTTTCTAGCTGTTCTCACTTCACAAGGAGTACCAACAATTGCAATTTTTCTTTTGCCTCTTTCAACTAGTTCACCTATGTGTGACATCATTTTTACTCTTGAATATTTGGTTCCTCTTGCATTCAGTATTTCTTTCGAATTCTCTGCAATGATAGCCTCTGCCCTATATCCAATGCTACGTTTCACAACTATTGCTGCATCAAAAAGACCTCTTTCGAAACCTGAAAGAAGCGTTACTGTAGCAACTCCACCGTCTTGTCCATCAATAGCACTTTTTGCTGAAAAGAGATTACTGTAAACCCCAAGCAGATCATCTAAGTTACCTTTTAAAAACTTCTTTTCCACTTCTTTGTAATCTCCTTCAAGCATTGGATAAGTATTAATTCTTACCTTTTTCGAATCAGTTGGACAAACAATAGCGCAAGCTCCACATCCTACACAATCATCAGATATTGTGTGATACGGAGCAGTAACCTCTCGGTCTATACCTCGATTTGCAAAATTGATGGCTGAAACCCCAATTTTTTCTTCACAAACACGTGCACATAAACCACAAAGTATGCAATCCTCTTTTGGATCAGCTGTCCAAAAGATTGGTTGTTCAATTCCGTATTCCTTAGCAAGATCTTTAATAACCTTAACATTTGGACAACGGGCCAATAACAACTCAAGAAGAAGTTTGCGAATTCTTATGGTTTTCTGAGATTTTGTATCTACCTCAAGACCGGAAAAAACAGGATAATTGCATGAAGTAACGATCTTTTTTCTTCCTCTCTTATCAGTTATTTCTACGGAACAGACACGACAAGAACCAAAAGGAATTAACTCTGAATTGTGACATAGAGTAGGAATTTCAATACCAATTTTTTTGGCAACATCTAATATACTTGTCCCTTTAATTGCATTAACTTCGATTCCATTGATTTTTAAAGTGATTTCTTCTAAATTAGTTTGCATTTTCATAACTCCCTATTTCAATTCTTTTTCCTAATTCTTTTTATCAATCTCTTCTCTTCCGAGATTGGAGATGGAATAGGTTCGCCAGAGATTTTTTCCACTGCTTTAAATTTTGAAGGACATACATCAAAACAATTTCCGCATTTGACACATTTTATTTGATCAATGATATGTATTTTTAAAGGCTCTCCACTTATTGCATCTGCAGGACAATTTTTTTTACAAATAGTGCATGCTTGACATTTTTCTGGATCAATATAATAGGATAGTAATCCTTTGCATAAAAGAGCTGGACATCGTTTTTCATTTATATGTGCATCATATTCATTAGCAAAATAACGAAGGGTGGTCAAAACAGGATTTGCCGATGTTTTTCCTAAAGCACAAAGGGAAGCAACGCTGGTTACTTCAGCAATATTTGCAAGCTTATCCATATCTCCAGCTTTACCTTCGCCTGTCACTATTGCATTTAATATTGAAATAGCTTGGCTCAATCCTTCTCTGCAAGGAACACATTTTCCGCAAGATTCATCACATAAAAAGTTTACAAAATATCTAGCTACATCCACCATACAGGTGTCTTCATCCATAACTATCATTCCACCAGAACCCATCATCGAACCTAGCTTAATTAATTCATCAAAATCAACAGGAGAATCAAGGTATTGTGCAGGAATGACTCCTCCAGAAGGGCCTCCAGTCTGAACTGCTTTGAATTGTTTACCTTTTTGGATTCCTCCACCAATTTTGTATATAATATCTCTTAATGGTATTCCTAAAGGAACCTCGACTAAACCTGTATTGTTGACTTTCCCAACTAGGGAGAAGATTTTAGTTCCTTTACTTCCCTCAGTACCAATAGAATTAAACCATCCAGCACCCTTATTTATGATAAGAGGAACATTAGCCCAAGTTTCAACATTATTCAATGTAGTAGGTTTATCCCAAACACCTTTTTCAGAAGTGTGCACATATTTAGGTCTTGGCTCACCAACACTTCCCTCTATAGCGGCCATAAGAGCTGAAGATTCACCTGATACAAATGCTCCAGCACCCTTATGCACTCTAACATTAAAATTAAAATCTGAACCAAGAATATTTGTACCTAGAAAACCGTATTCTTCTGCTTGTTTTACCGCTATTTTTGTGTTTCTAACTGCCAAAGGATATTCTTGTCTAATGTAAAAGAAACCTTCTTCTGAACCTATAGCATAAGCACCAAGTATAAGACCTTCAAGCACACTATGAGGATTTCCTTCCATCAGACCTCGATTCATATAAGCACCAGGATCCCCTTCATCGCAATTTACTATAACATATTTTGGTGCTCCTGAAGCATTTTTTGTGCTTTCCCACTTTATGCTTGTAGGAAAACCCCCTCCTCCTCTACCTCTTAACTTTGATTTCTTAATCTCATCTATCACATCTTCTGGACTCATCTTAGTAATAGCTTTTTTTAATGCAGAGTAACCACCAAGAGCAATATAATCCTCAATATTTTTGGGGTCTATCTTTGCAATATTTCCAAATACAATTTTCTTTTGATACTTATAAAATGGAATTTCCTCTTCATGTACCATCTTTTTGCTAGTATTTGGATCAGTATAGAGCAATCGTTCGATTATTTCGCCTTTTAAACTCTTGTTTATTATTTCTTGAACGTCTTCAATTCTTACGTTACAGTAAACTATGCCCTTAGGAAATATTACAGCCAAGGGTTCTCTTTCACAAAAACCTAAACAACCAACTTCTCTAAAAGAGATTTTTTCCTCAAGACCTTGATTATTTATTTCTTTTTTAAATCCAATAGCTATTTTGTCACTACCATAAGCTAAACCACAAGTTCCTGACGAAAGTGAAATAGCAAGTTGATTTTTATTTTTATTTGAAAGTATATTTTTCTTAAATTCTTCAAATTCTTGGGGTGAATTTATTCGAGCCATTCTTCATTTCTCTTTTATTTGTATTTTTCCAAAATTCCTTTTACGTTAGTTGGTTTTACTCCGCCATAATAATCGTTTCCAACCATGAGCATAGGACCTTGCGCACAACAACCCAGACAGTTAACACCACTAAGAGTGAAGGTCATATCATCGGTTGTGTTTCCTGCCTTTATTTTGAGGAAATCTTCAACTGCATCCAAAATTTTTGAGCCACCACGAACATGACAAGCTGTTCCTAAACAAACCTGTATAAGATGGGTACCTATAGGTTTTAAACTAAGTGCAGCATAAAAACTTGCAACTCTGTAGATGTGGCTAACTGGTATGTTTAGAGTCTCACTAATCTTCTTGATTATATTAGGTGGTATCCAGTTTAATTCTTTTTGAATATCCAATAATAGTTGAATTAAAATACCTTTTTTATGTCGGTATTTTTTTATTATCTGTTCTATTTTTTCTTCATTCAAAATAAGCACAACTAATATTTTTGCTAAAAACCATCATAATTTCTAATAAATAAAGTTTTGCAAAATAAAAAAGATTAGAATATTTGTTTAAAAAAAAGAACTTTTTTGAATTTAGCTTAATAGATATGAAATTCTCTAAACCAAGTTATTAACAAATTATTAGTGATTTTAAAATCTGAAATTATTTCCTATAAAAATTTTTAGAGGGAAATTACTATTTAAGCTAATCCCTTGGTTATTATTAGTTCTGCACTCAGGATTCCTCCTCCTGCAGCGCCTCTTATTGTGTTGTGTCCTAAACATAGATATTTGATTGTCATTATCGGATCTTTTCTTACTCTCCCAATTATAACACTCATTCCTTTTCCTGTATCTCGATCAAATCTAGGTTGTGGTCGATTTGGTTCAGGTCTTACAATTATAGGAGCTTGGGGAGCTGAAGGAAGGTTTAGTATTTGGGGTTCTCCTCTAAATTGTCTGAAGGCTTCCTCAACTTCGTTAACTGAGGGAGAAGAATCAAGCTTCACAAAAACCGATTCCATGTGTCCTTCTTTTACATTAACTCTGTTGCAACTTGCACTTAGAATTAAAGTGGCAGGATTTATCCTTTCGTTTTTTAAACAACCTAATATTTTCTGGGATTCACATTCTAGTTTTTCTTCTTCATTGGCGATATAAGGAATAACATTATCAATTATATCCAAGGATGGTACTCCCGGATACCCAGCTCCACTTAGGGCTTGCATAGTAGACACAATAACTTTCTTAAGACCAAAGCTCATCAAAGGCTTTAAACTCATAGCTAGCTGAATAGTTGAGCAATTAGGGTCTGTTGAAATAAATCCTTTCCAGCCTCTTTTTTGTTTTTGAATCGGAATCAAATCTATATGTTCGGGATTTACTTCCGGGATCATCAATGGAACATCTGGATCCATTCTGTGAGCGCTAGCTTTACTAAACACAGGATATTCGGCTGCTATTTCTGATTCCACAGATCCAGCTAATCCACCAGGTAAAGCTGAAAAAACTAAATCAACATTTCCGGCTGTTTTTATTGATTCAAGATCTACATTCACAACATCCATATCAGCAACTTCAGCTGGTAGATTAGAATCTATTATCCACTGACATGCATTTTTGTATTTTTTGCCTGCGGATCTTTGGGATGCAGCGAGAACTTCAATCTGAAACCAAGGATGATCCTGTAGCAGTTGAATAAATCTTTGTCCAACCGCTCCAGTTGCCCCTAGTATAGCTACTTTACGTTTAAATGGCATTTTCTATCGCTTCCTTTGCACATTTGAGTTGCTTTTCTTCGATAAAAACATTGATGGTAGCTTTGCTAGTTGTTATTTCTATAATGTTTATTGAAGCTTGATTTAAAGCATTCGAGATCATGGCTACTCCTCCAGGGGAGTCAATAAACATGGGATGACTAATTTGCATTAAAGAAATGCTATCTTTGTGGCTTAAGGCTTTAAAATTCTTGATTTGATGAAGTTTATTTAATATTAATTTAGGGTCATCTTTAGAAATAAAAACTGTTACAGATCTACTTCCAGAACTAACTCCATAGACTAATTTTGATTTTAGTACTTCAAAGATAACAAATAGATTTTCTGTGTTAACTTCGCAAATGATGTTAATCGCCATTAAATCTTTATATGTTCTTATCTCCGCTGAATTTGGATTAAAGGAACCAATAATTTCCGTTCCTTTAGAAGCTAAATTTCCATTTGAAAAATCTATTATTCGTAATTTCTGATTAGGAAGTTTGTATTTTAGGGAATCAGGTTTCACAATTTTGGCTCCACCTTGAGCTAAATCAAACATTTCATGAATCCCAAGTTTTTCTATAGTTTTAGCATCAGGAACTAGCCTAGGATCTGCTGAAAGAACACCATTTGTTTGTTTTACTAATAAAATCTCATCTGCATCTGAACATCTAGCTAATAAAAGAGCAGTGGTGTCACTTCCACCTCTTCCAAGAGTTGTAATTCTGCCTTTAATGTCTTTCCCAAGAAAACCACATATAACAGGAATTGTTTGACTTAGTCTTGGAATTAAATATTTATGAACTAAAGAAGTTGATTTTTCTAAATCAGGCTTTGCATTTTTAAATTCTGAATTGGTGATTATTGGCCAATTTTTATCAGATGGATCAATATACTCTGATCTAATGCCTAAAGATTTTAGAGCACTAGAAAATACCCTAGCGCTCATTCTTTCTCCCATCGAAATTATTTCCGCGTAATCAGCATCGGAAATTTCATTTAATGGAGATAATATGTTTTCGATTTTGTCGGTCATACCTCCCATAGCTGAAACGACTACAATTATCTCCTTGTACGGGGCATTTGCCACCATTTGAGCAGCACAGCGAATTTTTTCACCTGAAGAAAGATCGGCTCCACCAAATTTCACTACTACTCTCGAACTCAAAGCAAATCACCTAATTACGATATACCTAAAACATGCTCCATACTAAAAATGCGTTTTCTTGTTCTATGGCTCAACCATTCAGCCGCAAAAACTGCTCCTTGAGCAAAGACATCTCTGGAAAAAGCTGTATGTTCTATTCTTAACATTTCATATGGTCCAGCAATAATTAAGTCATGAATACCCGGGATACCACCTGCACGCAAAGAGGAAACTTCAAGTTCAGTATCTTTCCGAGGATTGAAGCCCTCTCTTCCATAGATATTTTTATTATATTTTCGAATACTGGCAATAATCTCTCCTAGTTTTTTTGCTGTTCCACTAGGCGCATCTTTCTTTCCTGTATGATGAATTTCGGTTATACTAAAGTCATAATTATTTGGAAAAATGTTTAATTCTTTAGCAATTTTGAACAGAATTGTGATTCCTACACTAAAATTTGGGGAAAATACTGCAGGAACCTTACCAGTTACTATTTCTTTTAGTTGTTCGCTTTGGCTTTGATTAAAACCTGTTGTTCCCATAACTATTTTCTTCTTTAGCTCCACAACTTTAGGAATATTTTGCAGTTCAGCTTCAGGAGTGGTAAAAGTCAAGTAAATATCTGAGTTTTTAGTAGCCTCATAAAGTTTATTAGAATCTAATACAAACACATCATCTTTAATAATTCCCAACTCCCTCAGATTCTTTCCAACAAAAGGACTGCCAAGAGCTTCTATTGCACCAGTTAATTGATATCCTTTTGATGCTATTTCACGAAGAATAGCCCCTCCCATTCTACCTCCTACCCCAGCTACGCATAATTTAAGCATAATAAAGGTCCTCCCAGAATTTTTTCTCATATAATCTATCTTGAAGATTAACATCGAAAAAATCTTCAATGGGTTTTAATATCTCAGGATTTAGTTCGTAAATTTTACGCGCATTCTCTAAAACAACTTCTAAACCTGCTTTAGTCATTTTTCCTAATGGTTGTCTACAAGGACCAACCGACATACCTAGAATTTGCATTAAAGTTTTAAAAGGCAGAGGATTTCTGGCCCTACATTCAAGTGGACCAAATGAGGTTTCTTCTAATGTTTTGACTGTTACTAAATTAAAAAGTGGTTGAAGTGCTTCCTTGAGTTTTTTGGCTTCTTTTAATTCTTGATTTTGTATAGCTTGTACAAAAGTTTGCACTGAATTGGGTGCGATATTTGAAGCGACTGAGATAACACCTGCGGCTCTAATTTCCGGAGAGCACATCATAGAAAAGGTTTTATCATCATCTCCTGAAAGTATTGTAAAATCTTTTCCACACAATTTGCGAGTTAATTTCATATTTTCTAAATTACCTGTTGCCTCTTTTACAACGCTAATATTTTGATATTCATGATTTAGAATAGCAAGATCTTGAGGATAGAGTTGAGTACCAGTTCTACCTGGAATAACATAAGGAATAACTTGAATATCAGGAAAACGCTGGGCAATAGGTTCTATATATTCTTTTCTTATTTCTATAGAGCTAGGTCCATTATAATAAGGATCAACAAGAAGTACAGCTTTGACACCCATTTCAGCTGCATGATTTGTTGCTTTTATGGTTTCGGCTGTGCTGTTGCTGCCTGTACCTGCTATTGTTGGCATAATTTTTCCTGTTGAGTTAAAAACCGTTTCAATGACTTTGTTATGTTCGTTCCAATCTAGAGTTGGACTCTCACCTGTTGTCCCAACAGCAAGGATTCCATTAACTTTTTGTTTGATTTGAAATTCAATTAGTGATTTTAACGCTACATAATCTACCTCGCAATTTTTGGTCATTGGCGTGACTAATGCAGTATAGCATCCGCTAAATTCCAGCATTTTAATCTCTCTCAATGAGGTGTTTAGCTTCATTTATTTAAATCTTTTCGTTTTCAGTAATAATTTTTCGTATAACGTAAAAAAATTTTATTATTTATCTAATAACTATAAAAAAATGACTATTTATTGGAAAATCTTTCAATATTGATAAACCGATCTTGATTTGGTAGCAAAGAATCATAAAAGAGGAGAAAATAAATCAACGATTAATAATTAATGAATGTATGTGAGGTCTTGATTTTGATTGTCTCTAATTTCAGTTAGAGATTTGTATTGAGCTTCCACTAAAATTTTTAGAGATTCTATATTTTTCTTGATAGCTTCAAGTTCCTCTACTTTCTCCAAAGCCCCAGATTTTAACAGTTGATCATTAATGTTGTTAACTGAAATCTCTAAGACTTTTACTTTAAAAGCGAAAATTTGCAACATATATAGCAGACTTAACTGTGATGAAATTCTTTCCAGTCGATCCAACATAAGAGCTTTGCCTAGAATGGCTCTTGTCCTTTGATCTTTGCTTGAGTTCTTTGATTCTAATATTTGATTGTATATCTTTGATTTTTCAGACACGGAGTTTCTTCTTTCATCAAAAATCTTTTGGGTTCTTTTTGCGGTTTTTTCCAATAATTCTAATACTTCATCCAAATCTTAAAACATCTCATCTTTTGCTTTTGAATTTCATATCAAGTTTTAAATTATTTTCATCTGTGAAATTCTATAACCTTATATATATAGATTAAAGTTGGGTTTAGACCAAGATCTATACAAAGCTTGAACTATGAGAATTAGAAAAAAAATTAGGGCAGCGTTGTAGCTGATTGTAACTACTATCGCTTATAGTATGCTATGTTGAATTTATTAAACTGTTTTTTCCCAACTAGCGAAGAAGTCCAAAACTTCTTGGCATCCATAGGTTTTTAATCTTCTTCTGAGTTCAGCCTCAGCAACTACCTGTTTACGGAAGTTGTCAAGTTGATAAGCTTTGTCTGTAAGATATAAAATACCATCGATACCTGTTCTTCCTGCTCTCACAGAAAGAGTTACAAGTTCGCTAGGTTTAGGAATTTCAGCTGGGTCATCGCCTGGACCAAAAACATATAAGCTGATATACAGTGGTTTCTTAAGGATTTTTTTAAATCCCCTACAAAGCATTTCCCAATACCAAGGAGTCGCATAATTTTTTGAGAACATGACTACATTAAAAGCATCTGCATAGGGAGCAAGATCATCAAAATTTACTCCGAACCGCTCATAAGAACTTACTGGGTCAGGAAGCAAACCTATAACTAATTCGTTTTTTACACGTTCTCTTATCTGTGCAATATAGTCTGTGACTTCTTTTCTTCGCCATTCCAACCAACTTAATCCACTTTTCTTCCAGAGTTTGTTGCAACGTGTACATGTACAATGTCCGTGATCTGCAAAGTGCATACTATTTAGCCAAACACCTGGAGAATGTTTAGAAACATCTTCCATATAATCGAGTTGTTCAGCCCTATGTTCGGGCTGTGTATGACAAAGTATATCCCAGCGAACATTATAGTTATCATTTGTTCTCCATGCAGGACCAAGTGCAGATTGTGAGATCCAATCTGGGTGATTGCGTGCGGCGACGTTATCTCCAAAAATTGCAACGTTGCTGTACATATCTGAAACTGGTGGCATTCTTCTGCCTACTTCTGGTTTTACTCGGAAAAGATGAAAGTCAAAACCTTCAGCTTTTTTTGATTCAAATACGTATGTGCCGAATTTCATTTGTTACACCTTTTTAGACAAGCAAAACGCAAGGCGCGGTTATAAAGTTTTGCATAGCAAGAATAAATTCTTTAGATAAAGTAAAAGTATCTATATAACAAGTAATGGAGGTTCGGAAAAACTGAATTATGAATTTTTTTGATTCAGTATTAAGGGAAAAAAGAGAATTATTTTTTTATATATGATTTATTCAGGGTTTTTGCTTTTTTTGTACTTCAACTTTTTAAATAAAAGCTCAAATTATTAAGATTGGAATTGAGAATTATGGGGATAAAATATTTTGCAGCACCAGATATTAAGAGACAAGTTGATTTAATCACATCCGATTTAGAATTAAGACATGTTATTCATCAACAAGTTTATTGTGTTAGGAGCAAAGGTTCAAAAGCTAAAAGAACAATTGCACGAATTCATGGATTGGGTAAAATTTGGCAAGGCGTCTTAAGAACTCCGCCTTCATACATTATTGAGGTTATTTCTGAATTTTTTGATAAAATGTCTTATGAAGATAAAGAAAAAGCACTTATTCATGAACTCTTGCATATACCTGGTGGATTTTCGGGGGGATTTAGACCCCATAAAGGATATGTTGAACGAAAAACTGTTGAAAGATTATATAAAAAGCTACAAAATAAACGAGATGCAAGAAAAATTTAGCTCTTTATAAATTTTTTACTAATTTTTGAATGAAAGTTTTTAAGTTACGACAATACTGAAAAATGAAGTTATTAGGCAGATAACAAGAGTTTACAATTAGAGTTGTAAAAATGAAAATTATAATGACATTAAATATTTTTTCAGAGGATAAATCTACAGATGAAACATGTTATTAATAGTTTAAGCCACAATGGTATTTATGTTCCTGTTTATGAATTTAAAAAATTCAACATTAAGATTTTTGGGAAAAAAATAAAACTTTCTCCTACAAGTGAACAGATGGCTATAGCTTGGATAAGAAAAAAGCAATCTGTTTTATCACCACCTGATAAGATTTATGAAAAAAATTTTAAAAGAGAATTTATAGAACGAATAAAATATGAAAATCCTGAATTGGATTTTCTTGAATCTTTTTTGGAAGAGCATATAAAAAGGATAGATAAAGAAAATCTTGAAAATTATGAAATTGATTTTTCTGAGATTTTAGAATATTTAGATGGGATAAAACGGGAAAACCTTAGCTTAACTAAAGAGGAAAAAAAAGAACAAGCCACAATTAGAAAAGCTATTCGATTGAAAAGAAAAGAAAAGTATGGTTACGCATTTGTTGATGGAAAAAAGCTGGAAATAGCTAATTGGACAGCAGAGCCATCTTGTCTTTTTGCTGGCAGGGGAAATCATCCAAGAAGAGGTAAATGGAAAGAGGGACCAAAGCAAGAGGATATTATTCTTAATCTTTCTCCTGAGAGCCCTCGACCTGATGGGAATTGGAAGGAAGTGGTTTGGGAACCTGAAAAAATGTATGTGGCTAAGTGGACAGATAAGTTAACAGGTAAAATCAAGTATGTTTGGTTTTCAGATTCAGCTTTTATTAAGCAAAATCGAGAAAAAGAAAAATTTGAAAAAGCTGAAAAATTAGGAAAAAGAATTAAGTCCATTGAGAAATATATAATTAAAAATCTTAATTCAAAAAATGATGTAAAAAGAAAAATTGCAACAGTGTGTTGGTTAATTCTTAATCCAAATATGAGAGTAGGTGACGAAAAAGATCCAGGAGAGGCGGACACAGTTGGTGCAATTACATTAAGAAAAGAGCATATAAAAATCGAAGAGAATATTATACAATTTGACTTTTTAGGAAAGGACTCAGTGGAGTGGACAAAAAGAGTTAATGCCCCTCAATCAGTTATTAATAATATTAAAGAATATTCTGAAGTATGCAAAGAATATTTATTTGAAGGTATAGATTCAAAAAAGGTTTCGAGATTTCTTTCTAAAAAAATGCCAGGATTAACAGCAAAGGTTTTTCGAACCTGGAGATGCACAAAAACCCTAGATGAAACTCTAAAAAAGAGCAAAGTCACAAAAGATGACGAATTTTATGTTAAAAAGTTTCATGCTAAGATAGCTAACCTGAAGGTAGCACAGATAGCTAATCATAAACGCAAAATATCACCTAAATTTAATGAAAGGCTATTAAAAAAAGAAATTAAATTAAAAGAGTTAAAAACCAAATTAAAAGAAAAAAAAGCAACAGGCAAAAAAACAAATTCAATTGAAAAAAGAATAAAGAAGAAACGTTTGGATATCGAGTTAACAAAGCGTACAAAAGAATATAATTTGGGAACATCGTTAAAATCTTACATAGATCCCAGAGTCTATAAAAGATGGGCACAATCTATTGATTTTGATTTAGAGAAGTTTTATCCCAAGGCTTTAAGAAATAAGTTTAGTTGGGCCTTAGAAAATAAAAAACCTACCTATAATATTAAGTGCGAAAGCAGTTGAACATAACGTCTACAAGCGATGGAATATTATTTGAAATTCTTGTTAAACCTATGTCTAAAAACTGCAGAATCGCAATCATTAATAACGAAGTGACCTTTTTCAGTAAAAAACCTGCATATAAGGGCAAAGCTAACAAAGATTTGATAAAAGTATTATCACATCTTTTCAGAAGAAAAGTAAAAATTGTGTTTGGTTTTACCTCTAATAAAAAAATAGTATTCATAAAAGATTTAGATCAGGGTATTTTTAAAGAGAAAATTAAAGCTTGTGGAGTTAAAGACCATCCATCTTAAATCTTAGTATCGCAGCTATCCCTCCAAAGGCTTTTTTTAGCATTTGACCTTCTTCAGTTTCACTGGAAATGATTTCCACATCAGTATTAGATGATTCAGCTAATTCTGCTAGATCATCTATTAAATCTTGATTTTTATCTATAATCAGAGATTGTGCATCACAGTTATTGCATTGTTTGGTGCTGAGATTTTCTTCTAAACTAGCTAAAGTTTCTTTTTTTATTGTAACATCCTCCTTGAAGAGACAAGCTTTGCAACTAATCGTTATTCTCAAAGGATCCAGTGCTTCAGATAATAGTAAAGTTTTCACTGCTCCTGCTTCAAGAGCTTTTCTGACCTCTTTCTCCCCATAGGTTATTTTACCAGTATCGTGACCCACTTCGTAGAGGAATTTTTGCATTATTTGCTTTTCTTCGATATATCGAACTTTCTTCATTATTTGGGGGGCTTTTTCAACCACTTCTTTTACTCCTTGTTCCTCCACATAGGCTGTATCTATAGTATCGATTATCTTATTTTTGAGCATGTAATTGAGGTATTCACCTTTGTCAAAATCATATTTTGTAGGTCCTGGTCCAGCTAAAATGAAACCTTTTAGATCGTCCATAGACAGAAATATATCGTTTGCATGTTCAGCAACCCGGGTGAAATATTGTTGGAGGCGCATGTCTCTCAATCTTTCATATCTTCGAGCTGATTGTCCTCCTGCACGCGTTTTTCCTGGAACTCCAGAAGTTAGCTCTCTTACTATTTTTAGTCTCTTTCCTTGAATAGTAGCTATTGTAGCTTGGGAGGCATCAATTAAAAGTATACCATAGGTTTCTTTGTCTCTTAACTGCTCAGTCAAGTGTTCAATATGAAAGCGAGAGTCACAGCGGTACAGGTAAATACTTATTGGTTCAGGTGGAACCACTACATAAGTTTCCATTCTTTCGCTCCCTGCGCCGTTTTGCGGGATAGCTCCACAAAAAATTACTAGCCCATTTTTAGGAGGAGCTTTGAATAGTTTGAGACGTTGCTGTACTTTTACAATAGCTTCTTGAACGTTTTTTCGTGTACTGGTAGATTTGATATTGGATGCAGTACCATACTCGTTTCTAAGCATGGTTATGGCATCGCTAATTTGTTTTCCTGGAGGAACATATAGCGTTATTAGTTCAGTAGCTCGTCCTTCTTTACTAGCTAAGGTGTTGAGCGTTTTTCTAAGTCTGAATAATTCTAAGGATGTTTTCTTCTTTGAACTCAATAGTTTTCACTGTTTCAATAGTCTATGGAGTAACGTTGTAACGATTTAGATAAAAGTTGTTGCTTGGCTAAAAAGAAGTTATTGTGTATTTATTGCCTCTTTTAGAAAAGCTTTGAATGGACCAAGTTTTCCTCCGTAATTCCCGGCTGAAATCTTAATAACTCCAAGTGTGCTTGCTGCAGCTTGTGTGGCTTGAATCATAGAGTTCTTCACTGCATCAAGCGTTAGACCGTTTATTACTATTTCGTATACACTGTTTACTTCTTCTGGAATATTAGTATCCTCCACTATTGTTTTTAGTGATGGACAATAAGTATGATATGTTGAGGCTTTTAGTTTATATTTTAGGCTTCCAGCTTTTGATCCTGACCGACATATTCCTCCCGGAAAAGGCATAATTGCGTCTATTGCGCTATTTTTTATTGAATCTACAGCAAGCTCAGCAGCTTTAAGACCAGTTTCTTGGTTTTTTGAGAGGATTAGGATATTTCCTCCTGCAGCACCTTGTTGAGCACCAAATCCGTCTTCAACTATGAAATTACCTTCCATAACTGGAATTTTCCAACATTTTCTGTCCGCAACAACTGCTTTCTTTTCAAATCCATCCCCAAAATATCTCAAACTTCTGCCTATCTTTAATTTTCTTTTAGTTTCGGTTAAACCATTAAATGCGGCAGTAGTAGGGCAAGTCATTATGCACTGACCAATCCTTTGAATAAGCTGGTTTTTTAATTCAAAACGATCTCGGTTATAAATTTGAATTAAAACACCGATTCGTTTGTCAGGAGTTTGTTCGGGAGTAACAAATCTTTCTATTGCGGCTTCAGCTGGAGCCATAATTACACTAGTAGCAAAACCTGTTGCAACATTTGCTGCGGTTAAAGCCCATTTCTTATTTTCTGCAGTAATTAAAATTCTTCCGACCCATAATGGAAACATCTCAGCAAAAGTATCATCTAATTCGCATACGTTACCTGTTTTTGGTGATTTGACTGTGAAAACCTTATTTTTATCATCATACTTCAAAACTTCAAGCTTACTATCGATTTGATTGCTCATTTTTTTTCCAACCCAGTAAGTATTACAATTAACTAAATCTTGATTCAGTTACCTCTATGTCTCATTTAAGAGTTTTCTTGAGCTTAATAACGATTCTTTTTAAAATTCAAACTTTTGCTAAATAAATTATAATATGGTCTGTTTTCCACATATTTTTCGAGTTTGTATCTTTTAAGATTCTAAGAAAGAATGCAACAAAAAATTCATTCAAAAATAATAATAAGCCCAATACATAGTCTGTTTAATTTTTTATCGGAAATAAAATAAATTTTAGCCATAATCTGAAAAATCATTCTATTTTCTTATTTAAAAAGGAAAAAAAGGTAAACAAGTAAACCTGTCACTATAGGTACTGTAATATTATCATCCACTCTAGGAATTCTTTCCACCATAGTTACAATCCCTGCAATAAATATTCCATAAACACCTAAAAAGATCCAACCTATAATAGCACAAACAAGAAACATAGCTAAAGAGCCGTCCCAAGATTTGATATGTTTCTTCTGAGTAAATGCTCGAACCAGACCTGTTACGGAATCGCCAAATGACATAAAAAGTAGAGGTATCAAACCAACCAAAAGATTTTGTATTAAGACTCCGACTAGAAGAGTCGCCCCATAAGCAAAAGCAAAATGAACCTCATACATGTTTTCCTCAACCTGAAACCAGTACATCAGCTTATAATTTCTCCAAAAGAACAAATATGCTGATAAACCAAAAGCTGAAAAGACTACAAAACCATAATAACCACTATAAAAGATTGGAATCAGAATTGCAGTTATTCCTGCACCAAAGATATGAATGATTTTTCTTCCAACATATGCGGCTGGAATATTTTCATATTTTTTTACAAAATTGTATGCCCATTTTGCCAAATAATGAATGACAAAAAGGTTCCAAAGTAATAATATAACTGTAATTATCAATATTATTGGCAATGTCATTTATTTATCCCAATTTGCATCGATTTTACAGATTGGATAGACTATTTAAGAACAAAAATATTTTTTGATACGTATGTTTATGAGTGTGTTGCTATGGAGTAAAATTAATCTCACCAAGATGGGCGTTATTAAGTATAATCATTTGAGTCTTGGACTGGCTAATTCTTTCCATTCTTGTACTTGACCAATATAGAAGAAATAATAGTAAATCATTCAAAAGTCGACATGAAAGATTTTATAAATGTCTAACTTTCAAATACTATCAGGTTAAGAATATGATAGGTGTAATGCTAACTGAAATGTTAACTGATATGCTTGAAGCCATAATCGCAGCTATACCATCAATAATTGCAGCCATAATTATAGTTCTAATAGGCTATGGAGTTGGAGTAATAGTCGGAAAAGCCGTAAACAAATTAATCTCAAAAACAGGCATGGAAAAAGCTTTCGACAAAACCGTAACAGGCAGTGCTTTCAAAAAAGCAGGCATTGACTTTTCAGACTTTATCGGTGGAACAATAAAAGTCTTCATCATTGTAATTGCCATAATCGCAGCTATTGGAGTTCTAAACATTGGGGGATCAATAGGCGAATTCTTAGCAGCTATAGCTGCTTATATTCCAAGGCTTATTGGCGGAGTTCTGATAATTATTTTTGGAACTGTGCTTGTTGATCTTCTAGCAAGTTTAATTGGAAGAATGATGGAACCAATGTTTGCTAAGACAAATCCTGAGATGCCAGTATTATTAAAAAATCTTTTAATGATCGGCTTAATAGCTTTTATTATCACATTAGCGCTTGACACGATGTTGCTTTCTGGCGATATTATTTATCCTTTGATTTTGGGTTTTGTTATTATTGGTGCAGGTGTCTCTTTGACAGATGGTTTAGTTAAAGCAATTACAGACAGTTATGAGAACTTTAAAGGCGTTGCTGGCTATGCAAAATTTGTTCTTTACAGTATATTCCTAATTATTGGAACCGGCGCTATTTTTGCGGTTTATCCTGGTGTCACAGAGGTTGTTGCTAATGTTTCTTGGGCTTTTGCTATTGCCTTGGCGATAATGCTTATTCCAATAGCTTTCGTGTTAACAAAGAAGATGACCAAAACCGTATAATTGCTTTTAAGCAATTTATTCCCTTTTTCTTTAATTTTTTTGTTTAATCATAAATTGAAAAAACGATTAAAATTATTTTTATTTTTCAATAGGCAAAGCATCTCTATTTTCTTTGGTATTATGATTAGATTTTGTTTAAAATAGATTAATTGTTATATAGTTATTTTTTGTGAGATTTGTCCAATAGTTGATGATTAGAAATGAAAAAAGGACCATTATTTATTCTGCCTTGGAGATGTACTTTTTCCTGTAATAGTAATTGCCTACATTGTGCTTCTGCTTGCATGCCTGTTGCCAAAAATGAACTAAAAACAAATGAAGCTGTTCAATTGATTGATCAAATACAGGATTTTGGCGCGAGTTGGGTAGGAATAACTGGTGGAGAAGCCCTCTTGAGAGAAGATCTTTTTAAAATAATATCTTATATAAAAAAAGTTGGTTTAAAGGCTAGCATTATCACTGATGGTCATCTTTTTAATGGGAAAAACTATGAAGAAATAATTAGAAATGAGGTTTGGGTTTCAATTAGTATTGATGGAGCTCAAAAAACCAATGATATAATTCGTGGAAAAGGAGCCTACGCAAGCTCAATAACTGCAATTGAAAAATTGTCAAAATCAGGGTTATTGAATTGTCTTGTTTACACATTTGCAAATATTGATAAGAATCACAGTAATCTTACAGTAAGGGATTTTACCAATGTTCTTGATTTAGCCAAAGAGTATGGTGCAAGATGGGTGATTTATCATGGATTCATACCTTATAGCAAAAATATAGAAAAACTAAAAGCGGACCCTGATCCTACCCGTTATGAATGGGCGCTAAATAAACTCTATGATTTAAGCTTAATCTATAAAGATAAACCAAAAATCAATGTCTACTGTCCCTTCTATGCCAGAATAGCAAAACAAAGAGGAATGTCGGATTTTGATAATTGGTATAATAATTTCTTTTTGGGGCGCTGTTTTTTTGGCAAATTTATGAGTATTGCAGAAAATGGGGATGCAATACCTTGCAGCTACAATGATATTCACAGGTTTGGAAACATAAAACAGAAGTCGATTACCAGCATCTGGGATGATTTGCAAAATTCTTCCTTTTTTACTGCGGTTAGAGATAAAACAAACCTAAGAGGAAAGTGCGGCTTATGCGAATATAAGAATATTTGTGGAGGTTGCCGGACAGCAGCTGAATTTTATACTGGAGATGTTTTTGGTTCAGATCCTAGATGTGCATATATTCCAAAAATCTTGCTCGAAGATTAATCCAAAGTCTAATAGTTAACAAAATAGATGTTAAAAATCATAAACTTGATCAAAAAAATAATACAATAACTATTAAAATAAAAAAAATATAACTTAAAGGAGGCTTTGTAAAATAAAATATGGTTTAGCACCTGAACACCCACTTTGTGACAAAATTCAACTAATAATGATAACCCTGTTTTTTATCGCCTGGATTGCTGATTCTTTGAGCCATTTTATTTTCGGATACTCTACAGTCATTTTAGACGTCATAACTGTTCCAGCTCTCCTTGCAGTAACAATAATATTTTTGTTCTTTAGCTATTATCTCATATCAAAATCTCACAAAGCAGTTTTAAATCAAGTTCATGATCCTCCTCAGATTGTGGACAATGGAGTATATTCATGGGTAAGACATCCAATGTATCTTGGAATACTACTATTTTGTCTCTCCTTTCTTTTCCTAAGTCTTTCTTTGATTGCAACTGGAATATGGATTCTCTTTTATTTTATTTATGATAAAATAGCAACCTATGAAGAAAAAAAACTAATTGAGATACTTGGAGAAGAATACAGGCTCTACCAGAAAAAAGTTTCTAAATGGTTACCTAAAATAGAATAAACTAAACCAAATTTTATAAAAAAAATTAATTTTTTAATGAACCTATCCTTTTTAAAAATCAAGTTTTAAAAGTGAAAAATCTTAATGACTTTTATTTTCTCAAAGATCCGGATAAATAGTATTGTCGAATAACTTATTTATTCTATTTTAGAGAGAAATTTGAATCTTAATTCAATTTTTTCCTGAAACCTAAAAATAGTTTACAGAATATTCATTATCCACTCCAAACCATATACATCTATGGACCCGTTAAATTTTGCTATCACAGTAATTATTCTAACTGCTTCGGGTGCTTTAGCACCAGGCCCACTTTTTTTTGTAACAATAACACATGGAGCTAGGTCCGGAACAAAAACAGGAATAACCTTCTCATTAGCCCATACTCTAATCGAGTTTTCTCTAGTGATGCTGTTGGCATTTGGACTGTTAAGTGTAATAAATCAACCTACAGTTAGGTTATTTTTTGGTGTTGCGGGAGGTATTGTGCTTATGGTTTTTGGCTTTATGCAAATTCGAAGTTCATTAAACCAAACTAAAGAGTCGCAACCGGGGCAATTGAGTACCCGAGGTCTTTTTGTGATAGGCTTGGCATTGACTGGGTTGAATCCTTATTTTATTATTTGGTGGTTGACAGTTGGTGCAAACTTGATCTTTTTGTCTTTGGAGTTTGCTGGTTTTCTTGGTGTTATTTTTATGTACATATGTCATGTTTGGGTGGATTATGTGTGGCTTACTTTAATTGCTGGTTTAGCAAAGAAAAGTGCCAAGATTCTAGAATTTAGGTGGTATCGTGTGTTGATCGGAGTTTTTGGTGCAGTTCTAATCTATTTTGGTTTAGCCTTTCTTTTTGGTGCTTTAGGCTTATAAGAAAAATTAAACTTGTATTATTTCAATTGATTGAATCGTGTTTACTGAATACAAAAGAATAAATTGTAATCCCAAGTTTTTTTCTAATTTAGAAAATTAAGCAAATTTGAAAAAATCGGAACAATAAATCAACAAGGTTATAAAAAGAAGCATAGAAATGAATAAAAATGAAAGAAGCAATCAAGACGTTGCTAGACTTGGACAATAATGCAATAGTAGCATTCACAAAAAGGGACTTGCTGGGAGAAGAAGTGAACCTTGAGCAATTATGGAATCTGCCACAAGTAAAGAAAATATTAACACAACAACGGGCAAATGGCTCATGGATCTACCCCAACAAGAAAGCAATGCTTCGTTCACCTACAAATTACAATCAATATCAAACATACAAGAGATTAGCCGAACTAGTAGAATTTTATGGATTAAATAAAAAACATGGAGCAATCCGCAAAGCTGCTAAGTATTTATTTTCATTTCAGACAAAACAGGGAGAATTCAGGGGAATGTATGGCAACCAATACAGTCCCAATTATAGTGCTAGCATTACTGAATTTTTAATAAAAGCAGGATATGAAGGTACAAGGATCAATAAATCACTTAGCTGGTTGCTAAAAATAAGACAAGATGATGGAGGATGGGCTATTGCTCTAAGAACCAGAAATAAAAAATTAGAAGCTCTGAACAATAAGGAAACAATTGAACCAGATAAAAGCAAGCCTTTCTCACATTTAATAACAGGAATAGTACTAAGACCATTCTCAATAATGCCTTCTTATAGAAGTAAGGTTAAGGATATAGGAATGCTATTGGCAAATAGAGTTTTTACAAGAGATAAATATTCAGATAGGGCAGATGTTGAGTACTGGACAAAATTCACATATCCCTATCACTGGACAGACATACTATCAACCATAGATACCCTGACAATGCTTGGAATAAAAGAGCATCCGAAAATCGATGAAATAAAACAATGGTTTAAGACGCATGAGCAAGAAAATGGAATATACAAAGTTAGGGTTATGGCTGGAGCAAAATATAAGGATATAAAATACTGGATAACATTACAATACTTGAAAGTGCTCAAAAGATTTTGAGCAACAGATTAATTCAGAGGAAGAAAAATTTAAAACCAACTAGATTTTTATTAATTGTTTTTCAAAAAATTTTTTTAATTCAATCTTTTTTTATTGCCATAAAATTATGATCATATCAGGTCCTCATTTTTTTAAGTATTGATTTGAAATCATACTAAAGAGCAGATAATGTGTTACACACCTTATTTTTTGAAGGAAAAATAGTTTTGATAACCGAAAAAATAAAAATGAGACTGCGTTGATATTTTCTGATGTTTTAAAAATGAGTTTGATAAAGGAATATGTAATTACTGAAATTAGTGCTGCTTCTGATGGTTCTCCGTTTATATTAATCACTTTAAAGGATCCTTCAGATGTTAGAGGACCACAAAGAAAAATTAACAATCCCTCTATGGTTGCTTTCACTTCAATTAATGATATGATGAAGAATTTTGGAAATGTGATTTCTAAACAGGTGATGGATAGTTTTGCTACAATTGTGAAAATTACTTTGGATGAGTATGAAAAAAGTGGATTTAAAGTAGGGGATCGGATTTCAATAAAGATTGACAAGGTATTTACTGGTATGTAATCTTCCGAAGTTTTAGTTAGTACTAATTTTGAGGATGATTTGCATTGGCAAAGTTGGGAAAGATTGAAAAACCTAAGGTTTCGGATTTTGGGAATTCTCGAAGATTGTTTTGCGTACCTTTAATTCCTCAGTTCAACCAAAAAGATATTACTGAGGGGTTAAAAAAGAATTTTGATGAATTTTGGGTTCAGGTTGCTTCCAAAATTGAGGAGCTTAAGAGAATAGGTCAAGTTTCTCATGTTTTTGTTGAAACTGTTATCAAAGATGGTGAAGAGGGGTTGGATATGGTAAAGCAGCTTAGTGAGGAATGTTACATTCTTGCAAAGGAAAAGATTGAAAATGGAGCAAAACTGGTTGTAGTTGAAGATGAGGAAATTTTGAATGAATTCTTGGACTGGTCCCTTTGTTTGTCTTTGATTCGTAGGAGTCAAAGGGTTTTCACTAAAATTCTAGAGTTTTATCAGGATGCAAAAAATAGGAGAAATAAGGAAATTGCCAAGAGAATTGATAAATCTCTAAAGAAGAATGATTGTGGTTTGCTGTTTATGACTGATGAAAATCGTTTGCAGATTCAACCTATTCTATCTTCGGATATTCAAGTCTTTTTAATCCATCCACCAGCCTTTAATGATGTTATGCGAGGCTTTAGGGAATTTTTGCAAAAACAAAACCGTACCTAAAATCAGAGATAATTGTTAATCAGTACCTACAATTTATTTCAACAAAAAGTTTAATCGATTCACAAATGTTGTAAAAATAATAAAATTGAGCTGGGTAGCAAAAATTAAAAAATTTTAATAGCAATAAAATATTCAAGAAAAGATGGAATCCATAAATCTGTATTTTGAGTTTAATAGTTAGCACATATTGAATTACAATTTAACAATTTTCTTGTGTTTATTAGTTATGTGAAGAAATCGTAATTTCAAAAAGAAATAAATACTTTCAATAACCCTGTTATAAGAAGCGAATAAAATAAGAGGAGAAAAAGAAGTGGAAAAGAAAAAACTGAAAACGACAGCTTTGTTGATTACAATACTAGCTTTTACAACAGTAGTTGCAAGCATAACATTTGCAAATGCTGATCCAGCCAATCCAACTGTTGAAATTAACACCTATTCTTTTGTTATGGTAGCACCAAACCCTGTTGGCGTGGGCCAACAAGTCCAGGTAACTCTTCAAATCGATAAGGTCTCACCCACAGCAGTAGGTATAGAAGGGGGAGATCACTTTGAAGGACTCACCGCTACTATAACAAAGCCAGATGGAACCACAGAAACCAAAGGACCCTATAGAGCATGGGCAATTTCAGGAGCATTCTTCTATTACACGCCCAACCAAGTTGGAACATACAAAATCCAGATGAGCTTTCCAGGACAATGGATAAACACTACAACACAATCAGGGTATGAAAGATTCACTAATTATTGGTTCAAACCTAGCACAAGCGCTGAAATGGAACTTGAGGTTCAAGAAGATCCAATTCCAGCTTACCCCGATGATGTCATGCCTATAACTGAATACTGGCAACGTCCAATAAATTCGGAGAACAAAGGATGGTATGAGGCTGCTGACAGCTGGTTAATGCAAGGTTACGCATATCAAAGTCGTGGTCCACACTCTAATACCGTCTTCGCTCCTAATACCGCAGCCCCCAACAGTGCACACATACTTTGGAGAAGACCATTATGGTATGGAGGTATCGTTGGAGGCCAATTCGGAGATAAATCATTCTACACAGGACTAGCATACGAACAACCCTACACACCCCTTATAGTAGCTGGAAGAATAATTTACCAAGAACACAGCCCTGAAGTAAGCACAGTTGATGGTACTCGCTGTTTAGATTTGTACACCGGAGAAGAAATATGGTATTTGGATGGTGTCGCTATATCATTTGCTCAAATATTCATGATAGATAATCCGAACGAGCACGGTGGAATTGCACATTTATGGGCTCAATCTGGCGGTTCTAGTAACACAACATACACAATATACGATGCATTCACAGGCAACTACCAATTCACAATAACCAATGCAAGTAGAGGAACTTTGAAAAACGGTCCTAATGGTGAAATACTCAGTTGGCAAAAAACTGGAACCACACTAACCAAATGGAACTCAAGTAAAGCCATCTTTGAAGCATTTCCATGGCAAGGAATTGAACCAGGCGGGATCTACAATCCAGCCAAAGGATCAATAATTGATGGATCAAAAGGAATTGAGTGGACAGTACCAGCAACAGAACCAGGAGGCATACAACTGCTCAACTTAGAGGCTGGATTAGTAGTTGTTAGCTCTGAAGATGACTCCGAATACCCATTTGTCTTTCGAGATGCAGGATACTCCTTAGAAGATGGAAGACTACTTTGGACACAGGAACGAAGAAACATAATGGGTCAACACGGATATATCTTAAGAGATCAAGATGCTATAAGAGACGGTGTTTGGGTCCGACTAGACCAAGCTGAGATGCAGTTCCATGGATACTCAGCTCAAACAGGAGAAGAACTTTGGCAAACACCACCTTTACCAGGAGGCTTCGCATTCTGGTGCAGAAACTTTGAGATTGCTTACAACAAACTCTATGTTACAGCCTATGACGGATATGTAAGAGCCTACAGCCTAGAGGATGGATCCCTTCTTTGGGAAAACTATGCTGGAAACTCAGGTTTTGAGACCGCATATGGCAGTTGGCCAGCTTATGCAGGTCCAACAGTTGCTGATCATAAATATTTCATTGCTAATGATGAACACTCTCCAGATGCAGTCATGTGGAGAGGTGGCAAACTGCGAGCAATAGATACTGAAACAGGAGAGGACATCTGGGGAATTTCCGGAATGTTCCGTATCCCTGCTATTTCAGACGGTATCCTTACAGCAGCAAACTCACATGACGGATATATCTACGCTTTTGGCAAAGGACCCAGCAAAACAACAGTTACTTCACCAGATGTAGCTGTTACTCTGGGAGAAAGTGTAATGATAAAAGGCACTGTAACCGATCAGTCCCCCGGATCAAAGGACACTCCTGCTATTTCTGATGAGAATATGGGCGAATGGATGGAATACCTGTATTTGCAAAAGCTTATACCTGCTGACGCTAAAGGAGTCGATGTGTCCTTAGACGTAATTGACTCAAACGGAAACTACCGCAATATTGGAACTGCTACAACAGATATGAGCGGTACGTTTGGTTTTATGTGGGAACCAGATATTCCAGGTCAATACACTTTGATAGCTACTTTTGCTGGCTCTGAGAGCTATGGCAGTTCCTGGGCTCAGACATACTTGGGCGTCGTAGAAGGGGCAGAACCAACACCCCCACCAGATGCAACACCTGCACCACCAACTGACACATATGTTATGGGCTTTGGCATAGCAATACTTGCAGCAGTTATCATAATCGGCGTTGTCCTGATTATGATGATGCGCAAAAAATAACCCAAAAATTACATAGAAAACAAATCTAACTCCCCCCATTTTTTTGAATTAGCAAAATCTTATATTGAAAATCAATCAATAATGGAATACAAAATTTTAGGAGAAATAGATGATTTGAGTAAAAAAAATTCAACGATTATAACAACTGTTACTTTGACTATTTTGATGACTATTAGCTTGCTTTTGGTAATTTCACCAGTACAAGGTGCTATCATTAATGTTGATACATATCTTTTCACTATGGCTAGTCCAGATCCAGTTGGAGTTAATCAACAAGTTTATGTTACTTTTCAACTCGATAAAGTTTCACCAACACGCACTGGTTTATATGAAGGAGATCGTTTCACAGGATTTATGATTACAGTTACAAAACCTGATGGAACCACAGAAACTAAAGGACCTTATGAGACTTGGTCAATGTCAGGAGCCTTTATGATCTACACACCAACAATGACTGGAGATTATAGTTTTCAAACAAGTTTTCCAGGACAATGGGTAAACACAACAGACTATGACTACTATTTCAAACCCAGCGTAAGTGCTGTTGAAACGATAACAGTACAAGAAGATCCTGTGGAAGATTATCCAGATGTTCCGCTACCAACAGATCCTTGGCAACGCCCTGTGTATGGCGAAAACAAGGGTTGGTATACAATTGCAGATAATTGGCTTATGAGACGATATGATCGTCCAAGCAGATTCTTTAGTGGAGATACAGCTTTTGCTCCCTACACCTCAGCACCCAACAGCGCTCATGTACTTTGGAACAAACCAATCATTTTCGGAGGAATAGGCGGAGGACCATCAGGTGACAAAGTCTATTACATGGGCTTGTCCTACGAACAATTCTACAATCCATTAATACTTAACGGTAGAATCATTTACACAGACCACCCACCAACATCATATAATGATATGTGGGGTGGAAGCATAGATCCTTTTGGTTCCCCCCCGTTTGGAACTCGTTGCTTGGATCTTTACACTGGAGAGGAAATCTGGTACCTTGAAGACGTTAACATAATGTTTGCACAATTATATCAAATAGAAAATCCCAATGAACATGGGCTAATTGCTCATTTATGGGAATTTGTTGATGCAGGCAATGGTATGGAAAACTGGAACATGTACGATGCGTTTACAGGAGAATATCTTATGTCAATTAATAATGTTCCAAGACCGTGGAATACACGTTCAGAAGTAATGATTTTTGGAGAAAATGGCGAAATTCTATTCTGGGAAATTGATGCTGTAAATGATAGACTGTTTATGTGGAATTCAACTAAATGTATGCAAGGCTTCTTTGTTGACGTTTATGCTTATGAGAGATATAATCTTCGTCCTGGGGCAATAGCAAACGGCTTAATGGGCATCCAATATAACGTTTCAATACCTGATGTTCCAGAAGGAACTTTACTAAATATGCTTAGCGAAGAGGATGAAATTCTTCTTGCAAGTTGGGAGAGCGTTACGAATTGGAGTTACTATTCTGAATTTCCATCAACCATAATGGAGTTCGCTTACGACCTATACACTGGAAACCAGATCTGGGCCAAGACTAGAAGTAACATACAAGGAAGATGTTTCTACAGTCAAAATACAGGTGACGGAGTTTACACCAGATTCGAAAGTCCAATATTGAAAATCTTTGGATATGATATAAAAACCGGAAACCAGATCTGGGAAACAGGCACAATAACAGATGATGGCTGGGCATATTACACCTACATGCACCACATAGCCTATGGTAAACTTTTCACCCAAGGATACGACGGATATTTGAGAGCATGGGATCTTGCTGACGGATCTTTGTCTTGGGAATACTTCTTTGGAAGTGCTGGATTTGAAACAGCTTATAATGCTTTGCCAAGTTATGCTGGATTTAATATTGCAGACGGCAAAATCTACTTGACTAACGATGATCACTCACCTGATTCCGTTCCCTGGAGAGGAGGCAAACTTTGGGTAGTTGATGCTGAAACTGGAGAACTAGTTTGGAGTATATCTGGTTGGATACGTCATGGAGCAATCGCAGATGGAATTTATACTGCACTAAATTCCTTAGATGGACAGGTGTATACTTTTGGTAAAGGTCTAAGCAAGACAACTATATCAGCTCCAAAGGTTGAGATTATTCAAGGACAAAAAGTTGTAATCGAAGGAACTGTAACTGATGAATCACCTGGACAACCAGGGACGCCCGCTATTTCTGATGAGGATATGTCAGCTTGGATGGAGTATTTGCACATGCAAAAACCAATTCCGACTGATGCAAAAGGTGTTGAAGTATCTCTTGATGTTATTGATGCAAATGGCAACTTTAGAAACATTGGTACAGCAACTTCTGATATGAGTGGGGTTTACAGTCTTGTGTGGGAACCAGATATTCCAGGACATTATACAATAATCGCAACCTATGCAGGCTCAAATTCTTATGGAAGCTCTTATGCAGAAACATCAATCTATGTTGAAGAAGCTCCAACAGCCACACCTCCACCTGACACAACACCCGCACCACCAACCGACACATACATAATGGGCTTAGGAATAGCAATCCTCGCAGCAGTTATCATAATTGGCGTTGTCCTGATTATGATGATGCGCAAAAAATAACCTAAGAAACACATAAACCCAACTTATCCCTTTTTTTAATTAAATAATAAATCGTTTAATAATTTCAAAAGTTACATTGCTCTTAGACGTCTTACTCTTTCTTCTATGGAAGGATGAGTAGCGAAAATACTATCTAGCGAACTTTTTTTAGGATCAACAAAAAATAGGTGACTCACAGCTTCACTAACCTTTATTTTTCCCTGATTTATAATACCTATTCTTTCAAGAGCAGAGGCAAGCCCTTCAGGGTAACGAGTAATACTCACCCCAGAAGCATCAGCTAAAAATTCACGCTTTCGTGATATAGCAAATTGCACAAGACGCACAACAATAGGAGAAACAATAGCTAAGATAATTCCAACGATAATCAATAAGAAAATTAAACCTCCACGATCATCAGATTTTCTTCTACCTCCAAACCAAAATGATCGCAAAATAAAATTACTAATAATTGCAGCAAGACCCACCAATACCGCGACCAGAGTCATAAAAAGCATATCTCGATTTTTGATATGAGAGATTTCATGAGCGATTACACCTTCCAACTCCTGCCTATTCAAAGAGCTAATAAGCCCGGTGGTAACTGCAATACTAGCATTTTCCGGATTTCGACCAGTCGCAAAAGCATTCAAATCCTCATTTTTAATCACATAAACTTTTGGTAGTGGCATACCTGAAGCTATACTTAAACCTTCAACAACATCTCGCAAATATTGATATTCTCTTCCTGTGGCAGGCTTTGCGTTGGTTGCTAAAAGAACCACACTATCTCCAAATCTGTATGAACTGTAAGTGTAAACTACAATCAAAATAACTGAAAGGGGCAAAGCAACAAGAACTAGTTCAGGTATTAAAAAAAATATTAAAAAATAAACTAAAAAAAAGAGAATGAAAGATACAACGATAGCTAATAAAACAGATAAGCGTTTATTTTTAGCTATTTCATCCCCAAAACTAGTCTGGGCCATCAGAACTTCACTTTAACAGGACTTCGTTCTTCCTCAGGAATACTCAAGAAAGCCTCTTTGGTCCGACTGCCAGCAAACCAACTTCCAGGAATTGTCGTTATTAAGTTATTATATTCTAGAACTGAACTGTTGTAGTACTGACGAGCATAAGCAATCTTATTCTCAATACCTTCAAGTTGTTCTTGCAAAAGCTTAAAGTTATCACTGGCCTTAAGAACTGGATAGTTCTCTGCTACAGCAAATAAACTTTTCAAGGTATTAGTTAACTGGTTAGAAGAATTCATTCGATCTTCTCTACTGCCGCTTATCATCCCCTTCCTAGCATCAGCAACCTTTTCAAAAATCTCTTTCTCATGTTTAGCATAGCCCTTCACAGTCTCAACAAGATTTGGAACTAAATCATAGCGCTTTTTTAATTGAACATCAATTTGAGCCCAAGCCTCTTCAATTCGATTAAAGAGAATTCTTATTCGATTGTAATAGTAAACTAATAACCCAACAACTATCACAATCACTATTGCTATTAGACCGCCAACAACCCAAGTGACTAAACTCAAAAATGTGCCTCCATAAAACATTCTCAACCAAAAACTATTAAGGTTTATGCACAACCCGAATCTGTAGCCTTCTTCAAAGTATTAGTTAATTTAAAAATTCCTATGATATCAAACAAAATCAAAAAACCAACTATCAGTAAGGTATCCATCTTCGAATCTCAATCTTTTAATGCTTCTGGAAATGACATTCCAAATTACTTTTAATGCAAAATATTATGAGTCCTTAAAGCAATTAACCCTAAATATGAAAATGAAAGCTATCACATGCAAAAGATATGGTTCTCCAGAAGTGCTTTTGCTTGAAGAGGTTGAAAAACCTACTCCTAAGGATAATGAGGTGCTAATAAAAGTATACACATCATCTGTAAATGTAGAAGATTTAGATTACCTAAGAGGGAAAGCATGGGTAGTCCGGTTATTGGCACCCTTAAAACCAAAATATAAGATACTTGGATTTGACGTATCAGGAAAGATTGAAACTGTTGGAAGAAACGTAAAACAATTTTATCCAGGTGATGAGGTGCTTGGAAACTTGTTCAGTTATGGTTTTGGCGCTTTTGCTGAGTATGTGTGTGCTCCTGAAAAAGCTTTAGTGTCAAAACCATCTAGTATAACATTTGAGGAAGCGGCAACAGTACCTTCAAGGGCAATCCTTGCCTTGCAAGGTCTAGGCGGCAAAAATCAGATTCAACCAGGACAAAAGGTTTTGATTAATGGTGCAGGTGGTGGTATTGGTCCTTTTGCTGTTCAAATTGCTAAATCATTTGGAGCAGAAGTAACTGCTGTGGACAACACAAAAAAATTGGATTTTCTACGCTCGATAGGCGCAGATCATGTAATTGATTACACTAAAGAAGATTTCACCAAAAAAGGACAATTTTATGACCTGATTTTTGATATAGCGGGATATCATTCAATTTTCGATCATAAGCGTGTACTAAATTCTAAAGGAATCTATTTCATTATCGGAGGTTCAAGATCAACAATTTTTCAAGCTTTATTTCTAGGTCCTTTGATTTCAATCACTGGAAGTAAGAAAATGGCTCTCAAAGGATGGAATCCAGAGAAAAAAGAAGATTTAGATTTTATACTCGAGCTAATTAAAGGCAAAAAAGCAGTGCCTATTATTGACAGATGCTACCCTTTAAGCGAAGCTGCTAAAGCTCTAAAGTACTTTGAAGAAGAAAAATCTCATGGAAAAATAGTAATAAAAGTATCACACAAAAGTTAGCCTTGAGTTTTGAAATAAAATTAAAATTTGTATCATTTTTATGAGTCGAGTCTAAGAAAAATAGATATTGCCACCCAAACCCAATTGTTAATTATAAATTTATCCAAAAAACTTTACAATTATGTTTTAACTCCGGATTAATTAACATTTGCAGATTTTCTCAGAAGTACATCGAAAATAAGAAGAAGAAACAGATCAACAGATAAGGACTTGGTGTTATATAATTTGAAGCTCAAAGGTTTCTTTATGTGGGATTTTCTCAAGCCAGACCCAACGACCAAATTTGTTTACAAAAGCTAAAGAAGAATGAATACTGCATTTACAACAAGATTTCTTTGGTTTTGGACATTCCCCGATCATTTTCTCTATAGAAGCTAAGGTGAAGTCATCGGTATAGTAGCCGCGATGGTAAAATGATTCTGAATCAAGTTCTCCTCTTCTGGTTTCTTCATAAACACCTAATCCAGCAAATCCACATTTTGAACATTTAAGAATTTGAACAGCAATCTCATCAGAACGACTATCAGGCGGTAGTTCTATGCTTGAAGTTATCTGTAAGGTTCCACCAAAACATATGGGACATTTAAAAACCATTATCTTTCAAAGCTCCAAAAATAACTTTTTTGCGGGTTAAAGAAAAAATTTTACTCTCTTTTTTCAACAACGATCTTACAGTTAGTCGCTAAAGCAGCTATAGCACCTAAAGCTGCCAACCAAGGAACTAGAACCAATCCAATAACTCCAACAGTAGCAGGAATCTCCAGCAAAACATCATCTTTATCGTTTTTAATGATAATTCTCGTAACATTACCCTCGTGAAGAAGATCTTTCACCCTTTCTATTAAATTATCAGAAGAAACAGAATATTCCTCAGTGGTCACTTTAGCAACTCTGGCACCGCAAGAAGAACAAAACATTGCATCCTTATCCAATTTCGCTCCACATTTAGCACAATAAGACAAATTATAACCTCCTAAAGAACAAAAAACTAGAAATCTTTTATTCTTTTAACGATTATGGTGCATTGGTTTTTGAATGTGTGAAAAAATTAAGTGATTGTTTTATTACTTTGACTATTCGGCTTATTCAATGGTCATATTAAGATTATTTTCAGATGGAAGTTAGAATTTTATATTTATTTTATAGAATATAAAACAAAAGCTGATCGTGAAGGCAGATAGAGACTTAGCACGTATTCAATTTTTGTCTTGGTTTTTTTAGTAATGGTTAAATGTGTTTGCTTAGGTATTAACCGGCCATGTCCTCCATATTTGGTGGCATCACTGTCTATAAGCATATGATATTTTCCTGGAGGTGCATGGAAT
>Ga0209635_10000117_pt1 | contig 46144 bp, 43 predicted proteins | sample DeeMarSWOR230_32_FD_187463 | JGI IMG/M metagenome (GOLD analysis project Ga0209635, IMG submission 187463) | Marine sediment microbial communities from White Oak River estuary, North Carolina - WOR-2-30_32 (SPAdes) (version 2) | ecosystem: Environmental > Aquatic > Marine > Intertidal zone >...
CACCCAGATAGCCTTGTCCGGCGCCATCGCCAGCGTTACCAGCACGGCCACGATGCCGCTTATCCAGGGGCCCAGGGTGGGGATAAGCTCGCCGACCCCCGCTATCAACGACAGGGCAACCGGGAAGGGGGCATTAAGCAGTACCAGCCCGATGAGGGAAAAATAGGCGACGATAAAGCCCAGCATCAACTGCGACTTTATATAACGTCCCAGGACGCTCTCGATGATGTTAACGACGTTCCGGCCGTGGTGGTTAACGGCGGGGGGCAGCCCCGAAGACAAAGCGCTCCGGAGCTTTTCCATGTCCTTGAGGAGATAGAAAAGGAAAAAGGGCAGTACCGCAAAACCGAGAATCACGCTGAAAGTATCCGGGATGGCGGCGATAGAACCCAGCAGGGCATCACGTATCGATTGACCTATGGAAACGCCCCCCGAAAGCAGTTCGTTCTTGACCCCCTCCTGGATTTCCACGGGCAGCGACTCCATAACTTCATTAAACCAGTCCTGCACCAGGATAAGGCTGCGCCCGATAACGTAGGGGGTGCTTTCCACCAGCTCCAGCGAGGCGTCAATGACGGTGGAAATCATGACATAGGCAAAACCCCCGATAAGACAGAGAAGTATCAAAAAGACGATAAGGACAGAAACAACCCGCCTGAATCCCAGCCATTTATGGCGGGGAGGAATCCTGGCTTCCAGCCAGACGACCAGCGGGTGGAAGAGATAGGTCAGTATCAGCCCGGTGGCAAACGGAAGCAGGAATGTCTTCAGTAAATAGACAATCCAGAGGAAGAAGATAATACCGAGTACCAGAGCTACCAGGCGCCAGTGCTTAACAAAAATATTCGTCAATGACTACCATGCCCAACTAATATTATGTTAACGACTCGCGGGAATCCGGGGGTTGAGCAACGCTCGCCGTTAAACGCACACCCACTTCAGGCGCCGGGATTATGTCTCCCTGTGCTCCAGTTTGTCCCGCACCCTTCTCCCCGTCTCCGTAGCTATCTCTCTGGCTTTTCCGGTAATCTCACTGGCTTTTTCCCTGACCTCTCCCACCTTCTCCTTCAGCAACGCCCGGGTTTCTTTACCGGACTTCGGGGCATAAAGGAAACCGACGGCAATGCCGGCAACGGCACCGATGATAAAACCAATAAGGAAACTGCTGCCTCCTTCTTTTTCGCTCATGCTAGTCTTCCTCCTTATTTCTACCGAATCTACTGAACAGACCAACTGCCTGCCGAATGCCCTGCACGAAAGACGCTATCTGGGCTAAAGGCCCGGCAACTTCAGTTTCTACGGCGGTAGTGATATTTTCCACGGTCCTGGCAGTGCGTTTTATCGAGTCGAACAACGGTCTCATACGGCAATAAAGCATAATCGCCAGCACCACCAGGATTATCAGCGCGACCGTCCCTCCCAGACCGAAAATACATATTACCAGGTCGCGGAACCATTCAATGCCCATGGCAGCCACCCCCGTTTCTTAAAATAGCTATACGCATTTTAACGCCCTCAGCCGACTCTGTAAAGTCGGGACTTACCAAACATTAAAAATCGACCGGTGCCGGTCCTTTGACCGGCTCAAGATAAGAGTTGTCATTATGGCTGACAAGAACCACCCTATCCCCGTTAAACTCGAAGCGGGTACTAGCCGCCGTGTCCAGCCTGAAATTCCAGAAGGAGGCGTTATTCAGTCCCAGCAGGGCGCAGATGAGCACTTTATGCACCACGCGATGAGAGACTAGCACGATAGCCCCCTCGCCGCACCTCGTTACCGCGTCCTCCAGGAAAGGCATTGCCCGGCTCCTGACCTCCTCAAGGGACTCTCCCCCGGGTACTTTTACCTGTTCCGGCGTATCCAGCCAGTCGCGGTAAAGCTCCGGATACTTTACGCTGACATCCCGCCTCGATAATCCCTGCCACTCCCCGAAATTCATATCGTTAAGGTTTTCTGCGGCAGTTACCGGGAGTTTATGCCGCAGGGCAACGGCTTCGGCGGTTTTTACGGCTCTCCGCAGCGGGCTGGAATAAACGATATCGATTCTCTCGCGGCTTAGGTATTCTGCCAGTCGCGCCGCCTGCTTCAGTCCCGTTTCGTTCAGCGCAACATCCGCCCGGCCCCGGAAAACCTCCTCCGCATTCCAGTCGGTCTCGCCGTGTCTTGCCAGGATTATGGTTATCATTTATACCTCGTAAACCGGGCTTATCCGGGACAAGCCGTAAATAAATTTACCGCCCTTGACCAGCCGGGGCATACTGCCTTATTCCTTCCCTTTCTCTTCTACCTTCTCGACCTCGATGGTGCATTCGGTCACCAGCGCGGCAAAAGCCCCGACCGCCGCCAGAAGGGGGGCTATCAGGATACCCGCCACTACCACCGGCGCGCCAACGGTGAGGGGGATTTCTATAATCGTCTTTCCCTCGTGTATCAGGCGCACCCTCCTGATATTCCCTTCCTTGATGAGCTGCTTTACCTTCTCTAAAACCTGGCTACCCGATACCGTGAATTTTTCAGTCTCAGCCATAGTCACCTCCCGAATAACTGCATATTAGTGAAGTGCTGTACTCGGTGTCAAGTAGACCACTATTGAATAATAAGATTTTCGTGATATACTGGTGGCATACGGGAGATCGTTTTGAACAGTAAAGATTTTATCTCCATTTCAGACCTGACGGCCGGCGATATTAAACGGCTCATATCCAGCGCCCTAGACATGAAAGCCATGGGCTGGAGCACTATGCTCAACGAGAAGGTGCTGGCTCTGCTGTTTGAAAAACCTTCGCTGCGGCACCGGACGAGCTTTGAGGTCGCCATGCGCCAGCTCGGCGGGCAATGCATCTACCTATCACCGGCGGAGGTGGGACTCGGCAAACGGGAGTCGGTAGCCGACGTCGCCCGTGTGCTGAGCGGCTATACCGACTGTATAGCCATACGCACCTTCTCACAGGAAACACTGGAGACGTTTGCCGGGTATTCGCGCGTGCCGGTGATAAATGCGCTCTCCGACCTGGAGCACCCCTGCCAGGCGCTTGCCGACCTGATGACTATTTACGAAAAGAAGGGCGAGCTCGAAGGACTGACACTGGCATTTATCGGCGACGGCAACAACGTCGCCAACAGCCTGCTGCTGGGGTCGGCGCTTTCCGGCATCAACTTCCGCTTCGCGTCGCCGGCAGGCTACGAAATCAAAGAAAACATGCTGAATACAGCCAGGGAATACGCCGGGGAAAGCGGCGCGGAGATAATGTGTACCGATGACCCGCGAGAGGCCGTCACGCAGGCGGACATCGTGTATACAGACGTCTGGATCAGCATGGGGCAGGAAGCCGAGGCGGAGAAACGCCGGAAGGCTTTCGCCGGCTACCAGGTGAACAACGAACTCATGTCCCTGGCTCGTGAAGATGCCATCTTTATGCACGACCTGCCGGCGCACCGTGGCGAAGAAGTCACCGACGACGTTATGGACGGCGCGGCATCGGTGGTATTTGAACAATCAGAAAATAAAATGCATCTTCTGAAAGCTTTGCTGCTGGACATACTGGGCGGATTGGAAATATCGCTGCCCGGTAACCTATAACCCCCGCCACACCCTATCATTGAATGGAAAGAACTAGCCATGAGTAAACCAGTTGTTGCCATCGTCGGCAGACCCAACGCCGGTAAATCCACGCTGCTTAACCGGGTGGTGGGCAAGCTGCAGGCAATCACCGAAGACCTGCCGGGGACTACCCGCGACCGTAATATGGCTGACGTCACCTGGGGCGGCGTTGATTTTACGCTGGTGGATACCGGCGGTCTGGAGATTAAGCCGGGCTCCGCCGTCGCCCGGGGCATTAAAACACAGATAGAGACAGCCATCGAAGAAGCCGATGTAATCATCGACCTGGTGGACGTCACCGACGGGGTAACGCCGGCAGACTACGAGGTAGCCGATATGCTCCGCAAGACCGACAAGCCGGTGATTTTAGCAGCTAATAAAGCCGACAACGACCGACTGGAAACCGAAGCGCTGGAGTTTTACGAACTGGGACTGGGCGAACCCGCCGCCATCAGCGCCCACCACGGCCGGGGAGTTGCCGACCTGCTGGACAGGATTGTGCCCCTGCTGCCTCCCCCGGCACCTGCCGAACCGGCTACCGAAGCCATCAAGGTGGCGATTGTCGGCAGGCCTAACGTGGGCAAGTCAATGCTTTTGAACACTCTTGCCGGGGAAAGTCGCGCCATTGTCGACGAAACACCCGGCACCACCCGTGATGCTGTGGATACGCTGTTTGACTTTAACGGGCAGAGTGTGCTACTTATTGATACAGCCGGACTCAGGAGGCGGGGACGGGTAAAAGCCGGGGTGGAACGCTACAGCGTTATCCGGACGCACCGGTCTATCGACCGGGCGGATGTCGTCCTGCTCGTGGTGGACGCCACGGAAACGGTGACGAGCCAGGACACGCATGTAGCCGGCTATATATTACAGGCATTCAAGGGGATGATAATCATCGTGAATAAATGGGACCTCGTTGAAAACAAAGATATCAAAGGATGGGATAAATACATAAAAAATGAGTTCAAATTTGCCTCTTACGCTCCGATATTATATACTTCGGCTAAAACAGGATACGGAGTGGCGAAGATAATGCCGCAGGTGACCCGTATCTATGAGGAACGAATGAAAAGGCACTCCACAGCCGCCGTAAATGACGTTATTCAGCAGGCGGTTGTCTCCCATACCCGTCCCAGAAATCAGGGACAGCAACTGAAGGTCTTTTACGCCACCCAGGCGGAGGTTAACCCGCCAACCTTTGTCCTCTTTACGAACAATGCTAAATTAATCCACTTTTCTTACCGGCGATATCTGGAAAACAAATTGCGCCAGGCGTTCGGGTTTGACGGGACGCCGCTGCGTTTGATATTTAAAACCAGGGGTGAATCATGATAGCCGTCCTGATGTTAGCGGCAGCATTGACAGCTTACCTTATCGGCTCGATACCGTTCGGGGTAATCATAGGCCGGCGCTTCGCCCAGACAGACATCAGGCAGGTCGGCAGCGGCAAGACGGGTACGACCAACGTCCTGCGGACGGCGGGGAAAAAAGCTGCGGCACTGGCGCTTATCCTCGATATCGCCAAAGGCGCCGCCGCGGTAACGGTTGCCTGGGCGATATTCGGCGGCAGTTATTCCGCCTCTATAGGCGGTGTGGTCTGGAGAGAGACCGCTCAGGCAGTAGCGGCGTTGTTCGCTATCGTGGGGCATAACTGGTCGGTCTTTCTGAAATTCAAAGGCGGGCGCGGCGTAGCTACCTTCGTCGGCACTTTACTGGCGCTGTACTGGCCCGCGGGGGTGCTTGGCGGGGCATTAATGGTCGGTATCGGTTTTAGAACTAAATACATGTCGCTCGGCTCCATTATCGGAGCCGTTACTGCATTTATAATGCTGATGTCCTTCAGCGTCCTGAGAATCGACTTTTTACGTCCCCATCCGCCTTTTGAATACGTTGTGTTCGCCATGATAGGGGCGATATTTATCTACGTCATGCACCGCGATAATATCTTCCGGCTTTTCAACGGCACCGAGCGTAAGATCGGAGAAAAGGTCAATATTGAAACATCAGCCCCCTCCCACAATCCTAAATAGCTAAATCCACCGTATTCAACAATCACAGGCAATAAGACATGCAGAAAATCGCTATTATCGGCACGACTAGCTGGGGCATAACGCTGAGCATACTCCTCTCTGGCAAGGGCGCCAAAGTCAGGTTATGGGCGCGCACCCAGCGGGAAGCCAATAAAATCAGAAAAAAGGGGTCGGAACGCCTTCCCGATGTCGTCATTCCGAAAGAAATTACCATCACACACCAGATTGACGAAGCGCTCGATGGTGCCAGCGCCGTGATACTGCCGGTACCATCCGACACGATGCGTCAGAATATATCCCGCATAGCCAACCACCTTACCAGGTCGACAATCATTATCAGCGCGTCCAAGGGACTGGAACTGGGCAGCAACAAAAGGATGTCTGAGGTAATCGCCGAGGAAATAAATCCGCGTTTCCACGTTAATATCTGCGCTCTTTCCGGTCCCCAGCTTTCCCGCGAAATTATCCATAACCTGCCGGCAGCGGCAGTGGTGGCTTCCGAGGACAGGAGCACCGCCAACAAAGCGCAACGGATACTCACCTGCCCCACTTTCTGTGTCTTCACCCATACCGACATCATCGGGGTGGAACTGGGAGGATCGTTGAAGAACATCCTGGCACTCGGTGCCGGCATTGCCGACGGGCTCGGCTACGGCGACAACGCCAAGTCTGCCTTCATGACACGGGGTCTGACCGAAATAACGGCTCTGGGTATGGCACTGGGGGCAAATCCTCTCACTTTCTCGGGACTGGCCGGACTGGGCGACATGATAACAACCTGCGCCAGCCCGTTAAGCCGGAACCATTACGTGGGGGTAGAGCTTGCCAAGGGGAGGTCCCTCGAGGAAATTCTGCACACGATGAACCAGGTAGCCGAAGGGGTCAATACCACGCTGGCAGCCCACGACTTAGCCCAGCAACTCGGGCTGGAGATGCCGATTACCGAGAAAATTTACCAGGTGCTCTACGAAAACTACGATACTAAACAGGCGGCCGAGGAACTCATGGGGGGCAATGTCAAACACGAACTATCGGGTCGCCGCTGGCGTCTGTTCTCGCTGTTCCGGCAACAGAAACGCACCACGAGCAAGTCGTCTTAAGAGCCGGCAGACCCTATTTAGAATCCAGGCTCCTCCCCAACTCCTCTAACAGCTTGCGCTGCTCTCTGGACAGCGATTCGGGGGTTACCACCCGCAGCACCACCAGCTGGTCGCCGTTTCCCCTGCCGCGTAAATGGGGAATGCCCCAGGACTTCATCCGGAAAACGCGCCCCGACTGACTGCCCGCAGGGATCTTCAGCTTATTATCACCGTGCAGCGTCGGTACCACCACTTCCGTTCCGAGGGCTGCCTGGGCGAAGTTGACGGGAAGCTCGTACATTACGTCATCTCCCTCTCGTGAAAAAGTGGAATGCTTCTTTACTGAGACTACGACGTATAAATTGCCCGCCGAGCCGCCGCGGAACCCAGCATCACCCTCGCCGGTAAGCCGTATGCCGTTGCCATCGTCAATACCAGCCGGCACCTTCACCGATATACTGCGTTTACGTTTCTGAGCACCGGTACCCCGGCAGTCCTTGCAGGGGTCGGTTATAATTTTCCCCTCGCCGTGACACTGATTGCATACTGAGGTATTGATGAACTGCCCGAAGATGCTGCGCTGCACCCGGCGCACCTGACCGCTGCCTTCGCAGACGTTACAGCGGGTCGGCTGACTGCCCGGCTGGGAGCGTGTGCCGTGACAGGTAGAGCAGACTTCGGTACGGGTAATATCCAGTTGCTTTTCGCAACCCAGGGCGGCTTCTTCAAAGGTCAGGGATATGTTGTAACGCAGGTCATCACCCCGCCGGGCTCTCTGACGCGTAGAGGTGCTCGTGCCTCCGAAAAATGCCTCAAAAATATCCCCGAAGCCCCCGAAATCAAAGCCCTCGAAGCCCCGCCCGAAGAGACCCTCGGCGCCGCTGTGCCCGAAGCGGTCATAAGAGGCACGTTTATCGGGGTCAGAAAGGACTTCGTAAGCCTCGTTGACTTCCTTGAACCTTTCCGGGGCGCCGTCATCCCGGTTGCGGTCGGGGTGGTACTGGAACGCCAGCTTGCGGAAGGCTTTTTTGATGTCTTCCGACGAGGCGTTGCGGGGGACGCCGAGTACCTCGTAATAGTCACGTTTTGCCGCCATAATAATGTCCTGTCTTATTTCAACCGTGCTTACCGAAAAAAGGTATACTTACAATTAAATAATACTAGCGTGGTGAAAGTCTTGTCAATAAAGTTAGCCCTGAAATGTAAAGCTTACAACTAATAGGCAACAGTTCCAGTTAAAGTGGAAAACGTCTGTCACCCTCACCCCATTCGCTACGCTCAGGGCAAGCTCTGCCCTCTCCCTTCAGGGAGAACCTTCAGGGTGAACCCATCGAGGGAGAGGGTTTATATTTACGGGTCAAGCCGATGATGCCGCGAGGGCCCAACTACGTTAAGACTACGGTGGACAAGCGGCAGGGTGGCCCTCCTGCGCCAAGGCTTCTAAGGACAGGGAAAAGATAACAATCGAGGGGGAGGGGGAGTCCTTTACGTTACGGGTAAAACAACACCCTTAACATAAGCTGTTGCCGTGTACTAGCTGGTATGTTATACTGGATGGAGACCATATCCTGAATACTTATGATTAATATACTATGGGAGGTCAAACAAATTGCCGGACACTGCAACCATCAAACAACTTCTGGAAGCCGGAGCCCACTTTGGACATCAGACGGGTCGCTGGCACCCGCGGATGAAAGACTACATCTTCACCAAACGCAACGGCATCCACATCATCGACCTAGAAAAGACCGCCGTCATGCTGGACGAAGCCTGCGAATTCATACGGGACCTGGTCGCCAGCGGAGAGACGATTCTCTTTGTCGGCACCAAAAAGCAAGCCCAGGAATCGGTCCAGGAAGAAGCCACCCGCTGCGGCATGTACTACGTGAACCAGCGCTGGCTGGGGGGAATGCTGACCAATTTCGCCACGATACAGGCGCGCATCGACCAGCTGGTAAGGCTGGAAGACCAGCTCGCCAGGGGTGAACTGGGGAGGCTGTTAAAGAAAGAAATCCTCAAGATTAACGAAAAAATCGAACGACTCAACCGTCAGATGGGCGGTTTCAAAGCCATGACAGCCCTGCCGGGCGCCCTGTTTATCGTCGACCCCACCAAGGAAAGGATTGCCCTCGCCGAAGCCAGACGCATGGGCATTCCGGTGGTTGCCATCGTCGATACCAACTGCAATCCCGATGAAATAGACTATCCCATCCCGGCAAATGACGACGCCATAAGAGCCGTGAAGCTTGTCTGCACCAAGATTGCCGACGCGGTTCTCGAAGGGAAAGACAGCCTTACCGCGGCGGTCCCGGTCGAGACGGTGGCAGAGGTTACCGATGCCGAGGTTGCCGTGCCCGGGGCGGACGAGCCGCTGATTTTCACGCCGGAAGAGGAATAAGGAGGCACGCTTGGAAATTCCCACCGAGATGATAAAAAAACTCAGAGAACAGACCGGCGCCGGTATCATGGACTGCCGGAATGCCCTGCTCAGCTGCGGCGGAGATATCGAAAAGGCCCTGGACTTTTTGAAAGAAAAAGGTCTTCTCAAAGCCCAGAAGAAGTCGGAAAGAAGCACGAGTCAGGGAATCGTCGAATCGTATATACATACCGCCGGCCGCATCGGGGCAATGGTTGAACTCAACTGCGAAACGGACTTCGTCGCCCGTACCGACGAGTTTAAGGGACTGGCGCATTGCCTGGCTATGCAGGTGGCGGCGCTGGCGCCGAAATACGTCTCCGAAGAAGAAATAAAAGAAGGCGAGGATATCGACCCCAAGGAAGCCTGCCTGCTGACTCAACCCTATATTATTGACCCCGCCGTGACGGTGAAGGATGTCATCACCGAGACCATTGCCAAAGTAGGCGAGAACATACGAGTAGGCAGGTTTATCCGTTACGAGCTGGGTAGTCGGGAATAGTACGATGGCTGAAGCTAAATACAGGCGGATAATGCTCAAGCTCAGCGGCGAGGCATTACGCGGCGGACACAGAGCCGGCATTGATACACCGACGCTGACCAGAATAGCTGGTCAGATAAAGAGAGTGGTCGCCATGGGTGTGGGTGTCGGCATCGTCGTCGGCGGGGGGAATATCTGGCGGGGGGCTAAAGCGGAAGCCGACGGCATGGAGAGAGTTACCGCCGACTACGCCGGAATGCTGGCTACGGTAATCAACGCCCTCGCCCTGCAGGACGTTCTGGAAAGAGAAGGCGTTAACACCCGGACGCAGTCAGCCCTGGATATACGGCAGGTAGCCGAGCCCTTCATCCGGAGACGCGCCATCCGTCACCTTGAGAAAGGCCGGGTGGTTATCTTCGCCGGGGGCACGGGCAATCCCTATATGACCGCGGACACCGCCGCCGCCCTCAGGGCTATAGAGATTGGCGCCGAAGTCCTGCTGATGACCAAGAACAACGTCGACGGCATCTACACTGCCGATCCCCGCAAGGACCCGAGTGCCAAGAAAATCGACCGGATAACCTACATTGAGGTAATCAGGAAACGGCTGGCGGTAATGGATACCACGGCGCTGTCTTTATGCATGGATAATAAACTACCCATCATCGTGTTCGACCTCGAAGCTAAAGACGGCTTGGTGCATGCCGTCATGGGGAAGACCATAGGTACGCTGGTATCGAGTGAAATTTGAGATGGTCAACGAAGTCTTTAAAGGCATCGAAGAAAAAATGAAGAGCTCGGTGAAAGTGTTCCGGGCGGACCTGGCAACCATACGCACCGGTCACGCCACGCCGGCATTAATCGAGCATGTCAAAGTGGAGTACGCCGGTGTGCCCATGCCGCTGAACCAGATCGCCGGTATCTCCGCCCCGGAAGTCGGGCTGCTGGTCATCCAGCCCTGGGACAAGAGCTGCCTGCGCGATATCGAAAAAGCGATACAGAAATCGGAGCTCGGATTGAATCCCGCCAACGACGGTAATATCATCAGGATTGCCATCCCTCCTTTGAGTGAAGAAAGACGGCAGGAACTCATCAAGGTGGTTCACCGGAGGGTGGAGGAGAGACGGGTGGCGATTCGCAACCTGCGGCATGAGGCGATGAACGAGCTCAAGACGATGGAAAAGGACAAAGAAATATCCCAGGATGAGCACAAACGCGCCCTGGAACAGCTGCAGAAAATCACCGATGCTTTCGTAGCGGAAGTCGAGGAACTGGGAAATAATAAAGAACAGGAACTCTCGGAAATATAGTCCGGGCGTAACCCTATCCGGTTTTGATAATATCCAGCCTGAATGGTGGTCCCTTTGAATAAACCAACGAAGAAGGCAGGTATTCCGCGCCACGTAGCTTTTATCCCGGACGGAAACGGCAGGTGGGCGGAAAAACACGGCCTGCCACGAGTCGAGGGACACCGCGCTGGGGTCAGGAACATTCGCCGTATACTGGAATACCTCGGAGAGCGCGGGGTGGAGTATGCCACCCTGTACGCCTTTTCCACCGAGAACTGGAACCGCCCCGACGATGAGGTAAACGACCTTTTCAACCTCCTGGTGGAGGTGGTGGGGAAAGAGGCCCGGGAGCTACATAAAAACGGGGTAAAGATACGCCACATCGGTCGCCTTGAGGGACTGCCGGGAGAAGTCAAAAAGTCCGTTGCCGAAGCCGTCAAACTCACCGAAAACAATAAGCGAATGACGCTCGGTGTGGCGCTGAACTACGGCGGAAGGGCGGAAATCCGGGACGCCATGCGGCGTATCGCATCGGAAAAAATCGCCCCTGGGGATATCGACGAGGAGCTAATCGGCCGATACCTCTATACGGCAGGTTTTCCCGACGTCGACCTGATGGTCCGCACCAGCGGCGAGATGCGTACCAGCAATTTTCTGATATGGCAGTCGGCTTACTGCGAATACTACTTTACGCCGGTACTCTGGCCTGACTTCGACGAGAAAGAACTGAAGAAAGCGCTGCTGGCTTATCGCCAGAGACAGAGGCGCTTCGGCGGGCGGCAGTCTCAGGTCCATGCTTAAAAGAAGGGTCTTCACGGCGCTCTGTGGCATTCCTCTGGTCGTTCTGGCCGTCTGGTTCGATGAGCCGATACCCTGGTTTACCGTCCTGGCGGCCATCTGGGGCATAATCGCCGTCCTGGAATTTTACAGGATAACCGGCATCATAAAAATAATCCCTCTCACCTGTTTCGGTGTGGTCTGTACACTTCTTTTCATCCTGACTCCCCATTGTGAATACGAATATGCTGTTCCGGTGGTGCTGGTAGCGGCAATCATCCTTTCGCTGGTGATGCTGGTATTACTCCCGCAGAAAGAAAGCGTTTTTTCAGGCTGGTCATGGGTAATGGGGGGCATTCTATACGTCGGCTGGCTGCTGGGCATTCTGGTCGCCCTGAGGCTGGAGGCCGGCCGCGACTGGCTGTTCCTGGTACTATTCGCCACCTTCGGCTCGGATACAGCCGCTTATTTCGTCGGTCGGGCTTGGGGCAAGCACAAGCTGGCGCCGAAAATCAGCCCGAATAAAACGTGGGAGGGCGCTATCGCCGGGGTAATCGGCGGGGTGATTATCAGCCTGCTTTTTACAATTTCGACACCTTTACAGCTTCCACTGGCTTACTGGCAGGCAGTGCTGCTGGGGGTACTCATCAGCGTCTTCGGCCAGTTCGGCGACCTGGTGGAATCCCTGTTGAAACGCAACACCGGGGTCAAAGACTCCGGCGGTCTCATGCCGGGCCACGGCGGTCTGCTGGACAGGATGGACAGCGTGGTCTTCGCGGGGGTGGTGGTGTATCTTTATCATATTTTCGCAGTTGCTTAAGTGAGGCGAAAAACACCTGCCGGTATATGCAGGGGATGATACGAGAGCCCGTCTACGCCAAAGCTACGAAGGGCAGAGGGAAAATAACACACGTGGTTGGGGGACGGATTCTTCACTACGTTCAGAATGACAGGACGATTTTACGGGCTAAGCCGCGGATGACGCGATGGCGGCCTGGGTGCGAATAGATATTAACCGGGGGGCGGTGGGGAACCAGCAATATCTGGGGAATGCCCGGCTACCTCATCCAGATAGCTTTGCAGGATGAGGGCTGCCGCGGCGGCATCGTACAAGGTCTCACGGCTTTTCTTGCCAGCGCTCTGTAAGAGCTCCCTGGCGGATACCGTGGAAAGACGCTCGTCACGGTATTCCACGGGTATTTCAATGTGCTGGTGCAGTTTATCCACGAAGGCTTTAGTCTTTTCCGCCTGTGTCCCCCGGCTGCCGTCCATATTCAGCGGCAGACCAGCAATCACCAGTCCGACCTCGTTCTTGAGGATTATTTCCGCAATACGGTCGATAGCCGACCGGTCGTCAGTTCTGTTGATGATAGTCAGCGGGGTAGCCAGTATGCCCAGGGGGTCGCTGAGAGCCAGACCGATGCGGCTGTCCCCGATATCCAGTCCCAGGATACGCGTTATGTCAACCTCCCCGTTATATCAAGCTTTTAACCAGTCGTAAGGCTTCATCCAGCTTGTTTTTATCTTTGCCCCCCGCTTGAGCGAACCCGGCTTTGCCGCCACCACCGCCGCCGGTCACCTGCGATACTTTTTTGATGATATCTCCGGCGCTGTACCCTTTATTGACCAAATCCGGTGTAACGGCAGCGATAAAGGCAGGCCTATCACCGATTACAGCGCCCAACACGACAATACCGCTTTTCAGGCTATCACGCAGATAATCGGTCATTTCTCGTAAGATAGCCTGATTATCGGGGGACACACGCACCGAGAGAACATTAATGCCTTTGACTATCTCTACCCTGTTTAATAGAGCTCTGGCCTCGTTTTTAGCTAGATCTCCATACAAAAATGAGATTTGCCTACGCAAACGGTCATTTTCAGATTGCATTTCGCGTATTCGGTCTCCTAGGTGAATCTGTTCAGTTTCCAGCATATCAGAATATTCCGACAAGCTGGATATCTGCTTTTCAAGCCACTTTTCGGCGGCGCGACCGGTGACGGCTTCGATGCGGCGGAGTCCGGCGCCGATGCTGCCCTCGCTAATGATGTGAAAATAACCAATTTCCCCCGTATGCGACACATGGGTACCGCCGCAAAGCTCGGTGCTGACAGCCGGCTCGCCGATGCGTAATACACGGACGGTATCCCCGTACTTTTCATCGAAAAGGGCGATAGCCCCCTCCGCCACCGCCGTTTTGTAGTCGGTCTCCTCGTCATAGACCCTGAGGTTCCGGCGGATTTGGTCGTTGACGATGCGCTGGACGGACTTTATTTCATCCGGGGTCATCGCCGCCAGATGAGAGAAGTCAAAGCGGAGGCGGTCCGGGGCGACCAGTGAGCCGCGCTGCTGGATGTGCTCGCCGAGCACCTGCCGCAGGGCCGACTGCAGGATGTGGGTGGCGGTATGATTTCGGGCGATATCCCGCCGCCGCTCGATATCCACCACCGCCCGCACTTCTTCTCCGGTCTTGAACGCACCTTCGACGACCCTGCCCCTGTGTATGATAATGTCCGGCGGCAGCCGCACCGTATCGGTGACCGCGAATTTGCCGTTCTGCCCGAAGATTTCACCGGTATCCCCGACCTGGCCCCCCATCTCGGCATAGAACGGGCTGGTGTCCAGGATCATACTGGCTTCCTGCCCTGATTCCACGGTATCAGCGACCCTGGAATCCACCAGAAACCTCACGATTTTTGCTTTTTTCTCAAGGCTGTCATAGCCAACGAAATCAGTGCGGTCGACGTCGAGCTTCGCGGCACCCGCGGCGCTTTTATCAATATCGAATTTATGGGTTGCCCGTGCCCGTTCCCGCTGCTTCTCCATCTCTGCCTCAAAGCCAGCCATATCGACGGTAAAGCCGGACTTTTCCACAATCTCTCTGGTCAGTTCTACGGGGAAGCCGTAGGTATCATAAAGGCGGAAGGCATCCGCACCGGATATTTTCTCCGCGGCTCCCTTTGACAACAGGTCATCAATTATCTCCAGTCCGGTCTTGAGAGTATCCCCGAACCGACTCTCTTCCTGCTGGATGACCTTTTTAATGAAGTCCTGCCGCTGCTTGAGTTCGGGATAGACATGACTCATCTGCTTAACGGTGGTCTCGGCAAGCCCGGAAAGGAAAGGTTTATCCGTTCCCAGTCGGCGACCGTACAATGCCGCTCTCCTTAATAAACGCCGCAGCACGTAGCCCCGTCCCTCGCTGTCCGGGAGAACGCCGTCGGCAACGAGGAAAGTCATGGCGCGGCCGTGCTCGGCGACCACCCTTATGGCATTATCATCATCGGTATCAGAGCCGTATTTCCTGCCGGTCAGTTCCGCGACGCGCTCCAGCAGCGGTACGAACATGTCGGTATCATAGACAGAGGACTTCCCCGCCATCACCGCCGTCAGCCTTTCCAGTCCCATGCCGGTATCGATATTCGGCTTCGGCAGGGGCGTACGATTGCCCGCCTCATCCTGGTTGTACTGGGGAAAGACCAGGTTCCACAGCTCGGTAAAGCGGCCGCACTCGCAATTAGGTTTGCAGTCGGGCTTGCCGCAGCCCTTATCGGTGCCGAAATCGTAATGAATCTCGCTGCAGGGTCCGCAGGGACCGGAACTACCCGCGGGGCCCCAGAAGTTGTCCTCCTCGCCGAACCGCAGAATCTTCGACTCCGGGATGCCTATCTCGCGCCAGTACCCAAACGCCTCGTCGTCATCGAGGTAAACGGTCGCCCAGAGTTTTTCGGTGGGGATTTTCATGCGTTCGGTAACGAACTCCCACCCCCAGGCGATAGCCTCTTTCTTAAAGTAGTCACCGACGCTGAAATTGCCCAGCATCTCGAAAAAGGTCAGGTGGGTGGCATCGCCTACCTCTTCGATGTCCGACGTGCGGAAGCATTTCTGACAGGATGCCAGGCGAAGAGAGGGCGGTTTCGCCTCGCCCAGGAAAAAGGGCTTGACCTGCACCATGCCGGCGCTGGTCAGCAGCAGAGTGGGGTCGTCTTTGGGCACCAGGGACGAACTCGGGATGACCTTATGCTTCTTCTCTTCGAAGAACTCCAAAAACGCCGTTCTCAACTCATCGCTATTCACATAAAACTCCAGATAAAAACAGTGATTTACTTACCTGTAATTGTAAGTTCAAGGGATGCTGGCTGTCAATGGAGGATGACTACTGGCTAAGCAGAGAATGCCCCGAGGGCGGCCCGGGTGGGAAAAGATAACACATGAGGGGTGGTGCGGTGGATTAAACAGCCCTCAGAGTAGTTTTTTCAGATACTCCCGCAGCTCCGGTCCCATGTCCTTACGCTTTAGAGCCAGAGCCACGTTGGCTTTCAACCAGCCCAGCGGCGTGCCGGTATCATAACGGACGCCCTCAAACTCATAGGCATATAGTTCCTGTTGCTGTAGCAAAATATGCAGGGCATCGGTTACCTGTATCTCGTTGCCGGTACCGGGAGGGGTGATCTGCAGGGCGTTAAATATCTCTGGCGTCAGGACGTAACGCCCGACGATGCCCAGACGCGAGGGCGCCCAGGACTTGTCCGGCTTCTCCACGAGATTCAGAATCTGGTATATTCTTTCATCGACCTGTTTGGCTCCGATAATCCCATACTTCCGGGTATCCTCATCGCTGACCCGCTCCACCGCTATCACACCCGCCCCGTACTTATCATAAACAGCGCACATCCGCTTGAGACAGGGGACTTTACTATCGATAATGTCATCCGGGAGTATCACCGCGAACGGCTCGTTGCCGACCACTTCTTTAACCGTCAATATGGCGTGTCCCAGTCCCAGCTGCTCTTTCTGGCGGACATAGCAGACATCCACCATATCGGATAGCTTCTTTATCTGCTTCAGCCTCTGGGTTTCTCCCTTCTGCTCGAGAAAACGCTCCAGCTCCGGAGAACGGTCAAAGTAGTCTTCCATGGTCGATTTGCCCCGTGCCGTGACCATAATTATCTGCGTGATACCGGAGTTCAAGGCTTCCTCCACGCCGTACTGAATCAGGGGTTTATCCACCAGAGGCATCATTTCCTTGGGCTGAGAACGTGTCATGGGCAGGAACCTGGTCCCCCGCCCGGCTGCGATGATAACCGCCTTACGTACTTTCATGCTGTCCCCCTGCTATCTGCTCCAGAGTAAAAGCCGCAGCGCCGTAGACGCCGGCTTCGTTGCCGAGATGCGCCTTAACAATCCGTACCGCTCTCGCATTTATCGAGAACGTCCTTTCATTAACCATACGCCGACCCGGCTCGATGAATATGTCGCCGAGTTCCGCCATGCCGCCGCCTAAGATAATCAATTCCGGGTTGAAGATATTCACCGCGTTGACCATACCGATACCGAGATAGTAAGCCGCCCGTTCCAGCGCGGCCAGCGCCAGCGAATCGCCGTTGCGGGCAGCTTTACCGACGTGCTCCGCCTTGATTTTATCCGTTTCACCGTTGACCATATCGAGTAGATTAGATTTCTCCCCTTTTTTCAAACGCCCTATGGCGTCCCTCGCCACCGCCCGGCCCGAAGCCAGCATCTCCAGGCAACCGGTATTGCCGCAACCGCATTCGGGTCCCCCGGCATCGATGGTCATGTGTCCGAGCTCCCCGGCACCGCCGCAGGCGCCGAGATACACCCTGCCGTCGATGATGATACCGCCGCCGATACCCGTTCCCAGGGTGAATAATACCAGATTTTTCACTCCCCTGCCCGCCCCGAAACGGTGCTCTCCCAGAGCCGCGGCACTGGCATCGTTAATGACAAAGGTGTTGACCCGGAATTTATTTTTTATTATTTCCCCCAGAGGTATGTTCTCCCAGCCCGCCATATTAGGCGACGGAGTAACGACCACGCCCCGGCCCGAATCCACGCCCCCGGCGCAGGCGATACCGATGCCGCCAAGCCGAGCGGGTTCAAGGCTATTGCCATTAAGAATATCATCTATAGCCCGGCAGAGTCGCTCAATGACAGCCGGAACACCCTCCCCGACCAGAGTCGGGCAGACCTCCCTGGCGAGCATGCCGCCGCCGGAAGAAAAGACGGCGGTCATGATTTTTGTGCCGCCGATGTCTACCGCCAGGACGGGGGTATCAGGTTGTTTACTCATGCTATTACTATTGTATCCTGTCTTTACGGTTTATCAAGCCGAAACGCCGCCGCGCTGTCCCAGGTCGGCAACCAGTATGCTCAGGGCTATTTCGCCGTCCATTCTTCCCGTCTTGATGGATATATCCGTTTCCAGGAGCCGGTGATAAAGCTCGCGCACCCGCGCCGGTGAATACCCGTCCGCCTGCTCCCACGCCTTGCGAAGCACAAAATCAGAGGTCAGCCCCAGTTTACTCTGAATTTCACTCCTTGATTCACCCTGCGCCCTCATATCCTTCATCTGCAGGATAAGCCTGACCTGCCGCGACAGCATAACCAGGATATGAACCGGGGACAATCCCTGCATGTACAATTGCTGCAACATCGACTGGGCGGTGCCGGTCCTGAACTCGAGAACGGCATCGACCAGGGCAAAAACACTTTCTTCCCGGGCGCTGCTGACGATGGCTTTAATATCCCCTTCCTCAATACGTCTGCCTCCGGCAAACAGGACCAGCTTATCGACCTCGTTAGCCATAGACCAGAGGTCGCTGCCCACAAACCTCAACAGCGTTCTCACAGCCTGCGGAGATATGCTGCCTCCGGCTTCTCCGGTACGCTTCTCCACCCACTGCTCTAACTGTGAACGGTTCAGCGACTTAAAATTCCTGACTCTGCTCAGATTTGAAAGTTCACGCAGGAGCGGATTATTAGGTTTCATCTTGCCGCCGATAACAACCAGTTCCGTGAACGGCGGCAAATCTTTCACAGCCTCAAATATCATCCGGTATTCATCCGATGAGTCGTTCCGGTTGGGCGGTTTCTTGCGACCGGTCCTGCCCCCGGGGTCGAAACGCTCCAGCAATCCCTCAACGATGACAAGTCGCTTTTCCCCCAGGAACGGCATGGCACCGCAGGCACCGCGGAGCTGTTCCGGCGTGACCGTTTTGCCGTCGAAGACGGTGGTATTGGTCAGCCGGGCGGTCTCGTCGCCAACACCCTGCTTAATCTCTTCGAGCGCCTGACGAACTGAATAATCGTCCTCGCCGATAAGTACGTGCAGCAATTCCGGTCTCCTTTTTCACAGGTCGATTCATTTTACCATACCCGCCGCATATTATTAATGTTGACAAAATACCGTCGTTAGGGAATAATCGCACAGAGAGTATACTAATAATCTGTCCAACCTGTTAAAAAAAGCAAGAGGTGATACGCCATGGCGGAAAACACAAACGAAGAACATACTACCGAGGAACTGAAGAAACTTGCCAGCATCGCGACGGACATGCAACTGGCCAACAAGATGAGAATACAGGCCATCAATCAACTCGGCGAGATGGCATCTCACGAGTCGCTGCTCGTTCTTCTGAACCTGGCCGCCAACGACCGACTGAACATAGACGAAAGAGACCTCGCCCTGAGGAAAGCCCGCGACATCGTCAAGAAGGGCCGCTAACAGCCCCATCACCGCTCCGGGAGGCTCAAGATGAGTATCAATATCGGCATTATCGGCTTATCCCAGAGCGGCAAGACGACCGTTTTCAACGCCCTCACCGGAGGGAAAGCCGAAACGCAAAGCCACGGTACGGACGGACTCTCCCCGCATATCGGCATCGCCAGAGTCCCCGAGCCGCGCCTCAAGGCACTGGAGGAGATACTCCGCCCCGGGAAAACAGTGGCGGCAGAAGCCAGATATACCGACGTCGGCGCCTCGGTTAAAACGCTTGCCCAGGACAAGGGAATCGGCGGCAGGCTGCTCAATCAGCTCAGTACCGTGGATACGCTTATCTGCGTTATCCGCGCCTTTACCGATGAAAGCATACCCCACCCGAAGGGGAGCCTTGATATTAAAAGGGATATCGGCGAGCTCGATATGGAGCTCATTTTCTCCGACCTGGCAATCATCGAGAGAAGGCTGGAAAAAATAGAGACCTCGTTGAAAGGCGCCAAACCGGCCGAGCGGCAGGATTTCGTCCATGAGCAGGAGATATTATCGAAGTTCAAAGCCGAACTGGAATACGATAAACCTATCCGCGAGCTTCCCATAGAGTCCGCCGATGCCAGGTATATTGCCAACTACCAGTTTCTCACCGCCAAACCAATGCTCATCTTAATCAACATCGGCGAGGAACAGCTTGAAAAAGCGGCTTCGCTGGAAGAAGAAATAAATTCGGAACACGCTGCCGCGAAATGCCGCGCCATCGCCATCTGCGGCAAGCTGGAGATGGAGCTTTCGCAACTGGAGGAGAGTGCCGCCCTAGAATTCCGCGCCGAATACGGCATCAAGGAATCCGGACTGGAACGTACCGTCAAGGCTTCCTACGAGCTTTCCGACCTTATCACCTTCTTTACCATCGCCTCGAACGAGGTCAGGGCATGGTCTATCAAGCGAGGCACCACGGCATTGAAAGCGGCCGGTAAAATCCACACCGACATGGAAAAGGGATTCATCCGCGCCGAGGGCATCGGCTTCGACGACCTAGTCAGGTGCGGGGGTATCGGCGAAGCCAAGAAGAAGGGTTTGCTCAGGCTGGAAGGCAAAGAATACGTGGTTCAGGACGGGGACGTAATCACGTTCCTATTTAACGTTTAGTTCCGGTATCGCCGACCTTCCGGACGAACAGCTTGAGACCGTCCTCTCCAGTTACCATGACCTGTTCGCCGGCTTCAATGTCGCCTTCTTCCGATACCGCTCCCCAGAGTTCGCTCTTGATTCTCACCAGTCCCTCGGGAGACAGCCGACTGGCAGCTTTTCCTGCCGAACCGACCATAGAAGGCAGCCCCACGGTCGCCTGTTTTCTCAGCGTACGGGTTGTAAAGATGAAAAGCCAGACCCCGAAGATAGCCCATGCCACCATTACCCCAGCACACACGGCAAAAGGCAAACGAATATCAAACTCGGGAAGCAGCCAGCGCCATATCACCCAGATGGCTACTTCCTCCAGTGAAGTGCTGAATATCGCCAGTATCAACCGGGGAGTCGTATACTTGTTAGCCATGCCAGTCACTATCCATTATATAACAGGATGCTACTTTAGCATTAATTATCACTGTAAATATTAAATTTAAAATAATACAAATTTTAGATATTTGACGAAAATTACAGGTAAACCCCTTGACAACTACCCGAGAATAATGGTAACCTATTATCTGTAATAATGCCCCTAGTGTTGTTTGTTTTAACTTCCCAAACGTAAATGTCCGTTGTTTTTCGGCATATGCGCGTGCGTCTTTTTTTCTAAATAACTTGCGTTATTTAAAAGCTGGAACTGCTGTATTTGTTAAGGAGTAGGAATGGTTGTAACGTCGCCCGCCCCCTCACCGAAATCTAAGCCCCAGGTTTCCCAGACATCACGAAAATCTTATGCCAAACTCCCCAACGTGCTGGATGTCCCCAACCTGATAAAAGTCCAACTCGATTCCTTTCAGAGATTTCAGGAAGAAGGACTGCAACAGCTGCTGGAAGAGATATCCCCTATTAGAGACCTGACCGGCAACCGACTCGAACTCAGCTTTGCGGCTTACGAATTCCGGGAGCCGCGACCCGGTCATTCCGAGCAGGAATGCCACGAACGAGACCAGACATATTCGGCGCCTTTATACGTTAAAGTACGCCTGCTGGTGAAAGAAACCGGCGAAATTAAAGAGCAGGACCTGTTCTTCGGCGATATACCGCTGATGACCGCCAAGGGCACCTTTATCACCAGCGGCGCCGAACGCGTGGTGGTCAGCCAGCTGCTGCGTTCGCCGGGCGTTTACCTTACCAGCGAAGAAGACCCGGTATCCGGGCGCAATCTGTGCCAGGCAAAATTGATTCCCACCCGCGGCGCCTGGCTTGAATTCGAGACGAGCAACCGGAACGTCATCTCGACAAAAATCGACGGCAAACGCAAGATTCCCATAACCACGCTGCTCCGCGCTATCGGCTACAGCAGCGACGAAGAGCTTCTCAAGCTGTTTAAAAAAGAGGACAGCGTTTCAAATTACAACTATATCAGGACCACCATGGAGCGCGACCCCTTAATCAAGGATGAAAAAGACGCCGTCATGGATATCTATAAGAAGCTGCATCCCGGCGAACTCCCTTCTATGGAAAACGCCAGGAAATTGATTAAGAGCCTGTTTTTCGACGCCTCACGTTACGACCTGGGCACTGTTGGACGCTACAAGCTAAACAAACGCCTCGGCCTGAATATAAGCCTGAAGGAGCGCACCCTGACCCGTGAAGACATCGTCGAAATCGTCCGCCACATTATCATGATCAATAACCGCCAGGACTACGGTGACGATATCGACCACCTGGGAAACCGCAGGGTGCGTACCGTCGGCGAGCTGGTGCAGACGCAGTTCCGCATCGGTTTCCTGCGCCTGGAGCAGGTAGTCAGGGAACGCATGAGCATCATCGGCACCGAGGCGGTCACGCCCAGCGCCCTGGTCAACATCCGCCCCATCGTCGCCGCGGTCAGGGAATTTTTCGGCGGTTCACAGTTATCGCAATTCATGGACCAGACCAATCCCCTGGCGGAGCTTACCCACAAGCGGCGTTTATCCGCCATGGGACCCGGCGGACTATCCCGCGACCGCGCCGGATTCGAGGTGCGTGACGTCCACTTCTCCCACTACGGGCGTATCTGCCCGATAGAAACTCCGGAGGGACCCAATATCGGTCTTATCGGTTCGCTGGCGACCTACAGCATAATCAACGAGTACGGCTTCATCGAGACGCCGTACCGCAAAGTCATTAAAGAAATGAGCAACAAGGGCAAGCAGCTTGCCGGCAGGACGACGGCAGAAGATATCCTCGACGAAAAAGGCAAGGTAATCGTAGCTGCGGACACCCCGATAACTCCAGAAATCGCCGAGAAAATAGCCAAACTGAAGTCGCAGAAAATAAAGGTTATACCCTTTGTCTCCGATGATATAGAGTACATGCCCGCCGACGAGGAAAATAAATTCACCATCGCCCAGGCCAACGCCCCGCTGGATGAAAACAACCAGTTCGAGGAAAAAAGAATCGAAGCCAGGCTGGGTGACGGTTATGTATTTGAATCTCCGGACAAGATAGACTACATGGACGTGTCACCCAAACAGGTGGTCAGTGTAGCCACCGCCCTGACGCCGTTCCTGGAGCATAACGACGCCAACCGGGCGCTGATGGGCGCCAACATGCAGCGCCAGGCGGTACCGCTGCTGCGTCCGGAAGCGCCGCTGGTGGCTACCGGCATGGAAACCGAGGCCGCCAGGCACAGCCGGCAGGTAGTCTTTGCCGAGAACGACGGCGTGGTGACGGAAATTGCCGGCAGCATCGATGAAAAACTGAACACCAAATACCGCATCGTCGTCACCCGCGACGACGGTGAAAAGGATATATACGACCTGATGAAGTTCGTGCGGACTAATCAGGGGACCTGCATCAACCAGCGTCCCCTGGTAAACAAGGGCGACCGCGTGGAAGCCGGCCAGGTACTCGCCGACAGCTCCGCCACGGAAAACGGCGAACTGGCGCTGGGACAGAACGTAACCGTCGCTTTCATGAGTTGGGAAGGCTACAACTTCGAGGACGCCATCATCCTGAGCAGTCGCATGGTCGAAGAAGACATGTTTACTTCCATCCATATCAACAAGCACGAAGTGGAAGCCCGCGATACCAAGCTGGGACCGGAAGAAATCACGCGCGACATACCCAATGTCGGCGAGGAAAGCCTGCGGGAACTCGATGAAGACGGCATTATCCGCATCGGCGCCGAGGTGAGACCGGACGATACGCTGGTAGGTAAAATCACCCCTAAAGGCGAGACGGAGCTGTCTGCCGAGGAAAAACTGCTCCGGGCTATCTTCGGGGAGAAAGCCAGGGAGGTAAAAGACACCTCCCTGAGGGTACCCCACGGCGAGTGGGGCAAGGTCATCAACGTCAAAGTCTATACCCGGAAAGACAGCCGGGACGGGGGCGACGACCTGCCCGCCGGAGTCAACCAGTGGGTGCAGGTCTGGATTGCCCAGAAGCGCCGCGTATCCGTCGGCGATAAGCTGGCGGGGAGACACGGCAACAAGGGCGTGATATCAATAATTGCCCCCAAAGAGGATATGCCTTACCTGCCCGACGGCACTCCGGTGGATATTATCCTCGACCCCATCGGCGTACCCTCGCGCATGAATATCGGTCAGGTGCTGGAGACGCACCTGGGCTGGGCATCACAGATACTCGGCGTGCGGACGCTGACGCCCGTCTTTGACGGCGCCGACGATACAGCTATCGAGGACGCCCTGTGCCGTGCCTGGATTATCCAGCAGTCCGGTGCCGCCGACCCCAGTCCGGGAAAGAATAAACAGCCCTTCAACCAGGAGGTCGCCGAGGCATGGGTGGACAGTCGCGGCTACAGCGGCAAAGCCGTCTTTAACGAGTCGCTACGCCACAAAGCCAGGGACATCGGCCTGCGACTCTGGCTCGAAGAACTGAACATACCCGGCAAAGACCTCAGCCCCAAGGAACTGGAAGAGGTGGTCGAAAAAGTCAACGCCGAGGGCCAGTTCTCACCCCCCACCTACGGTAAAATAACCCTCTGTGACGGTCGCACCGGCGAACCTTTTAACCAGCCGGTAACCGTCGGCAATATCTATATGATGAAACTTATCCACCTGGTGGAAGACAAAGTCCACGCCCGTTCGACAGGTCCCTACTCCCTGATAACGCAGCAGCCGCTGGGAGGCAAGGCGCAGTTCGGCGGACAGCGTTTCGGGGAAATGGAGGTCTGGGCGCTGGAAGCCTACGGCGCCGCCCACAACCTCCAGGAAATGTTAACGATAAAATCGGACGACGTTACCGGCAGGGCTAAAGCCTACGAGTCTATTATTAAGGGCGACGACATCCTCCAGCCCGGTGTACCGGAGTCGTTCAAGGTCCTCGTCAAGGAACTGCAGAGTCTGGGACTGTCGCTCGAGGTAATTAATGAAGAAGAGACCAAGATAGCCCCCGCCGAGGAGACGATGGAAGAAGTCTATCAACTGGAAGCTGAGCCGAAGGAAGATGAAGAACCGCGATGGAGAGAGGTAGAAGACGATGTTCGAGATTAATGATTTTGATGCCGTCCGTATATCGTTAGCTTCACCGGAACAGATACGGAGCTGGTCCTACGGCGAAGTTACCAAACCGGAGACCATTAACTACCGTACCCTGAAACCGGAACGGGACGGGCTCTTCTGCGAAAGGATATTCGGCCCCACCAAGGACTTCGAGTGTTACTGCGGAAAATACAAACGAATCCGCTATAAGGGCGTTATCTGCGATAAATGCGGCGTCGAAGTAGCCCGAGCCAAGGTACGCCGGGAGCGCATGGGCCACATCGAACTCGCCTGCCCGGTAAGCCATATCTGGTTCGCCAAAGGCATACCGAGTCGCATCGGTTTGCTGCTGGACCTATCGCCCCGCAACCTGGAGCATGTCCTCTACTTCTCACAATACATCGTCACTTCCGTTGACGAAGCCGCCCGTGAGGAAGCTATCAAGAAGCTGGAAGAGAACAACATCGAGGCGCTCGAGGAACGCCAGAAAGCCGTCGAGGAGCAGGTCTCCCAGATGGAACAGGAACAGGCGACGGTAGAAGATATTAACAAGGTCCGCGGCGACTTTGTAGATGAAAAGACCGGGCTGGAAGAAGAACTGACTCTGGAAGTAGAAAAGCTCAAAGAACTCCACGTTAAAGAATTACTCACTGAAAACCAGTACCACGACCTCAGAATGAAATACGGGGACATCTTCGAAGCCAGCATGGGCGCCGAGGCTATCTTGCAGATTATGAAAAGCATCAACCTCGATGAAATACGCAATAATCTCCTGCAGGAAACACAGTCTTCCTCGGGGCAGAGGCGCAAAAAAGCCAGCAAACAGCTCCGGGTGGTGGAATCTTTCCGCAGCAGCGGGAACAAGCCAGAATGGATGATTCTCACAGTGCTGCCGGTATTGCCGCCCGACCTGAGACCGATGGTGCAACTGGACGGCGGACGGTTCGCCACCAGCGACCTAAATGACCTTTACCGGAGGGTAATCAATCGGAACAACCGGCTGCGCCACCTTATTGACATCGGGGCACCGGAAATCATCATCCGCAACGAAAAGCGCATGCTCCAGGAAGCCGTCGACTCCCTTATCGATAACGGCCGCCGGGGACGCGCCATCTCCATCAGCGGCAACCACAAACTAAAGTCGCTCTCGGACATGCTCCGCGGCAAGCAGGGGCGTTTCCGCCAGAACCTGCTCGGCAAACGCGTCGACTACAGCGGACGTTCAGTAATTGTCTGCGGCCCGGAACTGAAGCTTCACCAGTGCGGTCTGCCGCGGCGCATGGCGCTGGAGCTCTTTAAACCCTTCGTGATGCGTCGCCTGGTGGCGCAGGGACTCGCCCCCAATATCAAGAGCGCCCGGAGACTGGTGGAGAGAGCCAAGGCGGAGGTCTACGACATCCTCGAGGAGGTAATCAAAGAGCGGCCGGTGCTGCTCAACCGCGCCCCTACCCTGCACCGACTCAGCATCCAGGCTTTCGAGCCGGTGCTTATCGACGGCAGCGCCATCCAGATTCACCCGCTGGTCTGTGCCGCTTTTAACGCCGACTTCGACGGCGACCAGATGGCGGTGCATGTGCCGCTTTCCCGGGCGGCTGTCAAAGAGGCGCGGGACATGATGCTCAGCCACCACAATATTTTGCTGCCCAGCAGCGGTGAACCGACGGTAACCCCGACGCTGGATATGGTTCTCGGCTGCTACTACCTGACCACCATCAGGCAGGAGAAGGCAAACGGCAACGTTTACGGGAGTTTCGAGGAAGCCAAACTCGCCTATGAATTCGGCGTCGTCGACCTCAGGGAAGAGATAGAAGTAAGAAACAAAACTACCGGTGAAAGGCTCAAGACCAGCGTTGGCAGAATCCTCTTCAACGAAGTCCTCCCCGAGGAACTGGGCTACTTTAACAAAATTATTGATAAATCAACGCTGAAACAGATAGCTACCCGGTGCTGCAAGCTGCTGCCGGACGAAGAGACAGGCAAAGTACTGGACAACATCAAACGTCTCGGCTTCCATTACGCCTCCAAGTCCGGTATCACCATAGCCATGAACGACATCGAGGTCCCGGCCAGCAAACCCAAGATACTGGCGGAAACAGAAGCTAAAGTAGCCACAATTGAAAGCCAGTACGAGCGCGGTCTGATCACCGAAGATGAAAGATATAACCAGGTCGTCGATATCTGGACGGAGACCACTAACGATATCACAGCTACCATCCAGAATAACCTCGACCGGTACGGCGGCGTCTATATGATGGCAACATCCGGAGCCAAAGGTAATATCTCCCAGATTCGCCAGATGGCGGGCATGCGCGGCTTGATGAACGACCCCGCCGGCAAGATTATCGAGTTCCCCATCAAGTCAAGCCTCCGCGAAGGCCACAGCGTCCTGGAATACTTCATCGGTACACACGGAGCCCGTAAAGGCCTGGCGGATACGGCATTGAGAACATCCGATAGCGGCTACCTCACGCGGCGCCTTATCGATGTCGCTCAGGACGTTATTACCGTCGAGGATGACTGCGGCACTACCGAAGGGATTACGGTAACCGAACCGAAAGAAAAGGGGTATCTGCCGCCCCTGCCCGAGCGCATCCTTGGTCGCATGGCGGCCAGCGATATCGTTCATCCGGAAACCGGCGATGTCATCGTCGCCCGGAACGAGGAAATTGACGAGAATAAAATGGAAGAGATTACCGCGGCCGGTCTGACATCGGTCCATGTCAGGTCGCCGCTGACCTGCCAGTCGCGGCGGGGCACCTGCCGCTACTGCTACGGGCGCGACCTGGCGCGCGGCAACCTTATCGACTCCGATGTAGCCGTGGGCATCATCGCCGCCGAGAGTATCGGCGAGCCCGGCACCCAGCTGACGCTGCGTACCTTCCATACCGGGGGCGTGGTCGGTCTCGATATTACCAGCGGTCTTCCCAGGGTGGAAGAGCTTTTTGAAGCCAGGACGCCGCGGGGGCAGGCGATAATTTCGGAGATAGACGGGACAGCCGAGGTAGTCCAGAACGAGGAAGGCAGAACGATTAAAGTCACCAGCGAAGAAGTCTACCAGGACGAATACGCCATCCCCACCGGCTGGCAGGCAAAGATAAAAAGCGGCCAGTGGGTAGACATCGGCGACGTGCTGGCGGCCCCCACCAAGAAAAAGGGTGCTAAAGCGAAGACTGCGGAAGAAGAGGAGAGCGAGCCCGTCCTGGCGCGCTTTGCCGGTGAAGCCAGAGTAAAGAGGAAGCAGCTGATTATCAGCTATGTCGAGAAAGAGGAGCGGGAATACCCGGTACCGTCCACCGCCAGCATCTGGATCAAGACCGGTGACGAGGTCAAAGCCGGACAGCAGTTAACCGACGGTTCCATCAACCCGCACGACATCCTGCGCATCCTGGGCAAGGAAGCCGTCCAGCAATACCTGGTAGACGAGGTACAGAAAGTCTACCGCTCCCAGGGTGTGAACATCAACGATAAACACATCGAGGTGGTCGCCCATCAGATGCTGACCAAGGTCCGCATCGACTCGGCCGGTGATACCGACCTGGTACCGGACGAACTCGTCGATAAATTCACCTACGAGGATACCAACGCCAAGATTCTGGCTGAAGGCGGCGAGCCGGCGACAGCCCACACCGTCCTGCTGGGAATCACCAGGGCTTCATTGAGTACCGATAGCTGGCTGGCGGCGGCATCTTTCCAGGAGACCACCCGCATTCTGACCGAAGCGGCAGCCAACGGCAGGATTGATAAACTGGTGGGGCTTAAAGAGAACGTCATTATCGGCAAGCTGATTCCGGCGCGTTACCTGAAAGAAGAAGATTTAGCCGAATTGATGCCGCCCGAGGAAGAAGACGAAGCCCTCAAACTGCTGGCTAATCTGGCCGGAACGGGAGAAGGTGAAGCGGCAATCCCGGGGGAAACGGTTGAGCGAACCACGGAAGGACCGAGTGAAGAAACGATAGCCCAAGCCGTCGCCGAGGTACTCGGGAGAATGGATGAAGCAGCCGCCGAAAAACCGGCTGAAGAACCAGCCGGAGAAGCCGTTGCGGAAACGACCGAAGAAACAGTCGCCGAAGCGCCAGAAGAAGTGATAGCGGAAGAAGCTGAAAAACCGGTCGCTGAAGTGCCCAATAAAGCTGATGCCGCCGAACTGACGGATGACGATACCGGCGGAGAAGAAGAGGAAAAAGAAGACGGATAAATTGCCGCTTGCACAGCGGTCTTTTCAGGGGGTGAGATAATAGCTCGCATCATCTCGGGTAAACCCAGCGCCGAGGACACGCCTCTCGATACAAGTCTTCGCCCCCGGTCTATGACCGACTTCATCGGGCAGGACAAAAACAAGGAAAACCTCCAGATAGCCATCACGGCGGCGAAGGGCCGTGGCGAACCCCTCGACCACGTAATGTTTTACGGGCCTCCCGGTCTGGGCAAGACCTGCCTCGCCCACATCATCGCCGCTGAAGTCGGCGTAAATATCAAGACCACATCAGGTCCGGCCATCGAGCGCACCGGCGACCTTGCCGCCATCCTGACCAATCTGCGCGCCCACGATATCCTCTTTATCGATGAAATCCACCGCTTGAACCGGACGGTGGAAGAAATACTGTACCCCGCCATGGAAGACTTCGCCCTAGACATCATCATCGGCAAGGGTCCCGGCGCCAAGAGCCTGCGGCTCAACCTGCCGAAATTCACCCTCATCGGAGCCACAACGCGCTACGCCCTGCTCAGTCCGCCGCTACGGGACAGGTTCGGGGCGGTGTACCGGCTCGACTTCTATGACCAGGAATCCCTGGAGAAAATCGTCAAGCGCTCCGCCAGGATATTACAGGTGGCGGCGGACGAGGACGGACTGAGAGAAATAGCCCGCCGCGCCCGGGGGACACCGCGCGTGGCTAACCGCCTGCTCAAGAGAGTCCGCGATTACGCCGAAGTAATAGCCGACGGCACCATCACGCAGCAAGTGGCTGTGGACGCCCTTTCCAAGCTGGAGGTCGACCCCCAGGGACTCGACGAGACAGACCATAAGGTGCTGCGCACCATCATCGAGAAGTTCAACGGGGGCCCGGTGGGACTGGATACCATCGCGGCTTCTATCAGCGAGGAAGCGGACACGATTACCGACGTCTACGAACCCTACCTGATGCAGCTTGGTTTTCTGGAGAGGACGCCCCGCGGCAGGCAGGCGACCCGGCTCGCCTACGAGCACCTTGATATCCCCTTTAATAAGAAGTCGGCGCAGGGCAATCTACTTTAAATCTACATGTATGAAAATTAGTAAAGAGCCCCGAGATTATCGGGGCTCCTTTAGTATACCTGTCTGTACCGGGTTATACCCGTTTATTTTCTACGCATCAGTCGATAATAGCATAGGCCATCTGGACACTGGTGGTTATTTCCATCTCGCCGGGGCTGATAGGAGTTTCCACAGTAGCCGGTACTCCCTCCGCCTTAACTCCCACATCGCGGTAAATAGGGCCGGGTATATAGGAACTCTCGGAGATATAGGTCGGTTTGCCCAGTTTGACAGCGGCGGTCTCAGCCAGCTTCTTCGCCTTGGCAGCCGCGTCATCCACCGCTTTTACCCTTGCCTGTTCCTGGTAAGGCGTGGGGTCATCAACGGTGAAACCGATGCTGTTGATGCGGGTCAGGTCGCCCCCGGCAGCCGCCACCGCGTCAATAACGCTGCCGGCTTCATCTACTTTCCTTACCTTGGCGGTAACGGTGTTGGTTACTCGGTAACCGATGACGATTTCTTCCTGTTTATCACTATCCCAGCGGGTTACCTTCTGGATATTGAAATACTGGGTCTGGATGTCCTTATCGTCGATGCCGGCGTCCTTCAGGGCTTTCATGACCTTGTCCATAGCCTCGCTCGCCCTGGCCTGAGCTTCGGCTACCGTCAGTTCCTGGGATTCGATGCCCAGGCTCAGGACGGCTACATCGGGAACGGCGGTTACCTTGCCCTCGCCGTTGACCCAGATTCCCTGCTGCTGATTGTTCAGGTCGATTTTAAGCGTGGAGGTCTCACCGCTGAGAGTCACGCCTCCCTCCGAGCTGCAGCCAACCATCCCTACCACCACCAGTAGCAATACCACACCTATTGCCACTAACCATGTCTTTTTCACGTTTTCCTCCTTTTTGATTTTGCCTTCCAGTATATATAACGAAAAAGTCGCCTCTCGGTTAGCGATATTAAGAACAGGAAAGGCTTCTATTCACCCCCAATATAATGAACCCGTCCCCTCTTACTCCCTTTTCCCTTTAGAGCAGACGAAGGGAAGAGGGTGAAGAAAAAAGAAAGAGGGGCGACACCACTTTAGTTGGATAGTAATACCTATCAGTCCCCGCAAATCAATCGTGGAACTTAAAGGTACTCAGAAAATGATCGAAGTAAGGTTCATGAGAATTGTAAGTTGCATCGTTAGAACTGAAACGAATATTCCATATTAATCCGCCGTATTCGAAATACATTTCGGAGGCAACCATCGGGTCATTACCTCTAGCGTCAGAACCTTCGGAAAAGTCCATAAACCCAGTCCTGTAAGAATATTTGATTTGTTTCCCTTCAATATCATCCAGCATGAACTGTGATTCATCCAATATTTTAAATTCCGGAAAACTTCCCCATAAAGACACATCATCCAATAACCAGGCTTTTGCGTCAGGAATCTCTTCATCTGGCCACCTAGAGTCGATACCTATGTGAGATGAAGGCTTGCGTTTATCTTCAATCTTCACCCAGGGAGCGTCAATGCGTATGTAGGTGTTCGGAAAAACATCAACCTCATAGTCAATTCCCCGAACGTTTGATTTCCAATCACAGGGATACTCAAATGAGTATTTGACTATGCCTTTGTTTCTGTATACCTTTTCATAACCGTTTTCACAGGGGGTACATGATATTCCCGAAACAAGAATGGTTATGCATAACAATAACATAATACGAAAACTCATATCAGTAGACCGTCTTGTTTTAAATAATACACCAAGATTGATTATCACAGATGAACCACCGTTTGAGTAATATTAATATACTACCTTTCTTCTTCTCCTACAATAACGCCAACTCTTAAAAAAACCTTCATACTGCTAGGACTATTTGTTCAGCCCAGGTAGAAAAATCTAAGGGAGGGTAGGGGCAGATATAAAACAGCGGGCTAAGCCGATAATGATACGGGGCGGCCGGGTGGGAAAAGATATCAATGGGGGGTGAGAGGGGAGTTTATTCCAGCGCTTTAAGGGCTTCCTCGTATGCCTTCTCGGCAATCTCGATAGCCCGCATTAAAGCTGGTTTTAGAGACTCCGGAGCCTTTTCCCACTTTTCCCATAAAGCCTGCAGGTTTTTCAGAGCCTGATTAGCCAGGTCCTGCTTTAGTTTCTGTTGTTTGTCAGGATTTTGGACCGTGCCTTCCAGTCCGAATTTCTCTTTATACATTGCCTCCGCAGTTTCTTCCACCGGCGGGGAGGTAAGAACATCCGGCGGTTCAGAGGGCGGGGCTGGTGCGACGGTGATGCCGGGCGGTGGTGTGCCTTCCTCCGGCATCGGCACGGCTGTCGGGGCAGGCGTCGCCGTAGGGGCGGGAGTCACTGCCGGTACGGTGGTGGTCGTAGGCGCGGTCGGCGAGGGCGCCAACAAGGCTTTCGGCGCCGTTTCAGCGGCTTCAGACATCCGGGCATTTTCAAGAGCCGCGTCTTCCGCTCCCCCGGATACGTAGAGATTAGCCACGGCGATAAGCTGTTCGTTCAGGCGGTCGGTAGTTTCCTCTACCAGGTCACTATTGCCTTTATCCACCATGAGCAATATTTCTTCCACTCTTTCGTCGGCGAATTTAGCGTGTAGCTCCGCCTTCCCCAGCGCCGAAGGCGTCAAAGCCAGACGCACCGACTCGGTAGCGAGTTTGACCGAATAAAGGGGACTATCGGGCAGGCTGTTGGCGGCAGCTGCCACGGTGCCGCTGCCGGCTGCCAGTACGACGACCACCACAACCAGGGTTACCAGCCACGGCTTAAAGACGCCGGAGAAACCGCGACTTTCCTTCACCGGCATTTCACTGATAGCCTTCTGGAATTCATAGCTGGCTCGCTGGCGGAACTCGGGTCGCGGCTTGATATCGGTTGCACGGAGGGTATCCAGAGCCGTACGGAGCAGGGGTTCGAGTTCAGAGGCATGTTCCGGGTACTGTGCTATACACGCCTCGATGCTCTCTCCCTGAACCAGTCGCTGCAGGCATTCATCGAGTATATTATCAAACTCACGCGGTTTCTTCATGGTATTACTCCCGATGCCATCACCTTGCGCAGGGCGACTATGGCGCTGTGCTGTAAAGCCTTCACGGCGCCCTCGCTTCTGCCCATTGCCTTAGCAACCTCGGCGACGGATAAAGCGCCGGCAAACCTCAGCGAGATAACCTCCTGCTGCGCCGGCGTCAGCTTCTTCGCGGCGGCAGCCACTTCCTCGATGGCTATCTTTCGCTCGGTTACGCTCTCCGGGTCGCCGTCAAAAGACGGCATGGACTCATCGAGGGGTACGGTAGTCCGCCTCGACTTCTTTCTGAGGTAATCGACCACCTGGTTGTGGGCGATGCGGTAAAGCCAGGAGGTAAACGGCATACCCCTGAATTTAAAGGAAGAGATTGACTGGAGCACCTTTAAAAAGACCTGCTGTGTCATATCCTCTGCCTCGGCTCTATCGCCGATTTTAATGACGATATAGCGATAAATCCTATCGAAGTTATCCTCATATATTTGAGTTAAAGCCACCTGGTCGTTCTGCTGCGCGCGCCGGACCAGGGTCTCCTCATCCTGCACCTGACAACTCCTGTTCAGAGGCCGGACCTGACGTTTTTTTACAGCTAATCCGGTCAATTTTCAGGTGTTACCCTGTGCATATAGTATAACGAATGGAGGGTTAAAAAGATAGTAATTTACTGCGTTCAAAATAAAGGGGATAATGCTAATAAAAAGGATGTTGAGGAGGACTGGAAAAAACGGATCAATTAATGATTTAGGAGGGTAATATATGTGATAAATATATCTGGAATATTTTATTATAATATTATAGAAGTAAAATGTATTAGGCGATGTTCCAGTTATTAATACTATTATTGAACATATTTATTGACGGTTTTTTCACCGGAGTATCAACCCGGGTGAAAAATTGTTATCACCAGAAGGAGAAGGTGTAAGTTTAAGTTATTGACAATTCATGATTACCATTTGCACATTGTGCTATGATGTAGTTATAATCAGAAAGTTACACTATTAAGCCAGCCTGAGCTGAACATATAAAAGGAAAGGAGGTACAAGCTGTAGAATAGAGATCTACATATCCACATCTATAAAAAGTCTTAAGAAAGGAAATGACAATACCAATGAAAAAATACTTTTTTCTGTTGTTCACCGTAGTTATCATCGTCGGAATACTGGTTAGTGGCTGTGGCGAACCGGCGGAAACCACGCCTACAGCAACTCCAACGGCTTCTCCGACAGCGTCACCAACAGCAACACCGACCGGACCCACCCCCGAACATGGAGGCACACTGAGGATAATCGCCACCTCCGGCCCGCAGATGCTGAGCTATGTTCCGGTGATGGGCCCGGGAGACCGCTCCTTCATTTTCCCGGCAGCGGAAGCGCTGGTAGACACAACCACCCAAAGGGGAGAAATGTCGTCCGGAGTGGAGCCGGTACTATGCGAGAGCGTAGACGTGAATGACCAGAATTTGACGATAACTTTCCATATAAGGAAAGGCGTAAAATTCTCCGATGGGTCGGAACTGACGGCCGAGGTGGCACGCTGGAACCTCCAGCAGGTCATCGATGCCGGCGCCATGCCCTACATGGATTACTTTAAGGGCTTTAGTATTCCCGATGAATACACGCTCGTCGTCGAATTGACCTCATTCAATAACCAGATGATGCCCACCTGGGGATGGTGGACAGCCATGTACTCCAAGGCCGCCTGGGATGCAGCTTCAGGCGGAGACCTTGAGAAAGGCAAGGAATGGGCTCGAACACATATCGTCGGCACCGGGCCTTTCATACTGGAAAGTTTCGAACGTGATGTCAGTCTTACCTGGGTGAAGAACCCCAACTACTGGAGGGAAGACAGACCCTATCTTGATCGCATCGAGGTCACCATCATTCCCGACCCCGTAACAGCCAGGGCCGCCTTCGAGGCAGGTGAAGCGGATGTATGGGGCGCTCCTCCGAAGGACGCGCAGGAACTCATGGCCAAGGGCTACGTGAAACAGAGTGCCTGGCCGCTGTTGCCCTGGGGCCTCTGGCCCAATACCGCCAACCCCGATTCAAAAATGGCTGACAAGAGCCTGCGTGAAGCGGTGGAATATGCCATCGATAAAGAGGGCATTACCAAAGCAGTCGGAATGGGGATGTATAAGTCCATAAAGGCCCTGCCTGTGGAAGGCGAATGGGGTTACGACGCAGCTCGCGGCCAGTCGTATGATCCTGCGAAAGCCAAGGAGCTGCTGGCGGCGGCAGGCTATTCTGCCTCCAACCCATGTAAAATCACCATCCTGCTCACGAATGCTTTTGGTCCCACTCTGATAGATGCCTGTACGATGATGAAACAAAATCTTGATGCGGTCGGGTTTGAGGTTACGCTGGATGTTGCCGACGCCGGCAGATTTTTCGGAACCGCCTACGGCAAGGATAACATACCCGCGGCAGACCTGGACCTCCTTGCCTATTTCGCCGGAGGCATGGATTCAAACTACCTGCAGACCTATATACGCTGGTTCAGCTATGACCCGTTCACCTGGATCTCCTTCCTCGGGCGTACGGAAGCAACTACGGCAATGGAAAAACAAGCCATGGCAGCCCTTGATATTCCAGCACAGGTGGAATGGATCACGAAGCTGATGGACAATATGACGGACAACTGCCTGATAATTCCGGTCTACGGCAGTGTGGCGTATGTCATACAGCAACCCTACGTTCACAGCACACAGTACACACAGGGCTTCGTCCGCTGGCAGACTGAAGAAGTCTGGATGGAGAAACACTAAAGAACGTGTGAAATAGTCAGCCGGGTGACTCACCCTCACCTCAAGATGATGGCTTGAGGGTGAGTCACCTATTGTGGTGGTGAAATCAGAGGGACGGTATTATAGTCGTTATTACCAGAGAGACTCCGGATATTGACTCAGGTTTAAGATGATAACATATATCATTCGCCGGCTGTTTATCGGCATTATTGTTCTTATCATCGTCACCCTCATTGTTTTTTTCGCCATGCGTCTGTTGCCCGGCGACCCGTTAACTATTTTCATAGGTCAGCAGGGTGCGTCAGGGACGATGTCAGAGGCGCAGAAGGAAGCCCTCCGGCATGAGTACGGTCTGGACAAGCCCATAATGATGCAGTACTTCAGCTGGTTTGGCGGACTCTTCACGGGGGACCTGGGACCATCCATATATTATCACGAGGATGTAGGAAAGCTTCTGGGGAAACGTTTCCCCATTACACTGCACCTGGGTCTACTGTCGTTCGTAATTGCCAATTTAGTGGGTATCTTGCTGGGTCTGTTTGCAGGTATCAGGCGAGGAACCTGGATAGACGCGACGTCGACTACCCTGGCAAATATCGGTATTACCATCCCTCAGTTCTGGCTGGGAATACTGCTGATATATTCTCTTGGCCTCAAACTCCATTTGCTTCCCATCTATGGCTACACCTCTCCTTTCGACGACCTCTGGATGAGTACGAAACAGCTAATCATGCCGGTTGCCTGTCTGGCCGTTACAGGGATGGCATTCATCGCCCGTCAGACTCGCTCAGCCATGCTCGAGGTTATACGGCAGGACTATATCCGCACTGCCTGGTCCAAAGGTCTGACGGAGCGTAGCGTAATAATCGTGCATGCCCTGAAAAATAGCCTCATCCCGGTGATTACCCTGATGGGGCTTGGTCTGGGCATGGTTTTTGGGGGTGCCGTTCTCGTTGAGACCGTGTTTGCTATTCCCGGTATCGGCAGGCTTCTGGTGAACAGCGTCTTTGCCCAGGACTATGTCGTTGTACAATCAGGCACCCTGGTGATTGCCTTTATAGTTATCATAAGCAATTTACTGGTTGATATATCCTATGGCTGGCTGGACCCGAGGATAAGATACGGCTAAAAAAGCGCAGACCATCATGCAAGACGTTAATACTGAAACAGGATTTATCGAAGCCCCGCCCCGCGTCAATGAGTGGCGGCGGTTTAGCCGGGTATTTTTCCAGCGCAAGCTGGTGATATTCGGGCTTGTGGTATTGACCCTGATGGTAATCAGCGCCATCTTCGCCCCCTGGCTTGCCCCTTATGACCCGTATGTTGGAAATCTGGACGATTCCCTGGCGCAACCGTCTTGGAAGTATCTCCTTGGCACTGACATCGGAGGCAGAGACACATTAAGCCGACTCATCTACGGTGCCAGGACAGCTCTGATCGTGGGCTTTGTGACGACAGTAAGCGCAGCTATCGTTGGTACCGTGCTGGGTTTAGTGGCGGGTTTTTTTGGCGGTATCATCAACATGGTCATCATGAGAGCCATGGACGCGCTCATGGGATTCCCGATGCTTTTACTGGCTCTCCTCATATCTGCGGTGCTTGGCAGCGGAATCCAAAACGTTATCATCGCTCTGAGTGTCGCCACGCTACCCGGATATGCCAGGGTAATGCATGGCCTGACTCTAAGTGTCCGGGAAAATGATTACATTATGGCAGAACGGGCTATGGGCGCCAATAATTTACGTACTATGCTAAGCCACATTCTGCCGAATACCCTGCCCCCGATGATAGTGCTGGTAACACTGCAGCTTGGTACAATTATCCTAGCCGAAGCCGGTCTCAGTTTCCTAGGCATTGGTATTAGACCGCCGGGGGCTGCCTGGGGATCCATGGTCTACGATGGCTACCGCTTTTTAATATCGAATCCTTTACTTTCGTTTGCCCCCGGCCTGGCTATTATGCTGGTCGTTTTTGCTTTTAATATGGTGGGAGATGGATTGAGGGATGCCCTTGATCCAAGGCTCAGGGGTATACTTTAGATCTCCTTGTAATATCCCCTGTATCGTACTGATTACACCCTCCCCATAAAAATCCGAATATATAACCGTACTAACACTCATCTTTTTATTATAGAGAACCTGCCGTACCATGTTATATAGAAAATATGCTACAATTGCAAAACCAGTAAGCCAGATATATTTTTTCGGAGTATCAACAGTGGCGTATATTATCCGCCGGATGGAAAAAGCGGATCTGGCGCAGGTCACCGAGATTGACCGCGAAGCCTTTCCCACCCAGTGGCCGCCGCCCAACTACAGGCATGAACTGAAAAACCAGCTGGCACATTACATCGTTGCTATTGACGACACCAGGACGATGACCGGAGAAGGAGCAACACCACCTAAAAGAGGGTTCAGTCTGGCTGCCTGGCTGACACCCTGGAAAAAAGCCGGCTATCCCCGCGATGAAGAGGAGTTACGCTATACCCGTCAGTATATCGTCGGCTTTTCCGGTATCTGGATGATGACCGACGAAGCCCATATCACCAATATCGCCGTAAGCGAAGAGTACCGCCGGCAGGGCATCGGCGAGCTGCTGCTGATAGCCACTATCGATCTAGCCCGCGAGCTTAAAGCCACCCGCATGACACTGGAAGTGCGCGCCTCGAATACCATAGCCCAGAACCTCTATGGCAAGTACGGATTCGACCATTCCGGGATACGCCGCGGCTATTATCTGGACAATAGAGAAGATGCCGTTCTGATGTCCGTCGACAATATCAACTCGGGCTCCTTCCGGGCGCACATCCAGCGGCTGAGAGAGTCCCTCGCCGAGAGACTAAAGCAAAATGCGACCCCTCAAAATCATACCGAATCTCTTTGACCGCCTGACAGCGAAGTGGTAGAATTACCGATTAGGAGGACAAGAGGGGAAGGAGGAATACGGCGATGTCCGGGCATTCTAAATGGTCAAAAATAAAGCACCGGAAAGGTGCCGACGACGTTAAAAGAGGCAACCTTTTCACCAAACTGACCCGTGAAATCATCGTGGCGGCGCGCGAGGGCGGCGGCAGCACCGATACCAATTTTCGACTGCGCCTGGCCGTGCAGAAAGCCCGCGACGGTAATATGCCCATGGACAACATCGACCGGGCGATTAAAAAGGGCACGGGTGACCTCGGGGGCGGCAGTCTGGTGGAAATAACCCTCGAAGGGTACGGTCCCAACGGCATGGCTATCCTGGTAAACGCCCTCTCCGATAACCGCAACCGCACCATCCAGGAAGTGAGAAGCGTCTTCACCCGGCACGGCGGCAGTCTGGGGGAAAGCGGCTGCGTCAGCTGGCTGTTCGAGTCCAAGGGCGTCATTAATATAAGGGCTGAAGGCATCGATGCGGACGAACTTGCCCTGGCCGCCATCGACGCCGGCGCCGAGGACGTCAAGGTGGAAAACGGCTACGTGGAGGTCTATACCGTCCCGGACCAGCTGGAAAAGGTGAGACAGGCTCTGGAAAAGAACGATGTGGAAATAGAATCGAGCGAGCTGGTCATGGAGCCGAAGTCGCTTATAAAGCTCGATGATAAAGCCGGACTGCAGGCTTTGAAGCTGCTGGACAGGTTGGAGGAAGTCGACGACGTGCAGAACGTTTACAGCAACGCCGATATTCCCGATGCCGTCATGGAGAGCTACCAGGCAGCCTAGCCTTTAGCATCGACTTTGAAAAACTTGAAACGCGTGAAAATCCTTAATATGAAATGAAAATTTTAGGCATCGACCCGGGCACGGTAGTCATGGGCTACGGCGTGATAGAGAACGAGGCGGAGGCAACGTCCCTGGTCGATTACGGCGGCATCGCCGTGCCGCAACGCTATAAAGCCGGCGAACGCTTGAACCATCTTTACCAAGAACTCCTCAAAATCATTCAACAACACCAGCCCGACGTCATGGCTGTGGAGCAGCCTTTCGTCGCCAAGAACGTGAAAGCTGCCATGGCTATCGGGCGGGCGCAGGCGATAGCGCTGCTGGCGGCCGCCAGCAGGAAAATCCCGACCTACGAATACACCCCGGCGCAGGTCAAGCAGCGGGTAGCCAACTACGGCGCCAGCAGCAAGGAGCAGATACAGGAGATGGTACGACTGCAGCTCGGGCTGGAGGAGACGCCCCAGCCCAATGACGCCGCCGATGCCCTGGCGGTGGCGCTCTGCCACGTGCAGGAGATGCACGTCAACGAACTGCTGGGAGAGAAAACATGATAGCCAGCCTCGAGGGGAAGGTGGAGTCCGTCGGGACCGACAGCGCCGTTATCAACGTGGGGGGAGTCGGGTTTACGGTGTTCATGCCGACGACCGCCCTGAGCACGCTGGGGAAGCCCGGCAACGAGGTGAAAGTCCACACCCACCTGCACGTGCGGGAGGACAATATATCGCTTTACGGGTTCGGGAGCGCCGAGGAGCTGTGGCTCTTCGAGACTTTGCTCGGCGTGACGGGACTGGGCCCCCGGCTTTCCCTGGCGATACTCTCGGCGCTGAACCCGGAGCAAATAACCATGGCTATCGCCACCGGCAGCACGGAAATGCTGGACATGATACCGGGGGTCGGCAAGAAAGTTGCCAGCCGCATCATCCTGGAGCTCAAGGAGAAGATAGGCGCGGGATGGGCGATTACCACCGGCGCGCCCGTTCCTCAGGAAAACACGGACGTCCTGGCGGCGCTGACCTCGCTGGGTTACTCGGCGGGGGAGGCCGTGAAAGCGGTCGCCGCCCTGCCCGACGACCCCAAGCTCAACCTTGAAGAAAAGATAAAGCTGGCCCTGCAGTACTTCGGGGGGAAATAGTGAAAACAAGCGAGGGAAAAATCGGCAGGGCTTTCGTTTTAAGGCTGGAGGACGGCGACATCGTACCGGAGTGCATTGAGTCGTTCGCGGCGGAGAAGGGAATAAAGTGCGGTCACGTTATACTCATCGGGGGAGCCAGCGGCGGCAACATCGTGTCCGGTCCGAAGGAGACTAACGAAATGCCCCCCGACCCCGTATACGTGCCGGTGGACGGCGCGCACGAGGTGGCGGGGGTGGGCATACTGGCGCCGGACAAAGACGGCAGGCCGGTGCTGCACATCCACGCCTCGCTGGGGCGGGGCGGCAAAACGATAACGGGGTGCCTGCGGCCCGGGGTAAAGACCTGGCTGGTGGGGGAAGCCATTATCTACGAGATAACCGGCACCAGCGCCAAAAGATTACCGGACGCTAAGAGTGGGTTTGATTTGATGGAGGTGTGAGTGTGGAAGGTGAAATCCCAACGTGGGTAATACCTATAGCCATTCTTGTTGGTGGGGCTATAGGATGGATTGTAAAACAATATCAATATATTAGAGAAACTAAAAAACAAGCAGGACAAGATGCAGACAAAACATTGAAAGATAAAAAAACTCTATTCGAAGAAATGATTTCGAAAACAAAAAACAATAATCAAAAAGAGGAACTACAACGTCAACTGGACGAAGTAAATACAGCGTTATTAGGTCTCTATAATAAAAGGTTGCGACGCACGTTAAAAGATGCTGGACTTCCTCAGGAAGAAGTATTAATTACAGAGGGTCTAGAAAAGTTAAAGCCAAAGCAAGCCGAAAATCTAAAAAATATATTGCAGGCAATAGAGTCGCTACCACAACCTGCTCTTAAAGATAATTCACTTCTTATCTTAGGCATTGCATATTATTATACAAACCAATACCAAAATGCTATAAATGTATACAATAAAATATTAGAAAATAACCCGAATAACCCTCTTGTACTTAATAACCGTGGCAACACCTATGCAGATTTAAAGATGTTCGATAAAGCTTTTAAGGATTATAACCGCGCATTAGAACTCAAACCAGATGACCCTATGTTTCTGAGTAATCGTGGTTCTGCGTATTATTTACAAAGTAGATATAATGAAGCCCTTGATGACCTTAACCATGCTTTATCACTTCGTGAGCACCCAACCACACTCATTTATAGGGGTCTTACCTACTATGAATTAGGAAGATATAAAGAAGCCATTACAGATTACAGCCATGCATTAGAACTTGAACCTGATAGTGCTGATATTCTTGGCTTTCGTGGTTTAGTCTATTTTCATTTAGATAGGTTCAATGAAGCTCTTGATGATTACAGCAATGCCTTAGAAATTAAACCTAATGACCCAAGACTACTTAGTAACCGCGGTTTTATATATGTCAAGATACACAAATATAAAGAAGCGCTTGTTGATTATAAAAATATACTCCAAATAGAACCAAATAACATAAGAACTCTTTATGATATAGCTTGCCTATTCTCACTATGGGGAAAAATTGGTGATTCTCTAAATTACTTAGAGAAAACACTTAAAAAGGATAAGAATTACTTAGGAATTGCTCAATTTGACAAGAGTTTGGATAACATAAGAAATAACCCACGCTTTAAGAAATTAATTGATGAATAATATCTTCAAACAAAGCGTTTAAGAGGGGCGGTGGGGGTAAAGAAATCCCCCTTGGTCCCCCTTTTTCAAAGGGGGAAACCTATACGGGGAGTTAAAGAGGGGCAGAGCCCCTCTTTCTTTTATCTTCCCCCTCTCCTGCGGGACGCCTTGCAAGGAGAGGGGGACACAGGGGGTGAGGTATAAAATGTACGGATTCTTCGCGGTACTCAGAATGACAGCGGGCTGTGCTGGGAGAAAGCCCTTATGTAAAATAGGTAATAACTCTATTGTTGTCCTCTGTGACGGCGACCTATACTCTCACCGGAACATAATAAAACCGGGAGGAATGCATGCCATCCGTACAATATCTATTGTTTGGTATCCTGCTGCTGGGAATCGGGGCGGTCATCGCCTTCAGCCACTTCGTCATCAGGCCGCTGCGCATCCACTGGGCTATCACCGAAGGACGGAAAATGGTCGCTTCCAGGGATGTCAGCGAAAGCTGGCGGTACCGGAACGTCTTCAGGACCCTCGCCACGGCGCACAACGACCTCGAAGCCACCGAAATCTGGCGACAGCTCAAAGATATCCGGGAAATCAACGAAAACTGGGCGGACTGAGAGTATCAGGGTTAACACCCATATGCAATCAGGGATAACCCCATTCCAACGCCTCTCGCCGGTAGCTAAACTGTTCCTGGATAAACAGATTATCCGGGAGGGTGCTATGTCCGTACTGAGCTACCTCATTCTGTCCGTCCTGTTGCTGCTGACCATCGGGACGGCTACCGCCCTCATTTACTCCTTCATCAAGAACCGCCGTACGCGCCTGGCAATCATCTACGCCGGCAGGATTCTCAACGCGGGCCAGGCCGACAGCCAGGAGCAGTTCCTCAGCGTCTACCGCACCCTCGCCACCGCGCGCAACGACCTCGAAGCCGCCAAGCTCTGGAAAAAACTCGACGAACTGAAAGACCTGGCCGGCATACCCGCCGCCAGGTAATCACAACTAAACTTAACGATAATAGATACCGCCGGTAACTTGAGCATTTCCCCGGTTTGGCAGATAATATAACTGATGAAAGCCGAACTGATCACCAGCGGCACGGAACTCCTCCTCGGGGAAATCACCGACACCAACAGCCAGTATATCGCCGAACAGCTGCCCGGCCTGGGCATAGACCTCTACTACACCACCACGGTGGGAGACAACCACGAGAGATTCACCGGCGTCCTCAGGCAGGCATGGGAAAGGTCCGACCTTATTATCATCACCGGAGGACTCGGACCGACGCTGGGGGACATCACCCGGGAGGTCATCGCCGGGATGCTCGGAGAAAAGCTGGCCGTCGACCCCCGGCTCAAGGAAGAACTGACCGCCTTCTTCGCGGGACGGGGCATCGAGATGCCCGAAAACAACCTCAGGCAGGCGACGCTGATTCCCTCGGCGACAGCCCTGCGCAACACCTCGGGCACGGCGCCGGGGTGGTGGGTGGAAAAGGAAAACCATATCATCATAACGCTGCCCGGTCCCCCCGGCGAGATGCAGACCATGTGGCAGAGCGTTGTCCTGCCTCGCCTGAAAGCCAGAAGCGGGGCGGTTATCATGTCGCGCACGCTCAAGACATGGGGGCTGTCCGAGGCAAAAGTAGACGAACTGGTAACGCCTTACCTAAGGTCGGATAACCCCACGCTGGCGCTTTACGCCCGGGCGGACGGCATCAACCTGCGTATCACCGCCAAAGCGGCAACGGAGCCGGAGGCAAAGGACATACTATCGAAACGTGAAAATGATATCCGGGGCATCCTGGACAAATACATCTGGGGTGCCGACACCGACACCCTCGACGGGACAATCGGTAAGCTGCTACAGGATAAAAACCTCACTTTAGCCGCGGCGGAGACTTTTACCGGCGGAATGCTGGCGCAAATACTCACCAGGAATCCCGGCAATGAAAAATACTTCAAGGGGGGCATAGTGTTCCCGGCCAGGGTTGCCGGAGTCAGCCGGAAAACAGCCATTGGATTGGCTGAGAAGACGCGTAAACAGTTCCGGGCTGACATCGGACTGGCGATAGACGGCATAGCCAATACAATGACCAGAGCGAAAAGGAACGCCTATATCGCGGTGGCGGCGGAGAGAAAAAGCAGCTCAACGGCTACGGGCTACCCGGGAAATCCCCAGATAATGGCCAGGCGGACCATCAACCACGCCCTTGTGTACTTGAGGGATTTTATAAAAGAACTGCCTTAACTGAAAAGGAATACGAGACGTTTCAAAGGGCAATGCTGAAGAAAAAAGGCTGGATGGCTTGTGTTTTGATATTAAGCTTATCCTTGCTGGCTGCCTGTGCCACACCGGCTGAGGAAACGACTCCCATACCCGCACAGACTACAGAAAAAATCTCCGAAACTGAGCCTGTAACCGAAACAACGTCCCCTCCTGAGACAGAACTTCTCCCTTCACCAGCGCCCACCGAAATAACGACGACACCAGCAGTAACCCCGGAGCCCGTCGATGAATTCACCGCTTGGTGGCAAGAATACCGCCAGCCCTGGATACTGGACGGCTCTGCCTACCCGGAGTTCTACCGGGGGGCGTGGGGCTCCAGGCTGGACGAGCTACGCACCTACCTGCTGCATGCCTCGGAACTGCGGCAAGCAGGATTCGACACCATAATGGTGGGCGTGGATGTAGTCTTCGACCCGGTTACGCGGGAAGCCAGGTCGTTAGGCGATGATATCTTTATCTTTTATCTTCAAGCGCTGAAAAAGGAAGGATTCAGGACTATCCTTGTACCCAATCCCATGCACCCTAATCTGGATATGGGCCTCGGCTACGAGTGGGAAGACCCCGACCCGCAGGCGGGCTACCACCGCAGCTACGAACTCATTAACAAGCTTAATCCGGTCATCATCAAATGGGCAAAAATCGCCGAGGAGCTCAAAGTAGACGGATTCGCACCCTGCAACGAGCCGTATAAACTGGTCAGAGACTACCAGGACGCCTCGCGGTGGCTCCAGGAAATTTTACCCCGGATTAAGGACGTATATCACGGGCAGGTCTGGGCCGTGGACACCATGCACGACATAGGACAGGGACAAAGCATCCCCTACCCTTACGACTACCGCGGTTATGATATGGGTATCGGCGGACCTCCCGCCGGCTGGAAGGACGTCGAAGCGTGGGAGGAAATGGCGAAAAACTATGTCCGTCACGGCTACGAATATGTTGCGGACTATAGTCTGAAAGGGTTCGGCATTTACGAGTGGGGGGCTTACACCGGAGGCATCTGGTACGAGGACGGCCTGGGCGATTTCGACCAGATACTGAACAGCGAACAAGCCGCGCAAATCGTCGCGGCTGTGGTCAGACAAGCCGAAGGAAAAGTAAACGCCAGTTTTACCCGGGTATCTACCGGCTGGCTTGCCATTGGTACGCCGGCGTTTACGGTGCTTTCCGACTGGTATCTAAGCATCGGAGGTACTATCGTCTTTCAAACGGATACCGACTGGACATACGATAAACTTATCGAGATTGAAAAAAAGCTCGGCGGCGATGACTACAAAGACATATTCCAGATTGAATACTCCGGGTAATATACCCGCTTTCTAAAAATGCGCTAAAGTTATATACTGGGGAAAATGATTCAGGACAGATGGGGCTTCGACGAATGGGCTAAGTCCTATGACATGGACGTCATCAGGGCAGAACAGGCGGAAGACTGGCTTTTCCAGGACTACGAACGAGTACTGAATAAGGTAGTCGAGTACTGCGAACTCAATAAACACGACTATGCCACGGTAATCGATATCGGGACGGGTACGGGCAACCTGGCTTCACTTTTCCTGGCGCGGGGCATGAACGTCATCGGTATTGAACCATCCCTA
>Ga0209635_10000118_pt1 | contig 46068 bp, 101 predicted proteins | sample DeeMarSWOR230_32_FD_187463 | JGI IMG/M metagenome (GOLD analysis project Ga0209635, IMG submission 187463) | Marine sediment microbial communities from White Oak River estuary, North Carolina - WOR-2-30_32 (SPAdes) (version 2) | ecosystem: Environmental > Aquatic > Marine > Intertidal zone >...
CAAGAAGAGTTACATTAATATCTGGTCACTGCCCTAAAGGTGGAGTAGATATATGGGCAGAAGAAATAGCAGATTTTTATAAAATAAGTAAAGAAATATATAAACCAGATGTTAATCAATGGAATGATGAAATAATCTCTAACTATAAAGAAACAGTAAAATTAACAAGAAGTGAAGAAAAAGCTGTACATCAGGAAGTATTATATAAGAAAGGTTATCGTTCTAGAAATATAGAAATTGCTGAAGCATGTGATGTGTTATATTGTATAGTTCCGAAGGTGAAATTACCTAAAGTTTTAATGAATACAAAACTTGATAGAAACAATATGTGTATTCATTGTGAATTACCTAGACACCCTACTAATGGTGGTTGTTGGACTATGAAGTATGCTAGGAAGTTAGGTAAAGAAACTCATTTAATAGTGATATAAATGATATGGATAGATGGAGCTTTGGAATATTGGTAGTGTACATTGATTCACATGAGCCGAAAAACATGAAGATAGAACTAAATAAGAATGGCATATCTTCTGAAATACATAGTATGGATGTAGGAGATTATAGATTTGGAGAATACACTGTTGAAAGAAAGACAGTTAAGGATTTTCTTAATTCTATTTATAGTAGAAGAATATATGATCAACTATACAATTTACAACAAGCAGAGAAACCTGTACTTATTATAGTAGGAGAAATACCTCCTAAAGAGAAATGGGTGTACATGGGTAAAAGAAGAGTACCTATACAATTAACATATGAAGAACAAGTAAAGAGATATGACACTATAAGAGCTAATAAAATATTGGCTTATACTTCTTTTAATGTACAAGTATTTCATGCTTTAGATGAAGATGATTTTATAGAACATATAGTACAATTATACTCTAAATCTACTAAGAAAGGAGAATCATTAAGACCACTTAAGAAAAAATCTAAATCTATAAAGAATGTTAAGATAGATATACTAGGAAGTATTCCTTGTGTAGGAAGTAAATTAGCTACAGAAGTAGCTAAGTCTTATCCTATAAGAAGAGTTTTCAATATGACTATAGAAGAATTATGTGATATACCTGGAATAGGAAATAAAACTGCAAAAAGTATAGAGGAGTGTGTAACAAAATAAAATTTACTGTTGAAGATATAAAAAGAGATTTAAAACAAGCAGAAAAACACTGGAAGAAAGCCTTTGAACTAGGATATAAAGGAGCATATGAAAGAAATTCTGAAGAAGGTATAGAAGAAATTAGGAAAGGAGATGCAATACTAGAAAAATATCAAGAGTTATGCGATTATCCGATAGGATTTCCAGAAGGAGATGAAATAGATACATTTCTTAGAGTTATTATCAGATGGGAAGAGGAATATAGAAAATGAAAGATAAAGAATGTTCTCTATGTAATTTACACAAAGATGAGAAAATATATTGGGAAAATGATGAGTTAATAGTACTTAGAACACATGACCTTAAAGGACATAAAGAAAGAATTATGATAATGTATAAAGATCATGTAAGTGATATTCCAGAAGAATTGTACATATATGCTCTGTATAAATTATGTGAAATAGGTAGGAAAATATTTTCTTATACTCCTAAGTTTGTAATCATGGAAGGTACTTTTGCTACTATAAAGGCTCATTGGCATTGTGTAGCTACAGATTTAAATCCTAAGAGTGAAGACTTTAAACAAATACTACATACTCCTTGGTTAGATGTTATAAGCACTAAACTAAATGGCGTTATGTAATGAATTTTACTTTTATAGAAATGTTTAGTGGTATAGGTGGATTTAGATTAGGTTTAGAAAGAAGTGGATGGAAGTGTATATGGGCTAATGATAACAATAAATATGTTAATAAAATATATAGAATACAATTTGGATATGGAGAGTTAATAGATGGAGATATCAGAAAAATCAAAACTGAAGAAATTCCAGAACATACCTTACTCACTGCTGGATTCCCTTGTCCAAGCTTTAGTCTTGCTGGTGAAAAGAAAGGATTTGAAGATCCTAGAGGAAGACTCTTTTTTGAAATTTGTAGAGTTATTAAAGATAAAAATCCTTTACTTCTACTGCTTGAAAATGTTAAAGGGATACTCTATAACAAAAAAGGGGAAACTTTCAGAGTTGTCTTATCCAATTTGGAAGAATTGGGGTATGATGTTGAATGGCAAGTGCTTAACAGCAAATATTTCGGAGTTCCCCAGACTAGGGAAAGAGTGTTCATTATCGGATATCTTAGAGGAAGATGTACCAGAAAAATATTTCCTATCAAAGAAAGCTATGATACTATTCTTAAACAAAATAAAGAACAACAAGAATATAGGAGAGATAGGAAGGGAATTGGTATCGAAGTATCTTATAGAGTTGGAGTGAGGAAGAAAGATATGGCTTCTTGTTTAGATACTAAATATTCTAAAGGATTACCTGCTTTAGGACAACCTAGAATGGGAGTATTGGAAAGTAAGGCATATAGTGTACATAATATTTATGGTGGATTTAAGGAAGAAGAACCTAGAATAACAGAAGAATTAGCCCCAACTATAAGAACACCTAAAGGTGGAGGACATCTACCTCATGTAATGATATTAGGTAATAATCCACATGTAGGTAAATTAGTTGGAGATAGAGATAAACCATCAATTTCTATAAAAAAAGAAGCCTTTTGTCTATCTTCTAATCCTATGAGTGATAGACGACAAATGATTATATCTGAGGATATGTTAAGAATTAGGAAATTTACACCTGTAGAATGTGAAAGATTACAAGGATTTCCTGATGGATGGACTAGATGGTTAAGTGATCATCAAAGATATATAGCATTAGGAAATGCAGTTACAGTTAATGTAACAGAATATTTAGGTAAAAAATTAAAGGAAGTGATGTAATGTCAGCTTTAGATGTTGTACATGAAGAATGGGAAGAAAAGGAAAAAGGACTTTACGAATTTAAAGGATGGAAACCATATTCTTCTTTAAGAATATTTGTATTTGTTCCAGTAGAACACTCTTCTAATGGACTTATAATAGTAGGTGCTAATAACTTAGAAACTGCTAGAAGTAAAATAAAAGAGTATATGGGATTAGTAAAGTATATAGGAGAAGCATCTACATTAGAAGAATTATTAGATATACTGTCTCCACATAAGAATAAAAGAATTAATAGAAAAGACATATGGGATTTTTTAGTTTTTTAACTACATAATTCACATATGCCAAAATCATTATTACATTCTTCTGTTTTAGAAAGTAATTGTTCACTTCTAGAGCCATTTCTATATAATGTTATTCCTTTACAGTTTAACTTATACGCTTCTAAGAATATCTTCTCTACATCATGTATAGTTGCATTATTAGGTAAGTTAACTGTTTTAGATACTGCATTATCTGTATATTTCTGGAATGCAGCTTGCATTCTAACATGAAATATAGGATCTACTTCATTAGCTGTTACAAGTAAATTTCTATCTTCTTCAGATAATTCTTCTATACTTTTTAATCCCTTTTCTTTAAGGATTTTTGCAACTGTTGAATCTATTTCTATTAAATTTCTACCTAAAGAATTTTTAACATTTCTAGTATATTTTAAAGCAAATATAGGCTCTATACCTTGACTTGTATTAGCTATAATAGCAATAGTACCAGTAGGAGCTATAGTAGTAACAGTAGCATTTCTCATATATTTTTCATCTTTCCAAATGCTTTTATCTTTATTTGGGAAATTTCCTTTTTCTTTACCTAAATTTCTAGATTCATCTCTAGCTATAGTGCTAATAAATTTCATTGTATCTCTAGCCATTTGTAATGCTTCTTCAGTATCATATCGTATCTTCAAGAATTAAATAATCATGCCATCCCATTATTCCTAATCCAACTTTCCTATTACCCTTTACATTCTCACTTATTTTTTTAATAGGAAATTTACTAGCATCTATTACACTATCTAAAAATCTAATAGCTAATCTAACAGTATCTTCTAATTCTTTCCAACGTGTTCTTCCTTCAACAACAAATTTAGATAAATTAATACTTCCTAGATTACATGCTTCATAAGGTAGAAGTGGTTGTTCTCCACATGGATTTACTGCTTCTATTTCTCCTAATTCTGGAGTAGGATTACTTATATTTATTTTATCGAAAAATAGTATTCCTGGTTCTCCATTTCTCCAACTCATAATTAAAATAAGATTCCATATACTTCTAGCATTAACTTCTCTTACTACTTTTTTTGTTCTTGGATTAATTAATTCTATCTCTTTATCATTTACAACTGCATCCATAAAGATATTATCTACACCTACTGAAATATTAAAATTAGAAAAGTTACCTTCTTTCTCCTTACATGCTATAAAATCTTCTATATTAGGATGCCAATAATGCAATACTCCCATATTAGCTCCTCTTCTTCTTCCACCTTGTTTAATAACATCTGTTACTGCATTATAGATTTTCATAAATGAAACTGGACCAGATGCTATTCCACCACTTTTCTTAACTACATCTCCTTTAGGTCTTAAATTAGAAAAAGAAAATCCAGTTCCTCCTCCCTCTTTATGTATTAAAGAACTATTTTTTACTCCATCCATAATACTCTCTATATCATCTTCTATCGGTAAAACAAAACATGCACTCAATATTCCCAATTCACTTCCTGCATTCATTAATGTAGGTGAATTAGGTAAAAATTTAAAAGTAGTTAATATATCAAGATATTTATTTCGTAATTCCTCAATTTCTTCAATATTTTTACCATATTTAACTTCTGTAACTGCTATTGCTTTTGATATTCTTTCAAATAATTCTTGTGGAGTTTCTAAGAAATCTTTATTTTCATCTTTTCTTAAATATCTTTGTTTTAAAACATAAAGAGCATTTTCAGTTAATTCCAAATTTAAATTTCTCCTAAATTGAAAATATAATTTAAAATACTTATACACACTTTTAAACCTTTATTATAAAAAATAGAGAAAATCATCGTTTAGATAAAAACTAAACTCACTTAATTATATTCTTTAAAGAATTAAAGAACTATTCCAAAAACAACTTCAACAGCTAATTTAATCACTGGAATACCAATCTCTTTTATAAGATATACTGCACCAAATAAAGGTACACCATATTTCTTACCAAAATCTAGAATGCCATTCCATGTATCTTCAGCTATCTTCTTCCAATCAAATGCCATAAAAATTCACCACCTTTCCTTATATCTTTTACCAATATATTTGGATAATATAAAAGGCTTTCTGAATATATTTATAAGGAAGAATTATTTTCGCCCTTTTTAGGGCTATTTTTTATATAGGTATATCTAGATATTTAGTCTAGAAAATTTTTAAAAAAAATAATAACTTATTTGAAGCTCTAACCTAGAGGAAGTAATTTAGAATTACATTTATTACAAAATCCAGATTTTCTATTATCTCTCTTCCTTAAATCCTTACCACAACTTTTACATTTTGGCATTATATATTCCACTCAAATCCACATTCTAAACATTTGAATTGATTATAGTAAACTTTTTTAAGAATCTTACTTCCACACTTGGAACATTTCAGTTGACATCCCTCTCTTAATTCAAATACAAAATATATTAATATAGAAAAAAGAACAATAATAAGCAAAATTATATCAGTTTCGTTCATTTGAATATCAGTTCCATATCCACTCATGTATATAATACCAAAAACTCTGTCCTAAATCAGTTAATAATGCTATTACATTATACTCCCATTTTTTAGAAACCAACCATATAATGATTTGAAATATTCCTGTAGCACTTATTCGATAAGATATCGTTTTTAAAAATCTTCTTCTATTAGAAGTTATTTTAGTTGACCATTCTTCTTTTTTATCCATTCTTTGCAATCTTTACAATACCATCCAAACAATAATTCATGCATTGGTTTTTTGCACTTTGAACAAAGTTTTTTTCCTTTAGTATTTTTTGTTTTATTTTCACTAAGTCTGATTCCACATACTGAACAACCACATATTCTAACCATTTCAATTCACATCCTTTTTATAATGTATTCTAAACATTCATAAATTAGAGCTTCGTCTTCTTTCCATTTATTTATGTGTCTATTTCTAGCTTCCTTAAGTTTTTTAAGGAGCTTAAATTTTTCTTTACTCAAGATTTTTCCCTCTAAATAAGAGGAAATTAAAGTATTTAAATTTTACAAAAAAATTAATCAAGTGGAGATAGATAAAGAAATATCAGCTCGGTCCACCTTCATCATATTTTTAAATAGTCTATAAACTGAGGAAAATAAACTATTTAGGGCAGGTATCAGATTGGAACGATATCATCATTATTTCTTTATCTCCTCAAACTTCATCTTATATACTCGCCATTTCTTACCAAGTGTTCTAGCAATCTTTAGCGCATACTCATAGGTAGGATATCGTTCAGTAGTTTGAGTGAAAGCATATGTTGATAGAGTTCCATTAGGGTTCTCATATCCTACAATGAAAGACTCCTTTGGTATTTCAAATCCCACTATTATTTCACCTATGGTTCTTCATAATATCTATCTTCATACCAAGGATATTGTAATACATAGTCTTCATAAGTTAAAGTTACATTGTAATCATTGCAAAGATTTACATACTTCTCCCATAGAAGAGGATGTATTCTTTCATAATCTCCAATTAGAGATGTTTGATAGCTAATTGTTTGTAATTTCCATCTAACTTCTTGTTCTAAGATAAGAATTCTTTTGCTCATATTTGAGATTAATTCTTTATCATAGATCATGTCATCAAATTGTTCAATGTTTTGTTTGTGTATTATCATTAGTGCAGTTCCAGTAATTAAAAGATTAGCAACTAAGAATATTCCAATAATTATTATCCCTGCTATAATAGTAGATTGTTTATCATTGTTGTTTATTTATATTCCTCCTTTAATTTGGTATATCCCAATCTTCTGTTAATGTTGTATTAATATCTGGTAGATATGGTATATGTATAATCCATTTATCTATAGGATAGACATTATATCTTCTATGATGTGATCTATACCACCACCATCCATCTTCAGTATAAGAATCTAATTGTTCTAATCTTAGAGTATTATCAACTACTATGGATGTTTCTTCAGCATTAAATATTTTAGTTTTAAGTTCATTGCCATCAAAGTATTTAACTACATAATTCTCTACCATTTCTGTATATCCTCTAAAATAGATGATATTTCCACTCATTCCTCCTTCTGTCCAAAATATACCAAAAGGAGCTTTTAGATTATATATGTCATAGTATCTAGTTTCAAATCCATAATGAGAGCAAATTGGTAATATACTTCCAAAAAAAACAATGAAACAGAAGATTCCACCAATCCAACGGAATATTTCGTGCATTACTTTTTCTATCATCTCCTATAAGTTTATTTAAAACAATTCTTCATTCCATACCAAACAAACTCTAGAATAGCTTCCCATTCTTCATTATCTAGCTTATTAATTAAGGAATGAATTTGTCTTCCTTCTTTACTTTGTGATATTTTTCTAAAAGCTGTATGAAATCCTTCTCCTAAGAGTGAGATAATATCTTCTTTAGAATATTTTTCTTCTTTCATTTTATTCTAACCAATGACGAGCAATATTAACTGCAATTTTCTTTCTAATAACTTTCTCTAAATCTAGAGAGAAATAGTTAGCAATATCAATAAGATAAATAGCACAATCAGCTAATTCTTCATCAATACCATTAGATTTTTCTTTACTTCTCTTTAATCCAAGATAAATACGAATAGCATGAGAAAGTTCTCCAACTTCCTCTATAAGTTCTATTATTTTATCTTGTATTGTTTCATCAGTAAATCCACATTCTTTACTCATCTTATCAACAAGTTTCTGAATATCTAAAGTTAGAAGTACTTTTCTTAATTCGTTTCTTAATTCTTTCTTTGAATCTATTCTATTCCTACCTACATCTGGAATATAATGTGATATTGTATCCCAGATAGCTTGTTCAAGCTTGTCTAAGTTTATCATTCTAACTCACTTAAAAATGAATCAATAACATCAGCTACATCATCTGGAACATCTACTATTTCTTCTATAGTTCCATCTTCTCTTATTATTTTAATTGACCAAGTAACTATTGATTTATTTTCTTTATCTGAAATATTAACTAACCAATCTTTTATGCTACCCATATTCAATACCTCAATATAAACATGATAAAACTTTTAACATGTCTTGATTTAAAGTTAGAGTTTTTAACACTTTAACTTCTTTGTTAGGAGTTTTATCTAAAACCCAAAATAATGTCAATGCTCTTTGTTCTAAGATTTTAAAAGCAGTTGGATTATAATTTTTACTTTTAATTGAGATTGTTCTAGCTTGTTTAAGTATTGCATTAGCCATATCTATTATTTCTTGTTCACTCTTCATATTTCTTCAACTATAATATCCTTTAATCTCCAATTAGTACAAGTCATAGAAGAACAACATTCTTTTTCTTCTCCTTCTACATATTCTTCAAATATTTTTATACTTGAATCAAATGTTTTTACCCAAACTAATTTAGCCTTTTTAACCAATTACAACACACCATAAAAAATAAATTTAATGTTTCTTTCTCATTTCAAGATCTCAAGAGCTTCAATATCTTTCTTTATTGATTCCAATTTAGAGTTGAATTCTGAATAATCTACTTTAAGATTCCATTCTTTTAAGAATCTTTTATAAAGTTCAATCGTATCAAAAGTTAAATATAGTGCTCCATCATCCATAATTAAATTTACATCATTATGTAAGATGTTTAGATCATCTTCATCTAGTGTTCTATTTAGATAGAAAATATGATGATAATTACCACCATTTTCCCAAAGTTCTTTATTAGCTTCTTCTCTTTCTTTATGAACTTCACATGATAAAATTATATCATTTCCATATTGATTAATTCTATATTCTAATTTCCATGATAGACTAATAGCAATTTCTTTTGCTACCTGAACATGAATCATATCTTTCTCTTTTTCTAAGAAACTTCTTTCCTTATAATAAGTACTTTGTATTTTTTCTATTTCTTTTAATCGTTTTTCAATTTCTTTTAATCTTTCAGTCATTCTAAACCCTTCAACATATCCTCTAGAAATTTAACTATATCTTGTCCTCTCTTTAAATATCCTACCCAATATCTATTATCTACAATTTCATGTAATTCAACATAAGCTCTAGGATGTCTAATTTCTACTTTCTTAACAGTTCCAGATACTGTTTCATTCTTAGTTTTTTCTGCTTCTAAATATTCTTTGATGTGTCTCACTATATAATCAATATAATTTTGATATATTGTTGTTTCAGATACTCTACTTGACATTATAACCAACTTGAAAGTAATCATATATCCATCTATCAAACACTATTATAGGAAATATATCATACCATTTAGAGTTATCTATTTCTTCTTTAAGCTCATTTCTCAGAGAGAATAATTTATCTTTAGAAGCTTTAAAAGTCTTCCAATATCCCTTTCTATTAGAAATTTCCTTACCTTCTAAGTATATATTTAAGAAATCTTCAATAAAGTCCATTGGAATATATTCAAGTTGTTTTCTGACATTATAAATTACTTCTCTATGTCTATGAAGAATAAGACCAGAAGATATAACTCTATAAGCTGCTAAAAATCCTTTAGTTTCTCCAAACTTTTCTTTACGATTAGGATTCTCCATATCGGCAATAATATTACCAGAATATCCTTTATAATGTTTTAAGAAACCAGTGTGTAGATTTTCCATAGTTAATTCTTGTATTTCTTTTACTTCTTTATCTTTACATATGAGTTTCTCTTGAAATAGATTCTCTAAAGCATTACCATTTCCTTTAGCTAATTGTCCTAAGAAGTGATGTAGAGGATAATTGGTGTATTCGACTTTATGTTTTTTGCTAGTAAATAACTCTCCTTCTTTAATTCTTCCTCTATTTCTTATACTTAATGCTTGTAATATTTTGGGAATCCATACCATTTTAATATCTAAATCACTATCTTTCCTAGTCCATCCGTAAGCATGAGAACCAGATACTGCTATAAATAGTAGATCATTCTTATATTTGCTATCCCAGAAATTAAAATTAAATTTATCATAATTAAACCTCAATCTTCATTCTCTTCTATACGCCTTATTGCATTTCTAATTCCATCTATAATTTCCCATGCAGAACAACCTTCTGATTCTTCACAATATTCTCCATTAATACGACAATTTCTACATGGATTAGATGTTACTTCATATAGTTCACTAAACCATCTTTCATAAGTTTCTAATCTAGGTCTAAAAGGTCTTCTCCTCATATTAACATCTCTTTATCTGATGTAAGTGATAATGGAACTCTAAAGCAATATCCAATGTAAACATTACTCAAAATCTAGAGTTCTCCATACAACTTTCATGAAAAATGTTGTGACGAAAATTAGAAATTACTCTATCTCCTTCTCTAATTTCTTCTTCACATATTGGACATAGTGGTGGTATATCAAGCAAGTGTTGAGTATCTGTTTTAGCATATTTAGAATTATGTTTTCTTCTCATAGATATAATTCTATTCAATATTCTTTTAGACATTGTATATGAATTTGTAACCATTTATCTACTGCCTCTTTTAATTATAATTATTTCACAATTTCTATTCAGAGATTTGTTAACACAATTCGGACAAATACATCTGAATAAAAATTTACAATATGAGTTACGCTTTTGATTACATAAGAAAAGTGATCTGCAAATATAGCATTTTTTAACTTTTTTAGTATCTGGATATGCACTACTCATTATACTTCCTCTAAATAGTTAACTTCAGGTAAGTAAGATTCTAATATTCCAACTTCTCCTGTTCTCAACCAAAATATACTATATTTTTTATATTCTGGATTTTTACTCTTAATTTTCTCCAAGTCCGTAAGTGTTTTAATTCCATATTCTCCTATGAATCTCTTAACTAAACTATAGTCAAATGGATTACTTGGTAATGATGTCATAATTAGGAATTGAGGATTCTTTAATTCTGGAGATACACTATGGAATCTATGAAGACCTAACATAGCTAGTATATAGCCTTTATTTTTATTAAATGCATTTTTATACAAATGTCTTATAGTAAAGTAAGTTCTTATTACATTTCTATCTATTTTCCTTAAAGTTACATCATCACAATATAATATGTTGATTAAATCTTTTTCTAGTCCTTTCATTATTAATCTAGATAAATCTCCATATGGAGAATACTTAGCATTTACATTATGTTTTCCATATTTATCAATAGCTAATTTGGTGATACAAGTGACAATACTGCTCTTAGCTGTTCCTATATCACCAAATATATTGCCAGATAAAAACTTAATATTATTAGTATAGGATTTTCCTATGGGATTTAATATTAAGTTTTTATTAGGTAATATAAAATCATAGAATACATCATTTGAGTTTTTAAATGTAGTAATCATATACATTCCACAAAGGAGAGAAGGTAAGGCATTAAAAAATGATTTATGCCTAATTCCTTCTCTCCTCAAACTTTTAGCTACTATACTACTCCATTCTGTATTTCTTCCGAAGTAGATGTAGCTATAATATGTAGCAACTCTGGATGCATTTCTACTAGTTTATTGGCAATAAAAGATAAATGCATTAAAGCATCCTTAGGAATGTATAATGATTTAAGAATTGTTAATATGCTTGTATCTATTGTATATTTTGTTTTTATTGTTTCTATATCTTCTTTAGCATTTTTACTTATCAAGTATGATAATATAGCTATTCTCTTCTCTAAAGAGAGATCTTCTAATGTAGAATCAATATCTTCTGCTATTTCATCTGAAGATTTCTTTCTAGAGAAGGGATTTGGTATTTTAATCAATTATCCCTTCTTTTCTAGGTTTCAGATGAAGAACTTAACAAAACTTTCTTCAAACTCTGAGAAGAATTTATTGATTTTATTTCTAAGTTCCTCAAATCTCTTCATTTCTTTCTCAAGCCATTTAAGAGCTTCTTCCTTACTCTTAAACCCTTTATAAGATACTATTTTAACTACCTTCTCATTCTTTCCTTCTCTCATTTTATCTCTCCTTTTTTTATATTTTAATATGCAAAGTAAGTTAAAAGTTTATCTACTCACTTCATCATATTCTTACTCTGTTTCTTCTCACTCTTATCCAAATACTCTGTTTCTTCTCACCCTTATCCTTCGTCTAGCTTCTTCTCTAGCTTCTTCTATAAGAGAAGTAATTTCCTCTTGAGGAGGAGAAGTTATATTAGTTTCTGAAGCTATTTCAGCTACTTCACCTTCTGGTGATATAGTAGTGATAATACTACAATTTTCATCAAATTCATTATGATTATTTTCTCTTTCATCATATATTATACAGTTAGATAATCTACAATTTCTTAAAATTGGTCTAACCAGAGTAGAAGAACTAATTACACAATCCTCAAATACACTATCAACTATATCACAGAATTGTAGGTTTGTCCCATTGAAAACACAATTAATAAATGCAAAATCTATAATATTTCCATTAGAAAATGTTCCACTAGATAACCAATCATCCCAATCTCTTAATCCCCATCTTTCATCTATTTCTATTAGTCCATCTATATTAGAATATATTATCCAATTGTTATTTCTTACTAAGCTAGGGAAAAAATCATACCATGCATCTGAATTTATTGGTTCTCTTATTGAATCCTCTGCTAAGTTTCCTAAATCTCTCATCATCGTATCACTATAGTTTGATACGAATTTCTTTCCAGATAATATTTTTCTTTTCTGATCTTCAAATGTTCTTAAAGTAACAGATAAATCTCTATTAGAGTGATAGCTAACTCTTTTTTCTTTATGAAAAACATCTACATCTTGAAGACCAAGCATAGAAGAAGTTCTATCAACAAGTCTTATTGTAAAATCTCCATATACAAATTCGTCTACTATTCTACCTCTTGGATTATAGTATGGATTCTCTTTATAACATACCCAACAAGTCCATAATCCTTTCTCATTATAGAATCCATCATTAGTTAAATGCTTCATACATTTATATTTCTGACTTTTAACATAAGGAACTATTGGATTTCTAGAGTTATATTTCTTTTTATCAAATGGGTTAAACTCAAATGACATCTTTTATTCAACTAATTTAACTGCTTTAAAAGCTTTATTTTCAGTAACTCCATTTCTAAGTAAAAATTTTTTATAAACTCTATAACCTTCAATCAAACGAAGATTAGATAATTTACCTAAAGCTCCTTTTTCTTCTTCATTTAATATACGAACAAGAACACCATGTCCTCTTCCTATTTTCTTTATTTTATCATATGCTTGTTTTTCAATAATAGATAATTTCTTTATTTTCTCTTCTATAGATATATCTCTAGTTCCAAATACACTATCTAGATCAATTTGTTTATTGATTAATCCTTTTACTTCACTTTCTTCTAGATCTGATATTGCGACATAATCTTTATTTAAGATTCCAAAGCAACATGATAAACATCTAGGTTCTATTTCTGTAGAATCTTCAAAGAACTGAATATAAAATGCATCTTTATTACATACACTACAAGATAGAATTGGAATCATATCATCTTCCTTTACTTGAAAGAATGGACACCATTGTAAAGAAAAAGGTCTCCATATTAATCTTTTTACTTGAGGACAAAAATAACATTTTTCATCTCTTATTTCTGAAGCTATAGTTAGAAATGCACAATCAAAACATCTAATTTTAGGCATCATTAAATAAATCACTATCCTGTAGCATAGAATATGCTAATAAATATAAATCATTATCATATCCTAATCTTTTAGACAATAGCTCTTTAGAGAAATCTGCTGATATATCTACCACATATGGATAACCATTAGAATCTTGAACTATATCAATCATACATAATCCTATTTTTAATGCTTTTGCAGCTTCAATAGCTACTTTTTCTACTGTATAAGGAAGAGCACTTAATGATAGATCTGCTTTATATTGCATATCCTCTTGGATGTAAACATCATGTAAAGTTTCTAACTCTTTTTTAGTTAATACTCTCCAAATATCAGGTGAGGCATATCTTGAATTAAATGTGTAACTAGTTATATCTTCATCCCAATATGGATATGTTATTTTATCTGGAGAAGTAATTGTAGATAAAGGAACTTCTATAAATTTATTATATTTCAAAGTAAAGCTATCTGGCTCAGGATTGAATCTTAAATTAGTACATAATACATTATATAAGTAAAGATATACTCTAAATGATGCTTGATATTCTTTATCTGCACCTATATATTTTTGTGCAAAATAAGGATATTTCACATGTCTAATAGCAGCATCAATACCTTTCTCATCTATTACATATTCTTTATTATCCACACTTCTCTTAGTTCTATCTTTAATCATAAGAGGAGGATCTAATTGATGATTAAAAGCATATTCTGGAACTGATATACCTTTCTTGTTAAGTAAGAAAGATGTTTCAAATCTATCAGAGCATATTTTCTTACTAAGAGTAAAAGTATCAACAATGTAATCATAATCCATTAACACTACTTCTTCTGGAATTGGAAGATGTAATAAAAATATACTCTTCTCTGGTGGTGCTTGTATTTTTATTCCGCCATTAGATGAAGCAAATACTACATCATTTACTACTACTACTCTATCCATACATAATACTCTAGCTTTTTTGTTATTTTTAATTAGATAACAAAAATCATTTTGAAAATCTGAAGCACTTGTTGGATTAGATATGCTGTCTTTACCAATCATAAAAATTGTTTTAGTCAAGCTATATACCTACCATGACCTAAATGATAATTTTCTACTGCATCTCCTGTTGATTTTGGTTGTTCACATTTATGGAATCTTTTATTGAAATAACAACCTTTACAGTATAGATTATTACAGTTAGGACAATACAATAATTTCTCAAAATCAACCTTATGTTTATTGTTAATACCAGCACATTCCCCATATGTTTTCTTATTTGTTGTAGATGTAGATCTACTAGTTGGTGGCTTAGGTTCTTTTGGTTTAATTATACCATTCTTAAAGCAAGTTAAACATCTATCGTATGATTCTCCATTAATTTCTACTTCTTCACAGACTTGATGATATTTCTTACAGAAATCACACATTCTCTCTACAGAACCAATCCAAGATTCATGTATAGGTATTTCTTCCCAATCACCAAATAATTCTACTTGAACCAATCCATCTTTCATATATATTCTTACTAGTTGATCATCCATTTGAGACCATTTTAATTTCCATATTGCAATGTCTTCAAAATCTTCTATTACCTCTTTAAGACCATTTACTTCACTAGAAATAAAGACAGTATTATCACATAAAGAAACATAGAAGAAACTATTTCCAGGAATTCCATATAAACTTCCATCTTTAAATAAAATTAAAAGATTTCCTGTTGCCAGTTTAAATAATTCTTTAATAGCTTCATTTCTATTCTTATATCTAAGTAGAAGTTCTTCTATAATGTGTAGATATACTTCTGAATCTACACCACTAGAAAACTTATGACCTAATATTCCTTCCATAAAATTTCTTAGAACAGTATCATTAGCTACTCCACCATTATGGACTATAACAAAATCTTCAGTTTCATTAATAAAAGGATGAGCTTCTTTATCTTTATCTCTTTCTGGTAAGTTACTACTAGCTGCTCTATTATGAGCTACTGCTATCATTGATTTCTTTTTGTCAGAAGGTAAGAAACTTTTATAGAAAATAGATGGGGTAACAGCTTTTTTAGTTAATTTAAGTTTATCTTTAACTATATATGCTACACCACTAGCATCTTTACCTCTAGATTCTTGACCTAAAAGAATCCTACTTGCTTTCTCTGGTGCATTATTTATATTATAAGCTGCACTTATACCACAGATTATAATTTCTCTCCATAATATTTATATTCTTTTACCACACAAAAACTATTCATCCATTTGATTCTTCATTTTCTACTGTTTCATCTCTATCTCTATCTCCTTCTACATATCTTAAGAAGGGATTACCATCTTCATCAAATTCTAATCTAGCTTCATGATCAGTACTGAAGAAATTATTAGTAGAATCACTAATATAATCACTATTAAAATTATATGAAAAAAATCTAGATCTAGGAGAAGAAGAAATTATTGGTAAAATAAATGAATTTCTTAATGTTCTATTATTACAAAATGCTTCCCAAGAGAACTCTTCTCTATCTAGAGCTTGCTCAATTCTATTCCAATCATATTTTTGTTCACATATTTCACAAAAAGTATGTGATGTAGATACTGCACTTTGACAATCTGGGCATACACCTTTAAGGATTCTTAATCTATCTTTATCAAATATTGAATCAATACTTTCTTTTGTTTCCAATGATTTTAATGATATATTACCCAACATTATCTCTAATGGTATTTCTATCTTACTTGCCTCTAAACAAGATCCACATACATTAATAACTGAATGACTAATTACATTTCTCTTACATACTAAACATTGTGTTGGATTTTCTCTCATTAAGAAAGAATCTCTATAATCTGTTTCAGTATTAAATCTTATGAAGTCAAAGGTTCTATCTCTAATTTTCTCTGATATTAAATAGCGATCTAAATGTATGTAGTGTTCATGACATAAAGGTAAATTTAAGTAATTGTAATTAATTGGATTATTGCATGGATAATAAACACAAGTCATAAAATTTGAGTAATGAAGAATATCATTAATGTTCAATAACTTAATATTTTCAATGTAATTTGATATGATCTTAAATAGCTTATAGAAGTTTCTTCTAATATTAGAAGGAATATATAACATAACTACTAATGTTCTTAATTTATCAGTAAAATCTTCAATTCTAAATGAATTAATAAATTTATTAAATGGTACTCCAACATCAAAATATTTCTTAAAGTAAGAGTATGTATCAGATAAAATTGTACAATCATTTGATAAAATGCCAAAATTATCAATATTTGAAAATTTATTATAATTTAAGTATCTATTAACATCTATTATAACATTATACCTTAATTTCTTTAAGAGAGAAGGAAGATGTAATTCATTCATATCAATAACTACTTGAGTTTTAGTGTTCCTTCCTATAGCCCATAGTAACTCTGTTATACCATAATTTTCAATATGATCGTAAGTGAATAATACTACATTGTCTCCATTGAGAAACAAAAAGTCTTTATTTTGATTCTTAGTTTTATTTTCTAATTCATAGAATTCATTCTGATATTGTTTATATTTTTTAAAACTATCTTCCATAATACTTCCTCAAGTAAATCACAACAAAAACTCATCTTTAGCTAACTGCAGTAGAGTAGAAAAATTCTTACCTTTAGAGTATAGTCCAGCATCATTAATATTTATAATGTCATTCTCAATTAGAAAATCATTTAAGTCATGTTTAATTGAAATTTTAACTGGTTTTTTACTTCTTAATAAGCATTTAATAAATTCTCTAGTTTGAGGATTCTTTCTTAAAGAGAGTTTATGAGTATTAAGAATGTAATCCATTAACTCTTTATCTATTCCTAATTCATCTTGAATTTCAAAGAACTGTTCCTTTCTTAACATTTCTTCTAGTTCTTTAATACTTATAGTGCATTGATGTTTAGGATTCTCTGGTAATTCTGGTGTTTCTAGAATTTCATAGAAAGCAGATTTTCTAGCATAGGATTCGTTAGTTGTTTCTTCCAAAGTAAGAAGTATTTCTTCTTTATTTTTTTCCTCATTAAATAGATTTAATATGAAATCACTAGCTGTTAAACCCATAGAAATTATATTATAAAAACCTAATACTTTCTTCTTAATTGCAGGTGGAAGTTCTTTTAGAACTTCATTTAATCTACTTGATGTTTCTTTATCTTCTAAGAATCTTTTCCATAAGTCAGAAATTTTAACATATACAGTTTTACCATCAAATCCTAAATAACCTATTTTACTAGGATTAACTAGTGGTGTAATAGCTTCTCCACCATATCTAAGTGTTTTAAAATATAAATCTTCTACATATTGAGTAGGAAGAATAGGAACATCCTCAAATGAGATAATAGTTTTAAGGAAACTTACTATTCCTAATATTTGATATAATCCACAACTAGAAGGTATTCTACATTCTAGAGTTGCTTTCTTTCTACCAGAAGCTAAAGCCATATAATGTCCTGTAGACATTTCATCATAGTTAGTAAATTGACTCCAAGATCCATAAGCTAATCTACTATCTTTTACAGGAGATATTTCTCCATTCATAATAGGACTATTTTGAGATAGTAAAGCTAGTAATGGCTGAATAGAAAATAATTTCCTTCTAATTTCTGCTTCTTCTTTCTTACTTGGAGACATATTAAAAGAAGAATGTATATGACCACTTGCAAAAGTGTCTGTATATGGATGACATCCTATTAATATCATAACCCAATTCTTTTTCTTAGCTAATTCACTTGAAGCAAGCATAATATTACATAATTCATCAGATAAATTCTTTAAGTTAGAATAAGGTTTGCTAGGAAACTCTGGTTTATGATCATCTACATAGAAAGCAGAATTTATCCTCTCTTTAAATAAAGAGCAAGCATTAGAATGAACAAAAAAATCTTTGCCTTTCAAACTATTTGATTCTTGAACGTAGCACTCTAATTCTACACCATGAAAAGAATCTTTCACTCACTTATTCCCTCTTTTAATTATAATTGTGTTACAATCTAGAATAGGTTTAAATTTATCCACTATAGTGGTATAACAAGGATCACATAGACATTCTTCTAAAGAATCACAATCTGATTTTTGATTACTATTACAGATAAATCTACAATCACATTTCCAACAACGTTTAACTCTCTTCATGTTAAATGTCTCTCTATATAAAGTAGATAGAAATGATATAATTTAGTGGATGGAAGAGAACACTTGTGTTTCTTACATTCTTCACTTACGGATTTAGCTACTAAAGGCATAGCTAGTCTTTTATCTTTAAACTTCTCTGTTCCTATATCTTGCCATACTTTATCTATAGCACCCATCACTTCATTTTCTTTGATTTCTGGATATATTATTTCTCCTCTAGCTATCTTCTTAACAGTTTGTGATAGTATATCTATCTTAGCTTTAGCTAATACGTATGCTTTAACAGGTGGTAAGAATTCTGGATTATATTTAGGATGTATAACTTTATTAGGATTAGTTTTAACTACCATACCTTCCATATCTATAGCTCTACAGTGATCCAAAGCATAATTTCTAAATTTAAGTAGATCTTTAATATTAGGATGATTAGTTATTTTAAATAATCCTACAACTGGTATTCCGTAATTCCATCCTAATTCCATCACAGTATCGAATGGTAAAAATCTTAATGTTTTTAAATTGAATATATCAAATAGGAATAATGAAGGTTTCTTATAGAGTTTAGCTCCTGTAATACTTCTACCTTCTCTACAAGCTTCAGTAAAACATTGAAACTTAGGAAAATCATGTATTAAATTAATTACTTTTTCGTATTCACTTGTAGATTTAACTAATGATACTAAATCAGTACTAGCAGTTTTTAAGTTTCTAGAAGATATAGCAATATCTTTAGAATTATTCCATATAGAAATGTTACTACCATCTTCTTTAAGAGTCCACCATAGATTCTTTCTCACTAGAGTTCTAGCTTCATTAACTACTCTAGGTATGCTAGGATATTTAATCCAAGTCATATCATTTCATCTTACATACAGTTATAGCTACATCTTCGCCTATAAGATCTCTTAAAGTTCTTACTATTCCTTCTATTCCAGGACTTCTCTTAGATATCACTATAGTTATGTGTGCTCTAGAGTCTACATCTTGATCTACTGATTCTATTGCACAGTATATTGGTATTAGTTCTTTCATTTAATCTATTACCTCATGTAGTATTTCATCTGTTATATTAAATAATCTTGAATCAATATATGATGTTGGATCAGTATCTTCTATAATCTTTTTAGGTTTAGGAATAATCTTATGTATAATAGGAGTTTCTTTAAATACTTCTTGTTCTCCTAAAGAATGTATCTTATTACATTGAGAGATAAAATCTAATTTACCAAAACCTCTTAATGCTGTGTCATAAAAATCAGTCATAGAGTATCCTTTACCAAAAATAGAGAAAAAATCTTTAGTTATTTCTCTTTCTTTAGAATCTAATTCTTTATATGCTCTTTCTAATCCTTCACAGAAAGGATAAGACTTTAATAGAAAAGAGAATACTTTACTCATTGATAAAGTTATTGAGCTTGTATCTTTATTTCTTAAAGAGATTTTGAAAGGTAATTTAATTCCCACATTTGCATTAACACCATATTTCGCTACTCTAGCACATAAATTTGCTAGAATGTAATCGTAATTACTTTCTTGAAATTTATTACCATCTTGAAATATACATGCTTTAATAAAAGTAGCTACACCTAAAGACTGATATATTGAAGATACACTAGGGAATCTTACTTCTAATGTTCCTTTATCATAATCTTGACTTAATCTACCATCTTCACTATCTTTGAAAGATACTCCACCATTAATATTTTTAATTCTAGTATCTTTTCTTTCTTCTTTTATTTTTTGATAACTTATATATGGATAATCTCTTCTTAGAGTTACTTCGTCATATGAAGTATTTTGACCTATTAAAGATATAAAAGGTTGAAAGGGATATAATTTATCTTTAACAAGATCAACACTTCTATCTCCACTCATACCTTTAACAGAAACATGAGTATGACCACCACCATAGGAGCAAGTAGGATTCTTAGCTAATAACATATAAAACCAATCTTTCTTATTTGAAAGATCAAATACTGTAATTAAATTCTTTTGTAATAAATCAAAGAAGTCTCCTAAATTATCTCTAGGTTTTAGAGCTATTTCTGTACAATCATCTGTATCATAGTGAGGTTCATCCCATAAATCATCACTATCTAAAACATAATATACTTCATCTGGAAACTCAATATTTGGATATTCTCTATTCAATAGTTTTTTTGTCTTTGCTTGTGCTTCTCTATGTTTAATTTGATCTCTACTTCTAATAAAACCTTCTACTTCTATACCTTCAACTATCTTCTCTTTTACTTTATCTAACAAAATATCTCAATTTTCTCCAATGAGTTTAGCATAATCTGAATATGGATTACTTCCTATAGGAATGTATAAAAACAATCTTCCTTCTTTTTCAGAATATGTTGTACCCAACGTATAATGTCTTATTTCTACTAACGCTAGTCTTCCTAGAAGGATCATAAATTCTCTATCAGAGAGATTAGAGAAATCTGCTATTACTCCTCTTCTTTCACCTAGTTTAAAAGTAAAAAATCTTTTTGGAGTAAATCCTAAAGTCAATTGAATAGTTTCTAATCGTTTAAAAATTCCCCAAAAGAAGAATTTCTTTTTAGGACAATATGTCAGTATATACTTTTTATCTAATCTATATTGGAATTCTTTTGAATTTATTTCTTCTACCCATTCTTTAATCTCTCTCATTATATATACTCATCTCATAATTAATATGGTGGATATCTTTCATCAAATTTCTTTTCTTTCTCCAATTCTTTTTCTTCTGTTATATAAGAAGATTCTATTTCCCTTCTTCCTGTATTACGAGAAATCTGATAATTCCAATATGATCTAAATGTGGAGAAATATAATGTAGAGCAATCTAGACAAACTTTAACTGCCATGCCTTGATAGTTATATCTAATATATTTCTTAGAAAAGATAGTTAATTTACTTTTACAACTCTCACATATGCCAATACTTCTGTTGCTAAAGAATTTTCTAACTCTATCTAACATCTCGTAATATCTCCGTCCTTAATGCTTCTTCTTGTTCTTCTTGTCTATATACTCTAGCAAATAATTCAGTTATAGAGAAATTATCTAAGTTTTTAGCTCTTAGAATCAAGTCAGATATTAAACATATAGCATGAAAATGTTCTCTTCTTCTAGATTCTCTAGAATCTACAGTAGCTCTAATTTCTCCTCTTAAGATAAGGTCACTACAATATAAACATATTTGTTCATGATTAGTTGGTTTTCTATCTAGATGAATTGTCAACTCTAATATTCACTTTCTATTATTTTCATTAGCTACTTTCACAGATTTTTAGATAGATTCTTTCTAAAAGACTTTTCCTTCATTTAAGTTCCTCTTTTTCTATTTTTCTAGCTATCTTTAAGAATTGTTTAGTTCCATCAACTTTCCAAGACTTTAGAAGAGGGCATGAATCTAATCCTTCAAATCTACAAAATTTAACTTTATCGCCTTCATTAGAATGATGTAAGTAATCATATTTGCCTTTATTATGACAAAGATGAAATGTATTACAATGATCTAAATCTTCTGGATATCCAAAACAAGTCCACTTTCTATAATGAAAAGGACACATTTCTCTTAATTTAAGAGATAAGTTTCTAATAGAATCATTAAGTTTAATTTGTTTAGTTTTAAGTTTTATAAGATCTTCTACAATAGTTGCTACACTAGATAATTCTTTCATTATAATCCCTTAAACATAGTTGCTTTCTGTTCTTTAGAAGAATAAACATGACGATACACTATTGGAATATCTTTATGATGTTCCCATTCCTTTACTAATCCCATAGAGATATCTTCTGGAAGAGGAATATTAAGAAAATCATAGAATGTTCTTGTATATATTTCTCTACCAAACCTATTAAGTCTAGGACAAGTATTCACTTCTAATATCCATACTTTACCAGATTTATCTATTAGAACATCTGTGCAACCAAAATCTAAGCCTAGATACTTAACTGCTTTTATAGATTCGTTAATAGCTTTTCGTTCTTCTCTAGGCGAGTGAGTGTATATATCAGATAATCTCCATCCATTATCATAACTTCTAACTATATTATTTACAGATAACCCTTCATCATTAGGAACTTTTAGAGATAATCTTATACATTCATTTCTAAATACATGACATTTATATTCTCTATCTGATTCTAGAAACTGAGAAAAGAAGTCTCCACTTACATTTTTTAAAGCTATACTATTCTCTATAAAGATAATATCTTTACCTCTACTATGGTTTCTTCTTCTTCTTAAGACTGGAAAAGTTTCAATATTATCTTTTCTAAGATATATTCTTGGAGTATTAATTCCATGATTATTAAGAAGTAGAGCAGTTTTAAGTTTATTTAGATTAGCTCTTATACATGTTGCTCTATTAAGAATTACACCAAAGAATTTATCAAAAGAAGGATATGAATCTACTCCATATCTTATCAATATATCTTCTTCATTGTATTTTTCTTTTCTATTTAGTCCTTTCCTAAAAAGGAATTTCCCATGTTCTGCTAATTTTGTTGCTGTTGTATTTTCATATATATGACTTTCTTCAAACCCTAATAAAAAAATTCTTTCCATATTTTCATCAAATTCTTCCATTTTATATTCTTTTACATTTCCAAATAAGTAACTCATTTTTTAGGTATCTTTCCTTCAAAAGTATGTTTCTTACCTAATCTTTTAGTTGTTCTATTTCTAGTTCCTCTAGCTAGAATAGTTCTAACACCTATAGTATTACCTATAGTTCCACCTAAGTTTCTATATTCTGGAAATAAATTAGGATTATATGCACTATATAATGGTTCAAGATCAGGATCATGACTTGGATTACAACTACATATCATATCAATATCAGTTTCTGCAAACTCTATTTCCGAAAAGATAGCTTCAAAAGATTCTTCTATATCATTACCAAATTCGGAAATAACATGAGTGTAATCCTTACCTGTGTGAGATAATAAATCAATAGCTAAGTCTTCTAGTATCTCAGTAGCTTTTGATTTATATGATTCTATTAAATTACCAACAGTTTCCAGTAAAAGATCAGTATCTGTTATTTCTTCAGATACTACTTCTTCCTCTTCTTCATCATCTGTTATTTCGTTAATTACTTCTTCAGTAATTTCTTTTACTTCTTCAATATTATTCACTTATAACACCTAATGGTGGATTAAAAACTATTTTATTGTTTTCATCAAAAGAACAATCTAATATTTTAGATGAACCTAAAAGGAAAATAAAATGTTCTCTAAACTCTTTAGGAAGTCTGCCTAAATGGAGCTTAAAATTATTTTTATTATTCTCTAATAGAGTGTATGAATCAGTTCCAATAGTTAAAATAAGTTTATTATCTACTAAAGATAGAAAACAATTTAATTCAAATACATTTTCTATAGAACAAACAAAGTTACATGGTTTACATATAACTACTTCTGTTCTAGCAAACTCTTTCCATCTTCTTCTAGGTAACCAAACAAATTTATTAATGCTAGATTTACATTTTCTACATCTAGCAAAAATTCTAACAAATACATCTTCGTTCACTTAATCACTCTCTAAAGCTTCTTCAAGTCTTTCGTTAATTTCATCATCTGACATATTGTAATGTGGTAAAAGAGCAGGAAACTCTCTTAAAGTTTGTAATAATATAATAAGTCTATTTCTATTAGAATTAGCATGTAATATAGCAATTCTTCTAGATACAGACACTGCAGTTAAATCCATTGTTTGTATATGTTCACTCTCACAATTTTGGCAGTAACTTTCAATAATCTCATCCACATCTTCAATATCAGTAGATACAATATCTGTTAATCCTCTAGAGTTAAGAGTATAAATATACTCTATGTTACCAGTGCATCTTTCTATCCATGTTATAGAACCACAATCTAAACATATCACTTCTTTGTATTCCTCTTTATATCTTCTGATAGAATAAATTTCTTCAATCTAGAAATAGACTCATTTGAGAATGCTGGTATACTTTCAATAATCTCATCCACTAAACCAGTTTCTTCTTCATCCATTTTTTTCTACTCTTTTATATGGTGGATTAGAGATATAAAATAAAGCACGTGGACGATTAAGATGTCCTTTCTCTAATTCTTTAATTACGTTAGTAAACTTCATATCTACTAATCTATTAAGTTTAGAACTAGCCGTAGGTCTAGATATACCTAATATTTTTCCCATTTCTGTAGCAGTAACTTTCTTATTCAGTTTTATAAGCAGTAAAAACGTTTTATGTAAATGAGATGGAATTGATATAAGAAAAGATTCTAAATCATTAACATCAACTTCAACTGGATCTTTTCTTAAACCTTTAATTTTAAGATTTAATTCAGTAAGTTCAGCTCTTATTTTTCGTAATTCTTTATATATAAAAGCATTTCTCATAAGTTTCATATCCTAAAAAAGGGGGAAGAAGGGATATTTTCGTTATGCTAATCTAGTAAATGTATAATAGAAGTTAAATGATGTTGGTCTATTTGTAGAGTTATATACATTAGGATCTAGATATACTCTAAGTTTAATTGATAGATGTAACCAATCAGTAGATACTAGCTTAGGAGAACTAGGATTCCAATTTATCCACATCTTAGTTCCTCTTTCGTAAAGTATTAGTGTTTCTATAAAGTCTGGATTATCTGCTACCCAATCCATTAATATAGATTGAGATATACTAGTAAAGTAAAACCATATATCTAATTTCTTCCATTTGCTATAGATATCATTATTAAGCATTTCAAAAGTTCCCCAATCTATATCTGTTACTTCATGTGTTTTAGTGTTATCAAATACTTGTATATCTAATCCATTAAAAGATAGAGTTGCAAAAGATGGTAATGAGAAAGTAGCAGTAGAATACGTTAACGCAAATATTGAACCTATAATAATAAGAGCTAATGCAAGTATTCCGCCTTTCTTCAATAGACTTCTTTTGTATATAGATTTACCTTTCTTGGTTGTTCTTCTTACTTTAGGTAAAGTATTTATCTTTGAGTTTAGAGGTTTAAAACCAATTATAGGAACAATAACTCCAATTATTGAAAGCAATAGATATATGTTGTTTAAATAGGATACTTTTATTGCTTCTGTTATTGATTTATTCCATACTATCATTTCATATAGGAATATCCAATACACAAAGAATATTATAGAAATTGCTGATATTACTCCAATAAGCTTTAAAGTAAAAGCTAAGACCTCTAAATTATCTCTAGACAATTAGAAGTTCTCCTAAGGAATATTTACTATGGCTTCTATTTCATAAGTTCCGTAGTCTGTCATATAAGTTAACCAATTAAGAAGACTTGTTGTAGTTCCATCTGGAGAACAATATATTAATTGTCCTGATGTTCCGTCTAAAGTAGCAGTAGTGTAATCTGTTAAAGTAGTTACTTCTAATCCTTCTAGATAGATAACCCAAGTAATGCTTATAGGTGAGCTAATTCCTACATCTGTAGTTTGTAGTCTTACATATACATTAGTTCCTAAAGCTATATCTAAATCTGCTCCTAAAGCAGACCAAGTAGTTCCATCTGTAGAAACAGATGCACCTGCATTTAATCCATATACTGTTATAGTTCCTGTTCTTACTGTTCCTAGCATACTAGCTGCATAAACAAAAGTTCCTAGTGCAAATACTAAAAGCACTAGAATAGCTACAATATTTCTTGATGGTTTCTTCATTGTTTCCCTTCTTCTTTATTGTCTTTTTATTTCCTTGTTTTTATATCGCCTCTCTTACTTCTAAACATTTCTGTTTAGGGTATTCTCTATTTGTTATAAAATACCTATGAAAAAAAGGGAGGTTAAGGATCTAGAAGAGACTTATTATCATTTAATTGTCTCTTTAGATCCAAAATATATTGTTCGATATTAGCTAGGTAATCAATCATATCAGAAAATTGTTCAGTAGTAAATAAGATATTCGTTGGTATTGCCATTATGTTAATATAGATATCTTCATTTTTATCTGGTGCTACTTCTATTTTCATAAAGTTTGAAGAATTAATTCCATATAAATTATGGCTTTTACGGAAACCAGTTATGTAGTGGCTATTGTATGGAGCATTTTCCCAGTGAAAATCGAATTCTTTTCCATTCATCAGTGAATTAATTTTCTTTTCATGTTCTAGTTTAAGAGCAAGTACTTCTCTAGCTATTTGTTCCACTTGTTTTTTAGTTAAATCCAAGAAACTCATTCCTTTTCCCTTTTATTTTATACTCATGATATGTGATAATATATTAAAAAAACTATTGTAATTTATAATTATCAATAGCTTTTATTGGATCTATCCCTTCTGACTCTATTAGATTAATGAATTTTAGTATATTCTCATTCCAACCAGATATAAGAAAAGTATATCTCTCTGGAACTTGTACTGTTCCATATCCATATAGATTAATTGAATAGAGTTTTGCATTATAGTTAACTGTATTAACATACTTTCTCCATAATTCACTAAATGTTGGAATATTTCTTGATGGATATAGATATCCATAACTAGTATTCTCTTCAGTATATAACTGCATGTCAGACAATAAGATTAATCTATCAATAACAAATTCTTTTTCTAATAACCATTGAATAGCTTTATATCCGTAAGTATTTCCACCATGCATAACAGTATCAAAGTATTCCATATTATGAAATATGTTAGCTTTTTTATCTGCATTAACTACTGTAAAATCTGTAGCAAATAATCCTAAAATAGAGTATTCACATATTCTATGAGCAATAGCTAATAGTATTCCTGCAATATCAGAAGGATATATTGTACTTCTATTAGATATTGGTCTATTAGTCATAGAACCAGATTTATCTGCTAATAGAAATGACTTACCTTTAATCTTAGGAAGATTATCTACTGAAATTTCAATAGCTACTCTTAGAGCATCTAAAAGTTTAGGAATATCATAATTAGCTATTCCAGAATCAACTAATGCCTTATATGCAGAATAGAATCTAAATGGAAATTGTTTACTATTAAGTATAATATCCTTATTTGTAAGTTTATCAACTACTAAACTTATATCAGCTCCAACTTTAGCAAAGTTTCTTAGATTTCTAATAGTAGCCATGATAGGCATTTTAGGAATTATGTATTCCCAAGATTCTTTAGTGCTACCATGTTTAGATATATAAGTTTCCCATGTTTCAGGAATAGCTAGTTTATCATTAACTAATCTATTCCATAGCATACTTTCTTCTTCATCTGTTGGTTTAGGATGAGTAATCCTAATAGCATCTTTAAGAGTAACTGCACCCTTTCTATTATATTTAGCTAATTGATATTCATTAAACTCATGAAAAGTATCAGCAATACCTTTCTTTAGTGCATTACATAACATACCACTAGGTTCTGCATCTCCAATATGGATATTATTAGTTTGAATATAATAAGCAATAGCTTCTGTAATTTCATCTACTCTTTTAATTATATGAGGAGTATATTTCTTAACGAATGATTTCATTTTAGGATATTTACAAGCTTCTACTAATAAGAATACTGGAATAGAACGTAAATACATTTTATTTCTAGAGTAAGAAGCTAATTTAAGTACAAACTCTGGATCTATTTCTTCCATTTTATTAATTAATTCTAAGATTGCATTTCTAGTATCTTCTCCACTAGAATCATAGAATTTAGGCTCTAATAAACAAGTAACTACTCTCTCATACAATTCTTTTTTAGGAGACATAGTATAAGCTATTCCATATTCATAGTTTCTTGTTTCAGCAGGTTCTAAATCTAATTTTGTTTTCTTATTAAATTTTCCCATCTTATTTCACCATAACTTTGAAAAGACAAATAAATAAATTAAATAAATGTGTTACTATGTTAGAGAAACTATCGTTTAGGGAATCATAAACCATGAAGTAACCCTAAACTACACTACTAACATTGCAACTATGAAGGCGTTACAGTATTAGAGAATAATCATATGGAGAATATTATGTAGGAAACCCCACATATCAACTTATGTATTGAAGTATCTCCATACTACACTACTAATACTATAACTATGATGTGTTATTTATGAAGAGAAACAACGGAAAGAGGTAGTTTTCAATTCCAAGTTTGAAGTATCTCTTTCCTACACTACTTCATAGATAACTATAATAAACTACTTTATAAGATTCTACTACCTATGATACCCTATACTTATAATTCACCAAATTCATAAAGAAACGGAATAACTAAATAATAAAATGATAAAAGAAAAAATATACAAGATACTATTCTAATGAAGAAAATGTAATGAAAATCTAATAAGTCATCTAGAAAGAATTCAGATACTATTAATATACCACATATAATTCCAGATATCCAACCTTTCCAATCACCACTAATATAGAATATCATATCATCTGGATAGATAGATAGTTTTATTTCCTTAATTTTAAAGGATTCTACTTCCATATGGATATTCCCAACTAATAGAGATTTAATTATCATTGTTGATTCTCTCTATTCATATTCCTCAATATCTCTTCAAGAAACTCTTTTCTATCTAGAAAAGATGTAGCCATCTCTACATCTGATTTAAGAACCCAAAGAGTTCTTTCTAGGTTTTTAAGTTCATCTAGTTCAGTAAGCAATCCCTTTATCTGCTCTAGTTTATTTTCTAAGAGTCCATCGTACATACTAATTTTTCTTTCTAAGAAAGATTCTATAGTCAATATCTACCACAGCCACTAGTACACCCACTATAACATGGTTTTCCTTTAGACATATTCAGTAATCCTTCATCATCTGGAAATGGGAAATTATATTTATCACAGATTTTCTTTAATATTGGAACTCCATAGTTTTCGTAATTTTCTTCATTATTTAAGAATTCTAGTAATTCATTATCATCTAATAGAAACAACCAATTCCTATAATGATCAATACTCCTACTAGAAGATATGCCTCTATGATTATCTGCTTTACCTAAAGCAAACTCCATATAATCTCTCATTTCTTTTATTATTGCTTCTTCTGTTAATTCTTTTGTTTTCCATTCTTCAGGTTTTACTTCTGGTTTTAAGAACTCTTTAGCTTCTTCAAATGGTAAATATACTAATAGATCTACTACTGTTCCAAATATATCGAACTCTAGGTTTCTAGCAAATTCTTTAATTTCTTCTACTGTTTTCATTTTACTTTCTCCAACTCATCTAATCTTCTTTTCATTTTCTTAAGTTCTTGTTCGATTCTAGATAGTTGTATTGAATGAGATAGTGCTAAATCACACATAATATGTGTCCTCAATACCATAATGGTCTTTAATTGATTTCAATATGTTAGGATGTATATTAACTATAGGTCTTCTCTTTAGAAGAAGCATAAGTGCACTATCTAAGTCAAATCCTATTTGGTATAAATAACATAACAATACAGCAGGAGATCTAGATATACCAGAAGCACATGTAACTAATATTGTGTTATCTGGTATCTTTTGAGAAATCATATATGTTATACTATCAATAAAATCTCTATGAAAAGGATGACAATCTATTATAGGATAATGATGATATTCTATATCATTACATTCTTCTACATTTATTTCTTTAGCTACATTTAGATGTACACTAATTCTAACTTCTTTCTTTAGATCACAGTTATTAGCATCATGCATATCTCCAATAAATAATCTACCTATTATGTATTGTATTTTTCCTCACCATGTAATAGCTACAATATAACCCTAGTAACTTTAGTAATAAGAATATAAAATAATACACACCATTTATATCCCCATTTAATCAGAAAAGCTGGTATTCAATATCTTACTTTCATATTAGGAAATGATAATAATAATATTACTCGTAATCAAGTACTTCTCTTATACGATCTTTCTATTATATCCATTTTAATCACTAACAGGGAGCAAATACTCTTAACCATTCAGTTCCATCATTCTTAAGAAAGACAATATAATCACCTTCAAATTTAATATCTGTTAAAGCACTAACTATTGCTACTTTAACAATATCATCTGTATCTGGTAATTTCCAATATCTATGCAGACATTTTGTATAATCAACTATTAATCTTTTAGCAAGCTCCTCTCTATTTCCTTTTATGTTTGAATTACATAGTTGCTTAAACATAGTGAATGTTTTTATTTTTTCATTAAACTCTTTATCTAATTTTTCAATATTCATTGTTATTTCTCTTATCTAATTATTTAGTGCAGGGTGTAGGACTTGAACCTACTAAGCACTAAGCGGAAGGGATCTTACTAGATGTTCCTAGCCATTCTAATCTTGAGCCATCCAGAACTATTAGAACTTAAGCCTTCTGGGTTATCCCATTCCCTAACCCTGCATATTATTTCTTTTTTCTCTTAGATTTATAATCTTCACAATCTAAATATTGATCTGGATATGCTATCTCACTTCCTAGAATCTTACATACTGTTATTTTATCTTTATCTAGGATGAGATTATCACATAGTTTACATTTATGTAAATGAGATTTAATTCTATCAGCTTTCATTTAAAACATCTCACATTTTCTATCTATAATAAAACCATCATAAGTTATATAATTCACTAGCATAACTTTCTTAAGTTTATTTAACCAAGAAGAATGAATATAAAAATCTAATATAAAATCATCAAATAATGGATCTTCATGAAAGATATAACTATGAAAAACACATAGACATCTATGAGAAAAATTTATACTTACCATTTATAATAAATCCTTATTTAATTTCTTCATTATTTCTTCTATTTTAGCTGGACTATAAATAGTTCCATGTGGGAGAGAATATTTCCATTTAAGAAAACTCATTTGACTTTCTATTCTCTCATTATTGTCTTCTATTAAACATTCTAACTCTTCTATCTCATCATTAGTTAATAACATATCTCTAATCCATAAGTAGAGATATGGATAATATACTGAAGTTACTCTCCATTTATCATAACCACAATTAGGACATATATATAGAATAAATCCTCTATCAGAAACAAATCTACCAGATATTGTTACATGCTTGATGGAATTAGATAACAAGAATGCATTCCATACACCTAATCCTTTCATTCTTATTTCAGATGTTTCTTTTTTGAATGGATACTTAACATTCTTAAAATCTAATTTAGTTAAATCTCCCCAACATTTCCAACAAGTAACATCAAATATTTTATTTATATAATCTTTATCTTCGTCTATGAATTTCTTAATTTCAGTTCTTAAAGACTTTCTTCTTTCTTTCTCTTTTATATCTTCTGGAGTAACAATATAGAATGGAGATATTGCTATTGGAGTTTCTTCTTTCATTAATACTTCAATCCTTTCTTCTTTCTTTCTACTGCTGAACCTAAATGGATTTTATCTACAACTTTAGATCTACCAGAAGAGAAGTATTTTCTACCACAAGTAGGGCAATAATAATATGGAAAGTTAGTTGCTAATAATTTCCATAGAACTTCACATTTACAATGTTCATGTTTTCCATATTCTCTGTCTGGATCTTTCTCTAATTCTAATACCCAACTTAACCAATACTTTCCATATTCTACTTCTTCAAATACATGAACATTTAAATCTGCTTTCTTTAGCTTCTTTATCATATTCTCTATTTGAGTTTTTGTTTTCATTATTTATACTTCCTAGAACAATCTGCACATAAATCTTTATGCATATGAACACTAGGATATATAATTATAGGAGAAACACACTCCTTACAAAGTTTACCTGTTCTAACATATTCAGTATAATCAGTGTTCTCTATAATATCTAATAGATCTTCTATTTTCTTAAGAATTCCATTTATTTGAAGCATTCCCATACGATTAAATATTGCTTTAGTTTCCAGTTTACTTATTCTGTGTCTTATAACATGAATTCTAGCTAATGTTCTTCCTATCATTCATTCTATTACTCCTCTAGCTTTAAGTTTCTCTAAGTTAAGTAACCATTTGACTCGTTCCCATATTCTCTCATCTCTAATATGAAAACCATCATTACATTTTTCATTATCTGTTAAAAGCTTCTTTGGTATTTCTTCTATAAATGGAATTGGATTAACCAAGAAATCACTAATCCTTCATCAATATCATAATTAAAGTATAACTAATCCAGAGAAGAAATGATAAAATAATAATTATTTCTAATGGAACATCTTGTTTAGCAAATGCCATGTGTATATTATACACACAGAATAATAAAAATGGAAGAAATATCCAAGAAATATAATATACCATTCCAATTTTTTTAGCTATATTCCTTATTCTTCTCCATTTTTTAATTCTTTTATTATATTCTTCTCTAGTTTCTCCTGCTAACATTCTATACTTCCTCATTTCGTAAATACTTATAGGCAAATATACATGAAATTAAAAACATAACACCAACAGAAAATGATATTATTAATGCTTTTGCATTATATTGCACAACATATGCAAGAAACATAAACACTATTCCAATTAGCATTAAAACTCTATACAGTTTTATTTTTTATTCTCTCCATCATTTTCTTCTGTGGCAAAGAATACGAATAGACTCATATTAATCATATGTTTAATTTGTTTAAATGTACTAGAGATTTTCATTACTTATCTCTATCTAGGGAAAGAAAAGCTGAAGCAATTATACTTAAAACAAAGATAAGAAAAGTTTCCTTATCTTTTATGCTTACACCAGTATATAATTGAAAAATATACCAACATATTCTAAGTCCAACATATCTTGCTATATTTAGTTTCATTACATCTACTCCCTTTTAATATGTAGTTCTTCTTCTTCGTTTTCTCTTAATCTCTGTAATGAATAATTAACAGCATGAGAAACACTACCAAATCTCTTCTTCTTTATCATTTCATCTGCCCATTGTTTAAGATCTTCATCTAGATTTATACTTGTTTTCATTTTACATTCTTTCTTCTATTATCAAATGAATCTAGTAAACATCCAACAAATAGTGGACATCTAGAACATTCCCAACAAATACTTATGTGTCCATAACATCTATTAACATACTTAACTACAATATCTCTAATAGATAGTCGTCTATTACTCATGGACTTTCCTTCCAAGAATATATTGTATTAAATTCACTTATGAAGATTGTTTCTGCTTTTACTCCTTTAGAACGTAAGAATAAAATAAACTTATTAGAATCCCAATAGGAAGGATCTTTAACAGTTTTTCTAAATTCTTTAAATAAGTTTTTAATAAGATATGGAGTTCTATTAGCTTCAAATAGAAAACTACTACCATCTGCTAACACATATTTATATATCAATTTACCTTGCCAACCACAAGAATATTTGACCTACAAAGAAGAAACCTAATATTATCAGAGTATAAGCAACTGCTAAAAGTGAACTATTAGCTAATGTATTGAGAATAAAATTACTTCCTGTATTAGATCCAATTGACAAAATAAAAATAAGTATAGCTCCTATTATGTGAAATATAATTCCAGATATACCAGCTACATCATTTTTTCTCATTATATCACCTCTTCTATTTTATAATCTTTGGTAATTGCATGTTTGAATAACCAATCTATTTGTTCTTTATCAAATAGAGGAGATTTATTTCTATCCCATCTACATACTATTACAAATAGAACTTTATCAAATTTTGTATATTTAAATAAGTTCTTTAACCAGATAGGATAATTTTTAATAATATAATCAAGTAACATTATGCTTTAAACTCAAACTCATTAAATAAACTACTTAGAGGAGCTTTAGGAATTACTTCAAATCCATTTCCAAACATTTTATATCTCCAAGTTACAAACCCATTATATCGTAAATGTTCCTTCACTACATCTTTTAAGAAAGATTCCCAACCAAATCCATAAGCATTGTTTAAACTAGTCCAATGTTTTATTATATCTTCTTTAAACCAATAATCTAATCCTTTTTCTATGAAATGTTCAAAAGCTCCTAAGGTATCTCTAGATATTGGAAAAACTCCAAATCTATCACCTACCATATCTACTAAATCATATTTAATTTTATCCCAATTCTCCTTAGCTAAGTCAAAATCATTTTCATTAATTGCTTGTTTCACATCGTCTTCATTCACATTTTCTAGAAAATCTCTAAAATCTGATCTATCAACGTCTTTAGGAATATTATTACTATTTGGATACTTCTTCCTATGCCAACTACAATAGTTTTCTTCATACCAAATATTGTAACCGATACTTACAGCTAATCTAGTAAACCCATATATCATACTCATAGTTTGATAACTTCTTAACCAAAAATTAGATAGTGTTCTATATTCTAAACCATGCTCAGGTAATCTATATTCTCCTGCTTTACCATACACCTTTCTTCTTTCTTTTTGATTAGGATCTCTATCTATCATTACACAAGTATTACCTAACACCAAATCAAGTATTTTAACTAACATTCTATGATGTGTATTAATGCACTCTTTTAAATCAGAAAAATCTCTAGCTCCTATATGAATATGTCCACCAGCACTTCTAAGTCCATAGATATTAGGATTAACTGATATTTCACTTTCTTTATTAGTGTAGTTATTAATGCTAGGTTCACAACCAAATACTCTAGATTCTTCACTTAATTTAAGTAATTCTTTATCTGAAAGATGAATGACACTTTTAGAACAGAAATCAATTTTTTTATCAGTCATTACTTGTTGTAATTTCTTAAATAGAGAAATATATTCTCTAGCACAACCTTGCCTACAAGTTCTAGCTCTAGGATTAAGTTCTGCTTGAACACCATCTACAGTGCATTTAGATAGTTTAGTTAAATCAATTCCATTAAAATAATCATAATCTTCAATAAGTCCATCTTTAGGAATTATTTTATTAGACTCTACTATTTTCCCTCTTTTAGAGAAAAAAAACTCTGGATCTGCACCAATTAAAGGACTTATAGTTTCAATTAGTCTTCTCATTTCAATTATTATTCTCCTATATTATTCAATAAAACTAAAACTCTATTGGGAAGGAATGAGTTGTTATACAGTCAACTCACTGTATTTTAATCTCTCTTGTATAATCCACTTGGCTAGTGAATATGAATACTCGACTAGAAAGATTATACTGAGTAGAATATCCAATAAACTTAGAAATTAAAGAGCTTATAAAGCAAATTTCTAAGCTATTAGATTCGTCTAAACCTGATACTCTTTGATACTATATTATATATTCATGAATATAGTATGAATATATGATATCATTGTTCGTTTAGACGCTATTCCTCTTTCCCAGAGTCAGTTTTTAATCTTTTCAAGAATTAGTATTCTATCATTTTCTCTTGGAGAAGAGTATTTAATTAAATCAATAGATAGATTAAAATGCTCTAGAAGAGCCAAGAAGAAATCATAAGAAATATCTATCCATCCTATTCCAATCCATACAGCAATTATTTTGTCTGCACCTATACAAGTAGGATGAACTCCTCTATGGATGTTATCTATTACTCTATAATTCCACATTTTGTTAGCTTCATCTTCTTTATCAAAGATATCATATGCTGGATTGAATACCAGAGAACCGTAGCGTATTCCAATACTATCTGTTTTCTTTAACCAGAAATCTAAATTATTTTTATCTTTACTTGATTTTACCATTTAAATATCCTTCTATTTTTTTCTAACTACATAAGAGGCATATTTTTCTAAATCTTCTACATCCCAAATGCAATTCGTAAGTGCGTCTTTAATTAGAAGTTTATATTTCTTTTGTAGTTCTTCAAATTCTTTTTCAAACATAGCTTGAAATAGATTTCCTATTTCTGGAAAACATTCTCTAAATGTTGATTCTCCTATAGTTAACACAATTATTTCATTTGATTTAGCTGATTCTTCTTTCATTCTTATTGTTATCATTAAATTGTTGTCATGTTCATCTAATCTTGGCATATGTACTAATATTTCTTTTACATTCTCCATTACAATCCCTCTATTCTTTCATCAATTGCGTTTCTAAGAATCTTAACGAAGTGTTCAGAAAATAAAATATTTATTTTTTTAAAATGTTCTTCCCATACAGTAACAGGTAATAAAATACCAAAATATTTTGATGTATTCATATGTTCTTCAGCACATTTCTCACACATTAAAGGACAATCAAATAAATGAATAGAACATCTATAGTCTGCTCTACGGTTACCAAGTGGACAAAACATTTTTTCATATGGAAATTCTTTTCCACATTTACTACATTTAGGCATTTCTATTCACTTAATTGTTTTCCTAAAGATCTCAATACACTATCTGCATTAGACAGACACATACATCCTATTCTAAGATGCCGTCTTATAGTGTTTATGTCTTCTATTATTTTATATCTTTCTTCTTGTGTAGGATTTCCAAATAGATACTTTGCTTTTCCCATAGCTTTTAACACTATATCGAACTCTAACATAGTTCATCACTTTTATTCTTTCAATAAATTATACATACCCATAGTTTGTTCTTTTTCCCAATCCTTAAAAGATCTCCAATTCCTTAATGCTCTTTCTTTAGGTTCGTCTATATCTGCTAACTTCTGAAGATATATTATTGCTTTAATTCCTTCTTCTTCTTCCTTAGTTAGGTTTTTCATATACTTCTGTTCTCCAATAACAATATAACATTCCAAATAAACAAAATATGATAATAAGTATAGAAGGAGTAAATCCTAAATAGAATGAAGCAGCAGATCCTATAAATAGGAAAAATAATGTAGCAAAAAGTAAACTCCAAATTTCTTCTATGAATCCTTTAATTGTTATACTATAAAACCATTTCCAGAAACTATCTTTTTTACTGTTTCCCATTTTTCTTACCTATTAATTCTTCAATTTCTTTTTCTATATCTTTTCTATTTTTATACTTAGTATACCTTTTAAATATCTCATTAAAATCTATAGGAACAAAATTCCATACATCTACTCCAACATTAATGAGATAGGAAAATCCTATCTTTACTACTTTCCAAGTATTATGAACATGACCAACTAGATTAATTCTAAATTGATCAGAATAATTAACTGGATTATGTGTGCAATATACTCTGTTTCCAATTCCTATTTCTACTACACAATCTATTATCCTTGTATTAACTGAATTATTATTATCATGATTTCCTCTTAGAATAGTTATATGACCATTAAGCATAGAAAGATATTCTTCTGCTCTCTGTTTATCTCTAAAAGCAAAATCTCCTAAATGAATTACTAAATCATGAAGTTTTACTCTCGAATTCCAATTCTTTATTAGTACTTCGTTCATTCTTTCTACTGATTTAAATGGTCTTTTACAATATTCTATTATGTTTCCATGACCAAAATGAGTATCAGAAGTAAACCAAGTTTTCATAGTAGAATCTCCTAAAAAAAGTGAGTTAGAGTTAGAAGTGTTTTCTTATATTCTTCCAACTCTCTATTCTATTTTGTATTGTTGCCTCTATATCTTCTCTCAATACTTTTCTTTCTTCCTCTGAAAACTCATCTGGTATTGTATATTCATATGTTGTCATATTTCCCTCTCCTTTCAGTGATTTTGATGAAATGTTTTTCTAAGAACAACTTTTATAAGATTAGAATAACCACAAGACATACAAAAATATGCTAAATGAGATATATCTCTTCTGTGAGATTTAAGTAATCTAACTCTACCAAAAACTAAATAATCAGATTTGCAATTATCACACACTAGAGACACTAAAGGTTTTCTTCTATTTTCTTGTTCATTAAAATGCTCAGCTAACTCCTTAAATTCAGGTATTTCTAGAAAAGTTAGCTGTTTATATTTCTTTTTCATTCTTCATTTCCTTACAAATATATTCATCGCATGATGCTCATTACCTACTAAGCTTTAATTTTAAGTTATTTAAATCTGTAAGTTTTCTAAAAATATCTTTTAAGATATAAGATTCATCTCTTAATTTATATGCTTCAGAATATTTATGAAGCTTTTTCAATTCTGAATTTAATTTATCACATATTGCTGTTACACATGTAGAAGGTCTTACATCATATTTTAAAATACAACCAATAGGAGATAAAAATACACAATTTCTTTTTGTTCCATGATTTATAATGTTATCTAATATTTGCTTATCAGAAACTCCTAAATCTTGATTAGTTAATACAAGATAAAGAATGTCTCCAGAAGTAAAATATCCATTACTATTTCTACAACAACAATCATTACATGATTTACAAGAGTTTGTTTTGTTAAAAACCTCTCTTATTAGGGAGAAATACTCTTCTCTTTTCTTAACTATATAGTTAAAAAATGATTTTAACTCTGGATGTAGCTCAATAAGTTTTTTAATCGTTTCCATGTCTTCTAGAAGAGATTCTTTAAAAGATTGAAATCTCTTAATCTTATGATCTATTTCATCTATAGTATCTAGAATTTTTGAATCTCTTAAAGATCTCATACTTATAAAAGACTCAATAACTCTCTCTAATGTGAGAGAAATATTTAACTTATCAATTAGCGACTTATTTTTCTCTATATAGCCTTCTATTTCACCTACTATTCTTTTAGAAACTTCGATTTTTACTTTCATGTTCTTGTCTCCGATTTATATAAATATGAATAAAAAAAAGTAGGAATTAAGGTATAATTTCTTCTATTTTAATAGCATTAGGATACCAAGACCAGAAATGACTTCTCCAACCTATAAACTCAATTCTATAGGTTTTACCTTCTTCTATCTTTGTCCATCTATCACTAGCATCAAATAACCATAGTAAAGTAGAGTCTGTTATTTCATAGACATTTCCATTAGTATCAGAGAATAGATATTTATCTGTACTAGAACCACTTCGTTTTATCCATATTCTTTCTACAGTAACTTCTCTAGTAAATCTTGAGTGATAGTAGTTAGTAGCAGAAATACCGATTACAATGACTATTAATGATATTATTAGTATTAGAAACGCTAGAAATCCATTTGCTTTAGTAGACATTTTCTCTCACCTTAATTTTTCTCATGCAACTAGACTAAAAAAGGGGAAAAGTATTTTTTGAGAAGAATTAGATTATTTACCAATCTTCGTCTTCTTCGATATCTTCATCTTCCCAATCTTCTTCTTCTGTTTCCCAATCTTCTTCTGCTTCTGCTCTATAGCACATTTTGATTCCTCTTTTAATTTATTTGTTTTATACTACAGGTGTTTGAGATTCTTCGTTAATAGAAGCTTCTTCACTTGATTCTGTTCTTTCATAGAACTCTATAACTTTAGTTACTAAATCTTCTAAAGTAAGAGAAACTAGAAATTCTACTTGATCTTTAGATGGATCATTAGAGTCAGGCATATATAATCTAGAGATTAAGAATCCATTATCTACTTGTTCTAGTTTCATTTCTTTTCTTATTCTTTGTGCTCTTTTTTGTGGTGGGTTGAAAGACATCATTTTTTACTCAAATCCATAAACTTTCATAACAAGGAATACAATAATAATCTTTATAGGTTTTAATTACTGATCTATGATTATGAGAATAACATTTATCTCCTTCATTAAAAACTAATCCACATTTCTCACAAAAGAATATTCCTATATTGTGTCTATCTCTCATGTTAGATCTAATTGTTATTTTATTCCAATTGGGCACATTTAATCATCTCTATTTATTCTAGAAATTCTAGAGAGGAATTTAGACTTTTGTTTTCAAAAAGTGAAAAATAAGCTCTTCTACCTTTTCTTTTTTTCTTTAAGATTTTCATTAAACATAACTGATTAAGATAACCACTTTCTACTGCTCTAGCTCTTTTCGTTATTTCACTTATTTGAGAAGCATAAGCTTCTCCATTTAATTTATGTAGTGCTAATACTGTTATCCTTAAGTGATCTGGTATACACAATAAGAAATTTTTATCCTTAAACCATTTTTGGTCTTCGTTATTTCTATTTTGTTCTTCTATTAGAACTCTTATTTCCTCAAGTTTATTTAGAATACGATTTGCTATTGTGGTTTCACTCACTCTAATCAACTTTATAAGTTATATTTATCCATGTGTAAGAAGAGAATATAAGTAGGTAAGAAAGTTCTCAAATATAATTCATGTATGCAACACAATTGCATACACATTCTAATCTCACTCGCTAGAACTTCTTTTAAACCTATGATTATATTCTCTCCATTACAATTACCTATACGTCTTGCAAGGAACTTATCTAGATAAGTTGAATCCTGTCAAAAACCTATCTAGATAAGTCCCTAGAGTCTTGAGGAGATGTTACTTTACTTCTACTAAACACTTTCCTTCCAAGAATTTTAATAGGATCATATTGCTCATTTACACAATCATGATCTTTTTCTTGTACACAATTAGAACAAGTTCCTATAAATTGAGAATCCACAAATGGCATACTATTTACATACCAATATAAAACACAAGAACACTCTTTACATTTAGCTAGACAAAATCCAGATATGTTTCCCATTTTCATCAGCTTTATGAAGTTAATATCATACTCAGTAAAGATAATGACGCTACTATTATATAGTAACAAAGTATTTTCATTGTTAATTTATCTCTACTAAGAACTCTTTCAATATATAATGTACAAATAATAACAATAGTTGCCCAACTAATACAGAATCCTATAAGTCCTAGAAGAAAGAATACTTGTTTCATTCTAAACTCTCCTTTACTTCTTTAACTACCTCTTCAAAAGGATTTTTAAAATCTTCTAATTTTTCTACTATTCCACCCCATTTATCAATGAAAGGCTTCACTAATCTTCTTTTATCATTAGTTAATGCAACTAATCTTCCTTTTCTTATAATAGCAAAATCTACAGATTCATAATAAGGAAGAAGAATTGTATAATTACTATAACCAAAAACTTTTGGAACTTTATCTCCTACTTTATAGGTTTCCAGATTAGAAAGGTAACACTTAACTTGTGCTACTTTTTCTCCATCTACTAGATTATCAAATGCTCCCATTTTCATTTACCTCTCAATATAGGTTCTTTCCAAACTTTACCTAAATTATCATAAATATCTTCTTCTGTTTTAGAAGCTAATAATTGTTTACTTTCTCTATCAAAAAGACCATATCTATTTAATATCTTACCTTGTCTTCTAGCTACACATCTTAATCCTATATTGTAGCCATTAGAACCTGTTAAAAATAATAACATAGCACCATAATTTTCTTCTTCAGAAATGTAAAGATCAATAGGAATTCCTTCTTTATAGAAGGATATGATTTGTTCTCCTTTTCTTTCTACTTTTCCAGTAGAACAATATTCTCTAATCTTATCTAAAGATTCTTTATCTTTAGGAAGTAAAAGAATATCTATATCTTTAGTGGATTGAATTCCTCTTCTGAGAGAACCAGCAATATTTATTTTCTTAGAAAGAGGAGATAAATCTCTAATTATCTTCATAGCTAAAGATAAATTAGACATTTACATTCCTTTTCTTTAGTGTATCTTCTACTACTCTTCTGAAACTCTCTGATACTTGATCAGAATCAAAAAGAGTAAGCAATTCTATATTACTTAACCTCTTTAAGTTTCTACGATTTTCTAGCTCTATTTCTATTTTTTCTTCTTCAGTTAATTCTTTTTGCATATTTCTTAAACCACTCTTCTGTTTCTTCTGCTATACCTAAACCACATTTAGTGCATTCAAAGTATCTACAACCATCATCTCTAACTTCTACTATTCCCATAGAGAATATTTCACATTCTGGACATTGTATTAGATTTCCTCTTAAAAATCTCATAGCTCTAATTTCATCAATAAATAATACAGAATCACAATTAGGACAATTAAAAGTTCCTATCCAGTTTTCATCTGTATATTCAATTTCATCTATAAGAGAAGAAGTCATTATTTTCTCAGAATCTTTCGGATCTATAAGAACATAGAACTTCTTCTCAAACCTCTTCCAATTTGTTAGTTTATTTATTTTTTCATTACAAAATGGACAAGTTGGCATATTATAACCTCTGACATTCTATTAGAAGCTTATATCTTTTCTCCAAAGACTCTTTATATTCTGTTAGCTTCTTATGAAGCTCTAATGCTTTCTTATATTCTATTATTGTAGGTGAAGTTAAAGCAGTTACAGATTCTTTATCTTGTAACATCTCCTCTATTGCTTCAAAATCATAGCAGTTTTCAAGTAGGTTTATAGTTTCTGCAATCAATTCTATTTCGTCTTTAAATACCATTCTTTTCACTCTTCTTTGTTTCTATATAGAAAAAATGGGGATTAGGAGGAGTTCTCTTTCTTTTCAAGTTTTATATAATCTTCAGATGCTCTACCAATTAAAAGACAAAAGAACATTAATATAATATACGTTAGAAAAGCTCTTTGTAGTTCTATTCCTGTAAGTTCAATGAATATTAAATTGTGTAATGTATCGTATAATAGGGGAATTCCAAATATACCCATAAACAAATAACATATAGCATAGAACCATGCTTGAAACTTTCCATTAAGAAATGGAAAGAATATTAATAATGCTACCATAATGAAGTATAGAATTCTACTTAGAACTAACACTAGACTTTGCCAATACCAATATGATCCCCAATTCATAGGGATAACTAGATAATATAGCGCAATTAATGGCATAATGAAAGCTAGTATAGCAGTAGTAATTGCTAGAATTATTAGTGTTACTCCTCCTATAGCCTTTGCTATTTCTACGTTTTCTCTCATCATCTCCATTCGTTCTCAATATTATATGAGAACTATTATTCTACTATTAGAATATTTTTAGGTGTCCACCCTTCTTGAAAATTATCTTCACAAGTTTCTGGTGTTAAATGCTCAATACAATATGTATGCCATTCAGAAACTTTTCTAAAAAGAAGACATCTGCTACATTTTTCTTTTCCAGAAATAGATTCTCCGTTATGTACTATTATAACACCTTCTTTAAGAGAATCTAGATACTTAGTATTCATCAAAGTAACTACTTATCCAATCCTTTATTTCTTCTTCTACTATATCGTAGATCATGTTGTCTAATTTTTGATTCTCTAGAATCTCTTCTATTTTTTCTTCGATTACACTATCTATTTTCTTTTCTATTGCTTCTTCGATTTTACTTCCTAGATCTTTTACCAATATTTACACCTTTTGAGGAGTAGAGAATAGAATGGGTTTTGGTCTCATAAAGAGGTAACATTTTAAGATCTAATTGAAGACCTTATTTACCTATTTTTCTATCTCTATCTCTTTCTCAGTGGTTTTTTGTAATAGGAAATTCTTCTAGAAGCCAATGACAACTTTTAACAGATGTGCATTGTATTCCCCTATATATACAATTCTTAACTACACATGGCATTTTACTTCAACTTAGATCTGGTTTCAATTATTCTATTTTCCATTTTTCTCTTAATAGAGAAGAGTTCATCAAGTCTATTTTTCAATTCTGGAAAATAATAATACAAATCTTCTTTTTGATTTGGAGTTATAATAAAGTTGAATATAACCTTATATGATCCAACTAATGTTAGTAGATCTCCTACTAAGCCTGTAGAAGTATCTAATCTTAATTCTAGTGTTTTAACTCTTTTTCTTAACTCTACTAGTTTTTTATCCATTTTCTTTCACTTAGAAATCAAACATTCTATGTTTACAGTCTATACATTCTAAAATAGAGTAGAAACCAAACTTTTCTTCTTCTTCTGTTAGATTATTAATATCTCCAAAAAACTCTTCTGGAGGAATTTGTCTTATATTAAGACCATAACACTTATCACAAAAAACTATTTCCTTTTTAATTCTGTTTCTAAGTCTTCTAAGTAGTTTTATTATGAATGATGTCATATTTCATTACCTTTTGAGGAAAATAGAGAATCTGCCTTTAAAGAGTCTTACAGAGATTAGTTTCATTCCTCAGTCAAACCTAACTGCATCTATAAGAACCATAAGTCATTATTAGCTCTAAGTAATAGTTAATCTTTGTTCTCTTCTTTTCTTTCTCAGGTTTAGTAATTAATTCTTAACTGTCTTGATTTATTGAAATACTTAAGTTTCTCTTCTCTTCTTCTAGATTTCTCTTTACTTCTAAAATAGAGAAACTTCTCTATTGTCTTATTGTGTGTCTTTACAATTTCTCTAAACTCTGGAATATTTTCTAGAAGAAATTGCATTTTCAATTCCTCTTAAAGTTTGTAGGAGTAAACTAGCAAAAATGTAAACCTATCTAGATACCAATATGAACATATCTAGAATTAAAAGGACTAGTTTTTCTCTTTCTACCTATATTTCTATCCATTTATTTTCTTCTGTTAAAACTTCAACTTTCACAATGAGTGAATCTATATGGAAAATCTCTCAATTTCTTTTTCTCCTATTTCATTTATTCTTTCTTGAATAGATATAATTTCTACATCATATTCTGGTAGTAATGGTTTATAAGGACAAGAAGAGTCTTTTCTACATAAGTTCATTAAAACTCTTCCAATAATCTCCATTATTGTTGATTGTGGTAACTTATACTTAACTGATAAGTCCTTGTAGGAGAGTTTGTTAATTTTATAATCAAAAAATATTTTCTTAGATCTATTCTTAGATCTCTTTATTTTGAATGATATCTTCTTATTCATCTTCTTCACTATCATTTTCCTTTTCTTAGATTGTTGATTGTTTCTTCTTCTTTTGTGAATTCTTGTATGAGAAAATTATAGTATTTATTATAAACATACAAATACTTCTCAAGAAACTCTTTTCCATGAGCTTTAAAATAAGGATGAGTAAGAGCATGAGCTATTTCTTCAATGAGAATAGAAACTAATTTTTCTCTGATTGAAAGAACTTTATCATAAATGTGTTTTCCACAAGGTAAAACTACTTGGTGTTTTTTGTTATCTAAGGATGTAAAACATTCAAAAACTTTATAATAAGAACTAGCTTGGGTAAGTGAATTTCTAGAAGAAACTACACCTGAAATCATTTTTCCACCGTATTGTATTCTATTTCCTTTTTTGTAAGTTGCCCAAGAATTAGCATCTATTTCTACTGTAAATCTCTTACAGTTTTCGTTTTCTAGAATATACTCTGTTAAACCTTTGAATAACTCTCCTATTCTCTTGTATTCTCCAAGTTGCCATAAGTCCATATTCTCTGAAACTTCATTACTTATATTTAGTAGATTTTCGATTGATAATTTAATCACTTTTCTACTGTTAGAATAGACTTCCTAGTTCTATGAATCTTTCATCTGTCATTAGACATATCTCTGTTGTGTGCCTTTCTATAAACTTAATGTTAGCACACCATTTTAGTTTACAGAAACCATCTA
>Ga0209635_10000119_pt1 | contig 45999 bp, 36 predicted proteins | sample DeeMarSWOR230_32_FD_187463 | JGI IMG/M metagenome (GOLD analysis project Ga0209635, IMG submission 187463) | Marine sediment microbial communities from White Oak River estuary, North Carolina - WOR-2-30_32 (SPAdes) (version 2) | ecosystem: Environmental > Aquatic > Marine > Intertidal zone >...
CGTGATTAGGGGGGGGGACGAAGTGGACATTGTGGGCATAAAAGAAATGCGGAGGACGGTGGTGACCAGCGTTGAGATGTTCCACAAGACCATGGGGGAGGCGGAGCCTGGGGATGCCATCGGCTGCCTGCTTCGGGGGGTAGAAAGGGACGACGTACAGCGCGGCATGGTAATAGCGGCCAAGGGGTCGATCAAGCCTCACACCGAGGCTGATGCTGAGGTATATGTGCTCACCAAAGAGGAGGGAGGCAGACATACCCCCTTCTTTACCGGCTACAAGCCCCAGTTCTACATCAGAACCACTGATGTCACGGGAAGCATCCATTTGCCCGAGGGAGTGGAGATGGTTATGCCCGGTGATAACATAAGGATGAGGGTGAAGCTCATCGAGCCTGTGGCTATGGAGGAGGGGCTCCGGTTTGCCATTCGTGAGGGTGGCAAGACTGTAGGGGCCGGTGTGTTCACCAAGACGCTGGATTAGGGGATGTCGATTGGCGAAGAAAGGAACTCCCAGGATTATCATTCATCTCGCTTGCACCGAGTGCAGGGATAGAACATATACCACAACCAAGAATAGAAAGAACGACCCAGAGCGACTAGAGCTCAAGAAGTACTGCCCTCGTTGTCGCACCCATAGGCTTTATCGAGAGGTGAGATAGGATGGCAAGAGAGGCTGGGGTAGGAAGGTCGGTCATCTCTAGGGTCAATGGGTACATTCGTGAGGTTATGTCAGAGCTCAGGAAGGTGGTCTGGCCTACCAGAGAGGAAGCAAGGCGGCTAACCGTGATGGTGATCATTATTGCCGGCGCAGTTGGGCTTTTTCTCGGTGCCATCGATTTGGGTTTCACTCGTCTGGTCAGTCTATTTTTCGGAGGATAGAGGCGAAAAGAAGCGGGTCAGAAACCCCGGTGAGGGGTTTTCCTTTTGATTTAAGGGGGAGAGATGGCAGAGGATGAGAGGCATTGGTATGTAATCCATACCTACTCCGGATACGAGCAACGGGTTAAGACTAACCTGGAGCACCGCATCGAGTCAATGGATGCCCAGGATAAAATCTTTCAGGTGGTCATCCCCACCGAGAATGAGATCGAGATCAAGGATGGCCAGAGAAGAACCGTAGCCAAAAAAGTCTTCCCTGGCTACATCCTCGTTGAGATGAAGATGACCGATGAGAGCTGGAATGTGGTGCGAAATACTCCGGGGGTCACAGGCTTTGTGGGCTCTGGAACCAAGCCTGTCCCCCTTGATGAGGAAGAGGTCAATGCCATCTTCAACCAGATGCGGGCGGAGACGCCGCGCGTCAAGGTTGGTTTCAGCAAAGGGGACAGCGTGCGGGTGGTCGATGGCCCTTTTATCGATTTCATCGGTGTTGTCGATGGCCTCAATGAGGAGAAGGGCAAGGTAAGGGTGCTCGTTTCCTTCTTCGGGCGGGAGACGCCTGTGGAGCTCGACTTCCTTCAGGTAGAGAGGCTATAGATGAAATCCCAAGACAAATACCTTTCTGTCAATGGCCTCAGGCTGCATTACCTCGATTGGGGCCAGGAGGGCAAGCAGACTATGCTATTACTCCACGGTTTTACCACATTGTCCCATGCTTGGGACATGTTTGCCCCCGCATTTAGGGATCGCTATCATGTCCTGGCCATGGATCAGCGGGGGCATGGCGATAGCCAGTGGTCCTATGATGCTACCTATACCGCCGAGGATCATCTGGTCGATATTGCGGGCTTTGTCGATGCCTTAAAACTGGACAAATTTGTGCTGGTGGGTCATTCCATGGGCGGTCGCAACGCCATAATGTATACTGCCTGCTTTCCGGAAAAGGTGACTCGCCTGATTCTGATCGATAGCCGTCCCGATAACAACCCGAAGGGCTCGGAGGCCCTCAGGCAACTTTTAACCGCTATTCCCGATGAGATAAGCTCCGTCGATGAGCTTGCCCCGGAGCTTAAGAGGCTCTACCCCTACCTCTCCCCGGAGATGTGCCTTCACCTTGCTCACCATGGCCTGAGGGAGGTGGAGAATGGCAAGTTTCGCCCCAAATACGACCTCAGGATGAGGTCGCAATCGGCGAGAGCGGGCTACGGGGTCAGCGAGCTCTGGCTCTTCTTCGAGCTCATCACCTGCCCCATACTGATCATCCGCGGTACAGAGAGCCCCATCCTCTCCCTGGAGGCAGCGCAGAGGATGTGCTGGGCAAATCCCAGGGCGCGTTTGGCGCAGATCGAAGGGGCGAGTCATATGGTGCCTCAGGAGAACCCTGCCGCCTTCGAGGAGGCGGTACGAGGCTTTTTGGAAAGCGAGGGATAGGATTGGCTAAGAAGATCAAGACGATGATAAAACTCCACCTCCCCGCAGGGCAGGCAAGTCCGGCGCCCCCGGTTGGTCCTGTTTTGGGGCAGCACGGGGTAAATATCATGGCCTTTTGCAAAGATTATAACGAACGCACTGCTTCTCAGTCTGGCTCCATCATCCCTGCTGAGATCACAATATATGAGGATCGTTCCTTCGTCTTTGTTCTCAAGACCCCGCCCGTTGCCGACCTGCTGCGGAGGGCACTCGATGTGGAGAAGGGGAGCAGCATGCCGAATGTATCTAAGGTTGGCAAGCTCCCCAGAGAGAAGGTCCGTGAGATTGCTGAGTTTAAGATGAAGGACCTCAATGCCGCCGACATCGAAGGGGCGATGAAGATGATTGAGGGCACAGCGAGAAGCATGGGGATCGAGGTGGAATAATGGCCAAACATGGCAAGCGGTATCAGGAGGCGACCAAGCTGGTAGATCGCACCAGGCTCTATGACCCCAATGAGGCCATCGAGCTGGCAAAGAAGGCAGCCTATGCCAATTTCGATGAAACCGTGGAGCTTCACCTTTACATGGGTCTTGACCCCCGCCATGCCGACCAGCAGGTGAGGGGGGTGGTCAGCCTGCCTCATGGGCTGGGCAAGAGGGTTAGAATCCTCGTGTTCACCCAGGGCGAGGCGGTGAGAATGGCTGAGGAGGCTGGAGCCGACCATGTGGGCGGCGATGATCTGGTGAAGAGGATTGAGGAGGGGTGGCTTGATTTCGATGTCGCTATCGCTACTCCCGATGTAATGAGTAAGGTCTCCAAGCTGGGCAAGACCCTGGGTCGCCGTGGGTTGATGCCTAATCCAAAATCGGGGACCATCGTTCCTCCCCTGGATCTGCCCCGGGCTATCGCCGATGCCCGAAAGGGGAGGGTGGAGTTCAGGATGGATAAGACGGCGATCATTCACCTCCCGGTGGGCAAGGTGAGCTTTGACGGTGATAAATTGCTGGAGAACCTGGCTACCGTTATCGAGACCGTGATGAGAGCCAGGCCCAGCGGTGCTAAGGGTCAATACATCAGGAGCGCTGCCTTGACCACATCTATGGGGCCAGGCATCAAGCTTGATCTGAAGCCAACCATGGAGTTGCGTGCCCCATAAACAGGAATGAGACTTGGAATGCGAAACGTGGAAAACGTTGACCGAATTGTGTTGGTGGTTGTTGGGCGATTCTGGTATTGACTGCGGCAATAAACTACTGTACACTATATAGTCTATTACACATTTCAACAAGAAAATAGCAAGCGTGCTGAAGTGCCATAGACAGCGGGTGTCTTTTGAGGCTTAATAGGTTTCCCGCCGAGGCGAAAAAAGGAGTCCTTGTGTCTATGGCGCAGGGATTTTTTCTTTGGAGGTAAGGTATGCGTAAGGAGGAGAAGAAGGAGGTGGTCAGAGAGCTTGCTCAGAAGCTCTCTGGTTGCGATATCGCCATTACCACGGACTACCGCGGGTTATCGGTGGCTGAAATGACTGAACTTCGGCGCAGGCTACGCCAGGAGGGGATCGAATATCGCGTGATCAAGAACACCCTGGCTCGTTTTGCTGCCGAGCAGGCGCGCAAGGAGGGGCTCACCAGCATTATCGAGGGCCCCACAGCGATCGCCTTCTGCCACGGCGATGTCGCCGCGCCTGCCAAGGCCTTGGTCGATTACATCCGTTCCTCTAAAAGCGAGTTGAAGATCAGGGGTGGACTTCTTGATCGGCGGGTGCTCAGCGCCGCTGAAGTAACAACCCTGGCTAACTTACCGTCAAAGGAGGAATTGGTTGCTAAGCTCTTGAGCGGGATGCAGGGAACTTTATTCGCCTTGGTCAATGTGCTTAGTGCAAACATTACAAGCTTTCTTAACCTATTAAACGCTCGAATAAAACAATTAGAAGGAGGATAAAATGGCTGAGGAGATAGAACAGAAGAAAGAGGAGACTAAAAAGCAGAAGGTCGCCAAACCGGCGGTCCCAAAGCCTGCTGCTGCCAAGGAGGGGGGGAGGATGACTAAAGATGATCTCATCGCCGCTATCAAGAACATGACCGTACTTGAGCTCAGTGAGTTGGTTAAGGCGCTGGAAACTGAGTTTGGGGTCAGCGCAGCCGCCCCGGTTGCGGTAGCTGCAGCGCCCGCTGCTGCTCCTGCTGAGGCTGCTCCTGCGGAGGAGGAGAAGACGGAGTTCACCGTGATCCTAAAGGATATCGGCGCTAACAAGATCAATGTGATTAGATCGGTGCGCGAGGTAACCGGTCTCGGGCTTAAGGAGTCCAAGGATTTGGTGGAAGCTGCCCCCACAACGGTGAAGGAAGGCATTGCAAAAGAGGAGAGCGCCACAGTGAAGGAGAAGCTGGAGGCAGCGGGCGCCACCGTTGAGGTCAAATAGCTTTTAGGAAGGGGATGCGAGCAATGGCGGTAAAGGTTATTATGGAACGAACCGTAAGTGCCGACAAGCAGGACCAGCTACTGGATCTAATGAAGCAACTGAGAGCTAGGGCAGTTCATCAGCCGGGCTATATATCGGGAGAAACGCTGACTTCCGTTGATAGACCGGGGACGCATCTTGTCATCAGCACATGGCACAGTCTGCGTGACTGGAGGGCCTGGGAGAATCACCCTGAGCGCCTGGAGATTTTGACCCAGCTCGAGGCCCTTTTGACCGCTCCATCCAAAGTGGCTGTTTTCATTGAGCCATGGGCCTCGCTGCCTGAGGGCATCTGAAAGCTGGCGTCTAGATTTGATGTGCCAAGCCATGGTGGAATATCATCTTAGGATCAGGGAGCTACCTGCCTACGAGCGCCCCAGGGAGCGGCTCAAGCAGAGCGGTTCAGCCTCACTCTCTAACAGCGAACTCCTGGCGATTATCCTTCGTACCGGCACCGCTTCAGAGAATGTGCTGGGGCTTGCGGCCAGGGTGCTGATAAGGTTTGGTGGTCTTGCCGGTCTTGATAGGGCCAGCTTTGGCGAGCTTTGCGCCGAGCGGGGCGTGGGTCAAGCCAAGGCCGCTCAGCTCAAGGCTGCCCTGGAGCTAGGGCGGAGGCTGGTCTCAACTCAGCCTGAGGAAAGAGCGGTGGTCCGCTCTCCCCAGGATGTAGCTAACCTTTTGATGGCTGAGATGGGCTTTCTGGACCAGGAGCAACTCAGGGTGGTGCTTCTCAATACTAAGAACCAGGTAATAGCGTTGCCCGAGATTTATCGGGGCAGCGTGAGCACCTCGCTGATTCGCACTAGCGAGGTGTTTCGAGAGGCGGTGAGGGAGAACTGCCCGGCGATAATCGTGGTGCACAATCACCCCTCAGGAGACCCTGAACCCAGCCCTGAGGACATTGAGGTCACCGAGCGGATTATAGAAACAGGGAAGGTGCTGGACATCGAAGTTCTGGATCACATGATCATTGGGCAGCAGAGATACGTGAGCCTTAAAGAGCGAGGGATAGGGTTCACATAATGGGCGCTGGTGCAGACGGTACGCCCTGCTTTACTCTTGACCCTGCTTATATTTCTTGTTATTCTTTGCGTGTAGCCAATTATAATGATAAAGGAGGTAGAAAAACATTTAAGACTAAAGTGACTGATATGTTAGGGTAAGGAAAGGTGATAGCCGTGTTCAGGCGAGGCTGGTGGTAGCGGGCACGCAAAGTAAGGAGGCCAATAATGAAAGCAAAAATCAAAACGAAAATGACCGAGTTGTTGGGAATAGAGCATCCCATTATGCTGGCTGGAATGGCGTGGGTGTCTGTACCTGAGATTGTAGCTGCTGTCTCCAACGCCGGTGGATTGGGCATGCTGAATCCAGTTGTCTATACTCCTGAAGAAACGAAGCAAGCTATTAAAAAGGTTAGATCGCTCACCGATAAGCCTTTCGCGGTGAATATCACCCTAATATTTCCCTTATCTAGAGAGTATGCGCAGATAGCCCTGGAGGAAAAGGTTCCGGTGATAAACTGCTCTCTAGGCAGAGCCGACTGGATTATCCAGGCAGCCCATGAGTATGGCGCTAAGGTTTTGTCTACTGTAGTAATGGAGAGACATGCACGCCGATCGGAGCAAGACGGAGCTGACTTTCTCATCGTAACCGGTCACGAGGCAGCGGCCCATGGAGGAGACGTTAGTGAATTAGTATTACTACCCCTGGCCCGTACCTGGTCAAGTCTTCCTATCATAGCCGCCGGTGGTATTTGCGATGGCAAGGGGCTGGCAGCATCTTTAGCCTTAGGGGCTGAAGGCGTATCATTAGGTACCAGGTTTATGCTCACTCAAGAGAGCCCTGTCCATGAAAACTATAAGCAACTCTGTCTTAAGGCTGCTGCAGAGGATACTATATATTCTGACCGGATTGATGGGCTGCCAGGAAGATTTCTCAAGACTAATGCGGCTGAAATTATGACCAGGAAGCCGGTAGCCTCACCAACAAAAGCCCTAGCCAATGCCAGAGATATAAGCCGCATGCTAGGTGTTCCGCTGTGGAAACTCTTCTACAGCGGCCTGAAAACGAGGAGCATTACAGGTTTAGCCACTCAGGCAGTTGGCACCGGGGGTATCCAGAACAGTATAGAACGAGGTGATGTGGAGCGTGGAGTTTTACCTGTTGGGCAGGTTACTGGCTTAATCAATGATCTACCTACGTGCAAGGAGGTAATTGACCAAACGGTTGCTGAAGCCGCGCAGATACTGGAAGCGATAAGGGCAAAAGTAGTTGCCTAACTTCAACATTCGGTATCATGTGCTACAATAAAGTAACTGGGAGGTATTCTAGCCGAGACAGCAATACTGTGCGGTGAGCCAGCCTCTAAATAATTGACACAATTAGTGGATAGCCCTAAGTCAATGAATGTGATACACTGATCTCACGATCTAGGCTAGTTGCTAATAATGTTGTGCTGAAGTTATCCAGTCTTTGGCTACTGTTCGCGTATAACGAATTCTCAAGGAGGTAGTAGAATGTTCAAGACCAGGGTAACCGAGATTCTGGGCATCGAGTATCCCATAATCGCCGGGACGATGCAGGCGCTGTCAAGGGCGGAGCTGGTGGCAGCGGCGGCCAACGCCGGGGTGCTTGGGATCATCCCCTCAGCCACGTTCGGCTCCAAGGAGGAGCTGCGAGATGAGATCCGCAAGGTGAAGAGCCTTACCGATAAACCCTTCGGGGTGAACGTCAACCTGTTCCCCATGTTAATGCCGGTAAGCATCGAGGAGTACATCGATACCGTGATCGAGGAAGGGGTCAAGGTCATCGAGACCTCGGGGAGAAGCCCTGCACCCTATGTAGAGCGAATAAAGAGCGGCGGTGCGGTGTTTATGCACAAGTGTGCCCGGGTACGGGATACCAGAACTGCTGAGCGAGTGGGGGCAGACTTGGTGGAGATTGTGGGCTTTGAGTGCGGAGGCCACCCCAGCGCCGAGGAGGTCACCAGCCTGATTCTCATCCCGCAAACAGTGGATGCAGTGAAGATACCGGTGATCGGGGGAGGGGGATTTGGCGATGCGCGCGGATTTATCGCTTGCCTTGCCCTGGGAGCTGAGGGGGTGCTTATGGGCACCCGCTTCATGGCAACTAAGGAGTGCCCCTTGCATGATAATTTCAAACGGGCCTTTGTTGAGGCTGCGGAGACAACCACCGTCATCGCTCAGAGGTCCATCCAGGATCCCATTCGCGTATTTCGCAATGAGACGGTGGAGGAGGTCTTGGAAAGGGAGAAGCAAGGGACCACGCTCGAGGAGCTCATACCTCTCATTGCTGGGGCCACCGCTCGGGATGCCTGGGCCAGTGGTGATGTGGCGCATGGGATGACGGCCTGCGGTCAGGTAGTAGGGCTGATCCATGATATACCCACGGTTAAGGAGGTAGTGGACAACATCATAAAAGGGGCCACAGCCATCTTGGATCGCTTTCCCCGCTCTGGTTAAGTTCTCCGGCATTATGCTCAAAGAACCAGTAGCTTAAGTCCGCTTGCACTTGCCCGGATGGTGCCTAAGGTGTTGATTAAAATGGATATTCGTGTAGTTTGCTTGCAGCATCCCGTACATAGACCTAGCCGATGGCTATACAAAGAGGGGATCCCTTGCCCGCGGACTGGTGGGTACCTTTATCTGCAGCCGGGGGATCAGTAACAGTTTATCCCGTGACCGTGTTACCTGCGCGGGCTAGAAGGAGCATCATGGCAGCCGGGAATGGTCTAGGGGCGGCAAAGGAAATCTACCGAAACCGCAGCAAGAGGGCTATGGAGCTTAAGGGCGAAGGCAAAAAGGTGATGGGATACTTTTGTTGCTATACCCCTATTGAGCTTATCACCGCAGCCGGGCTGGTCCCCTATAGGATCATGGGGGATACCAAGGAGCCAACCACCGAGGCCGATATCTACCTGGACCCAGTCTTCTGCCCCTACGTTCGCACTTGCTTCGATATCGCCATGAAAGGGAGATACGATTTTCTCGATGGCTCCTTGTGGCCCACCTCCTGTGATAACCTGATAAATGTATATGGAATCTGGCAGTATAACCTGAAGCCTGTCTATACCTATCAGCTAAGTATCCCCAAAGTGGCCGATTCATTGGCCCTAAAATTCTTCAAAGAGGATGTAGGCTACCTCAGGCAAAGCTTGGAGAAGCTTATCGGGAGGGAGATCTCAGACGCAGCCATCTCTCAGGCCGTTGAACGCCACAATGAAAATAGGGCACTACTGAGGGAGCTCTACCAGCTAAGGCAGCAAGACCCCCCTCCCCTTTCTGGCGCCGAGGTGACCCAAATACTGGTAGCGGTGATGAGCCTCCCCGTAGCGGAGGCTAACCAGTTACTGAGGGGTGTAATAGATGAGGTTAAGCAGCGCGGCGATGGGCCCCAAAGTAAAAGCGCCAGGCTGCTCATCTCAGGGAACGAGCTCGACGATTCGACCTTCATCGAGCTAATCGAAGATTGCGGGGCAAATGTAGTGGCCGATGATATGTGCATCGGCACCAGGTTTTTCTGGCACGACGTAGAAAAGACTGCCGACCCTTTAGACGGGCTTACCAATCGCTATCTGGGAGATATCAGGTGCCCCCGCATCTACCGGGGAAACCCGGAGATGACTCGCCGTGAAGAGATGGAGGAAAGGTTCAAGCATATCAGGGATTTGGCCAAGGAGTATAATGTAAATGGGGCTATCATCTACATTTTGAAGTACTGCGATTCGGAGGAGTGGGAGGCCCCGGATCTTAGGGAGTATATACAGGAGGAGCTTGGCCTGCCTGTCCTTCACATTGAGCACGACTACTCCACGGTAGCCTTGGCTCCATGGAGGACGAGGGTTCAGGCCTTTGTCGAAATGGTGGGGTGAAATAGGAAGGAGGTTGAAGCTATGGTGGAAGAAAAAGCTGGCGAGGGAAGGCCATCGATCAAGGCAACCAAGGCGGCTGCGCAGATAAGTCAGTTGCGGCGGTGGCACTATGACCGCCTCAATCACGCCAGGGACTATGGGCAGTTTGTCGCCTTGAGCATGATCGGGGTAGCCGATGAGGTATTGAGGTCCTTCGATGTGATGGTTTCTCTAGGGGAGAACTATGGCCCCGTCTGTGCCGCAAAGCAGGTGTCAGGGCACTTCTGTGGGATAGCGGAGGGGGATGGCTATTCCGTGGACCTTTGCTCCTATCTTAAGACGGGCATGGGCTATCTCAGCAGACTGAAGGAGGTGGGGGATACGCCGCCGGAGGCCCCCTACGGGGGGATGGGAAAGCCTGACATGATAGTGGCGCCGGCCATTTTCTGCGATGGCAGGTATAAATACCCCCAGGCAGCGCGGCGATATATCGATGTCCCTAGCTTTGTCTATGATATGCGAGATATACCCTACTGGGAGTATGAGGAGGATCCACAGTCAATAAATCGTTACGTTGACTACTACTACGAGCGGCTCAAGGAGCTAGTAGCCTTCCTGGAGAGGGCTACTGGGAAGAAGTATGACCCTGATCGGCTCAGTGAGTGCGTCGACTTATGGGTCAAGGGTCACAACATATTCCGCGACGCCTGCGAGTTTCGCAAGTGTCGTCCCAACCCATTACCATCGCAGGATTCCTTTGCCGTCTGCTTCCCCAATCTGAACTACAAGGGGACAAAGGAATGCGTCGATTACTACCAGATGTTATACGATGAGTTGAAGCTTATGGCAGACAACAAGATAGGGGCGATTCAGGATGAGAAGTATCGTATCTTCTGGCTTGGCCTCCCCCCCTGGTTCTACCTGGGGATATTCAATTACCTTCAGGACAATGGTGTTTGTACCCTGGATCGGACCTACGATCCTGGCGAAAGAATAGAAGATGTAGACCTGAGAGACCCTCTATATGCGGTGGCCAAGAAGTGTTACGATACATTTTGGTTTGGCAGCGGACAGATGCGCCGCTGGAACATGGCAAGTCGATTCGCCGATTTCATAGAGGAATATCAGGTGGACGGGGTGATAACCTTAATGGCAACCACCTGCCGTATGTCTACCGGCATGCTGCACCAGAGGAGGCTTATCAATGAATGGGCCGGGGTGCCGGTGCTCAATCTGGAGGCCGATATGGTTGATGTACGCACCTTCTCCGAGGCCCACGTCAAGGCCAGGCTGGACGCCTTCTTGGAGACAATAGACGCTGCTAAGGGGAGGCGAGCAGGGTAAAGAAATGGGGCCAGGGCCTCGAGGCCCTGGCCCCTTTCTATTTACCTCTTCCCCTTCTTCGCCCTGTATTTGTCCAGCCCCTCGAACCAGGTAGGGTGTGCCGCTTGCATACCTAGAGCCCCTTGCCGCTCCCATGTTTGGTCAAGCAGTTCCTTGCATTTGTCAGGCAACTCGTCCCAGGGTATGTTGCCAACTACCAGGACCATGAGCCCTGTGGCCCAGATCTCCTGTAAGACATCGGGGTCGATGAAAATCTCCACGAAGGCTGGCTTCGATTCCCTTTTTACGAAGTCGAAGGCCCTCTTTAGGGCGGGCTTGACCTCCGCATCGCGCTCCACCAGCTCGGTATGTATGCCCAACTGCTTGAACATCAAGTCGTAGCGCAGGTTGGGCAGCGTGGCACTGGTGTCTTTCAGCCAGTCCCCGGTGGGCTGATAGGCCTCGGGGATGAAATACTGATAGCCGGTTGCTACATAGCTATTGTTTTCATGGACGAAGACGCAGGGGATGTCCCACCTGACGCAGGTCTCGATGTCCATGCCATTGGCACCGATGGCGCCATCGCCCATGATAGCTATTATCGGTCGATCCCGATTGTTAAGCAGGCCGAGGGCCAGCGCGTGACCTGGCGAGTGGCCGAAGCCGATGGTATCGGAGGCATCCAGCACTGATGGGGCAAACTTCACTTTCTGCCAGTCGGTGAAATAGGAGGCGGCGGTGAAGCCGTCGATGATGGCATAGACCTCATCATCGAGCTCCTCGCGCAGGAACTCTGACATAAGCTTGCCAGCGAGGTCGGGATGAAGGGGCAGCTTGCCCTCCATTGCTTTGGTTCGCTCAATGGTCAGCTTCTCATAATGAGCCTTCATCTCGGCTACATCTTGGCGCCAGCCATCCCACTTATCTGGGGGCTTCTTGATCCCCGCGGCCTTGACCCAGTCGATCATCTGACTCAACACCAGCTTCAGGTTGCCTATAAGCTCAAACTCAGTGGCCATACCGGTGCAGGTGTATTCGGGGCAGGTCTGCACCTGGACATGTTGTCCCATCTGGTTCCAGAAGGGTGCCACGCCAAAATTCTCAAGGTAGCCGATGCGAAGCCCGATGACCATAGTGCGGTCGGATCGCCTCAGCATTCTCCCCCGAGCTCTCCCGTAGCAATTTAAAGGATCGTATTCGGAGATAGCTCCCCTTGCCGTTCTCCTGGTATGAGTGGGTATGCCGGTGAGCTCGACAAACTCCTTCAGCTCGGGTATGGCATCGTCGAGGACGATGCAGTCCCCGGCCACAATCGCTGGCCGCTCCGCCTGGAAGAACCACTCCATGGCATTCTCCAGCACCTGAGGGTCAGCCGCCCGCTTGGGGATCTCGCTACGACCTGACCAAGTAAGGGGATTGAAGCCCATCAGGTAATTCATCCTCGGCCCATGACGATAGGCATCCAGGCTGAACTCGAGGGGGTATTCTACGCAGACCGGTCCGGTGGGGGGTGTCATCGCCGAGCGGAAAGCCCTTTTTAATTCAAAGGGTATCACCGTGGGATTGCCTATCCGGGTGGTATATTTGCTTATCCCGTCGAAGACCTTGTAGGCCCGACTGATGCCCTGAGCCATCACCATGTTATCGTCCATCAGCCCGCTGGTGTAAGCTATGAGGACAGCGGGCGCAGCGGCGGATAGTCCCTGGACTACCCCTGTGCTGGCGTTGGTGGTGCCGGTCCCGGGGCCAATATAGGCCACTCCCGGTCTTCCCGCCAACCTTGCCCACCCCTCGGCGGCGAAGGTGCCGGTTTCCTCACGGCGTACGTGAACCCGCTTTATACCAGCCTTCTGCATCTCAAGCTCCCCTTGCAGGGTGAAGCCAGAGAGCAGACCGAAGACATACTCCACCCCCTCTGCTTTCAGCATCTCAGCGGTCATGACATGAATATTGACGTCCTCCTCCAGCCACTGCTGGATGAAGTCGGGTGCTGCTTCTAACTCTGTGATTTCTGCCCCTGGCTTCAGCGTCTCCAGGATCATCTTCTCTTCTTTCTTCTTCTCCGCCATGATTCCCTCCTTAGATTGCTTTTACATTAGTATAGATAACGATGCTTCCCACTATGCAAAACCGAGCAAATTTGATCGCTGTCACCTCCTTCCCGCTTCGAAAGTGCCACTATTATACAGACAGATTCCAGGGAACACAATAGGTTTTCTATTGCCTTATAATGGCGCAATAGTAGCGAGAGAGGGTTGTGAATTAAGTAGGGCCATCGGTTAAAGCGCCCCGCGATGGGCACTCTTGGCACTGGGGGGGCAGCGCCCACAGGGGTCGAGGCCTCACCTTAAAGCTTACGTCCTTAAGCATCTGGGCCAGGGTGCAAAGTGGAAGCCCCACTACATTGAGGCAACAACCTTCCACACCAGACGCCGGCTCAAAAAGCGGATCCTGGATGCCATAAGCTCCGGCCTTGTCCAGAGCGTCCCCTGAAGCAATATAAGCGGCGATCTCCTCATCGGAGTAGTGGCGCATTGTCACTTTAGTGCTGGCGTGGCGTACTAGAGAGCGTCCCTCATTGATAATCGCAACGCCGGTGATCACCAGGTGCTCTTCATCCCTGAGCCGGCGGAGCATCTGGTGAGCCTCCTGGGCGTCTTTGGGCTTGCCCATTACTAGACCCTGGTGGACCACTATGGTATCGGCAGCGACTACTGTCTTGAGGCCAGCCTCTTTTACTACAGCCTTTGCCTTAGCTAGCGCAAGTTGCTCCGCTACCCGCTCGGGCGCTTGCTCCGAAGTAGCAGGTGGGTGCTCATCCTGGGGAGGGGTGATCACCTTAAAGTCTAGGCCTAGAGCGAAAAGAAGCTCGCGTCTCCTCGGTGAAGCTGAAGCCAGGATCAAGTCTGCGGAGGAATCTTGGCGCACCAGGGTAGCGACACATTCCACATGGTAGGTCTGGGGGAACATATCTACAGGCTGCACCGCCATCAGGCGATACCCTCCCTCACATAATGCCCTGAGGTCGCGAGCCAAGGTCGCTGCATCGCAGGAGACGTAGATGACCTGTCGGGGCGAAAGCTGAAGCAGGGCTGCGATGGCTTTCCGGTGGCATCCAACACGGGGTGGGTCTAGGATTGCGGCATCGGGCACCTCTTTAAGCTGGGGCAGCGTCTCCTCCGCCTTTCCCTGGAGGAATTCAATATTATCCAGCCCGGTGATATTTACTGCGGCGTCCTTTACCGCAGCGGCTGACTCCTCGATGGCGACTACCTTTCCCACCAGGGGCGCCAAGAGGGTGGCGAAGGTACCCACCCCGGCGAAGACATCGATCACCACCTCAGTGCCTTTTGGGCGGAGGCAGTCCCAGAGCACAGTCACCAGCCTTTCCGCCTGTGGAGTATTTACCTGGAAGAAGGAAGGGGCGGAAATACGAAAGCGTTGCCCCATAAGCTCCTCTTCATAGCAGGGCTGTCCCGATTCCATAGCGATTTCCGGTAGCTTTGGCTGCAGGAGCCATCCCCCGGTGTTAACACCATAACGCACCGCAACCTGATGGGCGCCGGTACACTTCCCCTGTAGCTCGGCGAGTACCGAGTTGATCCAGTGATGCATCAGGTGGCAGAAATCGATGGGGATAAATTGGCGACTCTCCCGATGAATAAAGCCGAGCTGGCCCTGGGGATCAACGGAGAAGCGGGCGTGATTGCGGTAGTGCCAGGGCTCGGCGGCGGGCAGGGTAGCCAGCACCGGGGGATTGGGGAAACTACCGCGCTCCCTCACTTGCCGCTCCACCATCTGCCTCTTGAGCGCCAGTTGAAAGGGATAATCGATATGCTGCCACTGGCAGCCGCTGCACTTACCGAAGTGCTGGCAGCGGGGCGCTATCCGGTGGGGCGACTGCGTGATGAGATCCACTACCTCCCCCACAAAATAGCGTCGCCCCCGTTTCGCCAGAACGATGGCTTCCTCACCAGGGATGCCATAGGCGGCGAACAGCACCTCACCATCGTGCCTGGCAAAGGCGTCGCCCTGCTGCGCGATGTCGGTAAAGGTTACCCTTAGCCTCTCCTCTGGAGCCATTCTCTGCTCTTTAAACTTTGGTCGCTTCCCCTTTTTCGTACTGAGGAAGCGACCAAAGTTGTCGAGCACTATGAGGCATTAATGCTACCTTGAATAACTACCCGCCGCAAACCCCTCGGAAGGTAGGTAATCGCCGGGGAGGTAGGTCTCGCTCCTGGCATATCGGGTGGGGCTATATTCCTCAAGCTTCAGAGCAGCTCTCTTGGCATCGATATGTGCCAGCGCCTCGCTCACTGCCTTTTCTGGATCAGGCTCAAAGTAATAGGCAGCACCTACCTTCTCCTTCCAACCCTCGGTGATCATCCTAGTAACCTCTGTACTGCCGGCGACGGGAGAGCCCACGCCCATCCAGGTGGTAACGCCGGAGGCCACGAAATAGGCTCCGATGGAGAGGGCTTTCTCGCTCATCCACTCTGGGGCGAATCCGGCTACCGGAAGGTCGCTTATGTCCTCGCCAAGCCCGCCTTCCGTGGCACACTGGGTGAGGATGGTGAGGATCCGTGTATTATCGACGCAGGAGCCCACATGAAGCACTGGGGGGATACCTATCGCTTGGCATACTTCCCTGAGCCCTGGCCCGGTGAAGTCCATCACCTCTGGGGTAAGCAAGCCCTGCTTGGCGCAGGCGATGGCATTGCAGCCTGTGGTCACCACCAGCACATCATTTTTAAGCAGCTCCTTGACTATATAGAGGTGAGGGTCATCGTGGGTCACTCTGGCGTTATTGCAGCCAACAACGCCGGCGGCACCGCGAATCCTCCCCGACATAACGGCGTCGTTGAAGGGGCGGAAGGACTCACGGTAGGTTCCTCCCTGCATGTAAGCGATATACTCATGGGAGAAGCCAGCTACCAAGTGGTCTACATAATCAGGGATTAGCGTCTTCTTTTTGTCCCGATTGGGGAAGTTATCGATAGCAACTCTTATGATTTGCTTCGCGGTATCAAGGGCTTCATGCTCATTGAACTCCATGCGCACCGCCCCGGTGATATGGGCCTTGGGTGAGGTGGTGATGATCTTGGTATGGTAGTGCGCGGCGGTCTCCTGAAGCCCCTGCATGATACACTGGATATCCACGACCATGGCGTCTATCACCCCGGTAACGATTGCCAGTTCCTGGGAAAGGAAATTGCCCATCACCGGTACCCCCTGGCGCATCAGGATCTCGTTGGCGGTGCAGCAGATGCCCGTCAGGTTTATCCCCTTGGCTCCCTTGGACTTGGCGTATTCAATGAGATCCGGGTCGCTGGCGGCGACCACGATCATCTCGGAGAGCGTCGGTTCGTGACCGTGCACCACCACATTCACCTCGTCCTCCTTTAAGGTCCCGAAGTTGCTTCTAGCCGCCACCGGCCCCGGGGTGCCGAAAAGGATGTCGCTGATATCTGTTGACAGCATCGAGCCGCCCCAGCCATCTCCCAGACAAGTTCTTAAGGCATGATCTAGGATATGCTCCGCGTCCTGGTCATTGCCCATATGGGTGCGATGGAGGGTCTCCACGATCTCCCGGTCGATCCCTCGTGGGGTGATCCTCAGCTTGTGCCAGATTTCCTGGCGCTTCTGCGGGGCGCGTTTTACATAGAGAAGTTCCCCCTCCTGGCGGCCGAACTCGGCAAGCGCCGTTCGGCCCACATCAATGGCGATCTCCTCCTTTGAGCGCCCCTCGGTTGCCACACCCAAAAGCCTCGCCACGTTGCCAAGTTTCTTCTCATCCTTTATCTGGTAATCGGGGGCTTCCCCCTGAGCGGCGGCGATCAGAGTGTGAGCCATGTCACGACCGTGGTCGGAGTGGGCAGCCGCTCCGGCAGCGATCTCCCGAGCCAAGTTCCTGGCCGCGACGGTCTCAATGGTCGCCCCGCAAATCCCCACCGTCGTCTTGCCGGTGAGGCGACAGGGTCCCATAAAACAAATTTTACAGCAACTTCCCTCATGTCCGATGGGGCAGGGTCTTGTGGTCTCCGCCCGATCGAAGGCGGTGGAGATTCCCTCAGCCTTGGCTTTCTCCAGGATCTCGATTACCGCTGGGTCGATAGTCTTCTTATCTGCCATTTTTTCTCCTCTCCGAGGTTTGTGTTGCATTTCACGATCTATATAATATTGTAGCATTTTTCTGCTCCCTGAGTCAATTTTTTTGCCCTGCTTTTTTGTTTCCTTGAAGTGACCTTCAGTGTTATAATTAGTGCATCATAGCGCGGGGGCCGGATATCGATACCGAGCGTCTGTATCAATTATTAACGAGGATAAAGTCTGGGGAGTTGAGTGTTGATGATGCTCTGGCTAAGCTTGCCATCCTTCCTTATGAGGAACTGGGTTTCGCCAAGATCGACCATCATCGGGCATTGCGTCGTGGTTTCCCGGAGGTTGTCTTTGGGCTGGGGAAAACGGCGGGGCAGGTCGCTGACATCGTGGCGAGGCTCGCCTCCACTTCCGAACGGGTGCTGGTGACCAAGGTTAATCGGGAGTGCTTCGATGCGGTGAAAGGCCTTGTGCCTGAGGCGGAGTATCACCCCCTTGCCCAGGTGATCACCATAAACCGAGCCAAGAAGCTCCCCTCTCGCCCGGGTATCATGGTGGTAAGCGGGGGCACCTCGGACATACCCATCGCTGAGGAGGCGGCGCTAACTGCGGAACTGATGGGGAACTTGGTGGAACGGGCCTACGATGTCGGCGTCGCTGGCGTTCACCGGCTGCTTGACCATTTGCCCCGACTGCGCCAGGCAAGGGTGGTGGTAGCGGTGGCCGGTATGGAGGGGGCGCTCCCTAGCGTGGTCAGTGGTCTGGTATCAGTTCCTGTGATTGCGGTGCCCACTAGCGTGGGCTATGGGGCGAGCTTCGGGGGGTTAGCCGCACTACTCACCATGCTAAATAGCTGCTCCGCTGGGGTATCGGTGGTTAACATCGATAATGGCTTCGGTGCAGGCTACCTCGCTGCATTGATCAACCGCTAGCCCTCTTCAATAGCTAAAGGTGGAGTAATCTCGGGTAAGAACTCGACTTCTTGGGAGTGAGAACTGCGTGCCGGGATCAATTTACCGATAATGACATTCTCTTTTAGCCCCAACAATCTATCTGTCTTCCCTGCTACCGCGGCCTCGGTAAGCACCCTGGTAGTCTCTTGGAAGGAGGCTGCCGAAAGAAAGCTATCGGTATTCAGCGAGGCCTTTGTAATCCCCAAGAGCACCGGCTGGGCTGTTGCCGGTTCCCCGCCCTCCGCCAGCACCTTGGCGTTGATGTCCTCATACATAAAGCGGTCCACAAGCTCCCCGGGCAATAGCTCGGTGTCACCTGGGGAATCGATGCGAACCTTGCGCAGTATCTGTCGAATAATAATCTCGATATGCTTGTCATTGATAGTTACTCCCTGGGAGCGATAAACCTGTTGGATCTCATCTACCAGGTATCGTTGGACCGCATCTGTGCCCATGATGCGTAGCATATCCTGGGGGTTGATTAAACCCTCGGTAAGCTGTTCCCCAGCCTTTACCGAAGCACCCTCTTCTACAAGGATGCGGGATGTAGCCAGAACCGGATACTCCCGTTCCTCCTGTTCTTCATATGAGATGGCGAGTTGATCCTGCTCCACGCTCACCTTACCAGCCACCCTGGCGATGAGAGGAGCAATCTCTAAGGCGTGGGCTACCTGCCCATCTCCGGGCTCTGCCAGTACCTCCCCTATATCTACCCATTGGTCACTTTTGACCTTAGCCTTCCATCCCGGAGGCAGGGGGTACTCATCGCGGTAAAGCTCGGAGCTTGACACCCTAATTATTCGCTCCCCCTCGCCCTCTACAATTTCCACGACACCGTCGATCTCCGAGATGATCGCCTGAACCTTTGGTGATCGAGCCTCGAAAAGCTCCTCCACACGAGGAAGTCCACTGGTGATGTCCAGTCCAGCAACCCCTCCGGTATGGAAGGTGCGCATAGTTAGCTGGGTTCCCGGCTCTCCGATGCTCTGGGCGCCGATAATCCCTACCGCCTCCCCCATTTCCACCAGGCGTCCGCGAGCGAGGCTCCGTCCATAGCAGCGCTGGCAGACCCCATGCCTCGATTGACAGCTCAGCGGCGACCTGACATAGATTTTGGTGAGTCCAGATGCGACGATCTCCTTGGCTTTTTCCTCGTCGATCTCCTCGTTTCGTGCCACGATGGTTTCCCCACTCGTGGGGTGAACTATGCTGGTGGCCGCAACTCGCCCCAAGATGCGCTCATCGAGGGGTGGCAATATGCTCTTCTCCAGTGCCTCCGAAATCCACACACCACCGGTGGTGCCACAGTCCTCCTCCAGGATGATCACGTCTTGAGCGACATCGACGAGTCGCCTGGTGAGATAGCCACTGTCCGCGGTCCTCAGTGCCGTGTCCGCCAGACCCTTTCTGGCGCCATGAGTGGAGATGAAGTACTCCAGCACCGTCAACCCCTCACGAAAGCTTGACCTGATTGGCAGGTCGATGATTCTACCCGAGGGGTCGGTCATTAAGCCTCGCATCCCGGCCATTTGCCTGATCTGAGCGATATTTCCTTTGGCTCCTGAGGCTGCCATGAGATAGATGGAGCCGTAGCGATCGAGGGATTCGGCGATGGCATCGGAGACCCTATCTGTCGTCTCCGACCAGATTTCCACCGCACTGCTGTAGCGCTCCTCCTCGGTGATCAGCCCCCTCTGGAACTGTTTTTCCACCTCGGCGACCTTCTGCTCTGCCTCCTCGAGAAGCCTCCCCTTGCACTCAGGGGTTACTATGTCATTTATGGCGATGGTGCTCCCCGACTTAGTGGCATAGCGGAAGCCCAAACTTTTAATATTGTCAGCCACCTCAGCAGCTCCTTCATTCCCCAAGAGCTTGTAGCAATCGGCGATCAACTGCTTCAGGGACTGCTTGTCCATCACCATGTTTAGGAAGCCTAGCTCCTTGGGGAGCACTTCATTAAGGATGATGCGACCAACACTGGTTCTAATTCGCTCCCCGCTCTCATCTCTGGCCTCGATCTCCGTCCCCAACTCGATGATCCCCAGCTCATAGGCCAGTTTTGCCTCCTCGAAGCTACCGAAGATCATCCCCTCCCCCTTAGCCCCGGGCTTGAAGATGGTAAGGTAATAGCAGCCCAAAACCATGTCCAAGGTGGGCGCCACCACTGGCTCTCCGGAGCTAGGCAGCAACATGTTATGGTTTGAAAGCATCACCTCTCTGGCCTCTTGAACCGCAGCTCGGGAAAGGGGCACATGAACCGCCATTTGATCGCCATCGAAGTCAGCATTGAAGGCGGCACAGGCGAGGGGGTGGATCTGAATGGCGCTGCCATCGATGAGCACTGGCTCAAAGGCCTGTATGCCAAGACGATGAAGGGTGGGGGCTCGGTTTAAGAGCACCGGTCTTTCTTTGATCACCACATCAAGAACATCCCACACCTCAGCCCTCTCCCGTTCCACTAGCCGTTTAGCGCTTTTTATGTTATGGGCATAGCCGCGGAGGATCAAATGATGCATCACAAAGGGCTTGAAAAGCTCAAGGGCCATCCTCTTGGGCAAACCACATTGGTGGAGCTTGAGTTCAGGGCCAACCACGATCACCGAGCGCCCGCTATAGTCCACCCTTTTGCCCAACAAGTTCTGGCGGAATCGCCCCTGCTTCCCCCGCAGCATATCCGACAGTGACTTAAGCTTATGGTTTCCGGCGCTGGTGATGGCGCGCCCCCGCCGGCCATTGTCCACCAAGGAGTCCACGGCCTCCTGGAGCATCCTTTTCTCGTTGCGCACAATGATCTCAGGGGCGCCAAGCTCCATTAGCCGCCGCAGCCTGTTATTGCGATTGATCACCCGCCGATAAAGGTCATTGAGGTCTGAGGTGGCAAATCTCCCCCCATCTAGTTGAACCATGGGACGAAGATCCGGGGGTAGTACCGGGAACACAGTGAAAATCATCCACTCCGGCTTATTACCGCTCCTCCTTAGCGCCTCAACTACCCTGAGCCTTTTGGTGGCCTTTTTCCTGCGCTGCCCGGTGCTAGAGCGGATCTCCTTATAGAGGGTATCGCGAAGCTCATCCAAATCGAGCTTGCTGAGGATGTCAAGGATAGCCTCAGCCCCCATTCCTGCCTGGAACACATCAGGACATCTATCCTTGAGTTCGCGATACTTGGTCTCGGTGAGCAGCATCAGGGGATGAAGCTCCTCTATCACATCGATCCTAGTGTTAAGCTCTTCCCACAGTTGCCGCTCTTCTTCAGCAATCCTTTGATGTAACTCAGTTATCTCAACCATTGCCTCGCTTTGCTGCTGTTTGATGGCGACATCGGTCAATGGGCCTCCCTCTTGCGAGGCTCTGCTAAAATCGCCCTCGATCTCAGCGAGCTTTTGATCCGCTGCCTCCTTAACAAGGTCAACATGGGAGGGGGTGACCAATGTGCCCTGGGGCACAATTACGAGGTCACCGAATTTGATCTCCTCTTCCGTCTCCTGTCCCATCTCCTCCAATAGCTTTCCTTCCGTGGCAACTCCCATGCGCCTCAATTGGTCGATGTCACGAATGCGCTCCTCTTCAATGCGCTTTCTTTCTGCCTCCCCACGAGACTCAATGTTGGCAATCTCCTCCTTGAGGTGCTCTTTACTCTCCGCCACCCTGTCGCCCTCCAGCGTCTCTCGCCTGGCGATCTCTCGGGAGACATCCTCTCGTAGCCGCGCTATCGCCGCGCCTCTGGCTGACTCATCCACATGGGTAACTATGTACTGAGTAAAGTAAAGCACTCGCTCCAAATTTCGTGGAGAGATGTCTAAAAGGAGTCCCAGGCGGCTGGGTGTTCCCTTCACAAACCAGATATGGCTCACCGGAGAGGCCAACTTAATGTGGCCCATCCTCTCCCGGCGCACCTTGGCGCGCGCCACCTCCACGCCACATTTATCGCAGACAATGCCTCGGTAGCGCACCTTCTTATACTTGCCACAGTAACACTCAAAATCCTTTGTCGGCCCAAAGATGCGCTCACAGAAAAGCCCATCCTTCTCCGGCTTTAGGGTGCGATAGTTGATAGTCTCGGGCTTAGTTACCTCGCCGTAGGACCAGCTCTTGATCAGCTCCGGTGAAGCCAGCGATATACGTACTACACTGAAGTCATTTACCTCAGACACCGCTACCTCTCATCAGATCTTGGTATCCTCAATCTGGGAAAGTCTACCCCCAAGTCCTCCACGAGGACTACCTTCTCCTCCTCTTCATTCAAGACCTCCACCGCAAGCCCCAAGCTCCGCAACTCCATAACCAGCACCTTGAAGGATTCTGGTACCCCCGGCTCTAAAATATCCTCTCCCTTAACAATGGACTCGTAGGTCTTCGCTCGACCGACTACATCGTCCGATTTAACGGTCAGGAGTTCCTGAAGAACGTGAGCGGCACCATAGGCCTCCAGTGCCCAAACCTCCATCTCGCCGAAGCGTTGTCCGCCGAACTGGGCCTTCCCTCCCAGAGGCTGCTGGGTGATCAGTGAATAGGGGCCTGTAGAGCGAGCGTGTATCTTGTCCTCAACCAGGTGGATTAGCTTCATGATATAGAGATGACCAACGGTCACCGGCTGGTCGAAGGGCTCTCCGGTGCGCCCATCGTAGAGGATGGTCTTACCCCAGGTGGGCATAGGAAGCCCCTTCTCTCGGGAAGCTTGCTGTGCCTCTTCCGCCACCTCCTCATCGCTGAGCCCTTCAGTTCTGACCCCTATATCCTCAAGCCACAATCTTAGGCAGGCCCTTTTCGCCTCTCCTCTGCACTCATCGCTGAAGATCCGCTCTCCATCATAGCCCCGCTCCGTAAGCCATGCCTTAGCCTCCTCCAGGTGGATGGGCTGATCCTCCTCGGGATCGGGGCTAATCGCCCCTGAGCGCTGGGCAATCCATGCTTGGCAGAGGGCATCCTCTATGGACTCATTATCCGCACCATCGAACACTGGGGACAGCACCTTAAACCCCAAGTTATGCGCCGCCCATCCGAGATGGGCCTCCAGCACCTGCCCCAAGTTCATCCTTGAGGGTACACCGATGGGGTTGAGAATAAGCTCCACGTGCCGGCCATCTGGCAGGAATGGCATATCCTCAATGGGCAATATGCGGGCGATCACTCCTTTGTTTCCGTGTCGCCCGGCCATTTTGTCCCCCTCAGAGACCTTCCTCCGCTGCGCCACCCAAACCCGCACCAGTTGGTTAACCCCTGGTGTAAGCTCGGCGTGAGATTCCCTGGAGAACACCTTAACATCGATAACCTTACCCCATTCCCCATGGGGCACCCTTAGCGAGGAGTCCTTTACTTCCCTGGCTTTATCCCCGAAGATAGCGCGCAGTAGCTTCTCCTCCGCGCTGAGTTCTGTCTCCCCTTTAGGGGTGATCTTTCCCACCAGAATATCTCCTGGCTTCACCTCAGCCCCCTCCCTGATCACACCATATTCATCGAGGTTCCTGAGGCTATCCTCGCCAACGTTTGGTATATCCCTGGTGATCTCCTCTTTCCCCAATTTTGTGTCCCGGGCCTCGATCTCGTGTTTCTCGATGTGAATCGAGGTGAATCTCTCATCCCTTACCAGGCTCTCGCTGATGACTACCGCATCCTCGAAATTGTAGCCCTCCCAGCTCATGAAGGCGCAAAGGATGTTTTGTCCCAAAGCGAGCTCTCCATGATCTGTAGAGGTACTATCGGCTAGTATCTGACCCTTGCTTACCCTCTCCGCTTTATCGACCAATGGATGCTGGTTGATGCAGGTCCCCTGGTTGGAGCGGGCGAATTTCGTTAGAGGATAGATGTGCTCCTCCCCCTCGTTATCCCGAACTACAAGCCTTCTTGCATCAACCGAGGTCACCTCGCCATCGCTATGTGAGAGGATCACCTGTCCGCTATCATAAGCTGCCTGTTTCTCCATTCCAGTGCCGAGGAGCGGAGACTCAGGTTTAACCAAAGGCACCGCTTGACGCTGCATGTTCGAACCCATGAGAGCACGGTTAGCATCATTGTGCTCCAGGAAAGGGATCAGGGCGGTAGAAACGCTCACGATCTGCTTCGGTGACACATCCATGAAGTCCACCCGCTCTGGCAGCTCCTCATAAAACCTGCCCCCACGTCTCACCTCGATCCTTTCATCGATAAACTGATTGTTTTCGTCAAGGGGCTCGCTGGCCTGGGCGATGGCGTAATGGTCTTCCTCATCGGCAGAGAGATATTTGACGGGTTTGACCTTTATCATCCTTTCAGACAGGGCGGCGAGCTTCTGGGCGATCTCCTCGGTGACCTTGGTGCCAACTTCCACAATGGGGTGTCCTTCATTATTGAAAACTGTCTCCGCCACCACCCTGCCCACCAGGTCAGAGGGAGTATTGAAGACATCTTCGGTGTCGTCCAGGACGAAGGGTTTAACCTTTGTCATCCTCGCAGGCAGGCTCGCCAGCCGCTTGGCAATTTCTGCAGTAACCCGAGTGCCGGGCTCAATAAGGACCTGCCCACCGTCATGGTAAACCGCCTCCGCCACTGTCCTACCCACCATATGCTGAGAGTTATTAGGAAGCTCCCTGATCACTCTTCGGTAGGGAGTCTCGATGAGGCCATATTCATTAATCACACTATAGGTGGCCAGGGAGCCGATTAAGCCGATGTTGGGCCCCTCAGGGGTCTCGATGGGGCAGATACGGCCGTAGTGAGAATGATGAACATCCCTCACCTCAAAGCCAGCCCGTTCCCGCGAAAGCCCCCCCGGTCCCAGGGCGGAGACGCGCCGTTTATGGGTCAGCTCCGCTATGGGGTTGGTTTGATCCATGAACTGGGATAGTTGGGAGGCGCCGAAAAATTCCCTCATTATCGCCACCACAGGTCGCACGTTGATCAGAGCGCTGGGGGTCAACCATTCGGGGTCGATAATGCTCATTCGTTCCCTGATCACCCTCTCCATGCGAAGCAGCCCGATACGAAACTGATTTTGGGTTAGCTCTCCTACAGTGCGTACCCGCCGATTTCCCAAATGGTCAATGTCATCAGGGGAATCGGCACCATTATTCACCATGATGATGTGCCGCATGATCTCAACCAGGTCTTCCTTGCTGAGCACCCGCTGAGTCAGGGGCAGGTTAAGCCCTAGCCTCTTGTTCAGCTTGTAGCGACCAACCTTGCCCAGGTTGTAGCGGCGGTAATTAAAGAGCAAGTTATTTATCAGATTACGGGCGTTTTCTATAGTGGGAGGATCGCCCGGCCTGAGCCGCCGGTAAAACTCAATAAGTGCCTCTTTCTCGCTCTTCACCAATGGATCGCGCTCCATGGTTGCCTGGATAAAGCGGTGCTCGGTGGAGGTATCGATCTCCTTAAACAGCGCCAACAACTCCTCATCACTGCCGTAGCCGATGGCACGCAGCATAGTGGTAATGGGGATCTTCCGTTTCCCGTTGACTTTTACCGAGATCACGTCCTTGCTACTCGTCTCGAACTCCAGCCAGGCACCCCGCTCCGGAATAAGCTTGGCAAAGCAAAGCAGCCGCCCGCTGGTCACATCCTGGTCTAAGGTAAAATAAACTCCCGGCGAGCGGATTAGCTGGCTCACCACCACTCTCTCCGCCCCGTTAATGACAAAGGTTCCATTTGGCGTCATCAAGGGGAAATCGCCCATGAAGATAGGTTGCTCCTTAATCTCCCCCGTCTCCTTAATTAGCAGTTGCACTCTAACATAGAGGGGGGCGGAGTAGGTTACATCGCGTTCGCGGCACTCCTGCTCCGAGTGGTTGGGCCTCACATTCTTGGGGCACTCACGGCAGAACCTTATTTGAGGCGTGTCACGCCAGGCACCACACTCAACGCACTCGTCGTCCTTGGGTTCTCGGAACTTATAGTCTAGGAAGTGAAGCTCAAACCTGGTGCCGGTAAAGTCCTGGATCGGCGATATCTCCTGGAACAGCTCCTTTAGCCCTTCCTCCCGAAACCAGCGGAAGGAGTTCAGCTGAATCTGGATTAAATGGGGCACATCCAAGATATAGGAGGTCTTGGAGTAGGACTTCCTGGGCACCGCTTTTTGTTGTGTTGGAAATATAGAAATCACACTAAATCACATGAAAAAGAGACGATAGTTCCCTCATTACATACTTCGGGTGGAAGCTAAAAGTGTTGGGAACTTAAAAGAAAAATTGGGGTATTCATTAACCAAACATCTATATTAGCACAAATTACAGGGCTTGTCAATACTTTCGAGGCACTTTTTATACTTTGTCCTCATTCAGCCCTTCTAACCAGGATACATAGATAGCCTGAGTTCGGGTTACTCCGCCGATGAGATTGTAGACATTATAGTGGAGGAGGTGCTCGCGACGGAGGTAGCAGAGGCCGGAATTATTTAGCCTCTACCACCAGTCTTATTCCCCGCCTGAAAGCCTCCGTGTTCAGCGAGGCCATCCCCCCCATCCTCCTCTCGATCTCGTCCTCAATGAGCTGTGGAGGGAGTACCTTTGTAGCCTCTACATATGCCCCCATTAGAATCATGTTTGCCACTCGAACATCGCCCATGCTTACGCCCATCTCCGTAGCGGGGACCCCAAGGGGTGTAATATCCTCCCTCTGCACCCCCTCCGCCAGCCCAGCGGTATCAAATACCAGTACACCACCTGGTCGCACCCTGCCTTCAAAGGCTTTAAGGTAGCCGGCCCCCATGACGATCACTGAATCAGCCAGGGGTATCATGGGGGATGCGATCTCTTCGTCTGAGAGGATAACGGTGCACTCACTCGCTCCCCCACGCATCATTACCCCGTAAGAGGGGAGCCAGGTGGCATACTTATACTGGGCAAGACCTGCTCGCGCTAGTAGCTGGCCGCTGGTTAGAATACCCTTGCCTCCAATCCCAGCCATGATCACTTCAACTCTGGCCATGATACCTCCTCGGTCGCCCACTATTCTATACGATCCACATTCTTGAATTCACCCAGGGGAAACTCGGGGATCATCTTCTCCTCTATCCACCTCAGGGACTCCACAGGGGTGAGATGCCAATCGGGAGGGCAGGCACTGATGATATCCACAAAGCTGAATCCAATATCCTCTATCTGTTTTTGCAGCGCCGTCTTCATATATCTCTTGGTGCGCTGGTAATTGGCGGGGTTGTTGAGGGCGCCACGAGCGCAATAGGCTACCCCTTTCATGCTGGTCAGAAGCTCGGGGACATGGAGCGGGTAGCCATGCGCCCTGGGGTTTCGCCCCTCGGGGGTTGTCGTGGTGATTTGTCCGGTAATGGTGGTCGGTGCCATCTGCCCGCCGGTGGTTCCGTAGTTGGCATTATTTATCATGAAAACGGTGAGCTTTTCACCGCGAGCGGCAGCGTTGATAAGATAACCAAGACCAATGGCGGCACAGTCTCCATCCCCCTGTCGGGTGAACACGATAGGCTTACCAAAGAGGGAGCGCTTAATCCCGGATGCCACAGCAGCAGCGGTGCCGTGGGCTGCCTGCACCACATCAAGCGCGGTTAGCCTTACCAGGCCATTACCACAACCTATTCCAAAAACCCCGATCGCCCTCCCCGTGACCCCCAATTCCTCTAGCACTTCAAAGATCGCCTTATCGAAAAGCAGGTGACCGCAACCGGCACACAAACCCAAAAAATCGGGTAGCAATCTCTCCGGCCGACTATATATCTTCTCCTTCATCATAACAGACTCTTCGCCTCCTCCAGGACCCTGTCCGGCATGATCATGCCTAAACTGGTACGGACATGACGGGCCAAGGCACCCAAAAAGTGAACATCAGCTTTCCCTTCCGCACCAAGCCTGACATCGTCAACCATCTGCCCCAAATTGTCCTCAACCACCAGAAAATTCGACCCCTTTTGCGCCCGATTACAGATCTCCTGGTAAGGGAAAGGCCAGAGGGTTATAGGCCGAACAAGTCCCAGCTTGAGACCCTGAGAGCGGGCCATGTTGACCGCCTCCTTACAGGAGCGCGCCACATATCCGAAGGCCACCAAAAGGAGGGTAGCTTCCTCCGCCTGGTAGGCTTCATAACGGACCTCATTTTCCCTCATCTCCTCCCACTTCTTACCATACCTCTCCAACACGATTACGTAGGGGGGGAAATCGGTTGTGCCCTGGGCACAAATTATTCTACTTTGTAGTCCTCCCTTCTCCGCCGAGCCTTTTACCGCCCAATCCTTCTCCGGCAGCGGCCCAAAATCCAGTGCCTTCAACTCCAGGGATTCCATCGTCCGTCCCAAGACGCCATCCGAGAGAACTACCACTGGATTACGATATTTATCAGCTAGATAGAAGGCAAGCTGCATCAGGTCATAGCTCTCCTGAACCGAATAGGGGGCGATAACGATATTCTTGTATCCGCCATGTCCTCCTCCCCGGGTGGCTGAAAGGTAATCCATCTGGCTATGTGTGACTGTCCCCTGTCCCGGCCCCCCCCGCTGAACATCCACGATGACACAAGGGAGCTCGGCATTGGCAAGACAGGAAATGCCCTCCTGCATCAGAGACCAGCCGGGGCTGGCGGTAGAGGTCATCGCCCTGACCCCGGTACTCGCTCCCCCATAGAGGAGGGCAATAGAGGCGAACTCGGCCTCCGACTGCACAAAGCACCCTCCCCTCTTGGGGAGCTCTCGGGCAAAGAACTCGGTGATCTCGTTTTGGGGGGTAATCGGATAGCCGAAAAAGTGGAGGCAACCAGCAGCTATAGCACCCAATCCGATAGCTTCGTTTCCTTCAACAAAGACTCTATCTCCCATTGCGAATCGATCCTTTTTATTGATGAGTTTCCCACAATCCGTCAGGGGTAGGAGTTCTTACCGCTCCTCACAGCCCGAAGAGCCTCTGCGCCTCCTTCTTAAGCCCGGCCCTGAAGTCAGGGTGAGCGATGGCAATGAGCTCCTCAGCCCTCTGCCGCTGCGACTTCCCCAGGAGGCTTGCGATGCCATATTCGGTGATGATGAAGTCGGCATAGGCACGGGGGACAGTTACCATGACCTCTTCCTCGATTACGGGCACAATTCGGGAAACGCCACCCCCCACTGCGGTGGAGGGTAGCACAAATATCGAGCGCCCCCCTTTAGAGTTGAGGGCCCCGAAGACCCAATCCAATGTTCCCCCTGGCCCATTCTCCAGCAAAAAGCCAGGTCTGGTCTCGCTCCCGATCTGCCCGTTGAGATCGACAAATAAGGCGTTCTGGATAGACACCATGTTATCGTGGGCAGAGATAGTCCTCACATTGTTGCAGTAGCTGAGGCTGTAGAGCTCGAAGAGCGGGTTTTCATTGATGTATTCCGCGTCATAACGGTTGTAGCTGGTGGCCGGCCAGTAGGAGGGGGTCACCACCTTCCCCGGGTGAATTGTCTTATACTTTCCGGTAAATATCCCCTCTTTGACCAGCGGGATTACCCCGGGAGGTATTACTTCGCTATGGAGGCCAAGGTCACGCATGCCATCGAAAAGCCCAGCCCTCACTGTTGGGTTAGAAGTACTACCAGTGCCGATCTGTATGGTATCGCCGTCTTTAATCAGGATTCGGAGATGATCACGAATAGGATAACAATACTCAGGTATGTCTCCCATTCCCAATATCCCCTTAATATAGGAGATAGGATACTGGCTAATGAAAGGTAGCGCAGCCCGGAATTTCCACAGGACATGTGGTGGGGTCCCCATTTGCTTCAGGGATGGCTCCAGATCAGCCCGGTATTCGGGCGGGAACTGAGCGAAGACGTCGTCGAGCTCTTCCTGCGATGGAACGTAGGGGGTGGCCTCCACAAAGCAGTCTATCTCTGAGACATGAACGAAGTTATCGCCGTAGGTCCTGATGAGCAGGCTGTTCACCTCGGCAACAACCTTTTTTGCCTTCCTCACAAAGTCCTTCTTATGAAACAGAGAGTCACCAAAGCTGCAGAAGCCGTGCTCATTTGGTGGCGAGACGACCACGAAGGTGACATCGGGCTCGATGGCTCCCGGACGACTCTCATCCACCCCCTTGAATGTCAAGGCATAGCCTACTGGACAGAAGTCCCCCCTTCGGTCCCACTGTAACGGGCGGAATAGAGGCCCAGAATATTGGTCACCGATCACCAGGATGTTGTCCTCATAACCGGGCTGATACCAGGGGTAGCTGGGAGGGTTTGCCCCTTGTAGTATTTTCACCCCCTTGAGTTCATCCTTTCGTGCCCAAAGTGCAAGGGGGAGAAGCTCTAGGCTCTGTCCTATAGGGATGAATACCCAGTCCCCCGATTTCACCACCTTTACCGCCACCTCTGCGGAGACAGTCTTTTTCTTGTATTCCTCTCTCCAGTCCATTACCTTACCCCTATTAAGATTTTCTATAAACATGAATCATAGTATATCGGCTGCTGACGCTAAGTGTTTGCCCGGTGCTAGAATTGGCAGCATCCGATGCCGGGAATACCACTGCATTAGCCACATCTTTCGGTGTCTCGGTGGAAGAAGCGGGTATATTTGGGCGCCTTATTCGCCCCCGTTAAATACTAGTGTGAAGGTTAGCCCCTGTCAAGGGTTAATGCCTGGTCAGACCAAGCCATATAGTGGGATGATGTTACAGGGAAACAAAAAAACCGCCCCATAATGGCGACTTCTATCGATTTTTCAGCCATATTGTCTTGCTGCCTTCTTGGCAGGCGGGGATTTCACCTACTTTGAACTTCGCTTGCCCTATCTGTGGTCGGGGTGGGCGGACTTGAACCGCCGACCTCATGGTCCCAAACCATGCGCGCTAACCACTGCGCCACACCCCGATCCGCATTTGGTTCGCCAAGCTGGATGAAATCCAAAATAAGTGAGCACATGGTTCGTTCCCCTGTGCTCGGCTGGCTGGCGGAGGGCTACCTCATCACCCAAAGAGCGAGGGGAAATCCGGGCACAGTATAGCATACTACCAGCGGATACTCAACAATTCCCTCTGGTGGTGCGAGCAGTAAGGCATCCCCAGGGGTGCTAGTCATACTAGCTTCTTGCCCCGAGTATAGTATAGCGCCAAGCCTATATGAGATGGGACGCTGCTTGGACAACTCCAGAAGTAGCCACCTGCCCCACTCATGCAAACGGGTAGGGAACCTCTTACTTTGATGAGGAGCGGTCTTGGGACTTGGGGTGGTATAAAACCATTGCTTTCGAAAAATCTGTGCTTCTGAGCGTCTTCTGAGTTGCTCTGATTTCCTGTGATTGCGATTCCTTAGGTCAATTTCTCGATCTCCCAGGGCTCGAAGGCCAAGGGCTTGAAGCCGTCGATCTGAATCCAAACGGCAATGTTATGGTGATCTACCTTAGCGACGACGCCACACTGCCCCTTCATGGGTTCGAATGGGAAATCTGGGTTTCTGTCAGGTTCAAGGCCCAAGATTTTTACTTTGTCGCCTGGCTTAAAATCAGCTAGGGTAGGCATGCCAATGCCTCCAAAGGACGAATGTTCACAATAGTACTGTCCACTTTCTTCAGCCTTCTCATCGCTCCCTCACCACCTACATTCTTATATTAGATAATATTGGATGTTGTTAGTTTATACTATATAATAGTACATTATCATTGCTTTATTATATCATTTTTACTCGGAGTTGTCAATCAGGTGTCAGTGCTGTCTCAAACGTCTTCAAGATGGGGTATCGTAGGAGTTCGACTTCGCCTAACACATTTTGCCGCCTGACGCTGGGCTAGTGCTACTTACCTATCCTTAGCTGGAGACTGAGGTAGCTTGATAGCAGCTCCTACTCGTGCTACGGTGTCCGTTGCCAGGCTGTCCCACGGTTCCTGATGACGCACAGTCTAGAGACGAAAGCAAGGGTACACTTTCTTGGGGCTTTTATAATTCCTTTCTAACTTTGTGACTACGTCATAAACGCACAAGGATTCGGTTATGTCACTAGCATGACCACTGGCGCTGACCTCCAAATAGACTGCACTATATCGCATAGGCGTCAGGTATTCAACTACCATATTGTCATAGTGTTGAACCAAACCGTTGTGTTAATTATAATCTTGGGGGAGGAAGGATGGCGAAGAATAGCTACTGGGAGGACAAATACATGGATGCGAAAGTTACAGAAATGAACATCAACCAAACGAAGCTATCCCTAATCCAGGGAGACATTACGAATCAAGCTACAGACGCCATAGTCAATGCTGCCAACCCAAGCCTGATGGGTGGTGGGGGGGTGGACGGTGCAATCCACCGCGCAGGAGGTCCTACCATTTTAGAAGAATGTAAACAAATCGTATCCAAGCAAGGACGATTGCCAACTGGTAAAGCGGTGATTACCACAGGGGGAAATCTTAAAGCGAAGAATGTGATCCATACGGTTGGACCCGTCTGGCGTGGGGGGAAACACAGTGAGTCCTGGCTACTGGTGAGCGCCTATCGAGAGAGTCTCAAAGTAGCAGAAGAGAACAATCTAAGCAGCATTTCTTTTCCATCGATAAGTACTGGTGCCTACGGTTATCCAGTAGCTGAAGCAGCAAATGTAGCTATAAGCACTGTGGCTTCATTTCTCAAAGAACATGCCACCTCACTCAAAGAAGTGGTTTTCGTGCTCTTTGACCGTGCCACTTTCGAAGCTTACTCATCGGTACTCGCTGAGATAGCGAGGGAGCAATGAAAAGGCATAGTCGTGCATAGCGGTAAAGGCTCGTTCCTAGAGGAGCTGAACAAGATAGCGCTTAGTTGGATTGGCTCGCCGCACCTTGTGTCTGGCATCCCGAGCTAGGATGCCCATAGCCGGTCGTAGCGCCCGTACTGACGAGCATACTCCAGGAAGTGCAGCACGTTCTCCAGGGAAGCATTTTCCGGGATCTGGCATCCAGAGGACAGTATGTAGGCACCCCCGGCGGCAGCGGTATTGATGCAGTCACGGGCTGCCGCTTCAAGCTGCTCCTTGGTCCCCTCCACGAATAGCCCGGTGGGAGCGTTGCCGATAGTCACCACTCTCCCCTGGGAGATGTCCACCATTTGCTTTAGCGAGGACGGGCCGTCGATGCTAATGGCATCCACCCCTATCGCCACCATATCCTCCATAATTGGGTCGACCTTGCCGCAAACATGGAGGCAGAGGGTGGCTCCCTTCGCTTTTAGGTAGTTGATACTCTCTTCCAAGTAGGGTTTGGACCACTTCCGGAACATGGCTGGGGATATGACGCTGGTGCCAGATGAAGGGTCACCAAAGGTCACGATGTCTGCCCCGGCCTCGACGATAGCCGCCCCGATCATCTTGGTGTAATCGGTGCAATGGCGCATCAGCTCGTTGACGAACCCCGGGTCGTCAGCGGTATCGTAGATCATCTTCTCGGCTCCCCTCAGTTCCGCTGCGGTTGTCCACGGTCCGGTGATAACTACATCCAAGGCAGCGTCACCTATCTCCGATTTGAGTATCTTGCAGATCTCCACATAGTAGGGAAGGCGAACCTTCTGCATCAGGTCGGGAAGCTTGAACTTGGCAAACGTGGCCTTGTCCTCGAGAAGCGATACCCCTTTTCGGGCTTGGTCAATGATCTCTTGCAGGGTAAGACCCAATCCATCCCCGGCGCCCTCAGCGTACATGACGGCGTCGAAGGCAGCCACGGGGACGGTGTCGTTATGGAGGACATCCTGGGCCTTGATGGTCATCTGGGCGTAGGCCTGGGGCTCGGTTCGCACCTGCTTGGCGGTAACGCCAGCCGCCAGGGCGCCCACCATCATCCCATACCAAACTCTTACCGGCACCCGGTCAGTAAGCTCTCGGGCAAAGGCGGCGGCTACATGGTCCTTTCCGCTATAATTGCTCATTGGGGAACCTCCTGAAACCCGATTTCGGTCGCTTCATCAACGGCCGAGGGGATTAACCTCAGCTTATACCGATTTACGAATCATCCCCTCACGCAAGGGTACATCCGGCTTGGGCATTTGTCAATTCTGACATCCTATTTTTCACCTTGCACGAAAGGGTAAATTGTGCAACAGGCTTAAGCCCCCGTCAGGCTCAAGGTTACAGCAGGCATAGAACGACTCTGTTAGGGCAGACGTGGATAAAGTGTGCCTGCCCTAGACCGCGTACTGCTTGGTTCTCTTTAGTGCCAGTATCACAACGACGATAAGAATCAGATTCAGCCCAGCGAGGATGAAAACGTTTGTTGCGATGTCGGGCCAGCCACCCCCCAGCTGGCTTATTTCGACAATTGGCTGGATCACGTAGTAGGTTGGGAAGATCATCCCGATCCATTCAGGAATTTGGGGAAAGAGATAGACAAAAGCAGGAGCGTACAGCAGAATTCCTCCGAACTTTACAATCGCGAACAGGCTTGTCGTTTTCTTCACTAAAACCCCCAGTAACAGGCCGATCTCTGCTGCCATTGTCGCTCCAAGCACCAGCACTAAAACCAGCAATGCTGGTTCGGCGCCGAATGCCTGGTTCAAAATTAGAATCACTATGCCCATAACTAGGCTAAGAATGATGCCCAGGAGTCCCTTTGCCACTAAAACGTCCCCTATAGTAGTCGGGGTTATGACCAGAGCATCGAGCGTCTTCTTCTCCTTCTCGTTTATCATCGAGAGTGCAGGTAAAAAGAGCCCGCCGAAAAAAACGGCCATGAGCACGATGAGCGGAAGCAGGCGGTCGCTCCAGGGGACACTCACCTCATCGCCCAGGGTAATGGCTTCGATCTCAACAGGAGCTTCTTGGCCAGCCAGCTCTCTTATCAGGCTAGCTATGGTCCCCCCTAGGATGGTGCGGTCCTTTGCCAGACTCTCCCCCCAGATGTAGGCCGTGATCTCGGTCTCCTCTCCTTGTATAACGGAGTTATCGAAATCCTCAGGCAACACTATACCCATGTCTACGGCGCCACTCTCAACCGCCTCTCTAATATCAGAGTCTGTGCTATACTCTTTGGTTGTAACCGAAGGGAGTTCCCTGGCCATGGCCACAAGCTGAGAGCTACCCTCATCCACGATCCCCAGCTTAGGCTTCTCCGAGAACAGGGTGCCGAAGACGAGCGAGACTACGAGCGAGATGAGAATCGGTGCAATGACAGCCCAGATGAAGATGAAGTTCTTGGGTCCTTGCCAGAGCTCCCTACGCAGCAAAATGCCTACACGCTTGAGACTCATCGAAATCTTCTCCTCAGTACCGTGATGCCAATCCAGACAATGACCAGGTTGAACCCGAGGAGCACCAGCAGGTTATACCAAACATCTCCCCAGCCAGCACCAAAGTTGGCAACCTGATGCACTGTGTCGACCAGATAGTAGGAGGGGATAAACTCAACCCAGCCTGTAAGAGTGCCTGGGGCCAAGACACCGAGCGAGGGGATGATTAAGATAATAAGGGCAGGGATACTCCAGGCCATCACCGACATCATGTCTTTAGCCAGGGATGATATGAGAAAAGCGATTCCTGTAGCTAGCACGGCCCCAAGCAGCAGTGCAGTTAAGATAATCAATGGCTGGCTACTTATGCCACCGACTATTGCCATGAATAATACAGCCTGGCCAAAGGCTAAGCCTACACCTATAGCCCCTTTGGCAGCAAACAACTCCCTGACCGTCGTCGGAGTAACCAGTAGGGCGCGGATAGTCCGCCGCTCAACCTCCTCGCTAATCAGAGTAGCCAACCCCAAGGTTTCAACCATTATGATGAATACAGCGAAGAGCGGACGCAGTCGATCTCGGGGCGGTATCTGCATGCCTATCATATCCGGACCCAGAATCTCCTCCGATACCTCAATAGCCAGTGGTTGTCCGATCTGTAGGTAGACCAGCTCTCTGACCATAACACCAACGGCATCTTTGATCTCTTCGGGCGTATCTGAGGCGAAATATAAAGTGATCTGGGGTTTCTGCCCCAACATGAGCTTCTCCATTATATCGTCTGGGAGCACTACCCCAGCTACATATTGGCCTTCGGTTACGGCCTGTCTAAGTGCCTCATCAGATTCAACCACCTCGATTTCCAGCCCCTCTTCTTGTAATTGCTCAAAAACTGGAGGTATCACAGGCGCATAGAGTCCGATCTTCAGACTCTCATCGACCGAGCTCGGCATCACAAAATAGATGATTATATAAGCGACGATGCCAAGGACGGTCACAAGTGCAAAAAACCGATTTCGGAAGAAAAGGGAGAAATCCTTTGAGATAAGGGCACCGATAATGCGCAAGTTCATCCAGTGAGCCCCCGTCCAGTGATCCTGATGAATATATCCTCTAGGCTGGCCTCCTCGCTGTGGACGGTGACTACTCTCTTCTGAGCAAAGAGTTCATGAATGGCGTTTGGTGTCTCTGGGGTGTCTAGAATGATCTCGCGATCCTCAAGTTCACCACTGTGGGTCGAGACTTTGGCCCTAAGCGCTCGCTTTCCATATAGCTGTTTGAGGTTATGTGGTGTATCCAGAGCGACGATCTTACCTTGGTTCACGAAGGCTACCCGGTTGGAAAGCTTATCTGCCTCCAGCATGTCATGGGTGGTAAGAAAGATTGTAGCTCCTCGATCCCGCTCCTCAAGGATGATGTTACGAATAGACTCGGCTGATGTGGGGTCGAGCCCGGCAGTAGGCTCATCAAGGAATAAGACCTGGGGTCGGTTCACAATCGATCGTGCCACCATAAGGCGCTGCTTCATGCCTTTTGAATAGTTCTCTACTCTGTCTTTCTCTCTACCCGCCAGGCCAACTCTCTTTAGCAAGGCATAGGGGTCGAAGGGGCGGATGCCAAACAGATGGGCAAATAGTCGCAGGTTGCCTATGGCACTCATCTGTTCATATAGATTTGTATCCTCAAAGCAAACGCCAATCTCCCTCTGCACCTTCCCCACATTTTTGGCAACTTCCATGCCGAGCAGAACCGCCTTTCCAGCTTTGGGTCTGAGTAGTCCCGTCAGCATCTCAACAGTAGTAGTCTTGCCTGCACCGTTGGGGCCAAGAAATCCTAGAATTTCGCCTTCAGCCACATTAAAACTGATGTGGTCTACAGCAACCAATTCGCCATACCAGTAGGTCAGTTCCTCAGCAATAATCGCATCACCAGCCATATCATCTCCTTACATATCATATAACGCGCGAGTTATACCGCTTATTATATTGCTCATAAACAGGTAATATCAACCGTATATCCACCGGCAAATATGATTTCGTTACAATAACGCGTCGCCTAGGCACTGATGATCCACTGAAGTTGAGAAATAGTGGTGCTCAGCTCGCGCTGCAAAGTCGGCAGTGCAATATTCACTATCGTAGAATCAAGTACTACAATGATAATGCTTATAGCAATGACAACGAGCGTCCACCACCGTAGCTGGTAAGGTGCGTGTGTCTAGTGCCTCCGTATTCATGCTGGACTCCTTATGATGTAATAATTGTAACTATATCGTATCATTGGTTCATAATTATAACGCACCCTCTTGACGTTGTCAATACTTTTTTTATATAATTAATAAAGATGTTCCAAAAAGTAGGGATCATGGTAATCATTGGAGCGGATAATGGACGGTTTTGAGCGTCGCAAAGAACAGAAGAAGGAAAAGATCAGGTCGGCAGCGCTCGAACTCTTCCAAGTGTACGGCTTCGAAAAGGTAAGCATCAAAGACATCGCCCGTAAAGCACGTGTTTCTCACGTTACCATTTACAACCATTTCGGCAGCAAGGAAGGGCTGGTGCGCGACGTTATCAAGGGGCTCATCTTGAATTTGCTGGACAAATATCGTGTGATGGTAAAGGGTGAAAGACCTTTTCTGGAAAAGCTGGAATCCATAGTATTCGACAAGACCGAGATAGCCAGTCAGTTCCAAGGGGAGCTCATAAGGATGGTAGTCGAAAGCGATCCTGAAATGCAGCAGTTCATAGAATCTTTATGGCAGAGGGAAGTTGACCGGCTAACGATTGATTTCTGTGAGGAAGGCAGGCAGCAGGGCTTTATCAACCCGGAACTCTCCTCGGAAGCTATCCTAGTCTATTTTGAGATATTTCGGAAAGGTTTATTTGCCACCCCTGGTCTGTCAGCAAACCTAGCACAGAATACTAAATTGGTACGCGATCTGATATCGCTTGTCGTGTATGGACTCAATGGATAAGAATTACAACAGCTGAGGCCGCACTCGCTCGCTCTTCCTTTCAACGTTTTACTTGCTTTATGAATGCACATGCATAGAACTACTAAGGATGTCATTGTGTTTGCCATTCAGGCTACAATATATTCATGCTGAGATATCTTTCCCCCCTGTCCGGCAGGATGGTAACGATGGTTTGCCCGTCCTCCAATTCTGCGGCCACTTTCATGGCAGCGAGGACATTCGCTCCAGAAGAAACACCCACCATTAATCCCTCCTCCCTCAACAGCCTTCTTGTCATATCAATGGCTTCTTGGCCGCTTACGGTTATCACCCGGTCTATGATGCTCATGTCAACCAAGCTTGGAATATATCCCGGGCCAATGCCCTGGATCAGATGGGTTCCAGGCTTCCCCCCACTCATCACCGCCGATTCGACAGGTTCCACAGCAATAACCTGCACATTGGGGTATACCTTGAGCAGGGCTTCAGCGACGCCCATCAGTGAGCCGCCAGTACCCACCCCGCTGATAAAGGCATCTATTCTGCCTACCACTCCCTCTAAAATCTTCCTTCCCGTTATCTCTCTATGAGCGGCTGTATTGTCGGGATTATCGAACTGCCTGGGTAGCCAGGCACCCGGGTTACTGGCTGCCAGATCCTCCAGTTTTATCAGGCAACCGGCAAAGCCCTCTTCTGCGGGCGTCAATACGATCTCTGCCCCAAAGGCCTCCATCATCTGTCTTCTCTCGGCAGTCATGTATTCAGGCATTACTGCCATGAAGTGGTAACCTTTTACAGCGGCGAGCATAGCAAAGGAAATGCCTGTGTTGCCACTGGTGGCTTCGATTATCGTCATTCCCGGCTGGAGATGGCCTCTCCTCTCGGCGGCATCCATCATGTAATACGCCATTACATCCTTTATGCTGCCACTCGGATTTAGGGCGTCGAATTTGGCCAGGATGTTCGAGTTGGTGTTGTTCATCCTGACCAACTCTATTATAGGTGTCTCTCCTATAAGGGCGAAAATATCACTTGGCACTGTAGCTACTTCGACCCAACAGCTAAGAGCTTTCCTCGCTTCGTCTCTAGCAATTTTATATTCTATTTTTCAGTTTGGCAAGCTCTGCTACGGCGAGCTTGTCTCTCACGATAAGCAGCATACTAGTCACTTTGTTATGCTGACACACGACACTGGGAATCGTTCGTCTTTTACAGCAACTTCGCCTTCGCTTCGATTCCTGTAGTTGCGTTCTGCACGCACACCCGTCCGGGTGCATCACTAGCATGAATGCTTGCAGCCGTCTACGTTGGCAACTTCCCCTGTAGCTAGTCCCTGGCTCGGATTCAAGATGTAATTAAGGAGGTGTGGTATACATGACAAGACTTATGCTTATTCAGGCGCGGGTCAGTTCCCTTACGGCTCAGATGCATGCCACCATGGGGTTGATAGTGGTCACAGTTAGTGATAAACTTGATAGACCAAGGTAGATCAGGTAGGCCCTGCTTTCGTCTAGTCCTATGTGAGGAGTGCTGAACTTGAAGCGAAGAATAGTCCTAGAGGCAAGAAGAGTCTGGAAGGTCTACGGAACGAAGGTTCAGGTTAAGGCTTTGCAGGGGATTGATCTCCCCATCAGCGAGGGGGAGTTCATAGCTATCATTGGACCGAGCGGTAGTGGAAAGTCAACGCTGATGCATATCCTGGGTTGCCTCGAACTCCCGACCCAAGGTGAAGTAGCAATAGAAGATGTCAACATTGCTGAACTCTCCCAGGCTGAACTTGCTGAGATACGTGGCAAGAAGATTGGATTCGTATTCCAGCAGTTCAACTTACTCCCGCGAACAACGGCACAAAAGAATGTAGAACTGCCATTAGTCTTCCAGGGAATAGGTAGAAGGGAGCGTCACAAAAGAGCCGCTGAGGTGCTGGAGAAAGTGGGTCTGGGAGACAGGCTGAATCATACCTCTTCCCAACTGAGCGGCGGCGAACAACAGAGGGTAGCCATTGCTCGAGCGCTTGTTAGCAATCCGACGATAATCTTCGCCGACGAGCCGACTGGTAATCTGGACACCAAAAGCAGCATGGAGATAATGGCCATCTTGAGGAAGTTGAACGATGAAGGGAAAACACTGGTAGTGGTGACGCATGATTCTGATATCGCGAATTGGGCAGATAGAATCGTTTCTCTGCAAGACGGGAGGATAATGGAGAATGAAACTTAAATTTACACTCATTTTAGTCTCATTGATGCTGTTGTTCTTCCTTCCCACGACAGCGCAAGCCTTCCCCGATGAAGTCGAGGTTTTCTTAAGCCATCCTTCATCGATCGAGGTTGACGAAGTTGCCGAGATCGAAGTCCATGTGATGAACTGGTACAATGGCAAGGAATTAAAAAATGTTGTAATCATTCCCGAGGTTGTGAGTCCTATAGGTGAGGGTGATAGATTCCTGCAGAATTTGGTGACCATCGAAACCATCGTTTCAAAGGAACAGGGATCGAGAACACTGACTTTCGACCCGGGGAGCTCTGGTGTCAAGCAGTTGAACTTTACTGTTCACTATGACGTCTACATTAATGCGACCCCATTCTTATTGGATCAACAGATAGAGAAAAGCACCACGATCCAGGTCGAGGCAGTAGCGCCTCTGGTGGAAATTGAGGTGACGGATTACGACGCCCTCATCTTTGACGGCGATCGAGCCCAGGTAGTGGTGAACGTTTTCAATGTCGGGAATGGCACAGCGTATGATGTCATCCTCCACTCCTCTACAGGTGAACAGAGGGTAGTAGGAACCCTTAACGCCGGGGATGATGAGGAGGTCACACTTTTCCTGGAAAATTATGTAGTTGGAACAAATGAGGCAGAGGTCTTCGTCACCTACTCAGGCGGCGTTTCAGCCTACTGGTCGGTGAAGTTTGAGGTGAGGCTGCCCCAGGAATCGGTAACACTTAGAGTGATTGATGCACCGGCATCAATATATGAGGGGATGATTTATACTGCCCAGATCGAGGTTCAGAACCTGCGGCAGGAATCGGTTTCAGGGACGCGCATCAAGAGCGGCAATGACGTACTTTACTATATCGGCGCCCTCGAAGCAAACGATTTGCTGCAGATAGAGTTACGACTGGACGAATACAAAATAGGTGATAACCGTTTCTGGCTTGTAGCGGAACACGAATATGGTAGCGCTCCTGCTGTCCCTCTGGAATTCGAGGTTCTCTACGCGGAGTCTGCCGTAAAAGCCTACCTAGCCTCCTTGAGTTCGCCTATATATCTATCGGAAACCCTCGAACTCTCCATAGTCCTTGCTACTTCTGAGGATGCCGAAATCAGTGAGCTGGAACTCAAAGCCATAAGCGAGGGAATCCAGCCTAGGGGTTATTTTCTCGGCGGAGAGGTAGCAGAGCAGGAAGAGCCGCCAGCCGTTGACATTGGGGACCTGCTCACCCCAGATACAGCAGACGAAGAGGAACCGGGACGAGTAGTCATAGGAAGGGAGTTGAACTTTGAGGTCAAAGGCCTGGTGGTCGGAAACCACTCCCTGAAGTTCGAGATGACGTATTGGCTGGGCGACACCCTAGTTGTGCGGGAGTTTAGTGTGAATGTATCAGTTCGCCAACCCTCGAGCATGAAGCTCATCCAGGCTGACCAGGTAGTCGCTATCAGGGGAGAAGAAGCGATAATCATGCTGCATGTGGCAAACAACCTCCCCATCGATGTTTCTGAAGTTAGCGTAGTTCCTGTGGGAGATTTTCAGGCATATCCTGATCAGTTCTTTATTGGGCAGATGTCGCCCAACGATTTCCTTCCAGCTTACTTTGAGGTCTTGACCAGTGAGCTTCAAGATGGGGATGAGCTGTGCTTCAAGATAGTCTATAGCGTTGACCGGGAGCCTTACGAAACCTCATCGCTATGTACAGCAATTAATATCCAAGAACCACAGGGGCGCAGTCCTGCTGTTTATATTGTCCCGGCTATTATAGTGGTGATGGTAGTCTCGCTATTCTTGTGGCGTCTAAGGAGAAGACGTGGACCCACTAGAGCTCTTCCGAATAGCAGTTGACTCCGTCATCGCCCATAAGCTTCGCTCACTCCTTGTCACTTTGGGTATCCTGATTGGTGTCACCGCTGTCCTGGGCAACGCTGCTATGGTTGCGGGCTTTCAGGACTACTTTGAGCAGGAAATACAAACATTGGGCTCTAACTTTGTCACTATAACGGCAGGTGCTCGTTATTCGCAAGTAACTACAGCTCAGCGTGAAGATCTTGATGAATACATATTCAATTCACTGAGTCGACTCCCCCATGTCGAGAAGGCGACTGCGGCCAGGGATACTTGGGGAACGATAGAGTTTATGGGCGAGGAGGAGAATGTGATGGTAGTTGGGGTGGAGCCTGGCTACCTTGAGGCTAAGAATCGAGATATGCTTTTCGGATCGCCGCTGGCACCGCAGGATAGATTCAACGCCGTTGTGAGCGATTCCGTGATGAGCGGATTATCCAACACACCTATGTGTTTAATGTGCCCCTTTGAGATAACCCTCACGGTAGACGGTGGGGAGGTGACTGAAAAGTTTAGGATAAAGGGCGTGGTTGAAGAGCCACAGTCTCTCCTAGGGTTAGGGTACGTCTACCTACCTATAAGCACGTTGAACAGCATGCTGGGAAAGGAGGGCTACACTGAGATAACCCTCACAGCCAGTGACATTGAACACGTCGATGTGGTGGAGGAGGAAGCCAGAGAGATACTGGATCGGCTTTTACAGGTGGCGCCTCATCGAGAGTTAGATATTCCGCAGGAGGATAGTTCATCGTGGATGATGCCGCAGCTGGCGGAGGAAGAGTCGGAAGAATACTACATTGTGACCCAGGAGGACATTATTGAAATATCTAACGAGGTCACCTGGAGAATTCAGCTTGCCCTTGTAGCTATCGCTGGTATTTCGTTGCTCGTCGGTGGAATGGGAATAGCTAACGTTATGCTAGTAACGGTTGGCGAGAGGACACGAGAGATCGGGATTATGAAGGCGGTAGGGGCAAAGAACCGGCATGTGTTAATCCTGTTCCTGCTTGAGGCGGGCATGATTGGCTTGACTGGGGGGATTTTGGGTTTAGTCTGTGCCGCAGCGATGGCCTATACACTCATACCCCTCCTTATGAACGTCCCTGGGGTTCTACCCGGGGAATGGGCGGGAATCGCCCTAGGCATTTCGTTGAGTATTGGCGTGTTATCTGGTCTGTATCCCGCCCTGCGCGCTTCCAGAATGGCCCCGGTGGACGCACTGCGATATGAATAAGCGGGATAGATGAGGGCCGTTCGTAGTGGAATCTTGTAGTTTGTAGCAGCTTTGTCCAGCAATCCTGAATCCCCGAGCAGAATTCGAACCAGCAACCTAGCGCTGGCCACACCGTAGGTCTACGAGTCATTGCACCAACTGGTGGATTAATACAGAATGTTTTAACTATTGTGCCTATGCATCACCCAGCCTGCGCTGAAAAGTGAAATGGCTCGGCTCGAGGAGAATGCGTATGTTCGCCCATGGGTTCTGAAAGATGGCCTGGATGCCCTAGGGCTGATCCTCCAGCGCAGGGGCATGTTCACACCGCGCTTACGGGGACTCTCAACTTCTTGGCGATAGTCATTGGTATGTAAGAGGAGTCCTTGGATGATGCTAGGTGTATCAAGAGTCCCTACCATGGGTTGTATAGCAAATTGGAAACGTTGTTATAACCCTTGACACCTACCGGAATGAACCGACAGTCACCTCCCCCCGGGGAGCTGTCCATGCGGATCTCTAAACCTAATACCTCTGTATGCCACCTGATGGCTTCATTGTATTCCTTGAAATGACCTAGACGTTCGCTAGCTTGGTTATCATATCCCACCTACTCTACTGTTGCCTATAGTGATTATGAAGTTACCTCCTCAAATACAATGGTGCATAACTAATGATACTAGCCACTCGATGAGTGGGTTATTACCAACTCAAACATAGCATCCTCTAGGATAACTGCACTCATACTCTGCTGGTTGCCGGTATGTATGGTGACTGCCGACTGGGTTGGTGAAGTGGTTCGAAACGTAATGGTAGGGCTTGACATAGTATGATATAATATAGCATATTATTATATAATTAAATACTATATAAGACTATATTTTCCAATATAGCCCACTGGGTCAAGCGTGTACCGTGGCTGGGGCATAAGGAGAATGGTGGAGCGCAAGGGGAATTCGAGGCCAAGGCGTGAGCCGCACAATACGTTGAGGAGACTTCGGAAATGGCGATAGTTGTTGGCGGTCAGACTTACTACAGAACCTCTGAAGCCTGCAAAAGAGCTGGTGTAAGCAAAGCCACTTTTCTTCGCTGGCTCAAAGAAGGCATTCTGGAGGACGTAAGACATACCGACAGAAGAGGATGGAGGCTGTTTACTGAGGCTGACGTAAATAGAATCAAAGCCGAGGCGAACAAGATTAACCGCTTTTAATCGGCATTTATTTTAACGGAGGGCTGACATCAGCAAGTGCGAAGCCCGATCTGCTGGCTTGAGACCAAATGCGGGGGACTTCCAAGGGTGATGACTGATATAGGGTCGCTGATTTTATGGAGCCATAAATTGATTTACAGCAAACAGAAACTAGAGTGCAGTCCGATATGTAGTACTGGCAGGATCTGGTTGCAGCAAATTCTCTAATCTCGAAGCCTGGAGAGCGGAATATGGCATCGAAAATTGGGACACCTTAACAGTCCAGACTAACGCGGAAGCTGAAAGCGGTGATATTATGTCCACAAATGTCAGAATACTGGTGGTAGAAGATGAAAGGATCGTCGCCAAGGACATGCAAACTATGCTGCAAAGATTGGGATACGATGTTCCTGCTACTGCCGCTTCTGGACAGGAAGCCATTATAAAGGCGGCGGAAATCCAACCTGATTTAGTATTAATGGATATCGTGATAAAGGGGACTATGGATGGTATAGAAGCTGCCAATCAAATGCGCTCCCACTTGGATATCCCCGTTATATATGTCACCGCTTATGCAGATGAAGCACTATTACAGCGAGCAAAAATAACAGAGCCATTTGGCTACATAATCAAACCATTTACAGAAAGAGAATTATATACCAATATCGAGATGGCTCTTTATAAGCATAAGATGGAAATGCAACTTAAGGAAAGTGAGAAATGGCTAGCCACAACACTAAAGAGTATAGGCGACGCTTTGATTGCTACAGATAGCAAAGGTATTGTGACCTTTATGAATCCTATTGCCGAAGGCCTAACAGGGTGGAAGCGCGAAGAGGCTTTGGGCAAAGACGTGAACGAAGTGTTCAAAATTATACATGAAGAAACTTGCAGCCCTGCTGAGAACCCTGTGCAGAAGGTACTACACAAGGGGCTTATTGTCGGGTTGGCAGATCATATTGTTCTCCTTTCGAGGGATGGGAGAGAAACACCTATCGATGACAGCGGCGCGCCAATAAAAAATGACAAAGGGGACACCATCGGTTTCGTACTGGTCTTCCGAGACATAAGTGAGCGCCGGCGGGCAGAGGAGGAGAAAGAAAAGATGCAAGCTCAGTTCCTCCAAGCGCAGAAGATGGAAGCACTGGGGAGGTTGGTGGGTGGTGTGGCCCATGACTTCAACAACGTGCTGACCACGATCAATGGCTACAGTGAGATGCTGATGCGTTGCATGGGGCAAGGCGATCCAATGGGCAAGAACCTCGAGCAAATCTACCGCGCTGCACAACGTGCGGCATCCCTAACCTACCAGCTTCTAGCGTTTAGCCGAAGGCAGGTGGTGCAACCAAAGGTGCTTAACCTTGGTGCAGTGGTCGCTGACATGAAAAAGATGCTGCGGCGTCTTATCGGCGAGGACATTGAGCTAGTCATGGTTCTTACACCAGGACTAGCTCAAATAAAGGCAGACCCAGGCCAGATGGAGCAGGTGATTATGAACCTTATCATT
>Ga0209635_10000124_pt1 | contig 45163 bp, 45 predicted proteins | sample DeeMarSWOR230_32_FD_187463 | JGI IMG/M metagenome (GOLD analysis project Ga0209635, IMG submission 187463) | Marine sediment microbial communities from White Oak River estuary, North Carolina - WOR-2-30_32 (SPAdes) (version 2) | ecosystem: Environmental > Aquatic > Marine > Intertidal zone >...
TGGGGTCAAGCGCTCCGAGAATGTAACAACCGATGTCTCCGGCGTAGATGGCTTCATCTCCAAAAACTTTTTTGACAGCGTAGAATGTTGACCTATGCGGACAACCAGGACAAAGGACAGGCTTCCTAGGAGTAAGACCCTTTGATGCAGAGTCGACCTTTTTCTTATGCTCATTGAAGTCTATGCCTAATTTTTTCCCGAATATTTTTTCTAAGACAGGAATTACTCTCTCAAGGTTATACTCATCAAATCTCGGGAGCAAGTCTTTACCGTGAATAACAAGGTTCGGGTTAGCTTCTTTTGCAATCTGTTTTACAAAATTCTCCAAAATCGGTTCAAGTTCTTCCAAAACTAAAACAGCTTCTTTATCTTTAATGAAGGTACTAACAAAACTTTTTGATGTGGGGTGAGTTAAAACGATTTTTGCAATCGGCGGATTCGGTCCTAGCTCTAGCAATGCTTCTTTAGCGTATTCAAAACTAACGCCTGAGGTTATTATTCCTATTTTTCCTTCTCCTGGAAACACCTTATTTAGCTTTTGACCATACTTTTCCTCTATTTGCTTGAGTTTTTTATTCAATCTCTCATGAAGCACTTGCAAATGGGGCTTAAGATTATAGTATTTGTCGGGGTCTTTTCGGAATCTGCCTCTGATCTTAGGTTTTTTTATTTCGCCAAACTTTACAGTTCCGATGGAATGATTAATCTTTGTGGTGGTTCTCAGAAAAACAGGGATTTCAAACTCTTCAGATATTTCAAAAGCAAGTTTTGTGTAGTCTAAGCATTCTTGAGGGTTGCTTGGTTCGAGCATCGGCATTTTGAACATCCTTGCATAATATCTTGTGTCCTGTTCGGTCTGTGCGGAACTCCAAGCAGAAGGGTCGTCGGCTACCATCACGACGAAACCCGCTCTAACCCCCGTATACGCTACAGGCGGAATGGAATCGGCTGCAACATTGAGCCCAAAGTGTTTTTGGCTGGTCATGGCTCTTACTCCTGACCATGCTGCTCCGGTAGCTGCTTCAAATGCAACTTTCTCGTTAGAAGAATACTCGAAGTAAAGTCCTACCTTCTTTGCTATTCTAGAAAAGGTCATTGGAACCTCAGAGCTAGGGGTTCCAGGATAAGCGGCAACGAATCCTACTCCAGCTTCAAGGGCTCCTCTTACAATCGCTTCGTTCCCAAGCAAAACTACTTTTTTACCAGGCTCCTCAAGTACATCCATTTTCATTTTTCGCTCCAATTCTGCTTGTTCAGTTTTTCGTAGAATTCTTTTAGAGATGAGACAATATCGATTCAGTAATATTAATGTTAGTTTTTAAGCCAACTGCACTCGTTTGCAAGCAGACAATAGATATGATTGAAGAATCCGCCGAGTTAGCCGATCAAGGGTTGGATAACTTTGTTAGAAGCACTAATTGTGAGGGTACTTTATCCTCCTGGGGCGCCGTGGAATGGAACGTTTTTCCAGAGGACATCCCACCAGTCTTCGTCTGTTATGGTTTCTCCTCGAACGAGGATTTCTAGGACTTTTTTTAAGAGTTTATGATGTCTTTTCTCATCCGCTAATATTGCGTTTAGGAGAAGCCTAACTTTCTCGTTTTCGATGCTTGGTATTACTTCACTAATTCTTTCAATGAGTTCTGCTTCTATGCGTATATGTTCTTTCACGAGTTCTCTTTGTTTGTCGAGATTTTCTTGTGTAAGGGCTTGGGAAACGCTTGTTAGCAGTTTGACGGCTGAGGCATACATTTCTGCATGTTTCACAGAATCTAGAGATATTCCTTTCAAAACTCCTTTGACGGTGGGATTTCCTATTTCAGTTAAGGAGCTATTTAATGATTCCACTATCTTGTTTTCAATCTTTATTTGTTTTTTAAGAAAAGTTACTAATTCATCTTTTGAATTCAAAACATCCGCCTCCCTTCTTAAAGACATCTCAGGTTAAAGAATAAATTTTTCGGAAAATTTTCATCCAAACTCTCTAAGCGATGTGATTCTAAGTGTTTTAGCAATTTCACAAGACCTCACATGAGTTTGAAAAGAAAAACACCAGCAGAACAAGCAAAAATAGACCTACAGCTTGGAAAAAACAAATGGTTATCGCTTGTGAAGAACGCTTCTAAATAGCGAAACTTAGATTCACCCAAGCCCAAATTCTTAAGAGGTTAATTAACCTCTCTTTTAAATATGGCTGACATTTCATTCGGTTCAAATATTCTGTACTACGGCGATAACCTTGAGGTTCTTCGCAAATATTTTGCGAGTAATAGCGTTGATTTGATTTATTTAGACCCGCCATTCAATAGTAAGGCAGATTACAACATACTATTCAAGGAACCATCTGGAGAAGAATCGGTAGCACAAATCCAAGCGTTTAGCGATTTTTGGCACTGGGACAAGACGGCAGAACAGACATATCTGGAACTGCAAGAAGACCCCAAAATCATGAATATGATACAGCTTCTCCACGCACATCTCGGCAGAAACGATATGATGGCATACCTGGTTATGATGACGATAAGATTGAAGGAACTCCATAGAGTCTTGAAGTCTACTGGTTCCATTTATCTTCATTGCGATCCCACGGCAAGCCACTATTTGAAGATAATCCTCGATTTGATTTTTGGACCAGAGAATTTTAGAAATGAAATCATCTGGAAACGCTTCACTTTCCACGCCGACGCACATCGGTTCGGCAGATTACATGACGTTTTGTTGTTCTACTCTAAGAGTGACGAATACACTTGGAACACTCAGTACGTTGATTACAAGGAATCCTACAAAACAAGCCACTTCAGATACAAAGACGAAAGAGGTAGATATAGACTTGACAACCTTAATCCCCCTGGTGGTCGGGGACCCGTTTACAAGTTCCATGGTTTCACCAGACCTTGGAGATACATCAAAAAGAAGATGATGGAACTTGAAAAACAAGGGTTGATATATGCTCCAAAAGGAAAAGTTCCGCAAGTCAAAAGATACCTAAAAGAACTGAAAGGACAAGCGGTTCACTCGATTTGGGCGGATATACCTCCAATAAACCCTATGGCAAAGGAAAGAATGGGGTTTCAGACACAAAAACCACTGAAACTACTCAAGCGCATCATCTCTGCCAGTAGCAATGAAGGCGATCTTATATTGGACCCTTTTTGTGGTTGTGGAACAACCATCATAGCGTCACACAAATTGAAAAGAAAATGGATTGGAATAGACATTACTCATCTCGCAATTTCACTCATTAAAACACGCTTAAGGAAAATCAACGTTTACGCAAACAGAGACTATAAAGTAATCGGCGAACCAGTTGACTTCGCAAGTGCGGAAAAGTTGGCTAACACTAACCCATATCAGTTTCAATGGTGGGCACTATCCTTGATAGATGCTAAGCCAACGAATCCAGATAGAAAAAAGGGAGCAGACAAAGGCGTAGATGGATGGCTAACATTCCGTGAAAGTGCCAACCTCAATTTGCAGAGGATAGTGGTTCAAGTCAAGGGTGGAAAGCATATTGGACCGCAATATGTTAGGGACCTTCTAGGAACAGTAGAAGCCTCTAAGTCAGCAATGGGAATATTGATAACATTATACGAACCGACAGAACAGATGAAAACAACCGCCATGGAAGCCGAATACTACGAATCCCCCACATGGGGACACAAGTATCCCAAAATCCAGCTAATCACCGTTAAGGAACTCCTTTCTGGTAAGAAACCAATTTTGCCACACACCCAACCAAGTAAATACTAGATTAATCATGTTAAAAAGTCCCGATAGTTACCATGTTACATAAAAGTCCCGAAGAGTTAACAGAACCCTTTTTAGATCTCTGTCAACTATCCGTTCTGACTTTTTCCTCAGACCTAGGGCAGCTACATCGTTCAATCTTATATCCTAAGCCTTTCTTTGGGGCTTCTTCCATCGTTTTTCTTTGAAGTTTTGTTAGGGGTTGGCAACCCTTCTTTACCTCAACAAGAGTGGGTTTTTTGTTGGGACAGATAGCGAGGAAATCGGAACCTTTTCCTGTCGGAATTACTAGGCAACCTTGCTGTGAATACTTCTGACGCTTTGTGTTCTCACAAAGTTTCCAATCTGGGGTCTTCTTTGTCATGAACTAATATCTGTGAAGTTTCCTTATTAAGATCATTGCTCATTGAAACATAAACCATTCAGAGTGAAGAGTGAAAGCATTATGTGAGCACGGAAATAGCAAAAGAAACAAAGATTTTACTCTTAGAGATTGCTTGCCATCACTAATAAGTTAACAGTATCCCTTTTTAGAAAAGTTATATGTTAGTTTTTCAATTAAGTTGAAAAGGCTTTAACGGTGGAAAATGCCTTGAAAAAAATGTTAGAAGTCAGATGGCACGGTAGAGGCGGTCAAGGAGCATGGACAGCCAGTGAACTCCTTGCACGAGCAGCAATCAACGAAGGAAAATACATTCAATCATTCCCAGAATTCGGTCCGGAAAGAATGGGAGCACCAATACGCGCCTTCACAAGAATCAGCAACAAACCAATCCAGATGCACTGCGCAGTCTACAATCCAGACGTAGTAGCTGTCATAGACCCGTCATTACTAAAGGCTGTTCCAGTAGCAGAAGGACTAAACGACGAGGGAATCCTTATCGTTAATTCTAAAGAAAACCCAGTGGAAATACGTAAAATGCTTAAAATAGAGAAAAGAAAAATTTGGACAATTCCAGCCACAGAAATCGCTATCAAGATTCTAAACAGACCCATCACAAACACAGCTATGTTAGGCGCTGTTGTCCGAGTGACTGAAATAGTCAGGTTAGAAAGCGTTGAAAAAGCTGTTTCAGAACGTTTCAGCGGAAGCATCATGGAAAAGAATATTGGCGTCACAAAAGAAGCCTACAAGGAGGTAAAATCAGAGTGACCAATCAAGAAAAAGGCTGGAAAGAAATCCCTATGGCTGGTGTCTGCTGGAAACCTAGCACCCAATATTTAACTGGAGACTGGAAAACCTACAAACCAATACGGGATCTAGAAAAATGCACACGCTGCGTATTATGCGTACTTTTCTGTCCAGACGGAGCAATCCACTGGAAACCAGAGAAAGAAGACATAGAGTTTGATTTTAACTTCTGCAAAGGCTGCGGAATATGCGCCAACGAATGCCCAGTAGATGCCATCGAAATGAAGCTTGCCGAGGAGACGTGAGAAAATGGCGACGGCTAAACAGAAAATGTTAGCTTTAAACGGAGACGAAGCGGTTGCGTATGCTGCAAAACAATCAGACGTAGACGTTGTAGCAGCCTATCCAATAACTCCTCAAACAATAATTGTAGAACGATTCAGCGAATACGTAGCCAACGGAGAAGTTGACACAGAATTTGTCTGCGTTGAATCCGAACACAGCGCCTTAACCGCATGTTTAACAGCAGCAGCCACGGGTGCAAGAGCTTTTACAGCAACAGCTTCTGCTGGATTAGCGTTGATGCATGAAATTTTGTACGTAACCTCAGGATGTCGGGCACCGGTAGTAATGGCGGTTGTTAACAGAGCTTTATCAGCACCAATAAACATTCACTGTGACCATTCAGACAGCATGGTTGAACGTGACTGTGGTTGGATACAGATTTATGTAGAAAACTCGCAAGAAGTGTACGATTCTATAATTCAGGCCTTTAAAATCGCTGAAAACCCGAAACTCTTGTTACCAGTAATGGTGGGATTAGACGGTTTCACACTAAGCCACACATTAGAAAACGTACAAACACTGCCAGATGACTTGGTGAAAAAGTTTGTTGGAACCCGCCAATTTCCACTTGTAACAAACCATGAAGGAAAAACTGTGCCCTTCAAACTTGACCCAAAAACCCCCGCAACAATTGGTCCTTTAGACCTGTATGATTACTATTACGAGCATAAAAGACAACAAGAAGAAGCGATGCGGATGGCCCCCAAAATCATCCGACAAGTACATGAAGAATATGCTAAGATAAGTGGAAGACGCTACGGAGATGGATTAATTGACCCATACCACCTTGAAGACGCTGAAACGGCAATAGTTTGTGTGGGTTCAACCTCTGGAACAGTCAAAACAATCGTAGACGAGCTTAGGTCAAAAGGAATGAAAGTAGGTTTGCTCAGGCTCCGCACATTCAGACCATTACCAGTAAAAGAAATAACCAAAGCACTAGAAAACGTGAAAGCAATAGCTGTCATGGATAGAAGCCTAAGCTTTGGAGGACACGGAGGCGCAGTATTCCACGAAATACGCCACATTCTATACGACGCGTCTACGCATCCCTACGTAGCGAACTACATTTACGGACTCGGTGGAAGAGACACCCCTCCAAACCTTATACACAAAATCTACCGAGACCTGCAGCGAATACTAGAAACTCAACGGATTGAGAAAACAGTGCAATTTATTGGATTAAGGGAGTAAAAAGGAGGAATGAAAATGTTTTCTGAATGGAAATTCACTGCAAAAGACATAGCTGAAAAACCAGATTTGTTCATGTCTGGACACAGAGCATGTGCAGGCTGCGCACCTGCAACAGTTCTCAGACTAATCACGAAGGCTTTAAGAGGACCCACAATAGCGACCTTTGCAACTGGATGCATGGAAGTGGTTTCAACCATCTATCCGTATACTTCGTGGAAGGTTCCTTGGATACACACCGCCTTTGAAAACGTAGCGGCAAACGCTTCAGGAATCGAAGCAGCGCTCAAGATATTAAAGAAGAAGGGACGAATACCGCAGGAACAGGTGGATGTCATTGCATTCGCCGGAGACGGTGGCACATACGACATCGGCATTCAAGCCCTCTCAGGAGCCGTTGAAAGAGGACACGACTTTCTTTACGTATTATACGATAATGAAGCCTATATGAATACAGGCATACAAAGGAGCGGTGGTACGCCTCATGGCGCTTCGACAACTACTTCGCCAGCTGGCACAGTCATACCTGGAAAACTAGAATACAAAAAGCCGATAGCAGACATTATGGTCGCTCATGACATACCTTATGCTGCAACGGCGGTGCCACATTATTGGAGAGACTTAATAACAAAAGCTAGAAAAGGAATTGAAGTAAACGGTCCAGCGTTTTTGCACGTACTTGCGCCTTGTCCAAGAGGGTGGCGAAGCGACATAAGCAAATCAATTGAAATTTCACGTCTAGCTGTGGAAACCTGTATCTTTCCGTTGTGGGAGGCTGTTAACGGCGAATATCAACTATCCGCAGCAAGCAAAGCGATAGCATTGAGACCGGAAAGGAAAAAGCCGGTGGAGGAATACTTGAAAACGCAGGGAAGATTTAGGCACTTGTTTACGCCACAAAACAAGCAGTTGATAGAGGAAATTCAGAAAAATGTTGATAGACGCTGGCAAAAACTTCTAAAATTATGTGGGATAGTCTAGGATTTAAGCGTCTGCGCGCGCATTTCCAAATTGCTTTACGCAACTTTTTTTATCCAAAATAAGATAGTTATGATTGCGTTCTAACAAAGGAGAGGAGAGATCTATAGACATTAGTTTTTTGCTTAGGGGATTCATAATTGGTTTTTCAATCGCCGCACCTGTCGGACCAATTGGTGTATTATGCATACGACGCACATTAGCAGAAGGACGAGCCTCTGGTTTGTTCTCCGGTCTGGGAGCTGCTACTGCTGACGCAGTCTATGGGTGCATTGCTGGATTCGGGGTGACTTTTATTTCTGACCTATTGATCAGCCAGCAGGTATGGCTTCGCCTTATTGGCGGCTGTTTTCTTTGCTATTTGGGCATCAGAACTTTCCTATCTAAGCCTGCCGAACAAGCGACTTCAGCTAAAGGAAAGGGACTCGTTGGCTCTTATGTCTCAACTTTTTTTCTGACGATCACAAACCCTATGACAATTCTTTCTTTTGCGGCGATATTTGCTGGATTGGGAGTGGGAGGCGCTGGCGGGAACTATGTTTCTGCGGCAATATTGGTCTTAGGATTGTTTATTGGTTCAACTCTATGGTGGTTTATCTTGAGCTACGGTGTCACCGTGTTTCGTACAAAATTCAACCCTAGCAGGTTGCGTTGGGTAAACAGAATTTCAGGCATAATCATTACTGGATTTGGCCTAATTGCCCTCCTGAGTCTGAAAGGATGAGCGTGCAACCGCATATGCAAAAGTGTTTATAGCTCGTTATGTTCATCCACAAGTTGCTCGCTTAGATCTGCAACTTCACATATCCGTGATGGGGATCATCTTCTTGCTAAAGAAACGTAAAAAGAAGAATTAAAAGAACACTAGCCGCTGAGAACAGAGATACGGCAAGTCTTTTGGCTTGTTTCGCTGTTTTATCGGCTACAAGGCACAGCGTCTCTATCTGTTTCTCTCCAATGACATTGACGTTAGGTATTATTTCTGTGCGCCACGATGCCTCTGCAGGTTCTACATTGTCTAATGCGTTTGTCGCAGCTTGCTTAATGTAATTAATCAGTTTTGATTGATCTATGATCTCGCCTACGGGATGGTAGCCACGACCTGTTAGCACGACACCACAAACCGCGTGAGTGTCGGTGGTGAGAATTTCTCCGTCAACTATACCAATTTCTCCAAGCGCTGAAAGAATTCTTTCTCGCAGTCCGGATATCATGTTGTTTCCGTCGATGGTTACATAAGCTGCTTTCTGGTCGCCGACCCTTGTTACAATCACGCTTATTCCCCCAGACCCTATGCCCTCTTTAACGGTGAATTCTTTAGGAATAACCGTTGCCGCTCCTACTTCGAACGGAGAACGTTCATAACTTAGCGCTTTTCTAAGACCAGCTACGGAAGCCTCTCTGAGAGAAACAATAGACTCGTTGATGTTGAAGGGGCCCTCGATACTGTTGTGTGCGTCGATGACAAGGGCAGAAAGTCCTCGCTTTTCAGCCTCCTCGACAATGAATGAATCTAATTCTTTGGGAAGGTCTTCCATGGATTTTGGCGCTATAGTTAACGTAAGAAGAGAGCAGTCTCCAAATATTTGGCAGCTCGCCGTTGCCTCGTTTTTTCTGGTTCGCACGAAGGGAGTAGCTTTAGAATGGTTAGATGAAGAGTCCGTAAAGTCAAGTATGCTTTCTATAACTCGTTGGTTTTGAATTTGGGAGGAAAGGTCGAGTTCGTGTCCAACCAGTCCGTGGGGAACAGAAACTACGCATTGAAGTTTGTTTTCCAGCGTGGTTTGAATTAAAGAGGGAAGTAGGCTGCTTCCAAGATTTTTGAAGGGGCCTGGATGCAAAGCTGGAACAACAATCACCGCCTTTATCCTTTTGTTGGCTTTGAAGGTCAGCATGGAAATCCTTACGTTTTGTTTACTACCGAGCTTTTCGAAGAAGGATTCAAGGGGCGCGTTCAAGCCTTCTGTCCAATTGGCGAAAAAGGCTTTAAAAAGGGAGGAAGAAGCTATTCTAAGGGTTCTTTTGCCAACGCGATCTAGGAAGTAGGTGAAAAGAAGCACTGTTAACACAGCTATGAGGATTGAAACTATAATAAAGATGGGAAGTTGTGCGTCTAGGTTATATCCAATTATGGACCCCATGAAAAAGACTGGGATGGTGCACAAGGCGGGTTGTAAGAGGGAGGAGAAAAACATTCTTCCGAAGTCAGCGAAGGATGTTGTAGAAAAAACCAACAAACGCAGCATCAGTGCTCCACAAAAACCTAAAAAGAAAATTTTGACCCAAAGGTTTGGATTTTCAAGAAGGGCGCTTATTAAGCTGCCAATAAAAATTATTCCAAACCATATCAGGCAGGAGAAAAGGGAAAGGGCAGAGCAACGTCTAAGATTGAAAATAGGGTCTTTTTTCATGGAACTGTGGCTAACTATAAAGTCGGATGCTAAGGTGAAGGAAAGGAAGATTCCGCCGAACGTTATGCTTAGAGCAAGTCCGTTGTAAGAGGGTTGTAACGGTAGGATTGCTAGAATTCCGCCGAGTAAACATAAGGCGCCAAGTAATATAGCGATTGTAATGTGGGAAGGAAATGTAAAGAGCGACGAATAACGCTTTACAGTCTTGTTAATGTTTTCATCCAATGAATTGTAGGTCAACCAAATATTCCTCGTCTATATCCTTCTGGGGGAGAGTTCAAAAATCTTGAGGTTACAGACATCTAGTGTAAGAGAATTGAGGGGCAGAATTTACATGAATTTGGAAGATATGAGGAAATTGCCGCAATTACTTTTATGAAAAAAGTAGCGAAAAAGAATGTGTGTGACCAGAAGCAGCTCTAAAACGTTGATCATGCAACCTGAAAGGTGAGGATAAAAGCTTTTATGCTGTGGTTAGGTGTACCATTTTGTAGAGGATTATGTCTAAGGCTGGTCCGCCTCCAACGGTATTTCATATTCTCGAGCGAAACATAGGTCGAAGAATGGTGGCCATATTAGATTCTTCGTATGGATTTGAAGGGACCTTAGCCGCTGTTATACTAGAACCGCCTGGCATTTGGCTTTCTGACGCTGAGGTTGTGACATTGCGGTCGACAATAGCGCAGCCGGTGCCGCAGGTGGTGAGTAGGGAACATAGAAGTGAAGTTTTTATTAACCTAAGTTCGGTTCAACGTATCGAAGTTTTGCATGAAAGTTGAGGTTGATTAGAAGAAGATTTGGGCCAAAATGCAGGTTACTATTAGTGCTATTGCTAGGATTATGGCTAGTTCGGGTTTCACTTTTATGCCTCTAGTTTCTTCTTCGAAGAATCTTAATAGTCCGGCGCTTTGGCTGGGCATAGGTGCCGTTCTTTCGCCTTTTTTCTTTTTACTCCTGCTCATGTTTTGGTTTCCCTGTCTGTTGGCTCTGTTAGTTTAATGACGGTTCTGTTAATTAAGATTTATGTTAGGCTGTTTTTGTCTCTGTGTAGTTAGACCCTCTAGTTTTTTCTTTAAATACTGAAATTGTCTGTTGTTATGATGTAGAGACCTCCTATATTTTTTTAACATAATTTTCAACATTGAAGGCGCATTTGCGGTCATTACTCGTTAACGCTTTATGCTCTTTTTTGGTGCTGTTGAGAAGTAGAAAAGATGAAAAAGGAATATCGGGATTTTAAAGGTTGACGAAGGTGTGTTGTTGCTTTGGAAAAGCGGCGGACAGTAATATGGACTGTAGGGCATAGTAACAGGTCTATTGAACAATTTGTGGCTTTGCTAGAGGAGCATAAAATTGAGGCTTTAGTCGATGTCCGTAGTTTTCCCACGTCTAAAATTGAGCATTTCAAGAGGGAAGAGATGGAAAGATGGTTGCCTGAGAGTGGAATCAGATATGTTTGGCTTGGCAAAGAATTGGGTGGGTATCGTAGAGGTGGATACGAAGCTCACATGAAAACTGACTTGTTTAGAGAAGGTGTAGAGAAGCTTCTTGAAGTTGCTAGAAAAAGACGGGTATGCATAATGTGTATGGAGAAGAATCCGAAATATTGTCACCGTCGCTTCCTAACCGCATACTTGGAAAGAAAAGGTGTGAAAGTGACGCATATCCTTGAGAAAGGACAGGTAGGTCTTATTGAATTCAAAGACATAATAGTAGAGAACAGCCTTTAGGTTTATGAACTGCTATTATGAGAGGGAGAAGATGTGCACGTTCGTGAGTTTCAGGACATGATGCGTCGGATTTATTTTCACCGAGATTCTGAGCGTGGAGTGGTTGGAACATTCGATTGGCTTGTGGAGGAAATGGAAGAGTTGAGAGAAGCTTTAAAAGAAAAGAATATGAAAGCCATAGAAGACGAGTTTGCCGATGTTTTCGCTTGGTTGGCTTCTTTAGCAAACGTTGTTGACATAGATTTGGAGAAAGCCGCAAAAACAAAATATGGTAATAAATGTCCTAAGTGTGGGCAAACACCATGTAAATGTTCCTTTTAAGAAAAATTTGATTGTTACAGACGATGTTTTAGTCGATGCGACAACAACCACGGGCGGAGTTGATGTAGATACGAGGAATACCTGATAAAGTACGAGCTAACAACCCAAAAAACTTATGCGCATGCAGAGCTATAAAATCATTTTTATACATGAAACAAACAATATGTTAGAGGTGCAACAATAAAATGCCCTATTGTCGGAAGTGCGGAACTGAAATGAAAGAAGACGTAAGATTTTGCCCTAAGTGTGGCACTCCTGTCAGCGGACGCGTCAGAAGAGAGAAAGAACGCGAATGGTGGGAATGATCCATGGTTTATTGCACTAAATGTGGTACCAAAAATGAAGAAGATGCGGCGGTGTGTGTTAAGTGCGGAGCAAGTCTAGTCGCTCGTCCAGCTTGGAGACGTGAACGCAGGCGACGAGAAAAAGAAGAACAAGAATGCTTTGGACTCCCCCACGGCGGCGCAATCGTAGGACTAATCATTGGCATAATAATAATACTTGTAGGAATCTCCCAGGTGCCTGGAATACTGCCTGAAATAGACCTTGGGAAATACATATGGGCACTCGCAATAATCATCCTTGGAGTGCTGATTCTCGCCGGAGCCCTTTACAGCTACAGCCGCAGACGCTAACCTACCCTCTTTTTTCTATCCGCAAATTCACAGGTAGCAACTTTACAAGCGTGACAAATTCTTTCATGATCCCATTGTGAAAGCGATATTCGAGTAAAAAGCCAAAAAACAGTCAAAGCAACCAAAAAAAGATCAACCGCCACGCTTTGAACCAGTTTGTCGGCTCCAACCAATATGAAAAAGCTTCCCAGAACGAAGAAAATGTTCAAAAACAAACGGATAAAACTCCTAAATTTAAACTGGAACAAACCAAAACCAACTCCCAGAACCCCAGCCCAAGTCATCATGGAACTGCTCTGCTCAACATGCCAGTTACCGAAAAAATATAGAATGGTTCCAGCAAGAGCTAAAAGCCCTCCCAAGAACAAACCTGTGCACGCGGCACAAAACGTCTTGTCGCCTATTCGAAACACGTGAGCACTGAAGTTTTCGCAATCAGGATGATGGCCTTGCAGAGTGGAGGAAGCTCCGTAAGAAGTAAACTTACTGAGGTAGGGGCGACTGGGTTTCTTTTTTCTTCCGAAATCGAAAACTCTTGAACACCATGTTGGGGAAAAAACCACCAGAATTCCAAAAATGCAGATTAATCCGAAAATTGAACCAACCAATGGTTTTCGCCAAAAAAGGTTTTCATGCACGCTTGGCGGGTAAACCGTCAGCATACCTGCAAGAAACAATCCGAGAAATGATACAATAACTAGATATGTTATTTCGAAACTGCGAGATAGATTCTGGGACATTGTTAATCGCTACTCAAAACAACGTTCTAAACTGGTTCACAATACCTCGAGCAGCCATATACCAATAGACTCTTCTCTTCATTTCTTTCCTTGAAAAAATTCCCCGAAATCTTCTACTCCAAGAACCGAAAAAACTTTTATAGCAATTATAGAGTTCTTCCTGCACTTCTTCTCGCGACAGCGTCTCCGTAGGCATAATGGCGTGAATCATATCATAATTTGCCCAGTTCAAATCCTCGATCCATCCATTCCGCTTAGCCTCCTCAAAAACTTTGGTGCCTGGAAACGGTGTGAGAATGGCAAAAATTGCCAAATCAGGATCCAAATCATCTACAAATTCCCTCAACCCAGCTATTGATTCAGCCGAATCTTTGCGTTCCCCGATAATGAACATTCCGTGGGCAAATATGTCATTCTTTTTCAACAATTTCACCGCCTCCTTAGCTTGCTCGGGATTCGTTTCTTTGTTAAAATTTTCAAGGGTAGATGGTCTGTGGCTTTCTACCCCTAAGAGAACCCAGCGGAGACCGGATTTTCTCATCTTCGGCAGAAGGTCACTATGCTTTACGACGTCATCGCATCTAACCTGCATGAACCACATCATATCATCTGAAAAATCTCTTCGAATAAGCTCATCGCTTAGCTCTCTTGCACGTTTGCCCAAACCAAAATTGTCGTCAGTCAACCATAGAAATCTGCTTCCATAATTTTCGTAGCAAAACTCAAATTCGTCAGCAATTCGTTTCGGCGACTTTATCCTCCATTTTCCTCCCCAGTGCCTCCATTGAGTGCAGAATGTACAGCGGTGTGGACAACCCCTAGACCCCTCTATTAAAGCGTACCTGGTTTTGGGACCTGCCATTGCGGTGAAATGGTATTCATGAATGATGTCTTCGACAAAATGATATCCAGGAAAAGGAAGCTCATCTAAATTCTTGATTAAAGGTCTTGATGGATTGTGTAAGATTTTTTCGTTGTGCCTAAATGAGATGCCATTTATCCTTGCAAACGACTTATCTTCAGCAAACGCTTGAGCCAGCTCCACAAAGGTTTGTTCCCCTTCTCCACGCACAATTACGTCAATCTCTGGATACATCTCCAAACTCTCATTAGCCATAACCGTAAAGTGTTGCCCCCCGGCGACAGTCAAAACATCTTGCTTTACTTTTTTCGCTGTTTCCAAGGCTCGGACGGCAACATAGGTATTGCAGGTAGCAAGAGCGCTCGAAGCCACAATATCGGGATCAAAAGATTCAATATGTCTCTCTAATCCTTTCCAATCCAAACGCTTAGCATTGCAATCTAACACATCTATCTCCAAATCCTTGTATTGACTTTCAAGGAAAGACGCAAGTTGAAGAACCCCATAGGGAGGTGGGAGGTACTCTCCCATAACGAACCAGTAATCCTTCGGAGGTTCCACAAAGAGCACTTTCACCTGAACCATCTCGCCTAATGAATGTATAATTACCTAACTTGATTCTTTTACTGATTACTTTTTCGTTCACATATGGAACTATAGAAAATTTAATAGGACAAGCGCCAGATACCTTTAGCGTACACTGGAGAGAGATACCTGATGCCTCAACATGAAAGACGACATGAGGAACAGGACAAACTTAGCTTCGCTTCCTTTGGGTTTTTCCTCTTACTTATCGGTGTGATTTGGGTAATTAATCCAAACCTCTTCCAAGAAGTTGTTGACTTCTTCAAAGACTTAACGCTCGAAAGGAAGATTTTTCTAAACATCCCCTTTCCTTCGCCGGAACACACTTACTGGCATACAGAGGTTTATACAGCTATCGCACGGTTTTGTTTTGCCTTTGGTCTATTCCAGATCTTCATTTTGGTTTTAAGGGTCTTTTTTAGGGACCCAGTGGATAAAGTGGCTGGAACGTTTTCGGGTCTAGTGTTTTGGTTGGGTGTTGGTTTTGCTTCGAACCTGTTGGCGGCTAGAACCATTGATTGGCCCGGTTTTATTGGTTGGTTCATTGTGTTCATAGGGCTGTCGATTGTTGTTAGAAGCCTTTTGGTGTTGCTGTTTGAAGTTGCACTACGAAAAGGGTGAAAAGAGGACTAAAACTTCACAGCCTACATAACTTCATTTCTTTCTGCCTACGTTCGTCAGTCTCTGTTGTCCAGCGCCAGTTAACTCCCAAAGATATGGTCTCTTGCCCTTGAATGTGAGGATGTTTTCAGCTTTGAGAAGATGAAGATGATAAAGAACAGATGCATAGTTTAAACCTGTATCTTGTGCAAGTTTTTTGGCATAGGACGCTTCCTTCTCAAGAATCAAAATTATCCGCGTTCTAGCCAATAAGCCCCGTTGAACGTTTCTCTTTAAAGTTAGAAAAGCCTTAGGATGGCGGGCTATCTTAAACATGGTTCCTCAAAACAAATTCTTCTTTTACACAAAAAAGGTTTCCAGTAGTTTTGCTAAGAAACGAAATCTGTGAGGCTGATTTGTTTAGGTTTTTTACCTTCAAACAATGACCTGATTTCTTCTTCAACCAGATAAAGACGTTGAGCGTAATAGTTAGAGAGACCGTACTTCTGAACGAGTTGGTGCGCCGCCTCCAAATATTTTTCAATCCCTCCGCGATAAACTGTTAGGGTCAAAGCGCCTCCACAGCCTGAACATTTGCCACGAAGAGGCAGTCTTCTAAACCGTTTGTTACAAGATTTGCATCGAAATTTTTGGGTGGTGAAAGCCCTTAGGTTGCCAGCTATGTCGCGAACAAAGTGTGTAGTCAGGACCTTCTTCGCAACCATCTCAACATCGACAGCTTCAATCTTTTCCGCCAGCGTAAGTTGACTATGTAACTTGTTAATCATCCGCCCCAATTTTTTGTACACACTCTCATCATTGCCCATATTAATGTTAGAAACAGGAATCGTGTACTTGAAGCCTTGAAACTGCGCGGCAGTATTTAGTCGATGCTCAATGAGATCAATGAGTTCCCTCACTTTCTGGGGCGCCGCCTTCTGCCAAGTTTTTTCATAAAACAGGGATGGATACGTCGCAGCAACATCAACTTCATGAGCCTGCCGCTGCACCTCCATTGGATTCACCACCGGGATAATGAACAGTGGAGCGTCCATTATTCCCCCTATCTGAGCAGGCAGATAAGCCTTAGAGAAATTCAAAATTGTGTCCAAAGCCAACATTAGCGTATCTTCGTCGCCGTCACAATCCCTTCGCTTCGCCGAATGCCACAGAGGATGGGCATAGCAAACGTTAAGACGGGTAAAGCCGACGATTCTTCCGAGGATGCCTACTGAGGTGTGAGGGGCCAAGCCCACAACGAGATGCCCAACTAGGTCATCAACTCGTTTAACGTTGTAGTATGGAGGAAGCTCATACACCTTTTCCAGAAGTTCGTCTAGAAAGTTGGCAACGCGAACAAAGTATTCTGCGCTCTTCAACGGAATGATCACATCTTGCACCTTAAGCTCACATATCTGACTAGGATCGGTCAAACTGTCTCCATCGCAGTCATAGTAGTAACCAAATTGTCGAAGCCTTTCAACAGACATACCTATCTCCACTGCTTTAAGATGCGTCAATGGAGCGTTTGTAACGTCGAACCGCATTGTTCCATCCTTAAAAACAGATAGATCATATTTCGCTCGCAAAATCCCCTTTTCAAGGATTTCCGCCATCTTTGTTTGATTCATTAAACCCTTTACACCCTTCACGAGTTCAGGAATGGGAAGACCCAGCTTTTTGCAAGCCTCGTCCATCAACTCTTTAAGATTAACTAATTGTTTCTCGTAGCTTCTTGTTGGAACCTTGCAAACGGGACAGAAACCTTCTTTTAGACGCCTCCCGCATTGGGGACAAAAAATCTCCACAACGGTTTCTGAGCCACACCGAGAACATTTTGTTTTGAAGGTTAACTCGTTACACTCCAAACAACGACGCCTAACGAGTTCAACTTCTATCGCAACTTTTTTCAATGCCTCTGTAAGGTTTCGTCGAGAACCGCCAGCCAGCCCGACAGGAAATAATGCGTGGACGAGTGGTCGCATCTCTCGCCTCTTGGCTTTTTCTGGGCGACCCATTCTGGCGCCAAGAAGTGTAGGAGCTTTTTTTCTGATAGCGATACCTGTGAGGTCCTGCATGATTTCAAAAACGGTTTTTGAATGAACTATCCTTGTTTTGGGAGCGTGCAGCCCAAGACAAAAAGCGAAGATATATGCCTCATCTTTTTTTATCTTAATTTTGTTTTCAACTACTTCATGTGGAACACAAATTCTTTCAAGCAGACCTTTTATCGTTTCGTTATTCACGCCAGTTATTTCTTGGACAACGTCGTTCTCGACTTTAATTTCGGAATTAAAGAGCCATTTCCTTAACGTTTTGAAATCTTCAGAGGAAATTTTGGACCAAAAAAAAGTAAAGAAGGGATGAAGAGAAACATTGAACGTTGAAGATAGTGCTATTGCCTCCTTGGCGCTTGGCTTGTTCCTAAACGGGTTGCTTAACAAGTCTTCAAGACGGAGGGTGGAAATCTTGACGGCTGCAGCAGCCTTTTCTAAACTACCATCAAAATTTTGTTTGATGACCGCACGAACCTCTTCACGCCACCATTCTTCGGTGAAACCAGACGGAAGGAGAGGTTTATTATTGTATAAAAAGTCGCCAAATCCGATTAAAATGTCTCCAAGAAATAGAATTTTGTCAATCATGTTTCGGATTTGTTCAAAATTTTGAAGCTCGACGCGGACGACAGATCCGTTTTTTAATCGCACAATCGGGGGTTCTATCGTATCTACGGGAACAACAACTCCGGCTTTTCCAGGCCCTTCTATGCGCAGTTGCGTTCCTGCAGCGAGAAAGTTTTGGAGAACCACCATGGTTGCGGGATGGATGCCCACTGCTGCAAGGCCTGTGTTCCTTGCTCTTCCGTAGCGAAGCCTGAAGCCTCCGGGTCTAGATGGAAATGAAAAGATTGGACGACCTGCTATGACGTCTTCCATGAAACCAGCCGTCTTTTTTTCCTCGATTTCCCTTATTCTTCTCAACCAATCCCATCCCTCGATTCCAAGTTTCTCAACGATCGTCCACACTTTTGCAGAGCGTCCCACAACCCCATCATTCACAACTCGAAGTGCTCCGCCGCGAACTCGGTTTGTTTCAATTCGAGGTAGATTGCGGAAGGATGAAACCTCAACTGGATCGGATTCTGTGCCAGTGACTTCCACTGGAATAAACTGAACAGCTCTCCTTAATTCCTCGTCTGAAACATGATACTGAAACCGAGCTACCGCTCGCTCAAATAATCGCACTTCTTCTATGAAACGCCTAACCTCCTCCTCGGTTGGTTTGTAACGGTCCAACCCAAGCAAGCGGCGAACAAAATCTCCTATCACTAAGGTTAAAGCCTGCTCGGTGCCACCGGCAGAACGTATTGGACCAGCATAATAAATCGCGAGATATTTTGTTCGATCAGGGTTAGATTTGATGGCTACTCGCGCCACACCCTGCAGCGGTGCTGCAGTAATTCCTTCAGTTAATATGGCGAGGGCTGTTCTTATTGCCTGCTCGGCTGCTTCACGTGCATCCATGTGCCCAAATTTTCCATAAACAATTTGCTCAGCGATTTTGAAAGCAAGCTCTTCTCGAGGTAACTTTTTACTTAAATCTCGTATACTTTCAGCAACTCCAGCGGGACCAACAAGTCCCTCGACGAGTTCGGCTAGATCCTTCGCTATTTCAGGCTCAGGGCTGACGGCAGGGTCTAATCCCTTTTCTCTCGCCTTTCTTGCAACGGCGTATACGCTCTCGAGGCTTTTTTCTAAAACAGCCGTGTATTGCTGATACTCCTTGCTCATCTCGATGCCCAAAAGCGTTCTCCTTCACTAGGATTCCGTGAAGCAGATATTGAGTCTTTCTAACACAAAATAGATAAAAAACGGAACACAACTTTTTGTGGGTTCAAAATAAAAGTTAACAGTTCATTTGCAGAGGCTCCTCCACGCCAATTCTCATGGAGGTTTCATATTTTTCACTAATTCCCTGATTTTGTCTTTCACCTTATATTCTTCGACAACAGTGCCAGTCACAATGATGTCTGCTCCAGCCTCCACTACTTCTTTCACTTGTTCACCGGTTTTTATGCCACCACCTACAATCAATGGAAGCCTAATAACGCTCTTCACAATTTTTATCATTTCGCTGGGCACTGGTTGTTTAGCACCGGATCCTGCCTCTAGGTAAACAAAGTGCATACCAAAATATTCTGCCGCTAAGGCATGGGCAGCAACAAGTTCAGGTTTGTCGTATGGAATTGGAACAGCCCTTCCTACAACACTTACTGCACCGCCGCCCTCTCCAACAATTATATAACCAAGAGGAATCGGTTCCAAACCGAATTTTTTGATAATAGGCGCACCCAGAACTTGGGCGCCTATGAGGAAGTAGGGATCTGAAGAGTTGAGGAGGGACATAAACCATATGGCATCAGCGTATTTGCTAATGCCAGTTACGTTGTTGGGAAAAAGAACTACAGGAATGTTCACCGTTTTTTTTATCGCTTTTACAACTCTATCTAAATGGGAAGTTGAAACAATGGTTGATCCACCGACCATGATAGCTGCTGTTTGGCAAGATTCAGCCTCATGAACTATGCGGGATGCGGAGGAGGGAGTCACCTTTTCGGGATCAACAAGAGTAATATGAACATTACCTTCTTTCTCAATTTTCTTTAGCAGATATTTTTCCACTTGACCAACCATGCATGATCCCACTAGGCACTAGTTGTTCTTGAATAAAAATTGTCGGTGAATTGACAGTATATGTCGATTTCTCGAAGGGCCTTTCTAATTGACAGTTCATCCGTTAAGCCGCAACTTCCACATAGCACCTTAGCGCGTTCCCGACCTGGCAATATTTCGACCCTAATTGCTTCTTTTCCACATTTGGGGCATAGGTAAACCTTGGGCAACCGTTTTTTAGGGATGCGAACTACTTTTCTTCGCCTTCTACCCATGTTAAGTCCTCTGTTACGAGCATAACAGTTAAGGTCCGCTATTTCGACATACGTGTCCAATTAGATTGTAATGGCTTAAATATTTGTCCTAAACGCAGTATTTAACGGAACCAAAAAATGAAAGAAAAATACGAGTTATTAAAAAGGATACTTAATAGTAGAGATGCAAGGTGGACTTATTGAAATTGACAAGTGGCGCTTTAAGATTAGACATGCCATCAGTTGAAGCTAGAATCAAGCGGTTTATCAAGGATTATGTGGAAAAATGCGGAGCGAATGGGGTGGTTTTAGGAGTATCAGGTGGGCTTGACAGTTGCATAACGGCGGCTCTAGCCTCCCTTTCTTTGGGAGGTCATAAGGTGTTAGGTATCGCAATGCCTGAGGAGGAAACGTATAACGCCACCGATATTCAACATTCAAAGCTTCTTGCAAAAAAATTCGGTTTCGATCTGCAAATAGTTGACATTTCCTCCACATTGAAAGTATTCTTTCAATCTCTTCCAATTTATGATGTCGCAGACAAAGTTAGCAAGGGCAACGTAAAGGCGAGGATTAGAATGGTTTACCTTTACTATTATGCCAACAAACTTAACAGACTGGTGTGCGGCACTTCAGATAAGTCTGAAATCATGATGGGATATTTTACAAAGTGGGGAGACGGAGCCGCAGACATCTCACCCATCATGGATCTTTACAAGACTCAAGTTAGGCAGTTGGCTTTACATATAGGGGTCCCCGCTGAAATCGTGGCGAAGCCTCCTTCTCCTGGACTTTGGCCAAACCAACTAGCAGAAAAAGAGTTAGGAATTAAGTATGAGATCCTAGATCTAATTCTGTTCGGCTTAGAACATTTTATGGAGCCCAAAGAAATCGCCAAAGAACTAAACCTACCTATAAAACTCGTTGAGGACGTAAAGAGAAGATGGCTAGCCACAGAACACAAGCGGCGACTACCTTTAACAACAAAACTTGGATATAGAACCGTTGGAAAAGACTTTAGACTTCCCCATAAACCATACTAAACTTTTTCTAAACTTCTACAAATTAAAACTAGGAGTTAGATTGCATGCTAGAAAAATTTAACGTAGCTCTCGCACAAATAAGTTGCAAAGTTGGAGATAAGAAACACAACATTAACACTATGAAGAAAAATATTAAGCAGGCAAAGGAAAAAGGTGCAAACCTCATTATTTTCCCAGAACTCTCATTAACCGGGTACTTAAATCGAGACCTCGCATATGAGTTGGCGGAGCCCATTCCAGGCCCTTCCATTCATTCCTTGGAAGAGATAGCAAAGAAAGAGAACACATACATAGTTTTTGGAATGCCAGAACAAAGCGAGAAGGCACACAATGTCCTCTACAACACAGCGGTTTTGCTGGGTCCTAACGGGTTGATCGGCAAGTACCGAAAGATGCACCTACCAACCCACAGCGTTTTTGAAGAAAAACGATATTTTCGACTAGGATACGAAGCGCCAGTTTTCGAAACAAAAATCGGAAAATTGGGGCTGGCTATTTGTTACGATATATTTTTCCCAGAAATACCCCGCTTGTTAAGACTGAAAGGCTCACAACTCATAATCTGCATATCAGCCTCGCCAGCTGTGAGGAGCAGATTCTTTGAGGCGTTTACCGCTACGAGAGCTCTTGAAAACACCGTTTTTCTAGCCTACGTGAACCTCGTTGGAGTTGAAAACGGATTACAATTTTGGGGAGGAAGCAGAATAATAGCCCCTGACGGAAGTATCCTTGCAAAAGCCAAGTACGATGAGGAAGATCTAGTCATAGGAAACATTGACTACGCAGATTTGAAACGCGCAGAAGCCTTTGTGCCCACACTCCGCGACTTAAGACCCGAACTATTCGACTCCCTACGGGAACAAGCAGAAAAACTGTGAGGCAGGTTCATGAACAAAAACTGCATAATTCGCAACGAGGACGTAAACAAAATATTGGTAGGAGTACCGGAAGGTCATAAGCATCTGCGAATCTCTATGAAACTGAAAAACGGGGCAATTCTAATTTTTCAAGAAGCCACAATAGCAAACATCTTGCGGGCATACATAACCGTGAAAACCCACCCGAATATTCGCGCCCAAGAGCTTTAAATGGAAAAGCTAACGGCTGATCTAAAAAAAGATGGATACGCGGTACATCAATTGCTCGAAACAGCTAGAAAGAACGAGGATGTGGAGAGAGAACTGAAAGAGCTTCTTGAAAAAGGGGAGCTCTCTATCCAAAGCATATCACAGTTTTGGTTCTTGTGATAATCACACGTGATCTTCTCGTGATCAGGAAAATCACAGGACCACATTACTCTAAAGGCGTTCTCCTGAAATATGACATCACACTTGGAGCATCGCTACACTATTTCGAGGTACACAATAAAGATCGCTTTTCGTTTCTACAACAGGAAACCGCCAAGTCATATTGTTTCGTAATTCCCAACCCCCAGATGGCGAATAGCGCTAAACAGATTGCGTGAGGAAGAAAGAGTAACGAACACCAAACGACACGACGCTTCACGACCGTTATTCATAATTTAAAAAAGAATAATTTTGTTACCTAATATATTTTTATATATATAAAAAATTTTCAACATTTGTATATTTTGATAAGTATTACGTTAAACAAGTGCATGCGGCCCGTTAAGGAAGAAACCGCAAATCTTTTGTATGCTTGTATACAAAATTGTATCCCTTGAACACTACTCTGAGGGGAAAATATTGCGCTTGAAGGAGGGGGCTCAAAAATGGTTAAAACACTCATTGAATGACCCAATCGCAAAAATACTGGCAAAAAACAGCAATTTAACTAATACACAGCTAGAAACTCTTCTAATAGACATTTTAGCTGAAAATATGTCCGTAAAAACATTAAAATACGACGATAAAGCCAGAATAAGGCTTTCAGCCGTAAGTCGTGGCGCTTTCAACAGAACTTTGAGACAGGCGAGATGGAACGTCATTCAATCCATCTACACGATTTTTCTTCTCGGATATTTGGGAGTTCTTGAGGACACGCGTTTAGACCCTTATCTGGAAGTTTCAAACAAACTGCGAAGCTACATGAAAGCGCACAGAGATCTAGGAAAAAAAGCAACGGATGAACATTTAAGAATCATAAACATGCTTCATCAAGAACTGAAAACGAGTCTAGAACAATTATCTAAACCAAGAAGCATGTCAGAAAAGTTGTGATATCACAAATCACAATGATGTAATAGTGGGAACACAAAGCACTAATCCTACAGTATCAGAAGAGGAAGACTTCACAAAGGGTAAACACCGACCATGGTAATTTAGGCTCAAATTTGATTTCTTTTTAATAATAAAGCATCTTTCGCGTTGATTCAGTCCGGTAAATGGAGCAAGAATTAGAGCGATGTTGAAGAGAAATTGTGCCTTTGTGCTCCTTTGTCCTCGCGAGTTTTTACGGCGCAATGTTGTGACGTGTGATGTCACGATTTTGAACATCGCCATTTTTCGCATTCTAACATAAAACTTAAGTTTATCTATATGATAATGTGACGTGTGATCACATTATGCAGATCACAGAAGATCACACTCAAATCACAACCACGTCAACGCCGTATTTCATGCCTTACAACTTGCCTCTCCTCATTTGTTCTACGCTGTTGGAGGAGGAATCCTAGTGTACCCCTATCTTCTTCTAATAGTTGTAACAGTCCTATTGCTTGTCACAATGGGTGCATCTGCCCTCTATTATAAGCGAATAAGAAGAGTTCATGAGGAATATGAAGAGGCGAAGAGCACCGTGGGTGACATCACTATGAGCTTCAACAGACAATTTCAAAGACAAGAGGATGGACTCCGTGCTGTCACCCATAAAATAGAGATGATTTCTTCTGAGAACGAAAAAGTTGTGAAGAAGGTAGAAGAATGTGATGAGCGATTAGCGAATCTTGTCAACAGAATTGAAGATGTTCCAACAATTAAACAGAAATTGTCTACGCAGATTGAGGATATGAACAAGAAAGTTGATGGAATAAAAGCGGCGCAGGATAAAATTATAGAAAGAATTGTGGAGGTTGAAAAAATAAAATATAAAGTCCAAGTGCCTGAAGCGAAAATAGAGGCGGCTATTCCCATCAAAAAGGAAAAGGCCTTGGCTCCGTTAACAGAAACCGAATTGACCGTGCTTGAGATCATCGCTAAAGAGGGTGAAAAAACGGCGCCTGAAATCAGAGAAAAGATAAAACTTACGAGGGAACACAGTGCTCGTCTAATGAAAAAGCTTTATGAAGACGGTTATTTGGAGAGATACACCCATAAAATGCCCTATACTTACCGCCTAAAAGAAGAAATGCAGAAAATCCTGAAGAAGAGGGAAGCTAAGGCTTAGCCTTCACCTTTCGCAGTAAGAGACTCTCCAGCCTGCTGAATCATTTTCAGTTTTTTGTCCATCTCGGAAAGCGGTTTTGACGGCGGCAAATCATATTCGACCCTTCCCCTCTCGTCTAGGTAGTTGGGGTAGTGAATGACCTTTATCGGGACAGCGAATCGGATTTGCGGTTCTGAGATAAGCAATGCTTCTCCAACATCAAGCATTTTTATCTCGGTATCGCTGTACTCAAGATAAGGTGTGTTTTGGGTAAGGTAATCCCTGTCGCGGCGCAGTTCCGTCTTCATAATAACCTTGGTCCAAAGCTCAGCGAAGACGTTAAGGTTTATTCTTGAAGGTCGCGGAGTCACAGCGTTCAGTCCGACACGATATTTTCGGTATGTGAGGGCGATGTCAGAGAATATGGTTTTAGGTAGGTTGGGGTCAAGGAATTCATGGGCTTCTTCAAGGGTTATCAGGAGGGTTGGAAGCTTTTTCCACTCTTCAAAATTCCTTTCCCACATACGCTTGTAGTGGAAAGCCACAGTGGAAGCAGTAAGGCAGGTCACGTGATGTTGTTCCTCAAAACTGATCCCGGAAATGTCAATGAGGCAGGTAACGCCTTTGCTTACGTTTTGAACTACATCATCGACAAAACTGTAGTCAGAAGGCGGGAAGAGGTCTGGAGACAAACTTGAAAGCTTGAGCATAAGGGCGTCTATCACAGCTTTGCTTTTGTAATCAGTGAACGCAGCCACTCCTTTATACCCGTCTCTACCATAGGCTTCTTGCGACTGTTCTATCCAGGTGCTTCCCAATCTCTTGTAAAGTTTATGAGCTAGCCTAACCTGATGATGAGTTATGTCGGGGAAAAATGTGTAAAGTTTTTGGGGTTGAATTGTATACAAGCCAATGAGCATCTTCTTTTCTCTAACTGAATAGTAGCGAACTTTGGTATGGAAAAGAGGATTATTTCGCAGACCTTGTTGAGGTCTTATCCCTTTTCCTTCAAGAAGTTGACCTGCAAAATCGAAAATGAGACCGACTGTCTTTGGGCTAGAATCTATGATGCGAGCGTTAAGCATTAATTCACAATTCGTTTTCCCAGAGCCTGTCATTCCAAACATGCCCATCATCAAAGGTATGGCTTCGACACTTATGCCCACAGAACCAAGAACTTGCTCTCCAGAACGTAAACGCCCTATCTCTAACTCTCCTGCAAGCCTTAAAACCGAATAGTCTTCCTGACTGGTTGTATATACCTTATCCATATAATCAGGGTTAAAGGTTGGAGAACGAATCCTTCCAGTATCCTTCTCAAGAAAAAGAATAGCGTCAACATGCCTGTAGCTGGAGTAAGGACCAAAGGATTCCTTCCCTTCCGCTTCCCGAAGTTGTTCATCCGTTTTTAATGTAGAGGAACTCCCAGCATCAACGACACGTGCATAGAAGCTCCTGTTGCCGGAGTCTATCCTAACCATCTGGCCAAACGAAAGGTTGATTCCTCGATTAAGGAAGAAAGAAACTTTATCCCCTTTTACCTCACGAATAAACCCTACAGGCTCAGACATGCTCAATCCGCTCCCATTGAAACGGGTGTTTTACACCATGAAGTTCGTCTGGAAAATTGCATGATAGTTCTTCAACGCGAAGTACATTTAACAACCCGGCGCTAGCTAGCGTTTCCTCAACTTGGTCATGATAGTGAAGGAGTTTTGAGTCAGATGGAGCAGAGAAATCGTGAGCAAGCCAAAGAGTCACTGGATAGCCAAGGCATCTAGGATCTTCTGATATGAATGTAAGTGGAGAAAGCAATTCAGTGATTTCACAGTTGCTCAAATACTTCATTATATCACATCGGAAAATGCGCGGACTTTCTCCACTAAGTTTGACCATAGATACGTCGCCATACTGATGTTCATGTATGTTTGCTGGTTTGACTGGGTAGTAGATCCATGTAGAATAAGAGGGAGAAAGCATGTACGTCGCAGCCATCAAGTCTCGTCCTTTCTCATCATGAAGCATTGGAGACTGTTTGCTTATTGTTAAAAGTTTTACCCCCTCTTCTCTACATTTTTCGTATAGTTCTACCCAGAACTTTCTCTCTCCACCAAAGTAACTAGCGCCATCTAGGAGTAGATACTCACTTTCACCAGCGTCACGAACCAACCTTAAAGCTATCTCGCTTTCCAGATTAAGCCTAATACCTTGCGAAATCTTGCGACGTACATAGGCATCTCCCACCACGGTGTGAATTCTCTCTTCGTAATCCCAATGTACGTCGCGCCTCCTCACCAGAGCGTAGGCGGTACGAAATAGGTAAATTCCCCAATTATTAGCTCTCTTCAAAGTCCTCGTTGAACAGTCTACAGCCATGAAATGTACGTCGCACCTTTTCATTTTTCGCAAAGGCTTTATTTTAGACTTATCAGGCGTAACTGCTATAACCGGCTCCTTCTTAGTCTCATGAAAACCTATTACGCGCCCCTTGTCGACGTATTCAATAAGTTTTTTCTTCATCTCTGCTAAATCATCACTTATTTTGCTCATTTGATCTCTCCCTCAAGAATCATGCAAAGATTGTATATAATTCGGAACTGAAACGCCATTTATCATTAAAACTGACCGCTATTTATTACCTTTCATAAAACTCGATACCTTTGATACTTCAGTCAGAATCCTATAACGTCGGCGGTTGGAAACATTGTTTTTAGTGAGAATCCCACGATCAGCCATTCGAGACAGATAGGTGGAAACTGTACTCAAACTGATGGGTTCCTTAAACTCTTCTTCATATGCAGATTGAATATTCCTAGAAGAAAACCATCCGATTGGGAAGCTTTTCTCAATGACTAAGCGAATTTTGTCAATCTTAGATAACTCGGATGTAGGACGATTCCATCCAGGATTTACAGTAGGCATGCCACCTAAGAGTTCAACAAGGTCTAGTAGGCGAAGAGCTTTTTCCCTCGTCACTTGACCTTCAAAGGTTATGGTGTAGCGATCTCCACTGCCGTTGAATATTTCCACGCGCATTTTTCTAGCGGGCATTCCACGCACCCATGCTGTCAAAAGTCTTTACAAGTTAACGCTTCGCAAGTTATAGAAATTGCGGTAAAGAAGATGCAAATAAAATAACCGAGAAATTGCCGCAAAACAGAAATGAACAAAAATTTGCATTTTATTAGGTTCACAAACTTCACTCAAGCTCACTTTTTTAAAATGAAGAATGGGGAGTTAATGAACTCTGTTTTCCAGTAGAAGCCTAGGGGACGTATTTCTACTCGTAAAAATACAGAATAGAGTTAATTTTTCGAGTAAAGGAAGTAAAAAGGGATATCTAGAAGTTAACTTCACAAGTTTCTACAAGAAGTTAAATGTTTGGTAGTTAATCATTAGAGGGAGAATTTTACCTTTGAATTTAATAGCGGCCAGCATGATGTTAAGGATCGTTGTCTCCTTTTCGCCATACCCGTTCTCTGTCAAGGTTAATACTCATACCCCTTGATTTCCATTGGAGTCATTAACTCGTGGCCCAGCACCTGAGAATAATCTTTCAGCAAAAATTTTTAGGGTACACTCAAAAGTCTTTTACAATAGTTATTAAATATAAAGAAATTAGTTACCTAGCGGAGACTTTTTCTTACAGAAGAATTAGAATATAACATTCTTTCGAAACTTATCTCCAAAAGAAATATAGGGGTGCGAGGGCGTGGGAGTCAGCTCTTACATCAACAAAATAGCTTCAAATTGTTTTTGCTGAGAAAGCTTCGTTTCTCTTTAGGTTATTGTGTGTGGTGTGTCTAGTTTTTTGTACGGGAGTTTTTATCTACTGGAGTTGAAATGAAGGCATTGCCTCTGCACTTACCCGTAGGTGTGATCTTTATATGGACGAACTTGACGTACTCGACGATGTTTTTGAACGATTTCTAAAGACAACTAATATTTTTAAGGACAGAGAAGTGCTGCGACACGATTATGTTCCCGACAAGCTTCCGCATCGTGGAGAACAGCTTCATTGTCTAGGTGAAATAGTTGCTCCTGTTTTGAGAAGTTCTCGATGTTCCAATGTCTTTATTTACGGTAAAACTGGTACTGGAAAAACGGCGGCTACGAAATATGTGTTGAATAAGCTTTCTTTTAAGGCAAGGGAGTTAAAGGCGCCCATTGAGGTTTGTTATGTAAACTGTCGCTTGGCTGGCACAGAATACAGGGTCCTCTCAAGCTTATGTGATGCCTTGGGCGTGAAGGTTCCTTTCACTGGCTTGGCTGTGGGAGAAGTTTTTGACAGATTTAAGGAAGGATTAGACTTACGGAAAAATATTTTCATCGCTGTTCTTGATGAAATCGATGCGCTAATAAAGGTTCGAGGCGATGTCTTGCTTTACGAGTTGACCAGAGTAAATGAAACTCTTCGTCACGGCAGAACCTCTATAGTGGGAATATCAAATGACCTTCGATTCAAGGAGTTTCTGGACCCTAGAGTTTTAAGTTCCCTAAGCGAGGAGGAAATAGTTTTTAGACCCTATGACGCGGCTGAGCTTCAGGATATCCTCTTGGAGCGTGCTCAACTAGCCTTTTTCGAGGGAGTGCTTCTTGATGGTGCCGTTGGTTTATGCGCTGCCCTAGCTGCCGCGGAACATGGTGATGCTAGACGTGCCTTAGATCTACTTCGCGTTGCAGGCGAATTAGCAGAACGGGAGGGAGCCCCCTGTGTTACTGAAGATCACGTACGGCAAGCTGAGAAGAGGGTTGAGCATGATCGAATTGTAGAAGTTTTGATTAATCTTCCTTTACACTCAAAATTGGTTTTATGCAGCGTTTATATGTTGGGCAAGGCGAAAGTTAGCTGTGCCATCACTGGTGACATTTATGAAATTTATTGTGAACTTTGTGATCAGTTTGGCCTTTCTTCGTTGACTCAGAGGCGGGTCAGTGGCTTGATTAACGAACTAGACATGGTAGGATTGTTGAACGCGCGAGTTGTAAGCATGGGACGATATGGGCGCACGAAAAAAATTCGTTTGGGTATAGGTCGCAGTTTTATTAGAACAGTGTTCACTAATGATGATAGGTTCGGGCGTCTGATTGATTATGTCCCTAGATGTTTGGCGGGAGTTTCGGGTAGTAGGAGTTGAAGACGGAGGGTTCTCTAGGAAGCTACAAGGTTGCGGTGTTCAGAAAGCTCTTTTCGTCTGTGTTTTACTGAGAGGAAAATGGATCAGCGATTTTCAAGCGGATACTATAACTGTAGACGGTTTAGACGCTACAGAGCGACTAATCTTCATGCTACGTCGATGGTCTTTTGACGCTGTTATGCTGGCAGGAGTTTCTTTTGCAGGCTTCAATTTGGTGGATCCCCCAATTGTTTTCGAGAAGTTCAACAAACCTGTCATTATAATTTCGAGAACGAAACCAAACAACATCTCTATAAAAAATGCTTTGCGCCGACATTTTGGAGACTGGCGGGTTCGCTGGAGTGTTTTTGAGAAACTCGGTTCCATCCATGAAATTGTTTCAATACCCACTGAGCCACCTGTTTATATCGAGGTTTTTGGCGCCGAACTTGACTGGGCGAGCGAGTTGATCCGCGCGACATCTGTTTGTTGCAGAGTCCCTGAACCTGTAAGGGTAGCTAGGCTTCTCGCTCGTGGGCTCACTAGGGTGCTGTAAAATCGATGGTTACAACTTGCATTGTTTGGAGATTTACGATTGGCACGATTCCCGGTGTAGGAACAAGTCCCATTCTTCTTTGGTATTCTGTTTGTCCCTGCCAGGCACCTGAGTTCACTATGAGAGTTCCTCTGTATGTGTCACATTTTAGCACGTGTACGTGGCCGGCGTGAAATATGTCTGGCACTCTTTCTATGACTGTGAAGTCTCTGTTTTCTGGAGCGATAGGAGTTCTTTCTCCATAAATAGGCGCAAGATGTCTGCTTTGCAACAAGAGCTTCATGGCTTTGTCTGGAGTCTGGAAACTTACGTTTGGAGCAACAGCAGCGACATCGTCCAAACTGCGTCCATGATACAAAAGCAGTTCCACTTCGTGAAGGCTAACTGTGCAAGGGTTCCCTAGAGAGTACATCCTTCGCGCTTCGTATAACGGTTCTGCATAGTTCCGGGGTATGGCTGGTTGTGGTAACGCCTTTCGAGCCGCGTCATGATTGCCCGGTATGATTATTAGTTCGATGTAATCTGGAATTTGTTGGATGAGTTTTGCCACTTCTCGATATTGTTCATAAATGTCTCCTATCACCAGTTCCTTCATCTGCCCAGGATAAACACCTACCCCGTCCACGAGATCGCCAGCGATAACTACATATTTGATGTGGCTGGCTATTTTTCTCATGTTTTCATTTCCAAATTTTCCGTTTAGCCAGAGTACAAATCGGTTGAATTCTTTTTCCATAAACATTTTGCTTCCTACGTGCAAATCTGATGTGAGAGCTGTGTAGACTGGTATTGAAGCCTTGTGGGGAGTTTTCTGAGGCACATCTGGCCAGATGAAGTCTTTTGCGATAAGTAGGTCGTTTCTTCCTTTTATGGCGCTTACGCAAACAACCTGATCTAGTAGCAGAGACCTGGCTTTTGCCATGACTTCTTGGCTTACGTTTTGGGGTACAAGCACGGTTACGCTGGCTTCTAGGTCCTCGAATCTCAAGAAAATTCTTCCTTTAGATTCTCTTTTTTCCGTGACCATGCCAATGATTTTAACCTTTGAGTTAACTGACGACTTAAGAGCCTCTGAGATGGGCATGGTGTTCTTGGCGTCTATCCTCTGTCTAAGAATTTTCTTCATTCTTTTAAAGCGATCTTGAAAGTATTCTAAATATTCCTCAACAGATCCTGTTGTACAGATTTTATCCGTTGGATCGTCAATCACTTTTATGTTAGCGTCAATGTCTTTTGCATATGCCCGAAAAACTTTCCTTGCTTCAAGGATGGGTGGGGGAGAAACAGGTGGAGACGGCTTCTCTTCTTCAGGTAAAGTTTCTTTAAATATCTCTTCCAGAAAACTTTGATTTATAAACAGCGGTTTTTCAGGCAAATCCTCGATTTTTCTGATGGCTTCTTCCATTAAACTGAGAGGGTCTTCTGTTTTAGATATTTTATTCAAAAATTCGAAGGCTTCTTTGTTCAATTGATAGCCCGCTGCTATTGTGAAGGAAACGGCTCTTTGAAGCCTCTCGCCTTCACTCACAACCTTAGCCTCCTCCAATCCCCTTTCGTTGGAACAACAATATAGCCTTCTTCTTCATCTCCTATTAATTCTGTTTTTTCCCGCAGGTAAAGATATCCTGTTAATGCCGATGTTACGGAATCAATCTCGTGGGGCGTTAGAACACGCGTTTCCATATCTCCTTTCAAACCCATATGTATGAAGATGTTTTGAATTTGTTCCCAATCTTTCGCAGGAATCTTCAGCGCCTTGCGGGTAGATGTTGGGTGGACCTCGATTATGTGTAGTCCCTCTCTCTTAATTTGTCGAGTTATTTTCATGGCTCGTAAGGTCAGTTTTTCCATGGCTGGAAAGCGTGGGGGAAAAACTGGGTATCTTCGTCTATGCATCTCTTTATCAGCTTTTCTCATGGTTCCCTTTTTAGGTAGGCTTAGAGGAGCGTCTATCGCTGTTAGTTCGGGTTCAGACTTTGCTAAGTATTCCAAGATTTCTTGATTCTTGTAAAGATGGCAGGTGGAGATTGTTTTGTTTTTCCATGAAGCCCATCCTGTTGGATTTTTTTCCAATCCAGCCAAGTCTATACCTATTATGATATTTTTCTGCATTTCTGATATTCTCTGCTCAACTTTTAATAATACGTTTTTATTTAGATGAGTTAATATGTCTGTTGAGGGTTCATAGTATGGATCTCCGCAAGATTCAAAGAACAAGCGGCGGAACCTTTTTTGTTTGTCTCCCTAAAAATTGGGCTGAGCGAAACGGAATTGACCGCGGATCTATTGTTTCTGTCACTGAGACGGCTGATGGACAGCTTGCCATTAACCCAAAATATGGTGTAGAACGGGCACCTCAAGTGGCTGTTATTAAGCCTACTCCCCTTCTGGATCGTGAAATCGTTGAGAAGTATCTGTTGGGCTACGACATTATTCGAGTTGAAGCGAAGGAAAGAATAAGCCCCATCGATCGTGAACGTGTCAAACAGGCGTCAAGTCACTTGGTTGGCTTAGAGATTATTGAGGAAGATTACTCCAAAATCGTTATGCAATGTCTTTTGGAGCCCTCCACTTTTCCACCTCAAAAGATCCTTCGGCGCGAATACTCTATTGCCTCAGGGATGCATCGTGATGCTGTGACTGCCCTAATTGAGGGCGACGTACATCTAGCTGAAAATGTGGTTGCGAGAGACAACGAGGTTAATCGTTTGTATTTTCTTTTGGTGCGGGTTCTTCGGACAGTGATTCAAAATCCTGGTTTAAGCGAAAAACTTGGGATTCTTCCCATTGATTGTTTGGACTACCGTTTAACAGCAAGTTTAGTTGAGTCTATAGGCGATCAATCTGCTTGCATTGGTGAAAAAGTAATCAAATTGGGAGAAGCAAAAATTGCAGAAAACCTTTCGCAACTTGTCCTGAAATTTCATACAGTTACCTACGAATCTCATGAAAATGCTATAAATGCTGTGTTTTCTCGTGATGTTTCTATGGCGGAATCTGTGCGATCTGAGGGCGATAAGGTTGCAGCGATGTTTGATGAGATTGAAACAGCTGTTCGTGACCAGCCTGCGGATGTTGGTCCTCACATTCTTGCCGTTGCTTCTTCGATAAATCGAATTTACGACAATAGCCTGGACATAGCTGATCTTGTCATGCCAAAGCTTCTGTAAGAATATGCTTTCATTAGTCTTGAAGCCAGAGTCTCATAATTTAGTAGAGGAAATCACTTTTTCTTGAATTCTTCTATTATTTTGTCCACTGTCTTTATTTCTGCGTTGTAGACTTCTTTAAGGTATTTCAAGCCTTCTTCATGCTCTTTTTGGCTGAAGGCTTCCACGCCATCGCTGGCGATTATTATTTTATAGCCTCTGAAAAAAGCGTCAGCAGACGTGTGTCTGACACATATATGAGTGTGCAATCCGCCCAAAATAACCGTGTCCGCGCCCTTGCCTCCGTAAAGGCTTCGGAGAAGCGGTTCAATACCGGTTTCGTAAAAGCCGCTGTAGGTTCTTTTCTCAACGATGAAATCCTCTTCTCTCGGTGTAAGTTCTGGAATAACCTGAGCGCCTGGTGTTCCCTTTATAGCGTGGCCATCCCACTTGCGAACAACTTCAAAGTCATGCTTGTAGTGGGCATCGTTGGAGTATATCACTGGCACATCATGTTTTCTAGCTGCTTCAACGAGTTTCTTGAGGTTTGGAACTATTTTTGCTGCGCGTTCGGTTTTTAAATCGCCGGTGACGAAGTCGTTTAACAAATCAATGATTATAACTGCCTTGTTCGTCATGTTTTCACCATTCTGGTTGCATGAATGCACTCGCTTATTTATGTTACGTTTCTTGGCAAAGCAGCAATATCTAGATTCATTGAATTGGAATCTAAACGAAGGGAAAGTTTTTGGAGGAAATAACTAGGCAGTCTGTAGATAGACTCCCCCTATTTTTCTTTATATACTCGCAACATTCTTCGGTGGGTTTGCGGTACATTCTAGATGGTTAAAGGCACTTTTATAAACGGGCAGCAACTCTAACAAAATCAGGCGCCGGGGTGACAGAGCGGTAATGTGCCGGCCTCGAGATGTATAAATATGGGGTCCAGAAGACAGCCGGTGGCGCTTTGCGCCTCAAGGGTTCAAATCCCTTCCCCGGCGCTACAATTGGAGCCTATTTTAAGCTTATTTCAACTAGAAAAGATTAATTTGGGATTTTTGTGAGTGAGGGCTAAAATTTAGAAACAAAATTTACTGGTAAAAATAGGTTAATAGTGTAAATAGTTTGTCTAAAGCGTGGGCTAGCATTATCTTTCTAGCATGAAATGTTTTCTGTGTACAGTTCGTGTTGGAATTCGATCCATTATCATTCTTTCCTCCGGTTTTTTACTTAACCCTATTGGCTGAAGATTCTTTGCTAATTCTATGGCTGCTTCTAATTTTGTGTTTCTTTCAGCATATATCTCAAAGAGAACTCCACCCTTTTTAACGTGCTCTCCAAGTTTTGTTTTCAGTACGACTCCAGTTCCTTTTTCTTTTGGAGCGCCTGCTTCTCTGGCAATCTGAGCTATGTTTTTGTTGTTAATCCATAAAACTCTGCCGTCTATGTTCGTTGCTATTTCTGCTTTTTTGCCTCCAACTTTTATGTCTTCAGGTTTTATTTTCGGGTTTCCACCCTGTGCCTCGATTATTTCTCTGAGCTTTCTTTCCGCTTTTCCTGACTTTAGGAGGTCTTCAGCCTTCCGTTTCCCATTTTTGATGTCAACCATTTCTAGAAGTATGCCTGCGATGCTTGTTGCTTTTTCTCTGAGATCCGCTGGGCCGTTTCCCATGATGGTTGATAACGCTTCTTTTGCTTCTAAAGCTGGCCCTATAGCATATCCAAGGGGCTGTTCTCCAAAGGTTACTGCGCATTGAACACTTATTCCTAAGCGTTTCCCAAGATCTATGAAATCGTGTGCAAGTGCATGCGCTTCGCCTATTGTTTTTATCTTTGCGCCCCTCCCGGTTGGCATATCTATGACCACATGTGTGGCGTTTATGGCTTTTTTCTTACTCATTATTGATGGAAGAAGCAAAGGGTCTATTGCCAGTGGATATTCAACTTGGATGAAAAGGTCGTCTGCAGGGGCTAAATCTAAGGCGCCGCCCCAAACCATGCAACCGTTTGTTTTATCCACTACTTCTTTTATTTCTTCGATAGTTAGGGTTACTGGACACAATGATTCAACGCGGTCAGCAGTTCCCGCTGGAGAAGTGATTGCTCTCGATGAGGTTTTAGGTATGACGAGCCCAGCGGCTGCGATAATTGGCACTATTAGAATTGATGCCTTGTCACCTGGAATCCCGCCTACACTGTGTTTGTCGAGAATCTGATTTTTATCAAGAGTTAGGGTGCCACCAGTTTCCACCATCGCCTTCGATAAAGCTTCAATTTCGTCCATGCTTATTCCGTGAATATAAAGAGCCGTTACGAAAGATGCGAGTTCAACGTCGCTTAGGCGGCGTCCCACTACGTCCTTAACTATCGTTTTTATTTCGTTTTCCTGAAGTCTTTCACCGCCTATTTTTGCTTGCACATAACTGAGTGCCTCAGGTATTTCTGCAAGTTGCACTTCAACGTTTTCTCCAGTTTTTATTCCCAGCTTTCTTGAAATTTCTTCGTAAAGTCCAATGTAATTACGTGGAAAGTTGCTGGCTATGTTGACGATGGCGATTAAATGTTCGTGTTTATAGGTTATTTTCACCCTGTCAGAAGAGTGCACACCTAAAAAACTTGCTGTTTCATCGTCTAATATGGCTATTCTTCTTCCGCCGGATTGAATGTCTAAAAGCTTTGCTTTAAGCTTCATTCAAACTCACATCTCACTTAATAAATAAATCAATACTTAAAGCCTTTAAGGAACTTAATTCAATCAACAAAATTAAGAGGTTTGAGTTAGTTTGAGATACGTAGATTATGTAGATTTAAAATATGAACCTAAAGAAACGGATGTTGTTTGCACGTTTTATGTTGAACCGGAAGGCATTAACATAGAGGAAGCCGCAGGCGGAGTTGCTGCCGAAAGTTCGATAGGAACATGGACGGAACTCACAACCGTAAAACCTTACGTTGAGAAACTTGCCGCCCGCGTCTTTAGCATAGAAGAGAACAACGTGAAAATATCTTATCCAATAGAACTTTTCGAGTTTGGGAACATCCCCAACATATTAAGCAGCGTTTCAGGAAACGTTTTCGGATTAAGAACCCTTAAAAACTTAAGGCTTAACGACATTCACTTTCTCCCGAAACTTGTCAGAAGCTTTAAGGGTCCAAAATACGGTGTTGAAGGAATCCGCAAGCTTTTGAAGGTTTATGACCGTCCGTTGGTGGGAACGATAATTAAACCTAAGCTTGGATTGAAAACGCTGGATCATGCGAAAGTCGCCTATGAAGCTTGGGTTGGAGGGTGCGATATAGTAAAGGATGATGAAAACCTAAGCAGTCAAAGGTTTAATCCCTTTGAAGACCGCGTCATAAAAACTTTGGAGAGTAGAGACAAAGCCGAAGAAGAAACTGGCGAAAGAAAAGTTTACATGGTTAACATCACGGCGGAAACGAAGGAGCTGCTGAAAAGGGCAGAGTTCATGCTTAACCACGATGGGGAATACGTTATGGTTGACATTTTAACATGCGGTTTCGCTGCTTTACAAACGCTACGTGAACAAGACTTTAATCTTGTAATCCATGCGCACAGAGCAGGACATGCAGCGTTTACTAAAAACCCTAAGCACGGAATTTCAATGCGAGTAATAGCAAAAATAGCTAGAATAATAGGGGTAGACCAGCTTCACGTGGGCACCGTTGTTGGAAAAATGTTTGAAACAAGAGAAGAAGTGGCGGAGAACTGTGAGGCATTAAGAAAGGAAATGAATGGTTTAAAACCAGTTTTGCCCGTTGCTTCAGGTGGTTTACATCCAGGATTAGTCCCAGCATTAATCGAGTTTTTCGGAAAAGACTTCGTCATCCAAGCTGGAGGAGGGATTCACGGGCACAGAGATGAAACAGTTGCAGGAGCAAAAGCCATGCGGCAAGCGGTGGATGCAACTTTAAAAGACATACCTTTAAGCGAATACGCTAAAACGCACAGGGAACTTGAAATAGCATTGCAAATGTGGGGACAACAGGCTTAGTTTGGTTACTCGAAAACCCATGGGTATTTTCTATGCATCACTTCGATTATTGAGTGGGGAGAGATTATTCCCTCTTCGCATACTATGCCGTGAATGAAATCCCTTCTTGTAACATCAAAGGCTGGATTTCTTATAACCAGATTTTTTGGAGAATTTTCCCAAATTTCGTTTGGATTTCTTTCCTCTATTTTTTCATAGTCCCCGTACATGGTTACTGGGTCGAACTTTAAAAGTTCCGAAACCACGTAGAAGGGTGTTCTGGCTTCATGAGCTACAAGGGCAATCATGCTTGTTCCAATCTTGTTTATCACGTTTCCCTGTGAAGTTATCGCGTCTGCTCCCACAATCACAAGGTCAGCTTGATTCATGAAAGAGCGCGTAGCTGCGTCTACAATTAAGGTTGTTTTTACCTCTAATTCTAGCATTTCTTTTGCGGTTATTCTGCCTTGAAAAATGGGTCTCGTTTCGGTGCATATAGCTTCAAAGGATTTTCCTTGTTGTTTAGCCCTTTTCAGTAAGTACGTAACCGTGGAAGAGTGGCAGTGAGTAAGAATTACCGAATTATGTTTAATTCTTCTGGCTCCTATCTCAGCAATTTTTTCCTTTGAATCTTCAAGATTTTTTAGAAATTGGCGCGAAGCTGAGGAGACTATTTCGGCTAGCTCCTTAACTTTTTCCTTGCCGCTTCTTTCTACCTGACTTATTATCCATCGGACAGCGTTTCTCATAAGCGGTTCCGTTTCTCTTGAAGCAAAAAGAATTTCCTTCGCCTCTGAAAGTTCCTTCAAAAATTCCGTCTTTTTCCTCGCTTTTGTTTCCTTCGCCAAAGTTTCTATCGCTTTTATTGCGGCTATGGCGACGTTTCTGGCACCTTGAACCTCAAGCCGTTTTATTTTCTCAGCAGTGTTTTGAATTGGCTCTAACAATAGAATTTTCACCTGCATGGACAGTTATTCCTTTATTAAATGAAAGCGCTATAAACTTTCGGTAGATAGTTTTGCCTGTCTTAGGCATTTTTTACCAGCAAATTCGCGCTGAAATCCCTTCCCCGGCGCCACTTTGATGCAAGGCTAATCTCTAGCTGTTTCTTGGCTTGGCTATTATTTCTCTGATTTTAAGGTTGAAAAAGCGGGACGCTGTTGCTGGCTTTACGACCAAAGCGGTGTCTGCTCCTCTACTCGTTCCCCCTATGGCTATAACCTCTCTGTCCACCGGGATGAGACCCGCGTCAGCAGCCATAATAGTGATCTCGACGCAAACTTTGGTTCCCTCGCCAAACAACCTCAGCGTATGAGCTATGAGTTCGAGGGGCATGATGGTTGCAAACTTCTTTCGGACGGCCCTCTCCACACCACTAAGCGTATGAGTTGCAGTCAAAATCTTGGCTCCATTCTCCAAAATTTTACTACGATTCTCCTCCTTCAGTTCCCAAACTCCGGGCTCCTGAAAACCTACATGATGGGAAACCACCACAACGTTAAAGCCTCTAAAAATTTTAGAAGCCTTCACTCCTGTTTCGCCAGTGGTGGAGGCAACCACGATGTCCTTTATTTCCTCAGCTTGTGCATAATTCTTTACCAATTCAAGCACAGATTCTGTATTCTGTTTTCCAGGAGCCTCAAAATAAATGGTTTTACGTTCAACAAACCTCATTTCAAAAACTCCGTTCACTTGTACCAGTCTAAACTTTCCTCAATGTAAGTAATCATGGAGGTAAAGAACTTTTTCGTTTCATCGCTTAAACCTGTTTTAGCAAAAAGCGTTTTCGCCTTTTCGGCGTGTTCCTTCGCCTCTTCTTTCGCAGCTTCTAGGGCACCACTTTCTCTAACAATTACCCTTATCGATTCGAGATCATCTGGGCTGATGCGTTCCTTGCTGGCTAGATTCTTCAACGTGTTTAAAGCGTCCCGGCTTGCCAGTTTAAAAGTATAGATTATGTGCAAAGGCTTTTTTCCAAGGGCTATGTCTCCCCCTGGTGGTCTACCATACTGTTCCAAAGAAGCAAAAGTGTCTATGATGTCGTCTTGGATGTCAAAGGAGTAGCCCATGTGCATTCCAGCTTCCCGCAAAATCTGCAAATCCCTTTCCGGAGCGTTACCAAGAATTCCGCCCACAAGAATAGTGATCTCGAAAAGCGACGCAGCTCTTTTAGAAGCCATAACATCCCATTCATCAACACCTGGCTCCTTGAACTCAAACAGCAAGTCTAGCATCTGACTTTCGTTTACGTTGCGGTAGCCTTCTAAAAGCAGCAACGTAACTCCGTTCAATTTTTCTTGACTGAAACCCGAGTTGAGCATGGCTTGCAGAGTTAAGGCATACATTAAGTCACCAACGAAAACCCCTGTTCCACACCCTAATCGGTCATCATAATTCTCTGCGACTAGTCTGTGAAAGGTTTTCCCTCCCCTCCTTTGAGCGTCCTCGTCAACCAAGTCGTCGTGAACTAGAATACAATGGCGATACAACTCAATGCTAACACACGCCTTTAAAATTCGGTTATCAATTTTGCCGGCATAGCCTTCATATGCCAAGAGGGTACTGCACGAGGCCAGTTTTTTCCCTTTTCTAAGGACAAACTCTTCAATGTTGGAGTAAACTTTTTCTATGAAAGGATGGTAAGCCTTCGCTGCTTTTTTTGCCTCTGTCAAAAACTTTTTTCCTTCTTCTTCGATGAGCACACCGTAATAGTCCAGCGTCTCTTCCCAACTCATTTTTCATCACCATATCTAATTTGATAGATGACGAACGAGATGTTCATAGAGGAGTTTTTCTTAAAGGCTTTCTCTTAAGTTTGGTGCCGCAGACTTCGCAAGACTTGAACTTGTAATCTGAAGGGTATTTTCGGTGGCATGCGGGGCAATACAAAATCCAGTTAAAGCGAAACCTTATCCCATAAGTCATAAGCGAAGTGAAGTTCACGCCAATCTGGTTAGCCACATTTTGGATGGAGTAGTCGTCTGTAACAATGAATGAATGTAACCCTTCCCTTTTCAACTCTAAAGCTAGAGCCAAAACCTGTAGATCTGCCTCGGAAAGGTAACGTACATCTCCAACCCTTTTAGACGCTTCTTTAACCTCTTGGAGAAAGGGACTTCTCGGCGTCCTAACCATCAACCGCCTGTTCTCTACTGCAGTTTTGAATCGCATCCAAGGCATGGAGTTTGAAGCAAGCTCCTTCCTAACTGCAGGAACAGAATATTGCTTCTCAGTTATTGAAAATGGATCAAAACCAGCGATGAAAGCGGATGTATCCAAGACGATGGCCCTCTTTATCAGAGGCTTTCACCTCTAGAGAAGAGAAGTCTACCTTTAAGGCGATGGTAAAAGTTGTCTTTGAATCGAACAAAGGCAGACTCATATTCAGATTTTGTTATCCTTATGCGTGGATGGCTAGGCTTAATTCTAGTCTTAAAATGGCCGTCTATTACAACAACAGCCATTTTCGGTTTGAGGAGCTCGATTCTTATGTTAGACTTTGCAGGGAAAACTATGGAGTGAAACACTGTGAGCGGACAAACTGGCGTTAAAACTAAGGCATCAACTTCAGGATCTAGAACTGGCCCTCCACCTGACAAAGAGTATCCCGTTGACCCAACCTGAGAGGCGAAAATCATTCCGTCAGCTCGGCACTCAGTCACCTCAGATCCATCTTTCCATATCCTAGCATACAAAAGCTTGGCTGGAGCGTGGGAAGTGATGAAAACTTCGTTTAAAGCGTCTGGCAGTCTTGTATTTCCTATGAAAGACGCTATCTTCATGCAACGTTCAAGGGTGAATCTTCCTTCTAGGCATCTGTCAACGGCGCCTAATCCATCCTTTGGTGTCACTTCTGCCAGAAATCCGCGCACACCCATGTTGATGGCGAGGATGGGCGGTTCAGGCTTAGGGATTAGTAGGCATGTCTTCAAGATTGTGCCGTCGCCTCCTATGGTAATGATTAAGTCCGTCTTCATTTTTTCAAGCGGCAAAGCAACATCTGGTTTTTTGGCGTGTTTTGCCAATTTTGGCTCAAGGAACACAGAAAGCCCCTTATTTTCTAAGTGAGTCATCAGTCTGTTTGCGAAGTTCATTGCCTTTTTTCGGTCAACACGCGCAACTATACCCACAGCGTTGAACAGTTCTTTATTCCTCCAACAGTAACATTTACTGCTTAAGCTCGATATAAGAGAAATGTAGAAACTGGCTATTTTACATTAACTCGGTGTGCTAGAAGTTTTAGGTATATTTAGGCGATAAGTTATTAACCCTGAAATGCGTGAAAATCTGCTGTTAGGGAGAGGCGAGACAGAATGAGCAAACCCATGGAGTTGGGAGCCTTAAAGGTTGGAAGTTACATAATTATCGACGGCGAACCATGTCGCATCATGAGCTACACCAAATCAAAACCAGGGAAACACGGCTCTGCAAAGGCTCGAATTGTTGCAATAGGCGTTTTTGATGATGCAAAAAGAACCCTTGTGAAACCGGTGAATGCACAGGTTGAAGTGCCTATTATCGAGAAAAAAGCTGGTCAAGTCATAGCGTTGTTGCCAGCAGCTGTTCAGGTGATGGATCTAGAAACGTACGAAATATTTGAGGCGCCCTTACCCGAAGAGGAAATAAGATCTAAGCTCGCTTCCGGCGTTGAAGTTGAGTTTTGGCGCATTTTGGGCAAAACAAGAATAAAGCGAACGAAAGGTTAGGTTTCTTCTGGTCAAAATTTCCAGTTTCTGCAACTACCTTTTAAAACGTTGATTCGCATTCTTGAATCGCTAAAGTATTCTATAATTACGGGGTGAAGAATTGAAGCGTGTAAAACAGATTCGGCTGAGGCAGGGATTAACCGTAGGCGAACTGGTTTCTGAGATGAGAGAATGCGGCGTGCTTGGCGCTGGAAAAATTGGTAGGGCAGCCGAACTGGCGGCTGAAATGTTTGGTGACAAAGACTACACTGTGTTCCTAACTATCGCTGGACCGATGGTTCCGGGAGGGCTGAGACGGATTATCAACAGTTTAATTTATCAAGAATACGTGAAAGTGGTTGTTACCACCGGGGCTAACATGGTGCACGATATGGTGGAAGCCCTTGGTTACAAACATTTAGTAGGCACCTTTCTTGCTGAAGACAAGAAGCTTAGGGCTGAAGACATTGGGAGAATAGGCGACATTTACATTGAGCAAAAGGCTTTCGGGAGCTTAGAAAAGTGGATGTACAAAATACTGGAAAACATACCGGAAAAGAAAAGAGAACGCATGTCCACAGCAGAACTTCTGTTTGAGATAGGTAAACAGATTCAAGACCCAGAGTCTATACTCGCTACAGCAGCAAAGAAAGGAGTTCCCATCATAAGCCCAGGCTTCATAGATTCCATAGCTGGCTTCCACCTCTGGATGTTTGGTCAAGACAAAAAGATGGGAATAGATCCGCTTCTCGACGTGAACAAGCTGATGGACAAGGTTTATGAAGCCAAGAAAGCGGGTGTAATCATCTTGGGAGGAGGCTGGCCTAAACACTTTGCCCTATTCGCCAACACGTTTCGGGAGGGTGTCGACTGCGCAATTCAAATCACCATGGATAGGCCAGAGCCTGGAGGCTTGAGCGGAGCTACCTTGGAAGAGGCGATCAGTTGGGGAAAGGTAAAGCCTGAGGGAAAAGCTGTTACGGTCATCTGCGACGTGACTATAGCCTTCCCTTTGATAGTTGCTTCGGCGTTGGAAAGTCTCGGAAAGATTCATTAAGATGTTGAAGGGAAGTTTTAGTGAAGCCAATGATGCAAGAAGAGCCGTCGGATTTATGAAGACCCTTTATGAGGGCTGAGGCTTCGCCAGTTATTCAACTTTAAACATTGACTACGTGGTTGCCTTTGTTGTCCATACACCCATCCCTTCTAGGTCGAGATAAATGCGCACGCATACACGAATTTTGTCCAAATCTTAAAGTAGTTCAGATAGATTATGTCTTTTTTCTATAATTTTTTGTCAATTTATCTCAGCTACATTCAAGTTTTCCTTTTATAATATCTTCTCCATTACTTTTTGCGTGTGCATTCGTCGATAGAAGACGTTGCGGACTTTAGCTTACGCGCGCATAATTATCGTCGGTGAAGGTTGATGAAGAAACCGAAGAGGATAGCGGTCAAGGCTAAGAAGCCGAACGGCGAAACTGCAACGCTGGAAATATTCTACGAACCTACCAAAAAAGGATATGTATTCAAGAATGTTGATGAAGTAGCTTTGAACCACGATCTCAACTGTGGTTTATTCTCCGGCGCTAAGAAGGTTAATGAATGAGGAAATCAACAAGTCTGTTGATGACACGCTTAGACAAAACGAAATATTTGAACAATTAAAGGGAGTCTGAACCATAGATGAGTGTAACTATAACTAAAATGTTTGACTTAGTGACTTCAACTTGGAATCCTCTTGGAGGTAGGTGTCCGTTTAACTGTATCTATTGTTGGAGTATGGGTGAGAAAGGACTTGTAAAACGATATAATATGAAGAAGTATCAAGGACCACCACGATTAATAGAAGAGTTTAAAATATTCAAAGAAGGCGAGTTTGTTTTCGTTCAAGATATGTCGGATTTGTTTGCAGGAATAATTCCAAAAGAATATATAGAAAGAATATTGGAGCATATTAACAAGTTCCCCAAAACCACTTTCCTTCTGCTAACGAAGAATCCTAAACGTTATTTGGAATTTGAAGACAGAATACCAAACAATTGTATTTGTGGTGTTACAGTAGAAACAAACAGGGACAAAGGATACCGCAAAATTAGTCACGCCCCATTACCAACAGACCGTTTAGCGGCAATGCATCTTCTTAAAGGCAATATCCGAAAAATGATTTCTATTGAACCGATTATGGATTTTGACTTAGATTCTTTTGTAAACGAAATAGAGGCAATAAAACCAAGCTTTGTTTATGTAGGCTACGACAACTATCTTTATGGGCTTCCAGAACCGTTGTTACCCAAAACTAAAGAACTAATTAAGCAGCTGGAAAAATTTACTGATGTTAGAGTTAAAGGCTATTCAAAAGCGACTTGTGAAAGCAACATGTACCTAAAAACACAATTACGCGGATTGGGCGTTTACGGCAAACAGTTCATTGGATACTGATAGCGTGAGAAGCCACTAGTACAGATGATATAAAGGTGCGCGCAAAGGTAACGCTGTTGTTATTCTACTTTAATTTCGTGACCTCGTTTTCTTTGGAAACGTATCTCTAGAATACCATGCTTGAAGGAAATTTTCATCCGTTTGGTGTCAACTGATACTGGTACGCGGGTTTGACAACGGAACGAGGAGAACTCCCCTTCTCGATGGGTGATGCCGAAATCGGCGAAACGCATCTTTCTTTTCATTCTAGCCGTGATCTCAATAAGGTCTTCGCTTAATGCTTCAACCTTCAATGTTTCGTGTTCGGTGTTGGGAAGATCCACAGTGATTACAACTTCGTCGGGAGTGACGAAGACATTGCAGAGAGGTTCTAGGCAGCAGGATTCTGTGTTCCAACTGGGGCGTTCAGCGAATGTGCCCTCAATTAATTCGTCTGCCAGTGCTTCGAATTCTTCCATGTATTCGCTCATTAGGTCAAAAATTGAACGTTTTCTCCGTCTCTCAGACATCAAAGTTCCCTCCTAAACGTATAGCGGAAGGTCGTACTCCTGCGACTTTTTCATACGAGTCATTTCCTGCTGAGTGCGCTTCATTATGTCCCTTGCCTTCAATCGAATTTCCTCTCCCTTCTCAAGGAGTTTGGAAACATCT
>Ga0209635_10000125_pt1 | contig 44957 bp, 43 predicted proteins | sample DeeMarSWOR230_32_FD_187463 | JGI IMG/M metagenome (GOLD analysis project Ga0209635, IMG submission 187463) | Marine sediment microbial communities from White Oak River estuary, North Carolina - WOR-2-30_32 (SPAdes) (version 2) | ecosystem: Environmental > Aquatic > Marine > Intertidal zone >...
GAAAAAAAATTAAGAGAAGTAAAAAAAGAGATTGTTGAATTGCAGAAAGACCTGATGGAATTGAATAGAAAAGAGGGAATTGTTGAAGCCGAGGGTTTCACATCTTATATTGCTCAGACAGGGAAAGAATTTGGAGAATCACCAATGATGTATCCTATTATTGCGCTTGCTGTATCAACAATATTGTTAGTTCTGTCTTTTCTGACACCGATCCCAGTATTTCCAGTAGCAATTATCTTTCTCGTAAGTTGCGCATTCGTCATTTACTTTTATCGCAAAACAAGTTTGGCACGAAAAATGTTGATTGAGAAAAATAAAATGTTCAAAAAGGCAAAAAAATTGTTCCCAGATATATCAAGCCTTCCTGAACTAACAACCAAAATCAAGGCAATGCAAGAAATGAAAATTAAGAAAGAAACCTTGCTGAGCGAGAAATTAAGTTTGAAAAAGCATTTGTCAAAAGGTGAGGCAATCGCAAAGGCAGAAAAAGAAATTGCCAATCTGCGCAGCAAAACTGGTTTGGCAGACATTGCTGATTTGAAGGGAAAAATAGACAAGAAACGTGCTCTTGAGGGTAACGTCAATGAATTAGCTGGAAGAATTTCGGGGATGTTGTCTGAAAAAAATGATAAAAGATGGGAAAAATTGATAAAAGATAAGAAGACAGCACAGCCGAAAGAAAAACTAGATCCAACACAGGAAACAGATATAAAAAATGACCTGAAGAAATTACAAGAAAAAATAGACAATTTGACGAGTGAAATAAGAATCTTCAGAGATACGTTGACAGAAAAATTCAACATAGCCGATGCGCGCACAGCCTTTCTTGAATACGATCAATTACAAAGGCGATTAGCGGATTACAGTTTGGAAAAGAAGGCTGCTCTCGCAGCACGCAAGATACTTGAAAAAATGAGCAGCGAACTGGATCAATTCATCCAAGATATGGTAAAAGGTGATGAAAGCCTTAGCGAGTATTTCAGATTGGTAACCGACCTCTATGATGAGGTAGAAGTGAGAAATAAGAGCTTTTATGCAAAACGAAAAGATGGCACAATATTAGATATAGAAAAATTAAGCAGTGGCGCACAGGATCAGTTGCTTCTATGTTTCAGGATATCAGCATTAAAGAAGTTGTATCCGGAAGGAAGTTTTCTCATCCTTGATGATGCCTTCATCTTCGCTGATTGGAACCGCCGTAAAAAACTTGTTACACTATTAAAAAAGTTTATTGAGCATGGCAATCAGGTAGTCTACCTCACATCAGATGATCACACGCGTGATCTTTTCAAAGAGCATGGCGCAAAAATAACTACAATATAAACGACTATTAATCTCACACTTTTTCCACAACTCTATCAGATTACATTAAGATCAAAGTGTCAATAAAGTAACTTATAATCCTTCAAAATATTTTAATCATAAGCCAAACGCTTTTTTTCATCTGCTAATGTTGGCTTAATAAATTCTTTCCATACTGATGATTCCCAAGTACCTAAATTCATGTGCGTAGTATAATACTTTTGAGGAATTGGGTGTGTACCAATAACAACTTCCATCTTGAATTTCTCTTTGATAAAATCACGAAATTGTACGATGTGCGGGCATGGCGGATAACCAACTACTAAACCAGTTGCCAGATGTATTACTTCTGCACCATTCTTTTTCATTTCAGCAGGTGCATATTCTATATTACCTCCTGGGCATCCATCACATGTCGTGTAGCCAACAAGCTGAACTTCTTTTTCTTTATAGATAGTAAATGCCCCTTCTCGTTCAGAAAGTGACCTCAAACATTTTCCCGCAGCACATGTTCTATAACGATTACATATTATTATTCCAATCTTAATAATATCTGACATATCTTTATCCTTTCTTATGAATAAATTTCTCCATCCTATCAAATGCCCTGTTTATCATATCTTCAGCAACACAGAATGATAATCTCAAATGTCCTTCACCAGTGGGCCCGAAGTCAACCCCCGGTGTTGTAGAAACCTTTGCTTCTTTTAGTAGTTTTACACAAAACGTCTTTGAATCTCGACCTTCTTTCAGTAGTATCTTAGGGAACATAAGATAAGAACCAGCCGGTTTCTGATATTCAAATACAGTACTCAATTTGTTTAATCGTTCACACATCAGATTTCGTGCTGATAAATATTTTCTCCGAAAATCCTCAACGCAATCCTGGGGACCACGCAGGGCTCCCAAAGCAGCATACTGCGAGATAACAGGGGTACAGATTGCAAAAGGGATATGCACTTTGTTGATTTGAGCTATTAAATCCTCGTGTGCGTGGAGATAGCCTATGCGCCAACCAGTCATGGCATATGTCTTAGTAAAGGTGAAACAACTCACTGCATTCTTATGCATTTCAGGGATTGACGCAATACTAAAATGTTTATGGTCATCGTATACGAAATATTCATAGGCTTCATCAGTAATCACCATCAAGTTGTGTTTCAATGCGATATCAGCAATTTGCCGCAGTTGTTCTTCGCTGATGACAGTGCCGGTTGGGTTATTTGGCGAGCAGTACATTATGGCTTTTGTTCTAGGGGTAATGGCTTTCTCAATACCCTCAATATCCAAAATAAACCCTTCTTTTTCAATGGTCGGTACAAAGACCGCTTTTCCAGAAGCAAGAACAACCTGATTAATATGTGTAGAATAAGTTGGAGAAGGAAGTATGACCTCATCACCTGGATCAATAATGGCCATCACGGCGGCAGCTAATCCTTCAATAGCGCCTACTGTAACTATGATTTGAGATGTATTCGCATTTATATTGTTATCCCTTTTGAGTTTTCTGACAATCTCCTCGCGCAAGTCTGGTAGACCTAAACTCACTGAGTATCCATCAATCAACCCCTTCTTAATAGCTGTAATCGCTGCCTCGTGGATATGTTTGGGCGCAGCTGCTGTTGGTTTTGCCCAAGATAAGAACGCCACATCCTCTATCTGTCCTGACAATCGCGTCATCTCATGTATCGCAGATCTAGGAATCTGCGATACTCTCTTTGATATTCGTTTATTGCCACTCACTATTCTTCCTCCTTTATAATGTGGGTTTAGTAATTATTTCAAAATTCTAGTTTTTTCAGAAAATCTTCTCGCACCGGGCAAAATATATCAAGCATCACAAATGGCTTCTCACCAACGCATATATCACTGTGTGGAACATTCGCTGGGATACAATAAAAATCACCCTTTCTGACCCTCTGTTCTATGTCACCGATACGCAAAATGGCTTCCCCAGAATATATCATGCCTATCTGCTCATTGGGATGGCGATGTGTTGGCACAGCGTGTCCTGGTAATGTTGCATTAAGAACCATCATCATTTTTTCACCAGAAAATCCTGTGAGAATAGTTGTTTCAAGTCCTGACATCTGGGTGATTTTTGGCGCCTTTGTTAAATCAATAAAGTATTTTTTCTCCTTCATAAAATTCCTCCACTCACTGTTTCTTCGGCTTCAATGTAGTAGTACTAATTTTTCTGTTTTAAAAAAATCTTCGGCTTTCAATTCCACAAAATAAATTCCAGCGGCAACCTTACGACCGGTTTGATCTGTCCCAGTCCACATGATCTGGTCAGATTGTCTCATAGTCGGATAGTCCCATTGCCTCACTACCCGGCCACTTACATCATAAATCTTTATCTGCACTCGGTTATCTATTATCCGCAATCCGGCATCGGCTATCATGCATCTGATATCTATTTTCTCTGTAAATGGGTTCGGATGGATTGATAACTCAAGGTCCGTACGATAATATTTCTCTTGTTCCTTCACTGCAAGTGCGTTGAGTGCGGCAAAAACATTCAATCTTCCCCAACCGTAGTTATTGTTCGGATAAGGCGCTCCTTGGGGTGGATGTTCGGCATAATCAAGTAATGTTTGATAGAGCTCTTCATGAGTTGCTAAGGAATCCTTTTGAAGAAGTATTGCCAGGGCTCCTGTCACATGGGAGGCTGCTGTCGAAGTCCCGCTCCCAGTTGAGTAGCCACCACCAGGTGCTGCAGATCTAACAGTAACGCCCGGCGCGGCAATGTCAGGTTTTATTAAATTCCAATCAGGCCTGCTCCAGTATATAGTATCAGTCCATGGGTTTTGATTAGGTGCCGGACCCCTTGAAGAGAAACTACCAATATTATCGCTTGCATCTGTTGCCCCTACACCAATAACCAACGGATAATTGCCAGGCGTACATGCGGTTTCTGGTCCAGGACCACTACTACCAACGGAGAAAACTGGGGTGATCCCAAGGTTCCTCAAATTTAAACAGTCATCCCAAAACTCAAGAGAGGTAATATCAGACATACCCCAAGGGTTGTTCACCACACTTGCACTTTGCGTGGCAAACCACTGAAGTCCGCTATGTAACCAGCTCAGCTGCGCACCACCGCCAGCATCAAATACTTTTGCACATATATAACGGCAGCCTGGCGCTACGCCGATGTCATCAAAAAATGGTCCATTTCCATCACCCCCACACATAATACCTGTCATGCGAATACCATGGCCTTGGTCATCATAGGGGCTGGGCTGCCCATTCACTGCATCAAACCACCCCCCTATAACCCATTTACCCTGAAGTGCAGGGTGTGATGTATCTACTCCAGTACTCATATTCCCGATTACTGTTCCAGAACCATCATAGCCAATATGCCAGCATGAATCTGCTTTGATTTGCTGTATATTCCATTCAGGAACTCGCAATATCGCCATATCTTGTCCATCAATCGCATCTTTGCTCAACATTACACTGCGATCATCGATTATATAATCTACATCATCACGAGAGGCTATCCAGCAGATCACTTCTTTGGTGGCATTAAGAACTAAACCATTAAAAATCCAAAAGGTCTTGACATCCTGTATCCTATCAGAAAAACGTGTTAAATCCTTCAATAAATCTGCCTGGTTATTTTGTGCATACGCTCGGAGGAATTCAATCTTCTTTTCCTTAGAAAAAACTACAGGAACTGCTGATAAATAAGCCTGATCTCTCATGTGAACAATGACCCTTATCATATCACGATCATTTAATGCGGTCAATTTTTCTTGCAAAGAAGCGTGAATTGTACCTGAAATTAGTGTAAAACATAACAAAACTGTACCAATCACCTACCACCTCCTTCTCATAAGAATATACTGTAGTATTATATGAGAAATGCTTAACCTGTCAACTGTCAAGAATTACGTATGCAATGAGAATCACAAAAAAAATTTATCTATTTAACTAAACTTGCTGTTTTCATTCTTACTCTTTTGGATCATAATGAGAGAATTGCATAGTGTATATGCCATGCCCTTGACTCACTGATCTCAAATCTGTAGCATAACCAAAAGATTTTGCAAGGGCAAGGCTTGCATCTATGATTTTCTCTTTTTTGTTGGTCTCAATACTAAGAATCTTGCCCTTTCGCGCATTTAAGTCATTTATGACTTCGCCCAAATATATTTCTGGCACAATAATTTCTAGCGACATGATGGGTTCCAGTAGGATCGGCTTACCCTTCATAAAACCATCCTTGAAAGCCATCTTAGCTGCAATTTCAAATGCGAGTTCCGAAGAATCAATAGGATGATAGGCCCCATCAATGGCTATTACTTCAACATCAATGATCGGATAACCCCAATATACACCTACTTCTGTCTGTTCTCGTATTCCTTTTTCAATCGCTTTTATGAATTGCCTTGGAATAACCCCCTCTTTGATTTTGCTGTTTACTATTATGCCAGCACCTCTCTTTGCTGGAACAATACGAAGAGTCACTACGCCATACTGTCCTTTTCCGCCGGTCTGCTTTATGAATCTTCCTTCTGATTCTACTTTCTTAGTAATCGTCTCGCGATAAGAAACCTGAGGTTTACTCACATTACACTCAACCCCGAATTCTCTTTTCAGTCTATCAACAATAATTTCAAGGTGCAGTTCCCCCATGCCGGAAATTATGCGCTGCGACGTCTCCTCATCGGTTCTCACTTTGAATGTTGGATCTTCAACTTGAAGGTATTTCAGAGTATTGTCGAGTTTTGCATCATCCATCTTTGTCTTCGGTTCCAAAGATACAAATATGACAGGTTCAGGAAATTTCATAGGTTCAAAAGAGACTGGGTGCTTTATTGAACACAATGTATAACCAGTTTTGCATTCTCTCAAGCCAATAATAGCACCAATTTCACCAACAGCAAGCGATTTTTTTTCTTCTCTCTTGTTTGCATGCAAGAGGAGCAACTTACCGACTCTATCTATTCTCTTCGGAGGATAAATGAGTATTTTATCACCACTCTTAACCTCACCTGAATATACTCGAATATAATATAGAAGGCCAAGATGTGGGTCAGTTTGAGCCTTGAACAACAGTGCGGAAAACGGTTCATCAATAGAAGGTTTTCTAATTTCCTCCTTATCAGTCTTCGGATTAAACGCCTTTACCGGTGGTACATCCACTGGTGACGGTAGATAATCAAGTACACCATCAAGTAGTTTCTGCACACCTATATTCTTCAACGCAGAACCACAGAAAACCGGAAAAACATTCAGACCAATCGTTTCTTTTCTTATAGTTGACCTGATCTTTTCATTTGAGATAGCCTTATTTGCAAAATAACTTTCGAATATTTGCTCATCATATTCTGCAATAGTTTCAAACATTTCAACACGGTACTGCTGAGTTATTTTCTTGTAATCCTTCGGGATCTCATCTTCTTTGTAAGTTGCCCCCAAAGTTCCTTCTTCCCAATAGATCGCTTTTTCCCGTATGATATCAATCAAACCATAGAACTTATCATCCTCTGCAATAGGGATTTGAAGAACTAATGGCTTTAGTGACAACTTTTCTTTCATCTGTTGAAGAACCCGATAGAAATCTGCACCAATGCGATCCATTTTGTTCACAAAAGCAATACGCGGTACTCGATATCTGTCCGCCTGACGCCAAACTGTCTCGCTTTGTGGCTGAACTCCACCCACCGCACAGAATATCGCGATCAAACCATCGAGTACCTTCATGGACCGTTCAACCTCGACTGTAAAATCAACATGCCCAGGTGTATCGATTATATTAATACGAAAATTATTCCAGTACGAAGTTGTCGCTGCAGAAGTTATTGTAATACCCCTCTCCCTTTCCTGCTGCATCCAATCCATTGTCGCTGAACCATCATCCACCTCACCCATTCGTCTTATTTTCCCGGTATAAAACAATATCCTCTCCGTGGTGGTTGTCTTCCCAGCATCAATATGGGCCGCAAGACCAATATTTCTTATCGTGTTTAAGTCAATCATAGAAATAGTATATACGGATTTTTGCGCCTAGTCAATCATGAAAGCATTTTGGTCATTGGATATTTGGCATTTGGAATTTACAGCGAGCTGAGCCTTCTTTCTCTCCTCACCTCTGATTTTATTTCTTTACCATTATATCGACCAATCGCTATCGGTAGTTTCTTATAAGTAACAATAATAAACCCTTTATTCATATTCAATCGCGAAACAGCCTTTAGTGTTTCACCTTTGAGAATTTTTCTCAACTGCCACTCTTTTATCTCATAATGATTTTTTTTGGCGTCTCTGCCAAAAAGTTGTACAAAATCATTGTCAGCCCTTATATCACTACCATATATCTTTCCGAATTCTAACCCTCTTCTCACTGCTTTTATTTCCCAGAATGAATACACCATGGGTGTTGAAATAAATGACATTTCTTTATCTTGAAATACAGAATAACCCCCAAATCGTTTTGGGTCAATGCCAAATCTCTGACTGAACAACTCAACTGCAGAACCTGCAAACTCTATTTTGCCTAAGTAATTGACACGCTGTTTGCGGACTCCTCTCTTTGTTATTCTTGCTAAGAAAAAAGGTGCGGTATCATTATCTTGAGGCATGATGCGCGCGCAATTTCTTAGTCTATTACTGAAGCTCGCACCTTGCCATTTTGTTATTCCCGGACGGACCTTAAAATTTAACACAGTAATTGGCATCAATTCTGCCTCAGGAAATCTCTCCAATAGATAAGCAACAACAGCCTCATTCTCTTCTGGTGCGATGGTACAAGTCGAGTAGACCATGGCTCCACCTGGTCTGAGTGCTCTGAACGCAGAAGTAATTAAACCCTTCTGGATCTTTGCCATCCTCTGAATATTTTTCAATCCCCAATGATATAAAACTGCTTTGGATCTTCTTATTGTCCCTTCAGCACTACAAGGTGCATCAACAAGAATGCGATCAAAATAGTCCGGCAAAACATTACCAATTCGTTGCCCTCGCAAACTTATAATTATTTCATTTAATAATCCACATCTCTTTAAATTATAAATTAAAGATTGCATCCTTTTTCTATTTATTTCATTAGCAACCAGCAACCCCTTATTACGCATTAATTGGGCAATCTGTGTGGTTTTCGAACCGGGAGCAGCACAGAGGTCGAGCACAACATCTCCAGGTTGTGGATCAAGCACAACCACGGGTATCATTGAGGCAATTTCCTGCACGTAGATCAAACCAAGACTATGGGCAATGTGATTACCGAGAGCGATCTTTTGTCGTAGTAAGAATCCATCGCTGTAAAATGGCATCGGCCTTAATTTTAGATCTTTCATTAATAAAAGAATCTCAGTTTTCTGTGCCTTTAAGGTATTCACACGAAAGGATTGGGCAAGCGGCTTTTGTATTGATTCCATAAAACTGCTGAAGTCAGAAATAATTGGTTTATATCGTGCATACAATCTGTCAATCTTCATAAACGAATTATATCGTGAAGCTCTAATGAGTCAATGATTAATGTTAAAAACACACTTCTTGAATCGATGCGAGTGATATCGTTCTAAAGTTCCACGAGACCATAGAAATATTCGCCAATCGATTCAAGCCCAAAACAAGATACTTGACTTTTTCCATCCATGCACTATAGTAATCAAGCTTTTCTGATATGAAAAAACAACCCAACATATTCAGTTTTGAGTTCGAGCCAGGCAGGATACTCGCCCGAAAATACGAAATAATTTCTCTGTTAGGGAGTGGATGGGAAGGCGAAGTTTACCGGATTTGCGAACGCAACACTGGAGTAGAACGGGCTGCTAAATTCTTCTTCCCGCAACGTAATCGGCATAATCGTGTTACAAAATTCTATGCGAAAAAACTCCATAAGCTTCGGCACTGTTCGATCTTAATACAATATCACACACAAGAGCAGATTCGATACAGACGCATACCCATTACATTCCTCGTATCTGAGTATGTAGAGGGTGAATTGCTCAGCAAGTTTCTTGCAAATCAACCAGGCAAAAGACTTCATCCATTTGAAGGACTACATCTCCTCCATGCCCTTGCCAGAGGTGTCGAACAAATACACCAGGCACATGAGTACCATGGTGATCTCCACGACGATAATATTATAATCCGCCGCCAGGGCCTGTCCTTCTATGTAAAACTTGTTGATATGTATAACTGGGGAGCACCTAATGCGGAAAACATGCGCGATGATGTATGTGATCTCATACGAATATTCTATGATGCTATAGGCGGCGCACGATTCTATTCGAAACAACCCAAAGAGATCAAAAATATCTGCTGTGGTTTAAAACGATCGTTAATCACGAAAAAATTTCGGACAGCTGGTCGCCTCAGACAACATCTAGAAACGATATGCTGGATGAATAACTGATCGCAGCAGTACCCAATCAAAACATAATTTAGTCGATTGATGAACAATTGACACAGTACAATCATCAACTATAATCTTTTTGAAAGGAGATATCATGTCATCTAATGAAGAAATAAAAGTAAAAAAAGAAACTGGTAATTTAACTGAAAGAATAGAAAAACACTGGAATCGCTTAAAAATAGCGAGAGCTGCAGGCAGAAGGGACTTCACAAGTTACGAATACGTTCTTCATGATATTCTAACCTGTTTTCGTGATTTCATAATCAAACATGAAAAGCGTCTCGATGCAATTGAAAAATCGAAGAACAAGTGATTAGCAGTAGATTCTTAGCAAATTTATTTTCAGATGATCTTTTCTTCGTTTCAATTATCCCTAAATTATCTTCTCGGCAATTACTCGCAATACTCATAAAGACTATGAAAAACTGTAGAAGATTCGACGAAAACAAGGCTAAAGTCAAGATCGTAAAGTCATCGATTTATTTGTTGACAAATTTAATATTATGAGTATAATTGCGCAAAGGAGGTAAAGATGAGGAAGTTTTTAGCGTTGATCGCTCTGATAGCTTTGGTAGGTCTCGTCAGCTGCGGTTCAAAAGATACTACTCTCGATCTCACCATTACTGAAGATCCTCAAGGTGGTGCTCAGGTATCAAGTGTCACTGTAGAGTTCGAAGCAGGCCTGGTTGACGGCGATACACCCATTACTGTAACAGTAGAATGGTGGTGGGAAAATGCTGTCCATGAGGAAGATGAAATGATGGATTCGGAGAATATTACAGTCAGCAGTCAGACTGTACAGACATTTACCAGCACCTATTCTGCTTCTTCAGGTTTCATCCTGTTGAATTACTGGTGGGTAAAGATTAAATGGACAGATGAGGCCGGCGATTCTCATGAAGTAGAGAGCGATCAGGCTTATTGCTACCAGTAAAAAGCCTTTGAGGTATTACTGGAAACGTAAATAAATTATTTGAGATAGATTACAAAAACGATTAGAATTCTTTGTTTTTGTGAACAATATTACTAAAGCAAAGACAGTAATTACTGTTTATGATTTAAAGGGTCGGGGTCAACTCGACCCTTTATTTTTTATGAAGAAGGGGTCAGGCTTGACATTTTGATTAGCATGTCAAGCCTGTGCCACGTGTACGGGGCATGTTATCCTACCCGTGCCCCTTTTTATGTTCAGGTACTATCCGTGCGTGTGCACGGGGCGTGGAACATTGTGGAGGTTATCTAACCTTAACGACTTTCCTTGTTATCTTACCATCAATTTCGACAAAATAGATACCTGATCTCATATTATTAGGTGACACAATTCGTCCTGTGATGTCATACACTTTGCACTTCTTATTTTTAGGTAAAGACAGAGAACCACTGATAATAGTTGCACCAAAATGCCTACACTTCGCAGTTTCGACTCTTTCTTCATCAATCCCATGTTCAGGTGAAATCTTTATGAGATACACATCTTCTGCACCAGCACCGAATGAAGTGGTAGATCCTACGATAATATATCCGCCATCAGCAGTCTTTTGCATATCAAAGCCTGCATCAACACCAATCCCGCCATATGTCCTAGTCCAAACCGTGTCTCCGAAAGCGTCAACCTTAATGAAGTAGACATAACAACTACCATATGAATCTGACCATCCAGCAATTACGTAGCTACTATCAACATTCTGTTGCACAGAGTATCCCCATTCACTTATTTCACCACCATATGTTTTTGTCCAAATTGTATCACCATCAGCATCGGTTTTCACAAGATAATAATCACCATAATCCGCACCAAATGAAAGTGTAAAACCGACAATGATATATCCCAGATCAGCAGTCTGCTGAACATTGCCCGCCCATTCGTCTCTTATTCCACCGTATGTTCTTGTCCAGAGAGTGTCGCCGTCGATATCAGTTTTAACGAGGTAGACATCTCTACCTCCAGCAGTGAGTGATAGCGTTCCTGCAATAATGTATCCATCATCTGAGGTTTTTGCAACTGAACATCCATAGTCAGGTAGTGTATCACCGTATGTTTTTTCCCACATGACATTACCCAACGAATCAGTCTTTACTAAATATACATCTTCCTGTCCAATACCGAATGAAAGTGTGCTTCCTGCTATGATAAATCCACCGTCAGCAGTTATCTGAACGGATTGACCACCGTCGTGGCTGGTTCCTCCATAGATCCGAGTCCACAAAGTATCACCAGAAGAATCTGTCCTTATGACATAGACATCACCATCACCCGAACCAAATGAATATGTGTATCCTGCGATAATATATCCGCCATCGGCGGTCTGCTGAACAGACCAAGCTACATCTCTAGCCATCCCTCCATATGTTTTTTCCCAGATTGCGAAGCCGTCAACATCTGTTTTTATGAGATATACATCGGATTCTCTTGCGGCGAAAGATTCAGTCCATCCTGCAATGATATATCCACCATCTGATGTTTGTTTAACTGAGTAGCCCATTTCATCTCGCACCCCGCCAAAAGTGCGTGTCCACATTGTGTCAGGTGCCTGGGCGAATGAGCTGGTCATGAATAACAGATATATTACTACAAAGAATATCTTAATAGTTCCTCCTTACCGATCTATACAATACTGTAAAATTATAGGTGAATATGAACTGATGTCAAGTGCTCCCGTGTCACGCACACGCCAGAAAAACCCGACTAAACACGCAATTTCTTTAGCTAACTTGCCTTTTTTGACCCATATCACTAGTGACCAGTGGAGGGGATGAGTAAAATGCCGACATATCGTAGACGAAGAGGTCATGATGCATGGCATTGGTGCAGAAATTGTTCCAATTACCCAACATCTTACCCAACATCAGACTATGAAGAAGTAACCAGGCAGGACAAACCAACAACAGGCGAACTCTGTAATCAGTGTCTAGCAAAAGAAAAAGATGGTTCTTGTCAAAACTAGGTAGGAGTATTAGTCAGCAAAAAGCTATTGACATTAAGTCGACACTCGTTATAATGGATTGGTTCGAAGAAAGGGGGGTGAAACGAAAAATGTTCTTAAAGAGCATGCATGCCTTGATCGGCTTGACTGAAGGAGGAAAAATGTATAAGAAATTCATTGCACTATTGATATTAAGCTTCTTGCCACTTATGGCTCAAGAAGACTTCTTGGCTGGTGTCAGAGCCCAAAATCTGACATTGGATAAAATTGAATCAGTAACGTCGGAAGACACAGTTGGCATAGATGATCGGAGTGCATACTTTTATAATTACGCTAAGTGCTCTGTAAGCCCAGACGGCAGGTGGAAATCTCAAAGATTGAGTGACGGAATTTGGATCACCAATCTTGAAAGTTCCGAAAGAATACGGATTGAGGACAGGGGATGTAACGTAAAATGGTCTCCAGAGAGCGGTCTCATAGCATTTTTGCAGAGAAAGATAAGGGTGGGCGAGTATTTCGAAGGACAACAATTATACGGTATATATGAGCTTTGGATTTGCGAACCTAGTGGTACAAACAAAAGACGGTTAACCTCAAACACATACGTGTCTGAATTCATGTGGTGTCCCGATGGTAAGAACATTTGTTTTACAGGTTATGATAATTCTATTGGTGATAAGCGTTCGGCTTATTACATCGGTATTTTGAATATCACTACAGGAGAGAAAAGAGTTATAGATACTGGGTCACATCACCTGCAAATATCATTTTCAATATCACCTGATGGCAAAATGGTTGCATATTGTAAACCGTTGAAATGGATACATAAAGCAGAGTGGTATGTTAACGATGCCGAGATATTCATTGCTGATTGTGATGGCGAAGGCAAGAGTCAAATAACTGAGACTGATGAAGTTGAGTATAAGGTAAAGTGGTGTGATGATGGACGATCACTTCTTGTAGAACATTATGTTGTGGATTCAACCGATTTTATGGGTCCCCATTATGCTAAAATTCTGTTGAAAAAACAGTAGGAGGGCAAAATGCGTTGTATCACTAAATTGCTGGTTTTAGCTATAATTTTGGTAGTGCCTTTGAGGGCTATATGGTTTCAGGTCTGTGTTGATGCAGGACATTCTGGTGATTGTGATATCCCCAACCAGGCAGACGATTGCAATGGATATGAAGAGCCAAATGAATCTGATATCAATTTGGACATGGCATGGGCGGCGTGGGACCATTTTCAAAATAATCACCAGACGTCAGTTCTTATGACCAGAGTCTCTGAAAATTGTCCTTTCCAAAGCTGGGAGGATAAAGGTAAAATTGCTAATGGCGAAATGGAAAATGAACTTGGGCACTGGACAAATTTCCCAGTTTCAATGGCGGTCAGTATTCACAATAATGGTTGGTCCACTCCTGAGCCACATGGCACCGAGACTTACTGGTCAGCTAAAAAACCTCTCGGTTACAGTCTAGCCCTCAGAACTCATTATGTGTTATATATTGGGGTCATGCAGTATTTTGAGAACGCACATGACCGTGGTGTCAAACAAGAGAGCATGGGATTCATAAATACCTGTAGCATGCCTGCCATTCTCGTTGAACCCGCCTTTCTCTCAAACCCTATACAATGGGCGCAGATGAGAGACAATGTGTTATATATTAGACAAATGGCAGGAATATATGTTATGTTTCAGCGTAAATCGGACAAATTGATTATACATCATTGTAGACTTTCACAGTTGTCGACCTTTTTCTCTCAGCGCCTTATTATATAACCGGCGCCGTTCCATTGTCAATACCTTCTTTTTGGCACGTTTTTTAAGTATCTCATCTTTCCTACCTGCATAGACATCCCATGGACTCACGTTCTTCAGGGCAGTGTGGGGCGTGCGCGCATAGTTATGAATCGCTGCATCAACACCCTGTTTAAGCGCTTCCGGGCTGCAGTATACGATCAAACATACCCGCGCTTTGATCGACCGGTGAAAACGCTCGATTTTACCCTGGGTCTGGGGATGATAGGGCGCACCAAAGATGTGCTTAATGCCGTGCGCATCCAGATATTTGGCCAAAACCTTGGACGTGAACCCAGGACCATTGTCCGATAACAGCATCGGCTTATGGCCATTTTTTAAATGACCCAGGTTCTGGGCGTTTTCCAATGCCTTTTCAAAAACCTCACTGATACTGAAGGCCGTCTCATCCGCCTTAACATCCCAAGCTATGGGGTTTCTGGAATAATCATCCTGGACCGTGATCTGCTTGTAAAACCCCCAGTTCACAACAAAGTAGTGGGTCGCATCGCTCTGCCAGATCTCGTCCACCCCTTTGGTCTTGTGCTGCCATTCTTTCTTGGCTGGCATGTCCTCGACCGGCCTGGGCACGACCAATCCGGCTGCTTTCAAGATCCGATATACTGATACCGGCGAAATACTAAAGGCCGTCTCATCGGTGATCTTGATCGCCAATAACCGACAACTCAATTCCGGATGCGCCCGGGCCATCTGTAATACCCTGGCGCGCTCTTCAACTGTTAGACGGTTCCAGGTCCTCTTGCCTTTAGTATTCATTGCTAAACCGTTAATCCCGTACCGGGCATAGCGACGACGCCAGTCGTAATACGTTGATTTCGGTATTCCCAGAGCAGCTAATCGCGCCCGACGTGATTTGCGCAATGCCGCCAGCTCCCGCAGCAACAGCAGCTTCTCGAGCGGTTCCATCATACGATACCATCGGCGTCCTACCCGAGCAGACTTTTTTTAAACAATGCCAGCTCTAATGACTGCTGACCCAGCAATTCCTTGAGCTGACTGTTTTCCTGCCGCAATTGCTTAACCTCATCCGGCGTCGCACCGCGTAAGGTAGCACCCTTTAAACGCGCCTTGCCCGCCTCCATGAATTGCTTGAGCCAATTATAGTAGATCGAGGGACTGATACCTTCCCGACGACAGAGATCCGAAACCGGTAATTCCTTGCGAAACCCCTCTAACACAATGCGGATCTTGTCTTCTGCAGAAAACCTACGTGCGGTTGCTTTACGCACCCGGCGAATCAGCCGGGCCGTGCTTCCGGGCTTAGCTTGCTCATCAGCCGGTTTGTTCGTTGCGTCGTCCATAAAACCTCCTGACGGGTATTCCATTATACCCAGTTCTATGGTCGAAACAACCTTCAAGTCTCCAATCAACTAAACGCATTTTGTCCGGGGGACGCTGAAACAGAACAGTCCTTACATTAGCGGAGGTTTCTCTTTTGATATTGCTGGTAACGGTGGCACGAGTTCCATAATAGGTTTCGGTGCTGGCGGAGGTGTGCGTTTCAGTTGGATAAAGTAAGTAGAAACTGATTTCTTTATTGAGAAAGATGCATGGAGGAAAGAATCCAAGGAGGAAAAATGTTATTGAAAAAATGGGGTGAGGTCAAAAATGAAAGAGGATATATCGGTGCTTTGATCGGGGGAATCATACTCCTTGCCCTTGGTTTGTACATCGTTTCAACTACCCAGATATCTCAAACTCTCGTAAGAGTAGCCATAGTCTTGGGTGGTTTTCTAGTAGGATTTTATGTTGGACACACATTTGATAGACAAAAGACAATTATCTACAAAGAAGAGGAATAAAGTAAATAAGTAAAATACTCTGAATTTAAAATACTAGAAACCAGGTACCATCCGTGCGTGTACGCAGGGCGGGGATGTCACACCGACGCCCTCGTTTTTGCCAAGAGACTCCTTACTCGGATATGCGCGAAGCATAACATGTAGGAGGTTATCTCACTTTTATTACTTTCCTTGTTATTTTGCCATCAATTTCGATAAAGTAAATGCCAGGTTTTATATGTTGAGGTAATACCACTCGCCCTGCAATGTCAAAAACTTTGTAATTTTTATGTTCGGGAATGAGTAAAGGACCATGGAAGATGGTTGCACCACAGTAAGTTCCCAACTCTACCGCATTTATTTCTCTAACAGCAGCAGCATCATTTGCCATTCTCATTAGAACGATGTCAGGAGAGTAATGTCCGCCACCATAATCCACAGATAACTGTCCTGTGACAATATAACCACCGTCAGATGTAACCTGAATAGCACTACCGCAATCGTCACTTGTTGTACCGTATGTTTGAGTCCATAGAGTATCACCATTTGGGTCTGTTCTTATAATGTATATGTTTCGATTGAGCGGTGTCCCAGGACCGAATGACCTCGTGTATCCCACAACAATATAACCTCCATCAGCAGTTTGTTGAACTGAACAACCTTCATCATCTTCTGAACCGCCATAAGTTTGCTCCCACATGAGGTTACCAGCAGAATCGGTTTTTATAAGATAGACATCACGACCGCCCCAACCATTGTATCCCGTAATTACATAACCTCCATCAGTGGTTTGATCAACGGAATACCCCGCATCAGAGCTTAAACTACCATATATCTTGTTCCACAACGAATCACCAGATGCATCTGTTTTAATCAATAAAACATCTGAATTTGTCGCACCAAAACCATATGTCATTCCTGCAATTATGAAACCACCATCAGCGGTTTGCTGAATAGCTCCACCGAAATCATCCTCCCATAGGTCACCCAGGTAACTGGTCCATATTCCTGAACCATCCCAAAGCGTTTTTATTAATAGAACATCTTGGGACTGTGGACCGTTTCCTGTCCCCACAGCGATGCAACCACTGTCAGAAGTCTCCTCTAAAGAATTGCATGGAGAACCTGGGGCTTGACAATTGCCTATCATATTACCCAATGAATCAACTCTAAATACATAAAAGTCACCGTGTTGAGTAGCACCACCAATGAAATACCCACCATCAAAAGTTTGATCCACAGCATAGCCTGCACCTGGACCACCGTTGCGAACCCAAAGAGTATCTCCAAGTGTATCAGTCTTGAGAAGTACAATATTACCGCTGTACCACCAACCTGTAACGAAATAACCACCATCAGATGTTTGAATTACAGCATTACCACAGTCACTGAATTCGTATTCCCCGTAGGTTTTTGTCCATACTGTGTCAGGTGCCTGTGCAAATGAAATAGTTATGAATAACATAAATAATACTACAAAGTACTTCTTCATAATTCCTCCTCACCGACATATACAGTTTCAAATAATTATAGGAGAATTCGATTAGATGTCAAGCCCCCCCCCGTGTCACGCACACGCCACGAGAGGGTCATGGGGATAAAAGACGGCGTAGGGGTGTATTCTATTGAGGAACCATCCGTACATGTACACGGGGGCGGGGATGTTACATAACCACCTATCATTTAGCTTTTAGGAACCATCGCCGACAATACGCGAATCAAAATAATAGGTCATTGTTACGAATAACCGCCGACCTGATGGTATGACTATTGACAAACACGGAAATCCGTCATATTCTAAGTTGCCCTGAAATTATCCAAGGAGGACAACAATGAAAACCTACTTTGTGATGTTGCTAATATTCTTCTTTCTAGGTTCATGCCGACAGACAATTCAAAGATCACCTTTAATTTCTGAAGTCGATAAGAAAGAACTTATCAGATTAATGCTAGGAAGGGTAGTAGAACAAGGTAGGTGGTTTTGCTACCATGTAGTCCAAGAAGGTAAGAAAAAATTAATACTTTCTGCAGAAAATATCGAAAAGGAATTATTGCCTGAGTTTCCAGAAGTCGAGATTGTTGTACTTACTCCTTCTGAGCTTAGAGAAAAGGCTGACAAAGAGGGTAGGTTTGCGTACCTTAGATTTGGTCAATGGAGAGCAATTGGCAAAGATACTGTACAGATAGACCTTGATGGTATTTGGCAACTTGGCGAGCAGGATGTTGGAGTTATTATCTTGAGTGGCGGGGGGTTAAGATTCCTTTGGGTGAGAGAAGAGGGGAAATGGGTGAATTATGGTCGTACCGCTTGGCACAGTCAGAAGTTGGAGTCGGTCGCACACCGATCTCCTTATGCTTGACAAAAAGGCGTAATACCATTCACCACCCACATCTAGCCCCTCTTAGAGCGTCATACGAGGGCTAGTGAAAAACAGCGAAAAACACGCCCGTGACGTGTTGTCCCACACGGGCTGGCGCGCCCGAAAATAACGAAATTTAAGTTATTGATATCTGGGTATCTGCAGTAGGTCGAAGACAGTAGATTAAACAATACTAATTATCTACAAACTGCGGACAGTGTTCCTTCAGCCAACTTAAAACCACATTTAAGAAGTTTTCTGCCTCCGTGATTAAGTCTTGGACTTCTACTCTAGAAATTGAACCAGCATAGTCATAATCAGTAATATTCCTTTTCGCTCTGCAAGCATCAAAATAATCAGCAAGATCATGATAGTTGTTTCCCATAATTTCTTTCATGGTTTGGAAAACAGTGAAATGATACCCAACACCCTTGGGTTTATAACCTCTACAGTAAAGTAGAATCGTAGCCGTCTGTAAGACAGCATTATATGCAGTGGCAAATTTCCTGTCTACTGAAATACCTTTTACTTTAGCATCCTTCAAATCTCTCCTGACCACCCTTATTAGATTATTGATCTCCTTCTTTGATGTCTTATGTGGTTTCAGTTTATCTTGGTCGCACAATTCTTTCAAGCTCATTTCTTGTCCCGATTATGAAGATTTTTTCTTCATTCAATAGAGATTTAATAAAATGATTTTTTTTCTTAACCTTTTGCTTAAATTCCGCCTCCAAAAACACTGTGTAGTTCAACTCACGTCCCAATTCTTTCTTTTGTTCTGCAAGAATGGCCGACAATTTCCTTGACGAGATGTTTCCTATAACCATGAGATCAATATCACTTGCCAAATCCTCCCGTCCTGTTGCATATGATCCGTATATAAAAGCAATTCTTATATCCTTTTCTTCCACAAGATGCATTTTTAAAGCTTCTGCTATTCCTACTGTTTTCATGAAAATAGACTTGAGCTCTTTAAATATATTACATTTCGTATTTGCTTTATAATAGACGCGTTTACCCTGTATTGATCTTTCAATTAACCCTGCGTTTTCAAATCGTTCAAGTTCTCGCTGCACAGCTCTAATTGGTTGATGCGTAAGGGCTGATATTTGACTTTGGTAGTAAATGTTCCGTGGATTGAACAAGAATAGTTTCATTATTTCAACTCGTGCCTTTGAAGAAAAAAGTTTTCTTATCATAATTTAACTCCACTACATTTTGTAGTTAATTATATACATTTTGTAGTCAACTGTCAAGAGGCATGATTCATGAATAGAATCGACCTTGTAAACACGTATCGCTGTAATCTTTCTTTTATCGCCGTAATCATTCAGCTCTTAAAGAGCTGAAGCCAGCGAGCAGAATCGAACTGCTGACCTGCGGTTTACGAAACCGCTGCTCTACCACCTGAGCTACGCTGGCCTTCTCACTAGGTACTAAGCACTAAATACTAAACACTGCATCGTTCGTGTTTAAATTATAATCACAACGTTTGTTTTGTCAACGCAATTACACCCCCACCTTTATCCTCCCCCATTAAGGGGGAGGAATATGGGTAAAAATGTCTCTATCAAGGGGGAGGAATATGTGTGAAAAATAGCTCTATAAAGGGAAAAGAAAATATCTTCATCGAGGAAATGAAAACGCAGCATTGTGAAAAGGCGATGAACGACATCTTTTTAAATGCCGCTGCGGCAGCAACCACAACCGCCCAAAGGCCCATAGCCGACACACAATTTGACCAAAGTGTGGCCTTAACCGCACGTAAACGGCATCTGTTGACTTATTTAAAAAATTCAATAGATTTATTACATGTCAGAGCAGTTCAAAATAGATCTACCAACATTTTTTGAAATTGGTATAAACAAGATTGGAAATCTAGCACAGATTCTCGTCTTTCACAATATGGAGTTTCGTAAAGTTCTCCTATTAGGAGATAGCAAAACTTTTTCAATCGGCGGCGATAGTATTACCCGCGATTTCAAGAAGAAAAATATCAAGGTGCTTAGACATCGAATATCGAATAGTGATGAACCAAATGTCAAAACAGTAAGAAAACTAATTGCCGAAAACAAACCAGATATCATAATCGGATTTGGTGGTGGAAAAGTACTTGATGTCGCCAAGTTAGCAGCAGGACTATGTCAAACGAAATTTATCAGCATCCCAACCACATTGTCTAATGATGGTATTTCTTCACCTGTTTCAGTAATCAAAAATAAAAACAATATCCCTGTCAGCCATATCACAAAGGCACCGTTTGGGGTCATAGTCGACATTGCTATTATAAAAAAGGCACCAATAAGACACATCAAGGCCGGCGTGGGTGATTTAATCTCAAACCTCTCGGCAGTTTTTGATGCCCGCCTTGCGCAATCCAAAAACTTAGAAGAAATCAGCACGACAGCACTTACGCTGGCCGAAGCAGGTGCAACCAATCTTCTAGACTTCCCGCACGAATCTATCAAAAGCAGTGAATTTCTTTTAAGTCTCACGCGCGGTCTTATCAAGAGCGGGTTTGCAATGTGTATTATCGGTTCATCGCGACCGGCCAGCGGAAGCGAACATAAGATAAGTCACTCATTAGACCACCTCTACTCATCAAGGAAAACCTTACATGGAGAGCAAGTGGGTATTGCAGCCATCTTCACTATGTTTCTTCAAGAGAATCCATATTTTGAAAAAATAATGAAATTCTATACAAAAATCGCTTTTCCCCAAAAACTCAAGAAACTGTTTCTTAACAGAGATCAGTTTGTAAAAGTTGTACTGAATGCCACGAAAATCAGGCCTGAACGCCATACTATCTTAGAAGAAAAAAGACCAACCGCAGAAGAAATAAAAAATATCATAAGAGAAGCAAAACTTTAGTCCTCGAGAAATCTCTTGATTACAGTAATTAAAGTAAAAGATGTCAGAGATTAAAAATCATACATTGACAAGCCGAAGGTGGTCCTGCAGGTTCCGGGAGGAACGATACTGCGAGTCCCGAGCTTGTCGAGGGACGATCCTGCATTTCTGGTCTATGTTGACACAGCCATTTTTTTGACTAATATATAAATTATGAAAAAACTGCGACTTGTGCTCGGTGTATTCTTAATAATCGCCTGTGCTCACTTAAAACCTAATGTGTTGGAAAAATTTGAATCCAGTATCACTTCTGAAAAGGCAGCACTCATTTATGAAAGAGGCAACGATTATTTCAAATTGAAAGAATATCAGAAAGCGATTAACGAGTTCATAGAGATAATAAATAACTATAAGAATAGTGATGCTTATGAACCGGCACTATATCTTACGGCATTCTCATATTTCAAATTAAATGAATTTAAGAAAGCAGCTTTCCTAGGGGAAAAATTCATCCAAGAATTTCCAACGTCAACCTATTTCCTCAATGCAACATCACTTGCGGGTGAATCGTATTTCAGGCTAACCCAGGATTACAAAGCCGCATATTATCTTACGAGGTTTTATACAGAAAGCGATGATTCAACAAAACGCGAAAAGGCATTTGCACGAATAATCAAAATATTGCCAGAACTGACAATAAAACAATTAGAAAAATTACATAGAATCTTCATGGCAGAATCTATTGACGAGCATATTCTTTACAACCTTGCATTGATTGAAACGCGTGAGGGCAAGAAAGAAGAAGCGGAACGCGATTTCAATCTCCTAACAAGACGCTTTCCCAATACAACGTATTCATACGAAATACAAGAGTACCGAAGATTTATCAATCTTGGCGAAACTACAGGACGAGTAGGTATCTTACTGTCACTTACTGGCGAATATTCCAATGTTGGACAGGATCTATTAAAGGTTGTTAAAGTCTTTGAAAAAAATGAAAACCTTCCGTTCTCTATGCATTACCTCGACACAAAATCTGATCCCATTGAAGCAACCGTTGCTGCAGCAAAACTAATTGAAGATATCCACGTAGATTTCCTTATTGCTCCTATTCGCATTATTGAAGCATTTGGTGTCTGCGGTCTCGCTCACGGCAAAGGAATTCCAATTATCCTTCCGATGACTTCAGAAGCGAGGTTCGAAACAATACCACTGGTCTATACTACAGGACAGAGTTCTGAAGAACAGGCGCGATCGATTGCTCAGTATAGTATGTACAAATTAAATATTGCGAAATATGCAATTTTGTACCCCGATCTACCAAAATACAAAAGAATCGCCGATGTCTTTGCTGCTGAAGTGATAAAAAATCACCGTGATATAGTAGCCATGGTGAGTTTCCAAGTTGATTCAATCACACTGAAGTGGGAACTTAAAGGAATAAAAGAAAAAGAACCAGAGGCGATTTTTCTCCCGATGGATGAAAATATGATAGTCAATACCACTCCACAGATTGCTTATTACGGCTTGGAGCGGGTAAGAATTCTTGGTATCGATGCCTTCAAGAACGAAAAAGTACCGCGCTTGGGCGAAAAATATGTCGAAAACGCTATTTTTGCCGCACCGGCGGTAATAGATAGCATTGCGCTAATAGAGTTCAAAAACACGGGACTAAAAGAAAACGACTTCGCAGCTAAGCTCTTCTATTCCCTGTGGAGATTAAGAGAACTTAAAGAATATAATCGTAGCATTCTTCCAAATTTAATAACAGATATTTTAAAAGGCAAAGAGATTTCGGATATTTATCAAATAAGAAATGGTGAATTTGTGAAATTGGGAGAAATTTCAAACTAAAAAGGAGTCATAGATGGCAAAAAAAGATAAAAAAACCAAGAAAGAAAAAAAGGAAAAGAAGAACGAAGATTTGCTTAATGTGAAGTTTTCAAGACGAAATGTTATTTTCTTTGGCATCGGTGTTGCTTTAGTCGCCATCGGTTTCATTCTTCTAGCAGCAGGGGACATCATAGTTGCGCCGATACTTCTCGTTGTCGGATATCTGGTCTTCTTCCCTTTAGGAATTCTTTTAAAATAGATTCACCCCATCCAGTTGCACACAATCTGTGATCAGTGCTCAAGAAGTAAAAAACTACAGTCATGAACTGGGCATTGATGATATTAGAATCACAAATGCAGAGCCATTTGAACAAGCATTGGCAAAACATAGAGACCAAAGTGCCGAAGGGTTATTCATTGATAACCGCGATTGGCGTCTCAGAAATATCGAACACTTTTATAATGTGCGCGCCACATTTCCAAAGGCTCGTTCAATAATCGCTGCATGTCAGTGTTATTTGACAGATGAAAATACTGACTTCACTGAACCTGGCAGACCATTTGGTCGCATTGCAAGATATACATGGAGAAATCACTATCTTGATTTAAGAAAAAAACTGCAAAGAATTGCACAATTCTTGAAAAAATCACGCTCTGCACACTCTTTTGTTTATTCAAATGGTCCTATTGCAGAAAAACCAATTGCACAACGAAGTGGGATAGGTTACTATGGCAAACACAGTATCATTATGAATCAGGTGTACGGATCATGGATCGTAATTGGTGAAATCATAACTGACCTTGATATAGAATATGATGCGCCGCTAACTATTGACTGTGGTGATTGTAGAGAGTGCATGGATGCGTGCCCGACTAAGGCAATAATCCGCCCGTACGTAATAGATCGCCGATTATGTATTCAAGAACTAACAAATTGGTACGGCATCATTCCTGATGCAATTGCTCGCATTTGGGAAAACCGTCTTTATGGCTGCACAACATGTCAGGATGTATGTCCGATAAATAAAGAGGTGAAACCACGAATTCCACAAACGAAATTAGGGTTTGTGGGATCTTGCCTACCACTTATTGATATCTTACAAATGGATGAAGTGGAATATCGGCAAAGATTTGCACATAATCAAATAACTGCCAACTGGATAAATTTTCTCTCAATCCAAAGAAATGCACTTATTGCCCTGGCCCACACAAAGGACAAAACAACGCTTTCCCTCTTAGAACAATTCTCCAAACACCAAGATCCAGTACTTTCCAAGACGGCTAAATGGGCGATAACATATTTTCTAAATAATGAAAATAACAAGAAAAATTAATACAATAACCACAAATCCTTCTAACATACCTTCACTCGTGTGGCGGCGTATGACTGCTCAAATAAGCTATAGACTCTGCAATCTTCTGAGCGCCCACGCTTTCCCACCAGAGGCGGTCAATATTTATCCAACTGATAGATGCAATTTGAAATGCCTGATGTGCTTTGAGAGACTAAGAAAACCAAGAGTAGAATTGGACATTGTGGATTGGATAAATGTAATCGAACAGATAAAAAGATTTCGTCCTCGAATTCATATATCAGGCGGAGAGCCATTCGTCTATTCAAAGATCATGGATTTGGTGTCTCATATTAGGAAAAACGATCTGTTTCTCACAATTACAACAAACGGAACATTCTTGAGTGAATATGCAAAAGATATTATGCGTTTAAAGGTGAACAGAATACATATATCAATTGACGGATCAGAAGATGTACACGACACAATTCGGGGCGTCAAGGGTACCTTTAACCGCATTATGAAAGGGTTAGAGAAAATAAGAAAATTAGCAAAGTATGCTCGATTACCACTGATTAGAATAAATTCGATGATTAATTTTGCTCAGCCGACAGTAATGAGCGAGGTGATTGACATTGCTTGTCATATTGATGCCCATAGCATACAATTTCTGCATCCGATGTTTGCAAACACTCAGGATATCAAAAGCCACAGAATTTTCTTGAAGAATTATCTTCATCTTAATCTGAATTACTGGCAGAATGCCGATATATCTTATAAAAAACCTGAGGACTTTAAAGAAGCATATAATGTAGTTAATAACTTAAAAAAAGAACGCGGCATACTCATTGATGTTTTTCCTTCTTTCAATCTTAAACAACTGAAAGCATACTACACAGGCGATGAGAATTTCTACTCGATTATGCACGGTGCATGCCGTGCCATGTGGAATACAGCAACAATCGTTCCATCTGGAGAGGTTGAATCGTGCCCTGACTATATTTTAGGTAATTGCACGAAGGTGAATTTTCTCAATCTTTGGAACAATAATATAATAAAAGCACCAATTTTTTCCCGTATGCCGAGCCTGCTGTTATTTTTATCAGTAGAGATAAGGTACAAAGAAGACTATTAAAGGCAATCATCTTAACCATCTCGAGCCCTCTCTTCTGCCTCCTTCTGCCTTTGCGAATTTTGTCAGAATCTTGTATTTTGTAACAAAATTAAGCATCCCACCTTTTCGTAGGAGAAGGCGGGGCTTCTGCGCCATATTGACATCATTGAATATCCACCTATAATATATCATGTCTGAGGAAAAGAAACCAGAGCAAGAAGAAAAGAGAAAGAAAGAGAACAAAGCAGAAAAAGAAGAACCTCAATTGTTGGATGAACCCGTACGCGTAAACGATTATGTTTATTTAATGATTTTATCGTTGGAGGGTAAAGCCTGGGCATATATGGACCTGGTTGTACATCCGGAAACACAAAAACACAAAAAGGATCCAGAACAAGCAAAATTGGCAATTGATGCCATAGAAGTCCTGTATAAAACTGTGGAAGGGCAGCTGAGTCCTGAGCAGAAGAAGGATATTCAAACACGCCTTACAAATTTAAGACTAAATTTTGCAAAATAAAATAAAAAATATCAGATTACCAGAATATCAAGGGGAAGGTGATCAGTCTATCAGAAAATCAGGAGGATTGATTCCTGTTAGCCTGATGCCCTGGTACCCGCTGCCTGATACCCCGATGTCCTGATGAGCTTGACTGTCAACCAGTTTAAAAGATTAATGCATTCTACCCACTTCATTTGCATAATCGTAGCTGCTCTCATATTCACCGTGTACCTCTTCTCCCTTTGCCCCACCGTATACCTGATTGATTCGGGAGAACTCGCTGCTGTCAGTTATACTCTGGGCATTGCCCATCCAACCGGCTATCCTCTATATACTATTATTTCCTATTTCTTTGCGCATCTGCCTGGCGAACCAATAAGAAATCTGAATATGCTATCTGCACTATTCACTCTCAGTGCAGCAATATTCCTCTATTTTATGGCAAAAAAAATCTTAAAAAATACTGTTCTACCAATCCTGTGTGTGGCTTTGTTTACCTTCTCTCCAACCATCTGGCGCATATCAGTAACAAATGAGGTTTATCCTCTTACAGCTCTCCTCGGTATCATTATTATCTATGCACTCCAGAGATTGCATGATATGCGCGGTTTCTATGTAATCATGTACCTCATCGGTTTAGCTTTTGCGAACCATATTATCATATTTTCTCTCGCTATACCTGTATTTTTCTATGTTATTCTCACCTACAAACCGCCCTTTAAGAGCATTCTGATCGGTATGCTCTTTGCAGTCCTTGGCACATCTATATATTTGTATTTGATTACGAGAACTATTGGCGGAGCTGAACTTGCCTGGGGAAATGCAAATAATTTTCAACGTCTTATCTGGCATGTTACTGGCAAACAATATCAGGTGTGGATGTTTTCCCTTTCTGCTAAAGAGATCTTTGATAATCTGATGAATGGTCTCGCTTTTCTCCTTAGAGATTTCATTTTCGTGTTTATAGCACCGGTCCTCATCGGTTTTTATTATCTCTTTAGAAAAAAACGTAAGATTTTCTGGTTGTTTCTCAGCATCTTTCTCTTAAACCTTTTTTATGCAATAAACTACTCTATTCCTGATATTGAATCCTATTACATCCCAGGACTCATTTCACTAGTAGTCATTCTTATCTATGGATTAAAAGCAACTGTAAAATATCTTAAGTGGTACATTGTGATACCCATCGCCATAGTAATACCAGTCGTTAATTACCAGTCTTCCACACTAAGAGACAACTCATTCGCCCTGGATTTCAGCCGTAGCCACATTGAACAACTTCCTCAAAAAAGCCTCATAATCTGCACATTCTGGGATATCTATTCACCCACCATATATATGAGAAACGTAAAAGACTTCCGAAATGATCTTGTGATTATCGATAAAGAGCTGCTGAGAAGAACTTGGTACATAAAATATGTTAAGAATGAATATCCCGAATTCTATCAAATGGTCAGTGAAGCTATTGAGTCTTATCTTGTTGAACTATACAAGTTCGAATACGATAAACCATACAACCGGCAAGTGATTCAGAGTAGATTCATCAAAATGCTAGAAAGATTCGTGGAAACTAAGATTCACGATGGTGTTTTTTTCGCCACACCTTTCCCGGACAATGATATGAATCAAGTGAAACCCCATTACAAAAGAATACCACGAGGACTAGTTTTTGAAATAGAAGAAGATACCACAGATGTTGCTCCATTTGATTTTTCGAAATTGAGTATAAGCAGACCTCAGGTAATGAATGATAGAAGATTAAAGTTTAATGTAGAAATTGTGAAAAATGCGCTAAACAATAATTATCTTTACCTTCGTACAACCAGGCAATTCATAAAAGCTGAACAAGCAAGGAACTGGCTCAAAAATTTCTAAATTTAGTAAAACGGCATAGAAATCCCTAACAGTAATTCTTCATTAGGTTTTCATAGCAGCACACAGTCTTGACTTTTAGCAAACCATCTCTATAATATAAAATGAAGAAGGTAGTAATTGCTTTAGGTGGAAACGCCATTGCCGCAACCGGTAAAGAAGATATCCACGAACAATTTGCCAATACACGAAAAAGTCTTGAGGGCATTGTCGAACTGATCCAGGAAGGTTTTGATCTAGCTATCACTCATGGAAATGGACCACAGGTTGGTAACGCGCTTCTGAGAGTAGAAAGAACAGTAGAGGATATTCCTGGTCTCCCTCTAGGGGTCATCGTAGCTGATACAGAAGGTGGTATGGGCTATATGATTGAACAGTGTTTACAAAATAGACTGCATAACCTCGGCATAGCACGAGATGTAACAACCATTGTCACTCAAGTTGTAGTCGATCCCGATGATCCCTCAATAATCAATCCCACCAAATTTATCGGTCCGTTTTATAATAGAAAACAGGCGGAGAATTTAGCAATAAACTTCAACTGGGTAATTAAAGAGGATTCAGGTAGAGGATACCGCCGAGTTGTACCCTCACCCGTACCATTAAAAATCGTGAATAGAAGAATTATTCAACAATTAGTCGATCAGGGGGTAATAGTAATTGCAGCAGGAGGAGGCGGGATCCCCGTCTATATAGAGATTGATGGTACTTACGAAGGGATTGATGCGGTGATTGACAAAGATCGTGCATCGGCTGTTTTAGCACGAGATATCAATGCTCGAAGACTCATAATTCTAACTAATGTAGAGAATGTATATATCAATTTTAACCGGAAAAATCAAAAAAAATTAGAACGAATAACAATATCAGAAGCAAAGCAATACTTAGCCTTAGGTCACTTCCCAGCCGGCAGCATGAAACCAAAGATTGAAGCGGCAATAAATTTTTTAGAAAGTGGAGGTAAGGAGGTAATAATTACTTCACTTGATAGAGCAAAGCAGGCAATTACGGAAAATGCAGGCACAAAAATCGTGCCTGATTAAATAAAAATCATTTGCCGAGCGTATCAATATTAAACTATACTATGCGTAAAACAGACCCAGCCAAAGCACCGACGATTAGATATATCACAATCACTACTACGACTGTAACAATAAGATAACCAATAGTTTTGTCTCTTGGTGTCTTCATCATGACTGGCAATCCTAAATAAAGGAGGTAAATTCCGTATAGAGAAAGCAAGAAAGATAAAATTCTCAACTGTGGTACTAAATTTAATATTCCGGCAACGAATGCCGGAGTAGAACTATATACAGCAAGCTTAAAAGCATTAACTGCATTCTGTTGAGAACTGAACGATGGAGCCAGGGCGTTGATTACGATCCCTTCCAAATAAAACCCAATAAGTGTCAGCACATAGTATATTATAGCCCACAGAAAGGCGACGCGCACTGAAATCCTATATACTATATTACCGACACCCAAGTTTATTCCGACAATAGTAAAACCAAGCAAACCAAAAATGGCGGGTATTGCCGTCAATGGCACAGCATAATTAGTTAATACCTGCCCAAAGCTGACAGATTCTTCTTTTACCTTAATCCAGGTATTCTTGGGGTACAAAAGAATATCTCTCACTCGTTCAACTAACATCAGAAGTCTCCAATGTTGAAAAACTTATTAATTGCCGAAATAAGGAAAAAAACAGACTAATGGAGTTCTTAGATTTTTATCTTTTCCGCTATATCACCTAAAACTGGTATTTTCCAGTACTGTCCTTGAACGGCCTTAATCATCCCTATGATTGTTAAAATTAACCAAATAATCCAACCGAATATACTTAGTATATTCAGCACTGGAATAAAACTTAAGATGAAAACAAAGATTAACCAAAATCCGAAAAGCACCAGACCCTGTTTACCATGGAAAAGAGCAAACTTATTTTCCTTCTTGGCAACTAGTGGTACCAAAAACAGAATCCACCAATAACCAAAAAATGCATACCACTTACCTTCCTCAACTTCCTTATCAACTTCTGGCATTTTACCTCCTTTTGTAGAAAGTATAGCAATGATTCTTCAAAAGTCAAGAGAAAAATCTGGTAGGTTGTCCTTTATGTTTAGCAACTATTGCTTAGTATCTGCTTTTTCCTCTGGAAGTCGCGGGTCCACAAAAATCACCTCTTCCCGCATCATTATCACACTCCCAGTTCTGCCTTTCTTGTCTTTTTTCAGATATTTACGTTGTGTATACGAAACAGGTACATTTTTCTGACCCCGAGCCTTACTAAAATACGCCGCAATTGAAGCAGTAGTAACAATATCCTGTTTTTTTGGCCTTTGTCCTTTTGGCGTATAAGATCTCAAAATGGTATGAGAACCTTCGTAGTTTCTGATATGAAAAAAATAGTCATGTGGCTTCGCAAATCGGAATGTTAGTTCCTGATTTGATCGTGCGTTTTTACCCACATATACTTTCCCCCCTGAAATAAGACTGAATATGCGGAAAGGTGATGGTTTTTCTTTTTTAGCAATATGCCCGGCTAATGCAACCCCACGCGTTTTTGAAAAATCTTTGTTGATTTGCTCTATCTCCTTTCTCAATATTTCAATCTTCTTCTTGATTTTGGGCTGACCGCGTTTTAACTTCTTGTATTTTATAAAATAGTACTGTGCGTTAGCCTGTGGCGTCTTTTTGGGATCAAGTTCGACATCTACCACTGCATTAGTATAGGGATTAACTAATTGAATCTGTTCAGTACCCTTTTTTATCAAAGCAATATTTGTCAACAGTAATTCACCAAGAATGCGGTTATTTTCGATCTCTTTTTGAGTCAATAATTTTTTCTTCAGTCGTTTGATGCGTTTTGTCAAACGTGCAACTATTTCTTTCTTTTGCCGTGCTCGTTGTCTCCTGAGCTTTTCCTCCACAAAATTTTTGACGCTTTCCTGCAGTAAATTATTTAATGAAGAATATTCTTTTATGTAGTTTGACGCAAAGAAACTGATTTTTAGTGGTGAAGTCGTAACCAGACGCGGTTTCATTTTTTCTCCATCCATGATTTTTCTCAATTTTTCTAAATTCATATATGTCAACTCACTCGCAAGATACTTGTCAACACCTTCTATCTTTTGAGTTAGAATTCTATCAAGTGTAGCGTGATCCTGACAGCAAAATGCCTGTAATTGCTCTTCTGTAAATTCAGTGATTGACTGTCTTGGCAACTTCTCGATGAAACGTCTGTACAAGTCCTTCTGTTTATTAACACTTTTAAACCTAAGATTGGGTGCTTCCCTGTATAATGAAATGATAATCTCAGCATTCTTCTTTATTCCTTCAGTTGATTTCTCCAGTTGTATCCGTAAAACCGGCATAAGAGTGCGTTGCTCTACTCCTATGATCGTGCTTGAACGCATATCTTCATTAAATAATCTTAACCTTTCAAAATTATATTTTTCTTTCCTTGCAAGGTAAATGGCTGGTGCTTCTGGATAAAGCGAAATAAATAGAGCTTTTTCTCCACAAACAATCTGAATTAATCTGTGCCTTGAGCAGACTTCATCAATGTATAGACCAACGAGTTTATCTCGGATTTCCTTTAGAAGAAGATAGAGGTAAATACCGTTCATAATTGCAAAACAACGGTTTATTTTTTACGAAAAGTAGCCTCTTCCCTTAAGTGGGAGAGGATGTGCTGCATATCATCAGGCAAAGGTATTACAAACTTCATCTTCTTATTAGTAATAGGATGCTTAAAAGCTATCTCTGATGAGTGTAATGCCTGACGGTCGATCAATTTTAGAATTTCTCTGAATAGCGGCAAATCTTTGCCCCTCCTGATAACACCCGGGCTTCTGCCTTTGTAATCCTTATCACCTACAATTGGACAACCTATGTGTGTAAAATGAACTCTTATTTGGTGGGTTCTCCCGGTGATGAGGGCAACTTTCAGATATGTTATTATATTAAATCGTTCCAAGACCTTATATCTCGTAGTGGCGAGTTTTGAAGAAAGTGGCGTCACGGTCATTTTCTTCCTATCGAGTCCACTGCGTCCGATGGGAGCCTCAATCACACCTTCTGGCATACCTGGATAATTCCAACAGAAAACATCATACTTTTTTTCTACTTCACGATTTTCAATCGCTCTGCTAAGTATACGTAGTGCGTCATCAGTCTTGGCAAACAAAATCAGCCCTGTGGTATCTTTATCTAACCTGTGCAACACACCTGGTCTCACTCTATCACCCATTGTGGGAAGCTGCCCACAATGGAAAAGCAAGGCGTTAACCATTGTATGTTCAAAATTACCCCTTGCTGGATGAACGATTATTCCTTTATCTTTGTTCACAACTATAATGTCATCGTCTTCATAAACAATATTCAACGGAATATTTTCTGCTCCTATTGTAGGTGATAATTCGGTTTCAAATCGAACATAAATCTCATCACTCGTTTTTACTCGGTAGGAATGCTTCACCGAATGATTATTAACTAAAACTTTGCCTTTGTCTATTAACCTCTGTGTCAGATTTCTCGAAATGCCAATGCCAGATATAATCAAATAATGATCAATACGTTTTCCACGTTGTTTTTCCGCCACGGTTCTTCTGAATTCTTTGTATGATACTTTCTTCAACTACTCTCTTGTTATGAAATATTGGATTCAGTTTCCAATATTCCCAAGTAATTTCTTCTCGAGCTCTACTATTTGCCTTATGCCATTCGAACCTAATTCTATTAGTTTATCAAACTCGCTGCGGCTAACCGGTACTTTCTCTGCTGTCGCCTGTACTTCGATAATCTTACCTCTACCTGTCATAACGAGATTCATATCAATTTCTGCGCTACTATCTTCTTCGTAGGATAAATCAAGTACAAACTCATTATTAACAATGCCAACACTTACAGCAGCGACAAAATCAAGAATTGGATAGGAACTAAACTCCTTATTTGCCATCATTTTGTTTACCGCACTAGCTAATGCAATAAATGCACCATTGACAGCTGCAGTTCGCGTCCCACCATCGGCTTGGATAACATCGCAATCAATAATAAAAGTTTTCTCTCCAACAAGACTCAAATCGAAAATTGGCCTTAAAGAACGACCAATAAAACGACGGATTTCTTGAGTGCGACCACTCAATTTTCCAATGTTTGCCTCACGTTGTATGCGCTCTTGTGTTGAACAGGGAAGTAAAGAGTATTCTGCGGTTAGCCATCCCCTTCCTTGACCTAACAGAAAGGATGGAACATGATTCTCCACGCTCACCGCGCATAAAACTCTCGTTTTACCTAGTGTCACTAAACAGGAGCCAGCAGGATACTCAAGATATTCAACATCAACTTTAATATCCCTCATTTGGTCTAGCTTACGCCCATCTTTCCTCATTTTTATCCTCTGAATCGAAGGTTGCCAGAAGGCTCACAGAAGGCGCAAAGAAGGTTATTAAAAACAATCACTTTAACCATCTTGACCTCTTCTGCCTTCTCATGCCATCTCATGCCTTCTTTTTTCACACTCCTTTCAGTGCGATTCTTGAAAAATTCCTCATTGGTTCACCGAGAAATCGTTCTCCAATTTCTTTAAAATTCATCGATAGATCGGTTAAATAAATTGAAAGTGCTCCACCTTTCCCAGGATGCTCAAGGTTTAGTCTTTTCAGTTCTTGTGACAACGTTACTCCAACTTCCCGCGATGCATCTACATAGTTAATATCTCCCATGAATGATTTAAAAACATTCATCAGCAAAGGAAAATGTGTGCATCCTAAAAGGAGCGTATCAATATTATCATCTCTTAATGGTTTTAAATATGACTGAGCTATTAGTGTAACTGCAGGATGTTCTAACCAGCCTTCCTCAACCAAAGAGACAAACAAAGGGCATGCTCGGCCTATTACTTCGCACTTAGCATTCATTTCTCGAAACGCTTTTTCATATGCACCGCTGTATATTGTCAAACTGGTTCCAATAACGCCAATTCTCCCTGTCTTAGTTACTTCCAAGGCTTTTTTCACACCAGGATTAATTACCCCAATAACCGGGATGGAAGATTCCTTCTGCACAATTTCGAGAGCAACTGATGTTGATGAATAACATGCTATAACTACAAATTTTGCCCCTCTTGAAATTAGAAACTGTGTATTCTCCAAAGAAAATTCAATAATCGCATCTACTGACTTTGTGCCATAAGGTAACCGAGCAGTATCACCGAGATAGATAATATCTTCGTCTGGTAATATTTTTCTGATTTCTCTAACAATAGTCAGACCGCCGATCCCCGAGTCAAATATTCCGATCGGATGTTCGCTCAATTATTCAATCTCCTCTCATAATCATCCACATAATCTTTAATACCGCAATAAATACTATAAGCGAGCTTTTTTCTGAAGGATTCCTGTTTCAGTAGTTTTTCTTCATCCGGATTAGATACAAATGCACACTCGATAAGAATCGCAGGCATAAAAGCTCCACGCAAGACATAAAAACCAGCCTGTTTCACGCCACGCGAGGAAATTGGTAGCAGTTTCTCTGCGCTGCTCTGGACATGTTCAGCAAAGGAGTTAGATTCCTCCAGAAATGAGCTCTGGGCGAGGTCATAGAGTATAAAACTGACTTCATCATTCGGTTCAATGCCATCAAATTTCAGTGAAGCGTTTTCTCGCGCGGCAACTGCTCTTGCCTCATTTGTCCTCGCCTCTGACAGAAAGTAAGTTTCAAAACCTTTCATCTTTCTACTTTTTCCTGATGCATTACAGTGAATGCTCACAAAAAGATCTGCACTATTACGGTTGGCAAAATTCGTACGCGCCTTGAGAGATAGGTATTTGTCTTTCTCTCTTGTCATCATTACCTTTATTCCCAAGGAATCTACAATAAGATTCCTAAGAAATCTGCTAATTGCCAGATTGGCATCTTTTTCATAAAGCCCTTTCTTCCCGACTGCACCTGGGTCAACACCACCGTGTCCTGGATCAAGTACGATCAAATTCACTTTCTGACTTACTTTTTTGTAGAGAACGACCTCTTTTTCTCGTTCCAAAAAGGCATTGATGTCTTCAACATCAAATTCTAATCTTGTATAAGTCTTGTATGGCAGAAGTTTTACAGAGGTCACCGCGCCAATCGGCTTAAGTTTTTTCTCCATGTATCTGCCATCTATCTCTACCACCACCTGTTTCAGGAAAAATTGTACATCAAAATCGATTTTCTTCTTCCAATCAAACCTGAGAATTGTTGAATCGCCTCGTGTCACAAGAGCAATTTCATCAATGAACGGTGCTTCCTTAATTTCTTTCACAAAAACAAGCTTCTCGAATACACTACCTATAGTAGGGATAATCTCGCTGACGGGGAAATGAACATCCCCAGAGATAAGCAATGGTGCAAAGGGTAAATTTCTGTACAGACCGTTGCCCATAATTATGTTAATATTACCGATAAGAACAAGTCTACGATCTTCAGCGTTTAGGTACAGACGTTGCGTCCTATTGTCCAAAACATAAGTTAGGTTCAGAAGTTCTGCAATCGGTTTTAGCGGCACGTAGTCTTGAAACTCTATTTTCTCTGATTCAACCGAAATACTGCGATCCTCATGCGTAATTTCGTATTTGTAAGGCAAAATACAAAAAATAGAAAGCAGAAGAAATGTCATCGTATCGCCTTCTTTATTTTTTTAACTTTGCGCTCCATTTCTTCTTTCAATATCTTTTCTTTTTTATCATACGTCTTTTTGCGCCGACATACGCCAATCGTAGTCTTGGCAAGACCACGTTCATTAAAGTATATTTTCAAAGGGATCAAAGTGTTCCCTCGCTGTTGAACCAATCCGTATAATCTCTTTATTTCACTCCTATTCAGAAGGAGCTTCCGCTTTCTCTTCGGATGAGGACTTGATACCGTGCTGAATTTATATGGTGAGATGTGCAAATTGAACAGATAGACTTCGCCATCGCTTAGTTCACCATATGCATCACTCAGTGAAACAGTACCCTGACGTAATGATTTGACTTCGCTTCCCTTAAGGACCAACCCTGCTTCATAAGTCTCAATTACGTGGTAATCATGCATTGCCCGGCGATTCGTAGCGATCACCTTCATTCGCGTATTATAGCAACAATTCATGAAAATGTCAAGAATTTTCATCACACTCTTGACATCATCATTGATTTTATTTATAATATATTGTATATTGAGAAGAATTTTATGGCTATTTTTGTAATATTCCACTTATTTACTCAAACCATCCCTGATTTTCAGGTCAATAGTGAAGACTATGTTTCAAAAGCAACCCAGTATTATCCTGCAATTGCCAGTTATGATTCAGGCAGCACAGTGCTTTGGTATGATTGGAGACTGCGCGATTATGGAATGAGTGTCTTTGGGGCAAGGTTAAATATTTTCGCAGATACTATTGGAGCTAATTTATTATTCGATGATGATACCACAATTATTAACTGTTTGTCATATCCAGATGTTGGCTGCGATTTCGAAGGTAATTTCACTGCTGTGTGGATAGAGCATTACAATACTATCTGCCGAAGATTCCAAACAGACGGAACGCCGATTGGTCGATCCTTTGTCATCAATGACTTTCCTGGAAATTGCTATGGTCCAGCAATTGCTGTTGATTCTCTGGGCCGAACAGTTGTGTCCTGGTCGGATAATCATGAATTTAATAAATACCGAATCTATGGACAAATTTATGATGAATTGGGTAACTCGGTGGGTGCGAATTTTTCGATCAGTGACTCATCTCAAAATCTGTGTATGATTTCTGATGTCGCGATGAATTCTAAACAAGAGTTCATCGCAGTTTGGGCTTATAACTACGATATCTGGTGCCAACGGTTTGATTCTTTGGGTAACAGGATTGGTGAAAACTTCACGGTCTGGCATGATACCATCAATATTGGCGAAGGGTACCCGACAACCGAATATAACCGCAGTGGAGATTTCTGTGTTGCCTGGTCATGGTCAACTGTTGAACAAGGAAATATCTATTGTAGACTGTTCGATTCAACCGACACTCCAATAACTGATGTCATTAAATTGAATGAAACGCTGCTCACTCATTCTTGGCGACCAAAAGTCACAAATTTCGACGATTCGATCTGGTGTGTTGTCTGGGAAGATAGTCTGCTTAACATCTACATACAAAGGATCTCAAACAACGGCACATTAATTGGTAATAATTTGCAAATCAATGCATTTGCAGGAATAGGAAATCGTTATGCAGATATTGATCTTTGTAATGATAATATAGTTGTCACCTGGGCTCGAAGAATGACCCATTTTGTGTGGGATATTATGGTTCAATTAGTATCACCAGATGGGAATCTTATTGGTCCAAATAAGAGTATCAGTGATGACCGAGGAGGAGCCGCACAACTTTTGCCATCTGTTGTTGCCGATACAACAGGAGACTTCTTTGTTGTTTGGGACGATACCCGTGATCCAGAAACACATAGTTTCGATCAACATGGAAGAAGATTTGATCAGTCAGGTTCTCCGCTGTGCGACGATTTCAGAATTAATGAATATAAAAACGCAACTTTTTCGTCAATCAGTTTAAATAACTTGGGTCTCTACGTAACGATCTGGACACGTACTGATCCTGATTCAAACCGTCAGGTCTATGGACAGAGGTTTGACCGAAATGGTGTTCCTCTTGGGCCCAATTTTCAGATCAGTCAGGCACCGGGCGATGTCAATATCGAGACATCAAGAATTTGCGCTCTCGCTGATAATACGTTTATCGTTGTGTGGAGTGATCAGCGCGTTCAACCAGCGAGAATTTATGGTCGCACGCTTGATGCTTTGGGCATACCTTGCGGAAACGAATTCACCACTTACATTGATTCGACCGTAGAACATATACCCTGGGCAATCATCGACGAGAAAAATAGTAAATTTCTTCTTTGCATGAATTGCTACGAAGAATCAATCGCAGTAGCAATACAGGCATTCGATTATGGAGGAAATCCCCTTTCCGCACCAATGATATTGAATGAAATACCAAGCGCTTATCCTGTCTCTGGAGCGAAAGGGATTAATAGATATCTTTTTGCGTGGCCAGATTCAGCACAAAAGAACATTTATGGTCAATTTTTGGACGATAGTTTACAAAAGATCGGTAATAATCTCCTTGTAAATGATGACACAATCCTTGGCAAAAGTCTTCCTTGCGTTGTCTCAAATCAGCATGGTCAATTTTTTGTCATATGGCAACAAGGAGATTATGAATATGAAGATTTATATGGACAGTTCTTTGATTCTTTAGGCAATAAAATTGATAGTAATTTCAGAGTTGACAATGATACAACCAATTATAGCCAACGAATGCCGTACTGCTATTCAACAAATAATTTAATCTACATTGTGTGGAGTGATAGGCGAAATCCTGCACAAGAACATGACATCTATTGCAAGGTCATAGAATGGCCAGAAATCGGCATCGCTGAACATGAAACTCGGTGTTTTCAGCATCTGTTAACAGTATCACCAAATCCATTCAGAGAGAAAATAGATATCAAGTACACGACCCACGATACGGGGTGTAAGACAAAAGATTCTTCACTAAAAATATATGATGTGTGTGGACGGTTAGTCAAGAATTACAATCTGCAGATCGAAATCTACAATCTGCAGTCAATCGAGTGGGATGGTACAGACGATACTGGAAACATATTGCCCGCCGGTGTATATTTCATGAAATTTAACTCTGAATCAAGTGCAGCGATCAAAAAACTTGTAAAAATAAAATAGTCTGAAATACCTTTTTGTCTCCATTATGATACAAATAGCTTAATTACCAGATAATGTAATCAGTTTATATAATAAAATTAAGAATGTTGACAGATTCAGAATTCTGATTATGATTACATAAATGATATCTTTTGATAATGTTACGAAAGTTTATCAAAAAGACTGGGTAGCACTAAAAGATATATCTTTCTTTATAGATAAGGGCGAATTCGTTTTTGTAAATGGTCCAACTGGTGCGGGTAAAAGCACGCTTTTACAGTTAATTTACAAAGAAACAGAACCCACCAAGGGTACAGTTAAGGTATTTGATGAAAATCTGCGGTTTTTGAAACAAAAACATATACCGCGATTTCGTAGGAAAATTGGGGTAATATTCCAAGATTTTAAACTACTGCAGGATCGCACACTGGAGGAAAATGTGGCATTTGCCCTTGAAGTCACTGATATTCCGCCACGCGATATCAGAAAAAAAATGATGGAAATTCTGACGTATTTACGCTTGAGCCATAAGAAATTTTCTTATCCTTATCAGTTATCTGGAGGTGAGCAACAAAAAGTGGCCATAGCTCGTGCTTTGGTAAGAGACCCTTATATACTTTTGGCAGATGAGCCAACCGGCAACCTTGATGCAAAAAGCTCTCAGGACATAATTGATATAATGCTTGATATTAACTACAAAGGAACAACTGTCCTGATGGCAACACATGATCTAAAGTTAGTTAAGAAAGTAAAAAAGAGAATGCTGCGAATTGAGGATGGATTACTTGTCGTGGAGAAATAAAGAATGGGCTTGCGTATTGGCATAAGAGAAGGGCTTAGGACTATTACAAGAAATGGATCTCTCTTTGTCCTATCGCTCCTTGTTACCTCAATATCGCTCTTTCTCCTATCACTCTTTGCTCTGGTCACTGCAAATCTCTATCATTTCCTCAATCTTCTCGATGAGAAGATTGAGATTATTGCCTTTCTGGATGAAAATGCGGATCCCGAATCTCTGAAATCAAATATTATGAAGATTACGGGAGTAATGGATGTAATTTATGTTTCCTCAGATCAGGCCCTGAATAACCTACAGGAGGAGTTGAAGGAAACCGAAGAAGTGCTTAGCGTTTTTGAACGCAACCCTCTCCCGGCCTCACTGAGAGTAAAATTGGATGCAAAATCAAGAAATGCCGACGGGCTTAAGGAAATAAGTGGAAAAATTCTGCTGCTCAGGGGGATCAAAGATACTATTTACGGCGGCGAACTGGTTGACCAACTGAAAAAGATAACAAATGTTATCACTATTTTTGACATTGGATTATTGGTGATCATAATATTTTCAGTTATATTTGTAATATTTCAGACAATCAAACTGACCATATTCGCTAGAGCCACAGAGATCGAAATAATGAAACTTGTTGGTGCTTCTAACTCATTTATTGCTATTCCCTTCACTTTCGAAGGCATTATACAAGGAACACTTGGTGGTTTAATCGCCTTCGTATTGACAGTGGTTACAAATCGAGTTGCAGTATCTTTCTTCAGTGATAACTATTTCCCTCATTGGTGGTTTCTGCTAGGTGCCATAGCATGCGGTATAGTATTTGGTATAATAGGCTCCGGCATTGCCTTACGTAGATTCTTGGCATGAAAATACTAATCATCATTTTTTGCCTATTTACGCAGATCGCTGAGAAACAAAAAGAACTTGATGAATTGAAAACCAAACTCACTGCAGTAAGAAATGACATACAACAATTAGAGAAACAAAAAGTTGGTACGCTAACGCATATCGAAAAAATCGATGAAGGTATTTCTCTGACAATCAAATACATCGACGAACTCACTTCGCAGGAAAGCAAAGAAAAAGCAAGCGTCCATGAGTTATCGAAACGGCTCGCGAGATTAGAGGCAAAAATGAAATACAGAAAAGATGATCTTCGTGAACGCCTTATTCGGCTCTATAAATGGACACCTTTCTACAAATTAGAAATTCTGTTTTCGTCAAAATCTCTACCAGAGATCTTATCGTCATCATATTACCTTCAAATTCTCGCAAAAGATGACCAGAAAGCTTTCTTTGAATTCAAATCGGATTGGCAACGCTATCTTACCGATAAGAAAATGAGAGAGGAACTAATCATCACACTTGCAGAAAGGAAAGATGAAAAAGAAAGGGAATTAAACTATCTCAATGAGGAAAGAAATAAGAAAAAAAACATTCTCAATAAAGTGGCAAAGCAGGCTGACGAGAAGAAAAAACTCGAAAAGGAATTAAAAAGTGCTCAGCGTAAACTTGAAGAATTAATCGTAGAGCTGGAAAGAAAACGGGAAAAAATCAAGAAAGGCACCAATTATCTCGAAAACAATAAAGGCACGCTACCATGGCCGTGCCGTGGTAAAGTAATCACAAATTTTGGCAAGATCATACATCCAAAATATAACACAAAAACAAAGAATAACGGAATTGATATTAGCGCAAGTTATGGTGACAATGTCCATGCTGTAGCTCCAGGCAAAGTAGTATATGCAGATCGCTTCATGGGTTATGGTAATCTTGTTCTTATTGACCACTTAGATGGTTATTATTCACTCTATGGATATCTTGCAGAAATTCTCGTTGATGTAAATAAAGAAATCATAGAAGGAAGAATTATTGGCAGAATCGGTGAAAGTGGTTCGTTGTCAGGTCCTATGCTACATTTTGAGCTGAGAAAAGATGGTAAACCTGTAGATCCTCTAGCATACCTTAAGTAGAACAGAAGCATACCAGAAGATCAGATTATCAGGATGAAGAACACCGGGATATCAGAGTACCTGCAACATAAGTAACCACCTGAGATCCAGATAACCTGATAATCACTGCCTGATTACCTGTCATCCTGACGTCCTAACACCCTCTGTGCTTTTACAAGATACGCTGTATGTGTTATGCCGCGCTCTCGTGGTCTTACTCCCTGCTGGCGCACAAGAATTTCTCTTTCAAGAATCTCATTTACTCTGACTCTTATAAAATTCTCATGCCTGAGGGCTTCAACGGTTCTCTTCACCTGTTCTATATTTGGACTCCAACTCACCAAGTGATGACCACCCTTGAGCACCTTTGATGTTTTTGGAATAATTTCCCATGGTTCAGGAATATCAATAAAAATAGCATCAACCTTTCTTTCTAAAAAATCATCTTGAGCTATATCCCGTTGTCGGAATGTGACATTCTTCAGGTAGCCGGCACGCTCGATATTATTCTTAGCATTTTCAATGAAATCTTCACGTCTATCGTATGAAAAAACCATACCATCAGGTGCAACAAGTTTCGATAGTGCTAACGTTAATGCACCGCTACCTGTACCGATGTCAATTACCCTCGAACCTGGACCAACAGCAGTTTCCAGAAGTAAGTAGCCGAGATCTTTTGGATATACAATGGTTGTTTTTCTCTTAACCTTCAGCATTAAATCAGCAGTAGAAGGTCTTAAACAGTAAAATTCGTGATCTAAATGAGTTTTACCCACATAGCCGAACTGCTCGCCGATTACCTCATCTAATATCATCTCTCCAAGATCTGAGGAAACCTTTAGCTTTTCAGTAATCTGTAATAGAAATTGACGTTTAGCATCAAGATAAATAAGTACAAGGTCATTTTTCTTTATAGTATTTTCATCTTTTCTTAACTGATCCATGCTATATAGATAGAATGTGAGGTACTATAACTGAAGAATCCCTAAATTCTTGCCGATCGACTCAAATTTACCAAGACAGTAATCAAGATCTTGTTTGCTGTGTTCAACTGAAAGACACAATCTAATGCGTTCTTTGTTTTGGGCAACAATTATTTGTTCAAAAAATAATTTCTTGGTAAATTCCCCTGCCTCTTCATTATTTTTAAATGATACAACAACTATGGGTGTTTCACTGAGCGTTGAAAACCCTATCTGTTTGAGACGAGTTATAAAATATCGGCTATTCTGCCATAGTTTTTGAAACATACTTTTCTTATTTCTCTCCATCTTGATAAGCTCAAGCCCGGCAAGATTCACAGAAAGCATAAATTGAGGTAGTGGATTAGCAACGCCAATCATGTTATCTCGAATTTTGTTGATCAAATACTTTTTCGCTCCCACATAACATCCGAACCCACCCAAGAACTTATTGAAGCTGCCAATTTCAATATTAATCAGATCATAAAGATTAAAAAGATCAATGAATCCTCTTCCGTTGCGACCGAGAAAGCCGAATGAATTGAATTCGTTTCCAATTATAACACTCTCAGTACCTTGTGCAATTTTCACGATGTCATTGACCGGACCTACGCTCCCGACCCATTCATAAACACCATCAAGCACGATTACCTTCTCGCTTTTGGCACTAAGGATTTTATCCAGCTGTTTAAGATCGTTATGATTATAGTATTCAACATTTCGATACTGCAATACAGCAGTGATGCTTGGTGACGTTTCGTAATCTATAAAAAAGCATGTCTTGGGACCGAAGATTGAAGAAGTCGCAAAAAGTGCTGATATCTCATCAGGAAAAACGAGTAACGAATCTACCTTCTTGATTTCTGACATCGCCATTTGTAGCTCTTCCTTTGTTTCAATCCTACCATCAGTTGATACAATGCCATTTGATTCTATATTAATCTTCGCGGCTTCCTTCAAATAATCATTGTTTTTTAGATGAAAACAATCAAAAATTAAGAAATTTAGATATCGTTTATTTTCATATACGAAAATTGGTTCAGAAGGAAGGTATATTGGTATCTTGTTTTCATCAGTAAAAAGATGGACTTGATATGGTTTCATGATATATTCCTTCCGCAACATTTCTTATATTTCTTGCCACTTCCGCATGGACAGGGATCGTTTCTCCCTATCTTCTTCTTGCTGACAAGCGCCGGTTTTTCACCAGGACCACCAGATTGTTTGACTGCGGCAGTTGGCTTATATTCTCGTGTCTGCTGCGTACGCCGCTGCCTTGGTCCTGGTTGTGCGCGGAATATAAGACTTGAAGAGTGTCTTGCAATATCGACCAAAAGCTCATCGTACATTTTAAAAGATTCTTGCTTATACTCAATAAGAGGATCTTTTTGCCCATAGGCACGTAAACGTATGCCTTCTCGTAATGCATCCAGACCATAAAGATGATCGCGCCATTTACTATCTATGGTGCTGAGTAGAACGAATTTCATGAGCTCATTAAAAACCTCTTTACCCAGTTCTTGTTCACGCCATGATAGTCTTTCTTTTGCCTTCTCAAGAAATAGATCAAGCACCTCTTCCTGCTTCATTCTGTGGATCCTCTCTTTAGGAAGCGACACATCCATCAAAAAGATTATGCTGAATTCCCCCTTAATAGCCTCCCAATCCCACTCCTCAGGATTGATTTTAGGATCTGTGAATCTTATAAGAATATCTTCGATCGCTTCTTCGAAATATTTTACACACCTCTCCTTCAGATTTTCTCCTTTGAGAATTTCATCTCTAATCTTGTATATAATCTCACGCTGCTTATTCATAACATCATCATATTCAAGAAGATGTTTTCGTATTTCAAAATGATTCTCCTCAACCCTCTTTTGGGCATTCGCGATTGCTTTCGTCACTAAAGGATGAGTAAGTGGTTTCTGTTCCTCACCACCGAACCTATCCATGATTTCAGCCACTCGATCTGACCCGAAAATTCTCATCAAATTATCTTCAAGCGACAAAAAGAATCTTGTAGAACCAGGATCACCCTGCCTTCCACTTCTTCCGCGTAATTGATTATCAATCCTTCGTGCCTCATGCCTCTCGGTCCCAATTATATAGAGACCACAAGGTACCTCTTTCAGACACTCTTTTTTCTCTTCGTGATCGCATGTCGAACAATCACGAGACAAACATTTGATACAACATTGACCGCATTTTACAACATCTTTCCCCAGTTTGATATCGGTCCCTCTTCCTGCCATGTTTGTGGCAATCGTCACAGCACCCGGTTGACCTGCGCTGGTAACAATAACTGCCTCCCTCTGATGATGTTTTGCATTGAGCACTTCATGAGTTATACCTCTACGCCGCAAGAGTTTTGATAAAACCTCTGATACATCAACTGATGTTGTACCGACTAAGATCGGTCTTTCTTTCTCATGCCATTTTGCTATTTCGTCAATTATCGCATTATATTTTTCACGTCGTGAACG
>Ga0209635_10000130_pt1 | contig 44644 bp, 69 predicted proteins | sample DeeMarSWOR230_32_FD_187463 | JGI IMG/M metagenome (GOLD analysis project Ga0209635, IMG submission 187463) | Marine sediment microbial communities from White Oak River estuary, North Carolina - WOR-2-30_32 (SPAdes) (version 2) | ecosystem: Environmental > Aquatic > Marine > Intertidal zone >...
TCCAACATCATGCTTTCTGTACTTGCCTGTTTCTCCTGGGACAGCAATTTTTCTAAATCTTTTAGAAGGAACAATAACAACATGATAGTAATTTACAATCTTTCTTGCTATTGGCATATTTATTATTATGTAATTTCTATATTTAAACCTTTATGCAGAATTCATTTATTTAATAATTAAATATAAAAGAAGGGAGAGGGAAGGTGTTCCAACTTTGGGGGTGAAAAAATATTACTAAGTGATGTCCATTCTTGGACCTTTAGGAGCTTTTGTTCTTACTTTGACAGATCTTGCATCTCTTGGTATAGAAACTATCTTTGTAATTCTCATTTTCTTGATCCTGTAATCTCTACCAGCTCCACCTTTGATAGGATTAATGTAAACAAACCTGATCCCATAAACCTTTGTTCCAAATCTGGTTACAAATGTACCTTTAGCCCACTTAACTAATTTACCAGGAATGTAAACTTTCTTAACTCTTGTTTGAGTTCTTCTTTTCTTCTTACCTTTATAATCATGAATATGTGTCTCTTTGTAAATTATATAATAAGTTCTGGTCTTTCCTCTATATCTTGCAGTTGTTGGTTTGTAAGCCATAAAATCAAATCCTTATCATTTCATCAATTTTTTTCTTGATTCCTTTTATTATTTCTTTAGCCTGTTGCTCTGAATCAGTTTCTATTATAACTTTTTTGCCATCTCTTTTAATTTTCATTAATTACACCTAAATTTTATATCCATTTGGAATGCCTAAAGATTTTCTCCTAGATTCAACTAACTTAGTAGTTTTCTTGTATTCAGATTTTGCTCTTGTTCTCAATGATTTGACTCTACCTTTGAATTTCTTTTTCATTGCAGGACCATGAGTCAAAACTATCAAATATCTTGATCTTCTTTTTAGTTCTGTTAGTCTATCTTTGGACTTTGCAGATCTAACTTCAGCTCTTATCTTTTTGTTAATAGAAACAATATCCTTTGTTGAATTGACTGGACCATAAATCCTTTTCTTTTTTGCCATATTATTATTTAATGTTTTTTACTATTTAAAACTTTATCGTAAAAAGCAATAATTTAATAATTAAATGTTTCAATAATATTATTATGGTATATCTTCCAAGCTGGACTCATTGTGGTATCTTTGGCTCAACAGGAACTGGCAAATCCACACTTGCAGAATTGCTTTGTGAAATAGAATACATGAATAATGGATCAAAAATTGTGGATTTGACTAACAATAGATATTTGGAAGCAGCTGCTTTTATGAGACCAACCAGGAAAAAATCTTTCAGGCAAAATATATTGAGAGAATCAGGTGGAAAAGTAAAGCCAAAGGGATTCCCAACAGAAATTTATCATCCGATAATAGCATTTCTTCCAGAAAAATTCCCACCTTCTATCAAATTATATAGTTTACCTTTGGAATTTTTTGCATATGAAGAAGTTCTAAGGGTTTTAACAAATGATTCATTGGGAGATGCATCTTATGTTGCTTTAACTCAAGAAATAGAGAAGTTGAGCAAAACAGATTCTTTACCTGCTGTACCAAGTAGGATATTGGAAACTATTTCCAGGAAAATATTGAAAACATATGGTCTTGGTGTACCAATGTACTTTTATTTTGATACAGGATCTTCTGCTTCAGCTGCAAACAGACCTATCTTGAAAGTAAAGAATGTTGGTATATTCAGTTCTACAAATTTTGAATATACTCTTACAGATGGAAAAATAGAAGAAATACTTAGGGATCGTAAAACAATTACTGGATTCGGTACAAGATTCATAGAGCAGAAGTATAGAAAACTTAAACTTGCTGTAAATCTTTTTTTGATAACTAAAATCAGAGACATTGCAAAGAGATCTGGTGGTGAAATAATACTTTACATTAGAGAAGCAAGAGAATTGTTTCCAAGTCCAAGAGTTTCTGATAAGGGTTTAAAGGTTCTTGCAGAACAGGCTGAAGATCTTGTTAAAGACTGTAGAAAATCAGGAATAAAACTTATATTGGATACACAAACTCCCTGGGATTTACCTGAAGGTGTGTTAGACCAACTAAGTCTTAGGTTTATTTTCAGGCATGACAGAAGGGAATCTGATATTCTTGATATGTATGCAGGATCTCCTTCTCTTGACAGAGAAAGAATAAAACACATAAAAAGACTTAGAAATTTTTATTTTTACATGTCAGGACCAAATGTACCATTATCTGTAAACAAATTTACTGGCATTACATTGGATTTCAAGCTTTCTGATCACCTAGAGGAAAAAGAAGATGAATTAAATTTCATCAAAGGGGTTGAATCAAAGAAAACATGGTATGAAACAAAACCAGTCATAAAGGGTTTGAAAGAAGATTGGATGGATACATATAACAAGTACAAAGGCAAGTTTGAGAGACTACATGTAGAAGATCTGGAGAAAGTGAAGGCAAGATCAATGGGAATTGCAGTTAGTGATATGAGGATTTTGAAGTATCTCTTTATTAAGAGAGCAAAGCAACCAATCAAATTCAAAGAACTACAGACTAATACAGGTATGCCTAAAGCAACATGCCAAGATTCTATTAACAGGATGGAATACAAAGGATTTGTTAAAAGAGATAAAAAGAGTAGGGTAAGCTTTTCTGAAACTGGTCTGAAATTTGTCCAGGAAAACCAAAAACATTTTGAAATTGCTAAATTAATAGGTGATAGTTCGTTCGTTTCCAGTACCGAACCAGCCTCGGAATAGGCATTTTAGGGGTAATTTCGTTCGGCGAACGAACTCTCTACGAGGCTCTTTCACAGGGAAATAATTTGTTTGAAGCCTTCTAAACTGTTAAATTAACAAGCTAGAAGGCTAATAGAGGCATTTTAAGACATATGGTTTAAATCTAAAAAGAACCATGTCCGATAATGAGTCTTATCGGACACCTTTCCTAATCGTACGAAAAGAAAGGCTCTAAGGGGGTATTTTGTTATTAAATATGCAGGATTCCTATTATCTATTATGATAATTACTTGGAGAGATATTGTTATACAAAGGTTAGTTAGATCCAAGTATGCCAGGAAGTATTATAAGTTAGCTCCACAAAGGAGACCTGTAGGAACAATTGATTTGAATGATATTAAAACCAGGGATGAGTTATATAAGTATTGGATGGAAGTTGTTGGTTTAACAGGAAACTTTGCTCTTTTAGCCAGGAACTCAAAAGGTATGTTGGAGAAGTGTGTTGCAATAATGAGAGTTAGTAGAAATGGTATTACATTCAAAGATGAGAGATGTGCATTGGTTGTTAGATTAAGAAAGCTGTCAGAGAAAAGATTGAGAGATCTGGAGATATGAGTCCGAAAATAATTTAATTGTGAATGAAATGGACATGTTTAAATAGACAGATAAAAAATATTTATTATGGGAAAAAAAGTTGAGGAAGAAGTTGAGGAAGAAAAGAAATATAGAGTAAGATGTAAGACATGTAAAAAATCTTTTACAAGTGATTTAGATCCTAATGAGTTTAAAAAATTTAAATGTTCTAAATGTGGTTCTGTTGGTAAGTTTGAATTTAAGTTAGTTGTTAAGAAGGAAAAGAAGTTACCTAGAGATCTGACAATTGATGAAGTATTCAGAATGTTCAAGTCTGCTAAAAAGAATCCTAGAGATTATAAGATATTGAATTCATTATTCTATTTTGCTCTTAGAAATGATGAGATGTCATCTCTAAAAGCAGAAGATATAAATCTTGATACAATGGTACTGAAGGTTGTTTTAGGTAAAGGTAAAAAAGATAGGTATGTTCCTATAATAGAAATTGTTCCATTCATAAAAGAAGATTATAATGAAAAAACAATTTACGAAAAGGCAGAAGATTGGATCAAAGAAAGCAAGACTGGATATATATTTGAAGGTGGTTCTAAATCAGGAACAATAAGTGATAGACATGTCAGAAGAATTGTAAAGAAGTATGCAAGGAAAGCTAAGATAGATAATTGGAAGGAAGTCCATCCTCACACACTCAGACATTCATATGCAACATATTTGCATGGTGTTCTTGGTGTACCATTGGAATCTGTTCAGAAAGTACTAGGTCATATTAGAATAGATACAACATTGATTTATGCACATATGACTGTTGATAGAGCCAAAGCAGAAATACAGAAAAGGATCAAGATAGCAGAGATGATTAGAACTGTTCCAATAATGTTGGAAAAAATAGCAAAAGTAAAGAATAATAACAAGAGAATTGAAATGAAAGTTGATTTGTCAATCAAGTTGGCAATGATAAGTCTTGGTATTACTCACTAAAAGTATAGGAATAGAAGTCAGAAGTTATTGTATAAACTCCATAAGCAAATATTATGATCAATATTAAGAATGTAATGATAATTGCTGTTTCTGCTGGATCTAATGGTCTTTCTGTCTGATACCAGCCCAAAGCACTTGTAACAGTAAAATCTTTCTGATCTGATATTTTTTCTCTAATCTCAATTGGTGTTCTAGTGAATTCAGCCTTTAAAAAATAATCTCCAACAGGCAATAGAAGGAAAATATTCCTTTCCAATGTTATGTTTGAGGATGCAGGAATCATTACTGTTTCATTGGTATGTTCAAAATATTTTTTCCTTGTAAAATGGTTTTCTATCCAATAATCCAAAAAACCTTCAATCTTGTAATTCCTTTCATTTGTTAGATTTATTGCAAAACTGAAATTTCCTGGAGTTGTTATAGACTCTGTTAAAATGACTATATTTATTGTAATATTTTCAGGAGTAGGACCTACAGTACCACCAGGAATGGATGGCTGATAATGGCAAGAGCTATCCCACCAGTAACAACCAGCTGCTTCACAAGAAGTCTGTGTTAAGAATACACCACATGGGTTTACATAAGCTTCTACAGGACTTGTTCCTGTTGTTGCAAGAACTGTCTCAATTGATAAGAAAAATAGTAAAACAGTTACAACTAATGCTAACTTCATATTTAATATTGTTGTATCCTGAATATTTAATTTACTCCATTCCATAAGCTCATACCAATATATTTAAATATTAAATAATTTAATAATTTAATATGACAAAAGTAAAGGAAGAAGCTCCTAAACAAGTAATAGAAAAGGATCTACTTGTTAAGAAATTTGGGGACAGTTTGTACATTCCTTTGACTAAATTCTTCAAAAAGATGGGTATAAAACAGAATACTATTGTAAAGGCAACTCTTTATGATGATGATAAATTAGTTATAAAGAAGTGAGAAAAATGAAAAAAGTCTTGGTCGGACTTATAATAATCTTAGCTTTCCTTATTCTTATAGATTATGGTAAAGCAGGGTTGATGATAGGGGAGAATGAAGTACATCTTAAATCTTTTGAAGAATATGATGTTTGCTTTGGTGTGTGGACTGGTAGAGAAGGTTTGACAAGACATGAAGTTTCTTATTCTGATGAAATTGCTCCTTTTATTGCTTCTATTTCTCCAACAGAATTTAATTTGACAAATGTACCTTGTTCCAATGAGCCAGTAGAGAGAAGGGAATGTATAAAAAAACTATGCATGGAAGGTGAGATAGAATTCTGTAGACTTGTATGTATTACATTTAAAGGTCCTTTCAGAGTTGCTTTGTTTCCAGAAGAAGAATACTATGAAGGATCTGTAAAGGATGTTTCATATAAAGGAGCTGCAACAACAACAGTTCCTTATACCATGAAAGTCTACTATACTCCTTATGATTTGAAAATAATTATTGTGGTTGTTTTAATTATTGTTGCTATCTTAATAATGGTAGTATATCATCTCAAAACAAGAGAGAAAAAATTAAGTACAAGTTCCTGAACCTTGACCTTCTTCTACTCCACAATATTCATAGGTTGTTGATTTTGTTCCACCAGAAGCTCCTGAAGCTACATCAAGGTAATACATAATCCAACAATTATCACTTCCTGCAATTGATGTACAATTAACAGTAGTATTTCCAATAATAGTATAAGTTGGATCAACATCAACAGTAGTATTTGTTGAGAACCCACTATCTGCTGCTGTTATACTTGCAGATTCATTCACATAAATACCTGTTCCTAGACTTGCAGTCAAATCATGATATAAATCTATATCCACATTTGAGCCTGGATCATTAGTTATATTATAGCAAGTTCCACCATCACAATTTGTATTATTTTGGGCTGGGTTTCCTACAGTTGCCATATCTACTTCACCAAAGAAAATTCCTTCAACTAATTGAGTAGAAGGAACAATATCAACAAAGACAATGACAGATGCATTTAGAGTTGTTGAACCTGTTTCAGAAGTAGGAGCAATAACGATTGATGCTAAAAAAAGTAATGATAAGAGAGTAGCTGATATAATAGAAGCTATATGGTCTCTCCTAATAGTAACTTTCATATTTAATATTAATGAAATCTAGTATATAAATATTTAACTTAGGAGCATTCCCCTGAACCTTGACCATTTTCCACTCCACAATAGTAGTATGTGGTTTCAAGATCTCCAGAAGATTGAGCAGATGGTACATCAAGCCAATATTTAATCCAACAATTATCACTATCTCCTAGATTTTGGCATATATTTGTACCAATAATAATATAAGAAGTTGTCAAAGATATAGAACCTGAAGCTATCAGATTGTCTCCATTATTTGCTGTTATGTTTGCCTGATGGGTTACATTTTCTATTGCTATTGTTCCAAGATTTCCAATTGTTTTATGATACAAATCAACATTTACAGTTGTTGCTGAATCAATAGTAATATTATAGCAAGTTCCAGAATTACATGCAGAGTTTCTTGTTGCTATATTATCATTTGTCCCAGGATCTACATTTCCAAATTGAATACCATCATCTAGATCACTTGAAGGAAATATATCAATAAAGACAGCTGCTTCTGTTGTAAAACTGAATATTTCACTTGCATTCCAATTGTTAGAAGTATCATTAGCATAGACTTTCCATTTTACTATCCCAGAACCAACAACCTTTGTTACATTAGACCAGTCTGGGTTTGTTGAGAATGCAGTCCATGTATCATTTATGAATTCTTGTTCACTAAATGTTTCAATCCATACATCAGTCCAGTTTATGGTATCATACCAAGAATTATTATAATCTAACATTCTTGCTGAAATTCTTACATCTCTATTTTCAAGTGTATTCCATCCTGTTAAAACTGATGCTGTCGTAATTATTAAGGAATAATTACCTGTTGTTTGTGATGTTCCAACCTCAAAATCTCCTTCATCTATCCAATCTGTACCATTATAAATTTCTAACCAAAGAGTAGCATTTGTATTTGAATTATTTATTGATCCTGAAGTGTTATAGTAAGAAACATTGACTGTTACTGTAATATTATCTATTTGTTCATATAGACTCCCTGAAATTACATCTGAATATTCTACTGCTGTTTTATTGGCATCTGTATCTGGTTCTCCTGTACCCCCAGGCTGTGAAATATTAAGAACATCTAAAGCAATATCTCCATAAAAACCAGTAATCCCATTTCTATAATAATCAAATCTTAAATTTCTTGTTCCTGAATATCCTTCAAAAGACACATTTTTATAAAACCATTCTGTTCCTTGATTTGCTGAAATAGACCATAAAGTATCCCAACCACCTTCTCCATCATCTATTTGAACATTTAGTTGCCCCATGTTAGATCCATACATATTATAAGCAAAATAAACTTGCATTTTTGGATATGAATCCATATCAATTCCTGAATAAGTTAAATATGCATGATCAGTTCCACCATCACAAGAACCAGATGATGTTTCTACATAGACATACCAATTATCATCATATCCTGCATCATCACCAGGACAGTTAGAAGATCCACTACATGGACCTGTTGAACTTGAAGATGTTCCATCATCATCTCTTGTCCAAGCACACCCTGTACTACCTGTAGAAATCCAATCTATTCCTGGTTCACCAGCAGAAATAAATGTTTCAAATTCAAGTTCATAATATTCTACTGTTGCTTCTCCTGAAAAAGATTGTTCTCCACTTTCTTTATCTCCTGAATTATCTATACTAGTCCAATTTGTTGTATTATGCCAAGAAAATATATATCCTGAAAGACCAAGATTATCAGTACATTTCAATCTATGTTCTACTGCTGTTCCTGCTATTGTAGAATTTGTAGAATTGTCTGAGTAAGTTGGTGGAATTGAATCTGTTGTTACTAAACTGAAATTTTCTGAAGTATTCCAGTTGTTAGAAGTATCATTAGCATATTGTTTCCACCAGAGTTGTTGGGGTGTAGAATTCACAACTAAAGTTTGATTACACCAGGATGAAGATCCTGATAAAGAACACCAACTTGATGCATTTACCCAGGAAGATCCATTCCATAAACTTGTTATTGCTTTACTTAAACCTACATTATCAGTCCATTTTAATCTGAATTCTATTAAAGTTCCTGCAAGAGTTGAATCTGTAGAATTATCTGAGTAAGTTGGTGGAATTCCACCAACAGAAAAACAATGTATATTATTTGGCATTGAAGTATTCCAGTTGTTAGAAGTATCATTAGCCCATTGATCCCAGCATATAGTTTTATTTTCATATCCAGTTGTACTTAATGTTGTATTAAACCACTCTGAATTAGATGAAAAACTATTCCATGTTTGATTTACCCAACTTCCTGTTATATTTGTTCTAAATATTCCTTTACTTAATTTAGTTTCATCATTCCATTTGACATAGATTTTTACTGGTGATCCTGTTGGAACATAAGAACCATAAGCAGATGAGTTATCTCCATCGTTAGAATAAGTTGGTGGTGTAACATCTGATACGCTTACAGCTGAACTATTTATCCAAGCTGAATAATCAGAACCATTATAAGCTCTTGCTGAACAGATCCAAGATCCAGCAGCAGGAGTAGAAATTGTTACATTTGTCCAACCTCTATCTAAATTATTTAAATTATTAGCAGATCCATTGTAATTTTGCAAGATATTATCCTTATACCAAATAAAATCTATTCTTCCACTATTTGCTCCATTGTATAAAGCTGTACAATTTAAAGTTGAAGCAGATGTTGGAGATTGAGGTGTTATACCAGGATAACCAGGAATATTTGGTGAGCCAGTAAAATCAATATAGCTATAAACAATATTATAAGGTGATGAAGTCTTTCTTTGCCATACCAACTCTATTCTATTGTTAGAAAAATCATATTTTGTGTTTACATAAGTGTTTCCAGTATTATCATAAGTTATATATTTTTCTGCTTCCCAGGTTGCCCCATTGTATTTTTTGAAGGCTATATCATGATTTGCATTGTTATTATTGTCTCTCCAGAATACCCAGGGATTCCCATTATCATCAACTGTAAGAGATGGGTAAATTGAAGTTCCTGTTGTCATTATAGTATATCCTGATGTCCAGGTTATACCTTCATTTGTTGAATTCGTAAAGTAAATATCACTTGAAGTATCATAGGCAACATACAAATTAGTTCCACTAAATGACATACTTGGATAAGTAAAACTTCCAGCATGTATATTTAATCTAGATCCCCAGGTAACTCCTGAGTCTGTAGAATTGATAAAATAAATATCACCATCTGAAGTATCTCTAAAGGCAACATAAATTTTATCATTGGAAGAACCAATTCCATTTACTACCATACTTGGATATAAAAAATCAGTCTCATCCACTAAGACTATTTCACTTCCCCAAGTAGATCCACCATCTGTAGAATTTATGAATTTTAAATCATAATTATAATCCAGGAAAACAATATAAATATTTTGTCCCCTTCTCTCAACTACAGGATACTGTCTAACATTTGTAATTACAGGATTATACCAATTCCATGTTGCTCCATTATTCTCAGAAATAGCAACTATCACATCATCTGCATAATAATCCTCATAAACTACAGTTATATTGTTTCCATCACATGAAATATCTGGAGAAAATTTTCTTGAATCTGAAGCAGAAGTTGCTCCATAAAAACTTGTGTTTACACTCCATGTTGCTCCATCATCTGAAGAATTGGCATAATATATGTTATATGAATCATACCACCAAACAACATGTAAATTTCCTTGTCCATCTCTACACATAGCCCTTTGAAAAGTATAAGAGGAAATTGTTGTTCCTGTACCAATTATAGTAGTTCCAAAACCAAGACTAGTAAATATAGAAATGAAAATAAAAAGAAAAGAGAAAATCAATAAAATTATCTTAGCTTTCATTCCTATCATATTTAATTATTAGATTGTTCTTTGATAAAAGATTACTTTTCTTTCTTTTCACCGACTTCTACTGCTACTGGTGTCACTTCTGGTGGTTTCCCTGCTACTTTTATTGCTGCAACCCTGAGCAACTCTAGCTTGTTCAATAACCATTCTTCCCAAGAAGATTCCAGATGTTTTTCTTTGATAAACTGGTTCAAAAGCATATTTTCTGAGGAAGTAAATTTATTCTTAGTTTGTAATTCATTTATCTGGTTTTGTAAGTCAGTAGTTAATAGATCTAAAAATGATTTGTTTTTATCAATTGCATTCAGATCAGCAAGAACTATCAATGTTCTCCTACCTTTTATGGTAACTGGTTGGTTGAGGATTCTTTTATTGTCTATTGCTGTTACTAACCTTTCTGTTTTCATTAAACCTAAGAAGTGGGGATCTCCAAAAATTACATTTGAATATTCTTTTGTTTGAGGATATTTCAATCTAAATTCAGCTAAATGAATGTTATTTTGCCCCAAAAATAATACTTGCTCTATATCTTGTGGTCTTATTATTTCATCTTCCATTAAAAACTCACCCTCTTTTTATACAATAATTCATAAAATATTATAAATGCCAAAGCTATAACAACTATGAATATTGACAAAGTTACTATATCAGCAGAACTTTTTTCAGTAGCTTCCATTTTTAATCTTTCTGTTGATCCAATGTAAACCTTGTCTATACTTTGTGTCATTACCCCACTAGGAACTGGAATTGAAATTTGCTCTTTTTCTGTTTTCTGACTTATTTTATTGGTTTGGAATAATATATTCAAAGCATCAGTCAGTTCATCATCTGTAAAGCCTGTAGTGTTTTTTAAGAGATTCATTGGAGCAATTTGAACCCAGGTTGGATTGTTAGGATTTTTTAAATAATTTTCAAGAACAAATGCATTTCTAAAAATATTACTTTCCCTTTCTTGAGCCTCTATTATTTGCTGGGAAGCATTCTGAATGTCAGCCTTTGATTCCTCAAAAGAGTCTACCATTTTAGATATGCTCTCATTATAAGAGTCAAAAAAATCTTTTGTCAAGTTCAATGGAAGCAAGACATTATAGTATTCTTCTGTTTTGTTTATTACAACAACTGGAGTAACATCTGATATGTTGAAAGTAGTGCAAAATTCTTCTTCTTCCTCTATGAAACACTTCTTATAAAAATATAGTTTTGTTGGTTCTCCTATTGAGATATTGAATTTCAAAGGTATACTTGCAACAACCTCTTTTGTGATATTGATTGGATCTTCATAGACAACATCACCATAAACCTTGAGTGTATCATTTATGATTTGACCTTCAGTCATGTTTGTTATATTGTCAATTATCTGGAGAGTTGCTGAGAATATTACTGATTCTGTTGGGGATAGTGTTTTTCCACCTGGTGAATAAGACTCTAGATATTCAGATTCTAGATAAAGATTTTCTATTATAAATTCACAATCATTTGTCAGGTTGAATTCAATTGTTACTTCTTCAGTAAGATTTACACTAATATCAAAGCTTGATGGATTGGGTATCACATCTACATTTGGAGTAATGGCTAAAACTAGAGTTGGAAAAACTAATAAAACCATTAAAGTTATAATTGCCCATTTCATTAAACCAACTCAATGTCAATAGATTTATCTGTTTCATTGTAAAAAGCCCTTCCACAATCATAAATATTATAATCTACAAAAGTTTCATCAAAAATAGTATATCCAATTTCCTTGAATGTAGACTTATCAAAAAGATGGATTATATAGCCTGTAATTCTTTCAGCTCCAAATTTTAGATGTGGTTCTTCTATCAGAATAGGATCTTTAAAAAAAGCAATACAATTCTCAAATTCTGAGGCTGTTGTAAGGTTTGTATCTGATAAACCAGCCATAGCTCCAATGAAATTTTTAGTTGTAGTCTCTAGTTTCCTATTATTGATAAAAAGACTTTCTACTTGTCTATTGTGAAAATAACTCAAAGCATAAAATTTATCTTGCAATATGTTTCCTTGACCTACAAAATCCATGAGAAGCTCATCTTGTACATCAAGCCTTTTTGTTTGGTCAAAGTAGATATAGATGATGAAACCATCAAATACTAATTGGAATAAGCAGAACAAAACAAATAAAACTTTTACAACATTATTTTTTCTTTCCATGCTTCTTCCTCACTTCCTTCTTTTTCTTTACTATTCTTTTAGGTTTTTTCTTAACTTTAGGCTTAGATTTTTCGGATTTGTCTATCAATTGCAGAACAACCGATTCTAATTCACTTGGTGTTTCTGGTAATTTTTTAATAATTGGTTCTTTTTCTAATACAATTTTTTCAATCTTTTCTTTTACTATAGAAATATCATGTCCAAACTTCATGCTTGGTGGAATCTTTTTAACTTCTACCCCAATCAATGTTGTTCCATTTGCTTGTGATCCAATTGATCTGACTGTTCCTGGAACTTTATATTCAATAATTTCTGTTGGTATTGTTTCTAGTGGTTCATAAGTTACAGGAGATGGCTGGGTTTGTTGGGGTAATTGGGGTTGTGCAGGAACTGGTTGAGGTAAAGGTGGTTGCCTTATTTTTTTCTTTCTTTTTCTAAGCAAAAGAGCTGCAACCATTACTGCTACTTCAAAAACTATGATTACAATTAAGACTGTCATCAGCATTTCTGTATCCATTTCCACTACTCCAAGAAAATGCAGAGTTGCAACAATAATTGCTCCAATAATCAAAATTCCAATCAATAACAAAATTACTTTACTCACTCTTTTCACCTTTTTGGAATTCAATATGATGTATGACCTGACCTCTAAATGCTAGATCTTTTTCCTTTGTCTCAAGAATAATGTTCATATGGATTATCATGACTGCTTTTAGTTTTCCTTCAAACTTTTTGTTATCATGAGTGAAAACCACAATTTCCTTGCCTACATGATCTTTCCAGAATTCTATATAATCGTTTATTCTAGGTTTATCTACTTTATCCATAATTAAATTATTAAATTATTTAATATTTAAATCTTATTCTTATTCCTCTTTCTTCTCTGCTATTGTAACACTTGGTGGCATTTCTCCTGTTTCTTCATATTTTTGAGCTAATATTTGTGAAAGACTTCTTGGTTTAGATGTCTTAGATGGAACTTTAACAAACCACATTTCTGGATGTCTCCATAATTCACTATCAATAAAAGTGAGATCATTCATTATTGGATCATCAGTAACATTTCCTTCACTATCTATGAAAATAATAATTCTTGTAAACAAACCTTCAAAGTATCTCTTGTCTCTCAAACACAGTCTTACAAACCAAACTTCTTCTCCAGGAGCTGGGTAGGCTCTATTTGCTATCATGTTTGTTACATATTTTGCTGATTCAGGATCTGTTGGTTGCCCTGTTGCAAATATATCTATTCCTTGATGATTCAAAAGATGCATAGCAGCAATAAATTTTATTTCATCAATCTTTAATTTTGCCCTGAAACCTGTTATTGATGGCATTTCTTTTTTAAAGACTAACTTGTAAATGAAATATAATATTACAACTACTATAATCACTAGAATCAAAGGAAGGAAATAATATGGAGTAAGTACAGCTCCAGCTTCTAAAGCAATGATCATAGAAACAAAAATTGCAATAGCAACAGCAACTATCACATGCCAAGTCCTAACCATTTAAATCACCTTTAATTTTGTCCAGAATTTCTTGTTCGTTTTCCAATTCATCTTCAAAAATAACAATGCATTTCCATCCATACTTTATAAAATGTTCTATCCTTTTCTGCTTCCAATTTCCTTGATGATGAAACCTATTTGCTACTTCTATGCATATCTTCTCTCCATTTACATTGATGAAATCAGGATTCTTATAATCTATTAGAAAAGAACCATCTCCAACATACTTATAGGGAAGATTGTACTTTTTAATTAGATCTAAGAATTTCCTTTCTAAGGAAGTTGGTCTTTTAAATAAACCTTTTAGATGTGCTTTGATAGTCTTTTCTCTATAGTCTTTATTTTTCCATATCATTCTCATAAAATCTCCATGTTTTTTTGCTATTTTTGTGTTCTTCATAGGATTATTAATTAAATTTCTTAATTTCGTTTTAGGTTTGGATATTCCTTTATTTGCTAAACTAATTTTTCTTTTATGTTCTTTTGAGAGATGTTTGCCTAACATTCCCTTATGTGATTCTATTAATTTTTGTTTATGTTCTTTTGATAGCTTCTTACCTTTCCAGTATGGAATAATTTTACCCTCTTTAATAAGTCTTTTTCTAGTCTTACTTTGTTTCTTTTTAGTTTCAATAGAAAGTTGCTTCCCTAAATGCCCTAGCCTAATTTTCTGTCTAGTTTCTTTAGAATGATATTTAACCATAATTAAATTATTAAATTATTTAATATATAAACATTGTTAATAACACAACGAAGCTCGTTGTCAATAGAAGTAATATTTCTACTAGATTTAGTAGAAATAGTAGAATTAATAAATCTATTAAATTTAATAAAATTATTATAAATAATATTTATATTATTTATATTATTTATAATATTTAGAATATAAAATACTACAATACTACTATAATTCTAAAAATAAAATTGTATTAAATACTACAAAAATTTGTACAAAATAGTACAATTATATATAGTACCATATATTAGTACTAATATAGATAACTTAAATATGGCTTATCTTTGGCTCAATTCTGGACTAACTTTGTCATAATGTATAAAAGTTGAGATCACCTTTATTCTAAAACCATCAGCAACAATTCTACCAGATTTTCCTAAAAATCTAAGGCATGAACTTATATCTTTGGATTCCCATTGTTTTTCAGTTTTGCATACTGTCATCAATTTATTTATATTAATACCACTCTCAAACTTACTAAGAAATTCTAACATCTCTTTCCAATCAATCATACTAAAATACCCCTTCTTTTAGTACCCCTTCTTGAACACAACAGCCCAAGAGTAATATATACTTTTTTTTCTAAATATTTAAAGTTTCTTGGTGAATACCTTTCTATAATGCCAAACAGTCAAAATGACAATTGTTATGCATGTTGGGATGAGAATAATTAAAATTGTATTCCAATTTTTTTGGACAAATTTTCCTGCTTCTCCAATTGGATAGGATTGTAAGACAGAAAAAGAACTTTGAGCAGTCTTATCAAATTGCTCATTGAATTTTACAACTGTAATTAGTCTATATATTCCAGGAATAAGATATGGATTTGTTTCTTTTTTTATTAAGACAGAGGTTTTTGAACCCTGACCTGGTATTGCTGTTTGGGTTTGAGAAAAGCTCCCTTCTATTTCTTTACAAGTATTATCAAAAGCATTCAATTGACAAATATAAGAAACTATTTCAACATCCCCTGGTATGTAATCTCCTTCATTTCTTATTTCTAGAACAGCTTCTAAAGTATCTCCTTGTATGATCATTGACTCTGGAATCAAAAGTTCCAATTTAAATTTGATTGTAAGACTTGGACCACCAGTTGGTCTTATGGGTTCTTCTGGTGGTGGTTCTTCTCCATTTGTTACATTAACATTTTGTTCTGGAGAATAAGCAAAAACTAGATTTGAAATTAAGAGAAAAGATATTAAAACAATAAAGATGAGATGCTCTTTCATATATAATTATTTAATGTTTGCATTTAAATTAAATGTCTTTCTACTAAGAAGCAACTCCACAAGCTATTGTCAATGTGGAATTGTAAGATCCTGCTGCTTGTCCACTAGGAATAGTTATGTTAAACCAAAGCATTGTTTGATTCCCTGCTGGAACATTAGAATCAACTTCTGTTGAACCAGAAGGAACTTGAGTAGCTGTTCCCCAATCAACAGTAAAAGTACCATAATTAGTTGTATTAGTTAAATCATATAATTCATTTGAAAGAGGAATTGTATTTCCATTATCAGCCCAAGTTGTTGCATCCATTGTTACATCTGCATCTGCATTATTTGATGCATCCATTGTCAAATTCAAAGCAGGAATTTTAGATCCATCATTTTGATTATCTGGAATATAAGAATTTTCAGGTTGTGCAGAAGTTGTAAATTGAATCTTGTCTCCTGCTGTTGCAGTTGCTCCTGTGCAAGTTACTGTTGCTTGAACTCCAACAGTTTGGTTTGCTTCATAAGATGTGGAGAAAACAGGACTAGAACTAAAAAGTACCAATGTTCCACCTAACAATAAAGTTAAAACAATAAGCAATTTTGAAGTTCCTTTCATATTTAATATTTATATCAATGGGTATATAAATATTTACCTTTTAGACATCCTCTATTGTAAAGACTGCTGTTTTGTTGTAATCACTAGGAAATTGCCCAGAAGGAATGGTAAGATTGAAATAAAAACTGCAATTGAAAGGAGCTGCTTGACCAGAACAAGATGTGGGATAAACAATATTTCCTATTCCTACAGGAACATAAGTTGATATGCTTCCCCAATCAATGTCTCCTGCTGGATTTACTGTGTATTTCTCATATGTGTTTGGATCAAAACTATGATCAGAAGTATCATTGAAATAATCCTTTGCATAGAACCCAACTTTACAATTTGTTCCTTGAGTGATGGAAACATTTATAGCAGCTTTTAAAGTTCCAGATGAAGATTGAACAATTGGTTCTATAGAATCCCCAGGACCAGCATCAGGGAATTCAATTGTTGTATTTGAAATATATCCATCACATGCTACTGCTCCTGTATAATCTACTGTCAATTGAACATAATCTATTCTCAAATCAGCAGCATCATCTAGATTCTTTCCAACACAAATAGCAACCACTTGACTATTAGAATCCACATAGCTTGTTACACTTGATGAAATGTTATAATCACAATCACCATCAGAACCTGGTATAGAACAAGCTACATCCCAAGTAGATGTGTCAAAGTTTGCTATATAACAAGTTGCTTCCTCTCCTGGACCATAAACACCATATCCATTAATATGCCAATAAATCCAATTGATAGTTCCTTCAGCCTCACTTATCGTAAAGTTAAATCTGAAAAATGGCTCAAAGTTGCTTCCATAATCAACATTATCTATATATGCTGCATTATCACTCTGAACATTTGTGTATGAAGCTATCTGTGTTCCAACCCAGCTATTTCCAGTAAAAGATGGTGGATAAGAATCAGCACTTCCTTCATAGACAAAATGAATTGTTCCCTGACCTAAATTGTAATCGTATTGAGAACTGTCAGGACTTGCTAAAACAAGTTGAGAAAAATAAAATCCTATAATTGACAAGACTAATAGAGAAAAGCATAATAAACTTACTTTTGCTATTGACTTGGACATGATATACACATTAAATAATTAAGTTTCTTTAGATTTAAAATATTTGTTATATATAATATAGATTGCAGGAATTGAAACACAAGTCAGAATTAGAATGATTAATATTATTATCAAATTATCAGTAGGCTTATCTACCACATAGATTCTAAGAGGGATGAATTTTGCAACAACAAGCCCCATACCATCAGAAGCTTGAGTTGGAGCTGGAGCAAAATATATGTTAGTACCCCATTTTCCTTCAGATCCGATTCTTGTGAAGTTGCCATACCATTGGTTAGTTTCCACACAAGTTGTTATTGGTTTGTAATCTGAATAGTATTGTGTTACAGGAACTGCTATTTCCTCATGTCCAGTCTCTCCTCTTTTACATTTTTCAGGTATCTTAATTGTTATTATAATTCTTGCTGATTCTTTTTTTGTTTTAATTTCTACAGAGGTTTGAGAAAAATTTACCCAATTTGATATGTTTCCACTAGCATAAACAGAAATCAGTACAGGATCATCCATTGCATTTCCAACATCAAGATAAGGCATGTTACCCCATTCTTCTCTCCAAACCCTTCCTGGATCAGGGCAAGACACACATTTTTCTATGGTCAAGGTTTCTCCAGGATAAGCATTGACAAATATTAGTTGATCTGGAGCAACAGGTGGACTTATAACAGCTGCATTGACTCCTATTGCCAAAAGAAAAAAGATTAAAAATACTGTTGAAAAGATTGTTTTTTTCATCTTATCACTATATTAAATTATTAAATAATTTAATATTTAAATGTACCCAAATCCTTATGTCCGATAATAAGGCTATTCGGACTTAGATTTTGTAGCTTTTCCACTCTTTTGATGGTTTGATTATCAGATTTTCACAAACTGTTCCTGAAGCTATACATTCTCTCTCTGGACAAGTACATGCTCTTGATCTACAAAAGAACTGTACTTTTATCTCATTCATTTTTTAAAACCTTTGAGATCCTGTTGTTTTTCTACAGTTACTTCTATTTCAACTTCTGCTTTAGTTGCTGGTGTAATAGTTTTTTTGGTTGCTTTTACCTTTGCTTGTTTACCACACCAGGGACATTTAACCATTTCATCAAAGAATGGTTTTGGTTTTCTTCCTTTTTTCGTTACCATTTATATTATCACCTCTTTTATTTTGAACATAAGTAGGATCTAAATCAGAACTAAGATATGCCTCAATTCTTACAATATGGTATTTTACCATTACTTCTTTGAGATCTTTTTTAGCAGCTTCTTCATCTATCAATCTGGTTTTACCATATATGTTTACTTTCATACTAAATTACCTCTTTTTAAATCTTCTTTTTTTCAACTTAAAAGGAGTAAAAAACTTGCAAATTCCATCTCCATCAAATTGAACATTATCATCATAGCCATAAGGACATCCACCATCATAATTTCTTACACAACCTTCACAAGCTCCATAACTTCCTGATGTTACCATATGTTACCACAACCTAAGCAGTAATTTTTACCTGTTTGTTCCTTTGGGCTGATAACATCATATGTTTTCTTTGAATGACATCTTGGGCATTCTTTTCTCATATAATCACTAATTATTTTTTGAATAAAAGATCAGAAAGAATGGTGGTCTTTCTTCATTACCATTCATCTGGTTCTTCTTCCCAATCTTCTTCCCAGTCATAAAAATTCCTCACGGATACCTAACCCTTTAGGGTTGGGAGGAAGTGAGAGGTAGTCCAAGATGCTCTTGTCCAATTCCTCTTTGGTGTCCTTGTCCAAATCCTTCTCAAACTTAAGGTTTAGGTTATTTGACTGCTCGTCTATGTATCTTCTAACTTGTTCTTGACTGACATATCCAGCAGTTGAAACATAATAGCCGTCTGCCCATAGACTTTTTCGTATGATAGTCTTTAGGAATGGAAAGACCAATCGTAGCTGTCTTGAAGTGTTTCCTTTGAGTATGTTCACAACCTCAGATGGAGACCAACTCGGTGGAACACTTAAAAATAAATGTAGATGGTCGGGTTGGATTTCTATCGCCAACACTTCCCATTCTCTTGATTCAGATTGACCTTTGATTATCTTCTCCAAGATTTCTTTGATTTTTTCGTGCTTCAACAAAGGTTTTCTATATTTAGGAATCCATACGAAGTGATAGTTGCAATTATAAGTAGCATGACTTGTAGTTCTAATCGTATGCATCTTTTCAACTAAGCTATCACTCGGTTTGAAATGTTTGTATCTACCCAATCTCATCACCCCATACATCCCAATTCTTTCTTTTTTGTCTTGCGAATAAATCTATTCTCGGACTTGGAGACATTTTTTCAATTAATTTATAAAAAACATCTGGTTTTGTTGAGTGTTTATCTCTTTTTTGTGGAGCGTAAAAGTGATTTCTTTTACCTATTTTTAAGAATTTTTGCATAGGTTTATCAAAAAATCCCAAAAGGCAAAATTCAGTAGCAAATTGATAACCCATACAAGGAGCTATAAATGATGGTTTATTCCAAACTAAAACTAAGTGAAAATTTACTTTCCAACTATCAAAAACTTCAAATGCTTTTCTTAAAAATTTATTAGTTGCCCATAGATAAATATGAGAACCTTTATTAGCAATGTTTTTGATTGGAATTGACTTAATTTCTTTTAAAGACATTATTTTATAAGGCATTTTCATCCTTCTATTTTCTCTTCTATTTACTTTTCCTGTTAATGTAATATTCCAAGGTGGGTCTATTACAAGTGTGTTATATTTTTTTGTTGGAAAGTTTTCTATCATCTAATCACGAAATTCTAACCATTCTTCTAATGGAATTTTATGACAATCGTCATCCATATCACAGTAGCACATTTAATTATCCTCCAATATTTCGTAAGTTTCGTAAAATATTTTTTTATCAATAGGGTATAATTCACCCTTTGCACCTCTAATTATGAAACTTTTGTTTTTATGTGCCATCAAATCGCCTTCTTTAGTTTTGATAATTTCTTCTTCTCCTTCTACTTCTCTGAATTCTACTATAATTGGTTTTTTTCTACACTTTTTCCACATAAATATCACTCTTTATAAGATACCTCGGCTTTCAAGCCGAGGGAGTATGTCATTTTCTCCATTATCATCATAACTCATTCTATAATCTCTTTTAATTTAATTTTATCTTTTTTAACTACAAACAAACCATACAGTTTTTCTCCAAGTTTTCTTACAAAAAATTTTAACTTAGGAAATCTTTTTCTAAGATGTGTAAAGTTAGGAGCATAACCAAGCTCTATTTTCATTGCTTCATCTTCTGAATTTATAAATTCTAAGACTCTTTTTGTTATATGTCCAACTCTTTTATAAAGCATTTCAGTATAGAATCTTTGAGCTTCTTCTTTTGTTAAAGATATATAAGGTTTTTTTTCTTTTGTTACCATATCAACTCACAATCTCTTTTTCATTTTTTTATAGGCTTTTCTAACTTCATTAATAGATGCTCCTGTTTTCTTAGCAGCTGTCCTTATTATTTTCCAATAACTTTTCATCCATTTAGATTCTTTAGAGATTTTCTTTCTCTTTTTAACAATTCTTCTTGGTCTTTTAACTCTTTCTAACCTTTCAACTATTCCTGTTAATTTTTCTATTCCTGTACCCAGTTTCTCTATTGATACAGCATGTGCAGCTACCTTTTTTCCATAAATCTTCATATCATTAAAATAAGACTGTTGATTTTGCAATATTTGATTTTGAATTTCTACAGACTTGGAAATTGTTTCTTGTAATATTCTATGATCAAACTTGCCTGTAACAGTATCTTTTATCAACATCTGCAACTTATCAGCATCTTCTTCTGCATGAGCCTTGTCTATACATTCTAATTCTTCATTCATGTTAGACTTGTCTACAATAACTCTAAGTTTTCCTTCATCATCATATATCCTGACATCAATATCATTCTCCAGGAAGTATTTTGCAATTCTATTCTTTGTAAATGCAATATGCTGACTTGATACAGAAATGCTAATTTTTCTTGCTTTAGAAACCTGCACTTTCAACAAACTTTCTATCCTGGGAACTACATCATCTAAATAATTTAGAGCAATATTCTTTGCATGTTCTGGTTCATCAATTAATGGTATTTCAATATTTGGTAGCTTGAACAATATCTTGTTTGGTGTTACTCTTATCTTTACTGGAGCTGAATCAAAGTATAATCCTTTCCAATTGTTAGGAGCATGTTTGGTATAAGCTATTGACCTTTCCTCTAAAATCTTCTCTACAAATTCATTTGACCAACCAATTGGCTTAGAAATTATCTTTGTTGCTATCCATAAGTCATGAAGTCTAATATATTCTACCTTATCAGCACCCATTGAGAGTGTACTCAACTCTTTTATTGCTGGTGGCAAAAGGTTAATATTCAGGATCTTCCCTACTCTTTTGCATTTAATATAGCCATACTTATCAAGAGTTTTCAGCTTTTTGTATAGGTTCTTGAGTCTTATTCCCATAGATTTGGCAATGAAATCTGGTGTATCTCCTCTAGCCAAGTATGCAAATATCCTTCTGTGTACATCTTTTATTACCAATGTTCTGCTCAAAAAACCAACCTTTTATTGTCTACTTATACAATGTAAAAAACTTCCCTTTTCTTGTACAATTCTGCTAGAAACTTTGCAAAGCAACTTGCACATTCTTCATGATAGTTTGTTTTGATCCTAACTTCTTGATTCCCAATATAAACTGTTCTGCTATATGGCAAGTCATTAAATCTTAAACTACAATCCTTGCAAGTTTCTTCATAAAATTTTTCATCAGGAAGAAGTTTTGGATCTATTCTTCTAGCACGAATTGTTTGTTTTGTTTGCATGTTGTTTTTCACCCCTTCTTTATTTTTTTAATATCTTCTCAAAGATTGAAGATTTTTTCTTCCCTACAATATCTCTTATCTGAATTATATTTTGGTTCATAACTTCTATGGATTTACTTAGGTTTTCTACAGCTTTCAGAAGATCACATGTAGCTTCTCTTGCATCTAAAAGAACCTCAATTTTTATTTTGTTTGTAGCTCTTACTTGTTTTACTTTATTTTCTAGCCCAGGCTCAATTTTGCTACTAAATAATGTATCTAGTTCTTGTTCAATAACTTCTCTTTCTCTCATATTTATCATCATTTAAAAAGATCTAAAAATCTACTCCACAAGCCTTTTTTCCTAGAATTTCTTAGTTGTTCTGGTTCACTATGTATGGACTGAACTCCATGATTATTGCAGATTCTTTTTATTCTACCAACAGATGTGTTGTATTTCTTGGCAAAGTATGTGTAACTAGCTGTACCCCTTTTGATAGATGTTACTATTCCACCAATTTGTTGTGGAGTTATTTCAGAAACACTTTTTCCCATCCGATCACCCCTTCTTTCATAAAAATACCTCAACTAATTTTGATAGTCCTAGTATCAAAAATCCAAAGAAAAAAATCCAAAAAAACATGGTAAACATTAATTCATAATTCTCTTTACTTTCTTGTCTGATAACTTCTTTGCAGTTATCACAAAGTTTTTCAAACATTTCTTTATCTACAGTTAGATTATCTGTTTTAGAAAGATCAACTCTTTTTGCTAACCATTTGCCTGGTTTCATGAAAAATTCTTTTATGCTTATCATTTTTTTGACCTTTCGTTTTTAAATGAAATTAAAAACATACCTTTCCAAAAAGAGATGTCTGTTATCTTTCTTTCTATTTTTTCTTTTGTTTTTGTGTTGATTATAGTGATCGTATCCTTTCCATCAAGTTCTCTGATTGTACAAGGCTTTATTCCAGATTTTTCCTTTTCAAAGTTTTCTGGAAATGATTTAACAATTATTTTCATTTCAACATCTCCATCAAAACATGATTGTAGACTTGTTCAACTTCCTGATCTGTTGCATTGAACAGAAATCTCTTTACTTCATCCTTCAATCTTGGAGCTACTTTTCCATGACCATAACCAGTATTCAACAGACCTTTAGCACCAATATCCTTACAAAGATCCCTTGTTTTCTGCAATGATGGTCCACCAATTGATTTCATCAAGCATTTTTCTGTAATTTCTGAAAAGGATATGGCTTTTCCTGATGCTTCCACATACTTCAAAATCTTCTTTTGTTCATCATTCAAACTTGATATTTCAGTCAAGAGTTTTTGTTTTGTTTCCTCTAGAATATCCTTTTGCAATTTTTCCAAAGGAGCAACTGTATAACTAGTTGTTACTCCCATTTTTGGAACTTTCTCCAAGACTTTAGCAATTATGACATCCTCATTAATAGGAATAGATTGTTGCATTGGCATCTTCTGCAATACCAGACTCACAATCTCATCTGAACTAATCTCTTGTTTAGTAGATCTAAGTTGCAATATCTGTGTTGAAAGATTCTTGATCATTTCTTGTATTTGAGTTATTTTATCAAAGAAGTCTGTTCTTGTTTGAATTATTTTTTGTTCAACATCTTTTATTGCTTTAAGTTGTATAATAGGTACAGTAGCTTTTTCAAGTTTGATTGGTTCTACTTTGAAAGGAGCAATCTTATCAGGTCTTTTGACTTTTTCAACATCTAATTTTCCTTTTGCTACTTTAATAGTAGTTTTTTTATCCAACCATATAGGCTGAACATAAACTTTTCTTGTAAAATCTTTGTAAGTTACATAAAAATGACCTATTGGTAATTGTGATATATCTTCAGCTTTTGGTTTTTTCCTTTTTGGTAGTGAAATTTGTTCAAGTGTTCTCTTAATCTCATTTACTTCACTCTGGTATCCCAGTATCCAAGTTGAGATCTGTTTCAATGGAGCTTTGTCTGTATTTGTTATATCCTGGGAATCTATCCAAACAAAATTTCCATTAGCAGCTCCTTGTCTTATGAAAGAAATAACAGATAGTTTGCATGGGTTTCCTGAATCTTGAGGAATAAATTTCCATGCTTCTGGTATCACAACAATTGTATTTTTAAATTCTTTTAGAACTGCATCAAGAACACTTTTGATTATTAAACTAGCAACTTCTTCAGTAAACCTTTCCAGATCTATTATGTTAATTCCATCTCTAAGATCAAGAGTATTTGAAAATCTTGAAACTTGAAGTTCTGGAAGTATCTTATCAAGATAAGCATCAAGAACTGAAAGTACATTACGATCTAGGTCCTTTAATCTTTTTCCAAAAAGTTCTTTTGCTTGTTCTTCTGATGCTAAAATCAATTTTATATTTTGATGTAAACTTAATAATGAATCTGCTTTTTTACATAATCTAACAATCCAACCTCTTTCAAATTTCATTTTCTCTTTTCTCAATGATTCCAGGAGATCAACAACATATTCCCAATCAAATCTCTCTTTGAAATAAGGTGGAATTACAGTACCTTCACTAAATCCTTTTTCTCCAATCTTTGTTCTGAAAACTACAGCCTTTAATCCTGATCTCTTAATCAATGCTTCTAAGGTTGTTGTTTTTCCTGATTCTTGGGTTATACCTGTAACTATTAGATGAGTTAAAGGAATGTCTACTTTTTTACCAGTCTTTATTTCATATCCTAATAAAATTTGTTTTTTCATTCTTTAACACCACCAAATTCCTCTTTCAACATAAAGCCAAAACCAAGTTTCTGTTCTTCTTCTGTTGCCCATCTAAATTCGTAAAGATGCTTTCCACATATACAATGCCCATTCGGACAGAGCATAGTTCCTATTCCAGTTTTGTTATGTTCACAAGGTTTAGCTTTTAATATGTCAAATTCTATTCCACAAGTTCCACATTTCACCATCAGTTTTTTAGAATTCATCTCCTCATTGAAATGTTTTCCACAAAGTTGTCTTTCAATATCATTATCTTTGATTGTGAACCAGATTGATGGTTCTAAACAATTATCCTTTTCACATTTGCCCAGAGCAACCCATTTTTGATTCATTTCTTCTCTACCTTTTCAATAATTAATTTACCATCTTCCAGTTTAGCAGAAACCTTATCTCCTGCATCAAGTCCCATCATGTTGAAAAATCTAGTTAGGAATAATCCTCTAGAACCATTCAAATTCCTGACATAGAGATTAGATTCTACTATTTCTTTATTGTCTTTGATAATCCTCTTTAATGTATTTCCAATAACATACAATTTTTTATTCTTTATTGAAACTGGAAAGGTGTTTTCTTTTACATCTCTCAGATACAGAAATTCATAATGGATCTCATTCATCAACAAAAGGATAACAGGATATTTCATAGAACGCAGTATAGTTAGTTTCTTCTTTGCAAAACAGAAGAATGGAGAATTGCTTTTAAAACTTCTGAACCTAGCCTCAATTAAATAAGTTCTTCCATCCTTCTGTGCCTTCAAATCAAAAGGAGAATTATTATTCTTTTCACTAATCCATTCAATGTCTTTGAAACCATTCTCTCTAAGAATACTGATTGCTTTCTGTTCGTATTGCCTTCCGACATCTATGCTACTTTTTAACATCAATAACACCAATAGATATTGTTTTCTTTTCTTCATCATACCATATTTCTACAGAAGTTCCCTTGTCTATTTTAAGAATAGATGCAAGTTCAGGTGGAATTGTTATCATAAGAGATCCAGTTTCTCCACCAACCCTTCCTATAGTCCTCTTGAATTTGATTGCCATAAATTTAATTAGATTTAGGTAGTATATAAACCTTACATATCAGATACATAATCTTTATATACTAACTAAATACAATAAATAGTATAGAAGAATCTTGTAAAAGGTTCTAAAAGAAGGGGTGAAAAAAATGGAGCAAAAAAATAATGGTAAGGAAGCACACGACAACAATAAAGTAAAAAATTTAATAGTAGCAACAATTAGAAGATGGAAAATAGAAAAAAGAATGGGACATATACATGGTGTCAAGAACTGGAAACAGGATGTAGAACAACAGAAAAGAATTATTGAAAGAGCCAAAGAGGATTTAAAAAATATCAAGGCAAGAAAACCAAAAAAACTAGTTCTAACAAAAGATGCATACGAAAGCTATATTCTTGATATGATAGTTGATGCAAGAAAGGAAGGCTTGAATATAAAGTTAAGAGATAAGAATTTCTGGGCAAAAGATGAGGAATATCAAGACTTTGATGAAAAAGCATTCTTTGAAAAAAGAAGGAAAGAAGGAGATCTTCAATTCATCAATACAGCAAAAGGTAAAGCAAAACTTGTCAAAGTAGAAGTAGAAGATGGAGAAGGAAGATGGAATGATAACTACTATACAAGAGATGGATTTTTTGTGTTGCATGAAGGCAACAGGCATTTAATTTATCAAGTAGTAGCAGAGGGATTGATATGACAGAATTACAATTACCATCTAGAGGGAAAAATAGGTCAGTTGAACTGGAGATATTTGCAGAGACATTGCAAAAGATTGACAGACAGATAGGATTCAAGGTATCTGCAAGAGGTTGGTGCTATCAGCTTGAGCAGTTTGGACTAATAACAAAAGCAGAATTCAACAAAGTAGAAAATGTCATAAATGAATGTAGAAAGATAGGTCTCTTAGTTGTTGATTTCACAGCAGAGGAAGAAGGAAGGAAATTCAGTTGTGTTGATAGACCAGAAGAAGCAACACCAATAGAATATATGAAAAGATATTTGAAAGCAACTTTGGATTGTGGAGAATGGTATACTCCTGATTGGTGGGTTGGAGAAGAATACTACATACAAATGATAGTTGAGAAGATAGACTTGAAAACATTGTTTGAACCAATATGTGAGCAGTATCATATCCCAATTGCTACAAGCAAAGGCTGGAGCAGTATGTTACAGAGAGCTGAATATGCAAGGAGATTCAAGGAAGCTGAGGAGAAAGGTCTCAAATGTATTCTTCTTTATTGTGGAGACCATGATCCAGATGGTTTAAGAATAAGTGATTTTCTCAGAAGCAATCTTGAGGATTTGGCAAATATAGAATGGGAAGATGGAACTGAAGGCTATGATCCTATAAATTTAGAGATAATCAGGTTTGGTCTTGATTATGATTTCATAGTTGAGAACAAATTGTCATGGATTGAAAATCTTATAACAGGATCTGGAAAGAATTTGGGAAGTCCCTCTCACAAAAATTTCCACATGAAATATTTACAAGACTATATAAAGAAATATGGAAAGAGAAAATGTGAAGCTAATGCTCTTGTGGTAAGACCTGAGCAGGGAAGGGAACTCTGCAAAGACACGATAATTGAATATCTTGGAGAAGATGCATTGAGAAGATTCCAGAGAAAAAGAAACAAGATATTGAAACAGTTGGAAGATTTCAGAGAAAAAACTAAATTAGATGCTACTATCAAAAAAGCAATAAAGATAATTGATAAGGAAAAGGGAGATGAAGAATTTTGATTTTTTTGTGGGTAGTTTTAGCAGCTCCTATTTCTACCCACATTATTGAAACAAAAAAGAGGTGATGAAATTGAAAGGATTTAGAGCAATATTGTGTATGAAAAATGAAGCAGAACTTGTTTTGATGTCTGATATGATTAGAGAATACAAGCCTAGAACACACTCTGAAAAATTGATGCAAAAAGAATTTCTCAATGAAATAAATGAACTGAGAACAAGTGCTGGTATGAAGAAGGTAGAATAATGGCAATGAAAGATTGGCAAACCTTCATGTGTACAAAATGTGAAGGTAAAGTGAAGATTTTAAAAAGCAAAATTAAAGACAAGGATTTATTGTTTTGTCCATATTGTGGATTAAATACATTAAAAATAATGGGGTGATAAATTTGGCATATGACGATAGAATAGCAGAAATGGCTGATGCAAAAGGCAAAAGAATTGCAAAAGCTGTTGGTTTGCAAGAAGCTGTCAAAGTAGCTTGTGAGAAAAGAGAATGGGAAGAAGATAAAATAATTGAAAGGGCAAAGAAATTTTCAAAGTTCTTGTCAGATGATAGTAATGAATAAAACAAAAATTGAATGGACAGACTATACCTGGAATCCAATAACAGGATGCTTAAATGATTGTTGGTATTGCTATGCTAAAAAAATATATAGAAGATTTAATAGAAGTTTTGAACCAGCATTCCATCCTGAAAGACTTGAAAAACCTTTGAAATTAAAAAAGGCTGCTAAGATATTTTGCTGTTCAGTTTCTGATTTGTTTGCAGCATGGACCAAGCCTGAATGGAGAGAAGAAGTCTTGAAAGTAATAGAAAAAGCACCAAAGTTCCTTACATTCCAATTGCTGACCAAGCAACCACATCTGATAAATTTCAATTACAAATTTCCCAGTAATGTTTGGTTGGGTGTAACTGTTACAGAGTCTGGTGAAGCTAACAAAATAGATCATCTGAGAAGGTTGAATGCAAAAACAAAATTCGTTTCCTTTGAGCCTTTGTTGGGACATGTAAATATGAATCTTGATGGTATTGACTGGATTATAATAGGAAAGCTTACAGGAAGCAGACAAGTGAGATTAGATCCTCTTTGGGTTAAGCATTTGATTTCAGAAGCTAGGAAAAGAGAGATACCTGTTTTTGTTAAAGACAATGTTGGTTGGAAGAAAAAAATACAAGAATTTCCAAAGGTGAATTGAATGAGTAGAGAACAAGTCTTGAATGTAGCAAAGTTAATACTTACTCAATGTGATTGTTGTATGTCTAAAGATAAACAGGGCTATAACAAGTTTGATTGCCTTGTAGTCAGAAAACTCATTGCTCTTGGTGATGACATTGCCGACCAAGAAGTTGAATACTTAAGACAAAAACTTTTACACTATCTAAAACAATTCAAGGATATAGGGACACAATTTGAAATTCCTGATAAAAAAATAGAAGAAGTTATCAAAGAATTGGAAAAATCAATTTGTGAAAGTGGTTATATCTGTAATTTTCAAACCAAAAATAATAAGTGGCATTTTGGTATAAATGAATATAACAGATTAACTAATACAGTTTCATCTTCCGAGAAAAAAGAGGCAATATGAATGGGTTATAGAAAGTATACCAAGATTGATGAGGATGAATTAAAGAGACTCCATGCTAAAGGATTGTCTGATGGAAAAATAGCAGAAGAACTTGATGCATCACAAACAGGAGTTTCAAGAGCCAGGCAAAGGTTGGGACTTGAACCCAATTTTGAATTTCCAGGAAATCCTGAAGGAGATCCTAAACAATTTTATGAAGATTCCAAAGCAAGAGCTAGACAATGGAAAGAAGATAATCCTAAAGCTACTAAAAAACAGTTTGCTCAATGGCAAAAGGATCATAGAAAACAGAGAAACAAATACATGATAAAATGGAGAAATAAAAAGTACTCTAAGTTGCCGTATGTTGATCAAATGGGTAAGGGTAAAAGTCAAAAGAGAGGATAAAAATGAAACCAACAGTAATTGATTTGTTTTGTGGTTGTGGTGGTATGAGTCTTGGTTTTATAAAAGCTGGTTGGGATGTCATATGTGGAATTGATAATAATCCTTATCCACTAGCTACTTATTTTTCTAATCTAGCAGTTGAAGGTGCTAGATGGCTTGGAAAAAAGCCTTCAGATCATTATATTAAAAAATATTTGAATGGTCAGTTTCCACCAAAAATCCTAAAATATAACAAAAATAAAACTGTAAGAGTTGTAATATGTGAAGATATTACCAAGTTAGATAGCTTTGAAATTCTAAAAATGATAGGAGTCAAAAAAGTTGATTGCATCATTGGTGGTCCACCATGTCCAAGCTTCAGCATGGCAGGAAAGAGAAGGATTGGAGATACAAGAGACTTCTTAATTTTTGAGTTTGCAAGAGTATGCTTGGAGCTTAGACCTAAGTGGTTTTTGATGGAAAATGTTCCTGGTCTTTTGAGCAAGAAGTTGCCTGATGGTAGAAAGGTTTTTGATGTCTTTCAGGATATGATTAAAAAAACTGATTGGAACGAATATTACAATCTACAAAATGAGATCATGTATGGTATTGATAACAGGGTTAAAGTATGAATTGGAAAAAAGTTGATGACAAGTGCATGAAATGTAGAGAAAAGGTTGGAAATATCAAGATAGAAAGAGATTCTGTTACCAATAAAGGAAAAATTGTTATAGAAAAGAAATTTGATAATTTTGGAGCTTTTGTCCAGGAGAAAGGCAAAGCTCATATGAAGGTTATATGTAAAAACTGTCAAAGGGTGGGGGTATGATTAAGGAAATTGAATTCAAAACAAAGAATGCAACTTTGAAATTAACTAAGTGGTCTGGTAGTAATCAAGTAGAATTTTTAACAACTGAACATCATGAAAAAAGAGATACTCTAACATCATTCACATTCAGAGAAAAGAAAGATGTTAAAAAATTAATTAAGTTTTTGAGTGTGGAGCTAGATTAAAATGAGAAGAAAATATCCAAACTGTCCATACTGCAAAGATGTTGAATTGGTAAATATATTCTATCAGCCAGGAGCATTCTATGGAAATAGTTTGTGGTTGAATTGTCCTAAATGTCATCATACAATTCCTGTCTATCCAAAATCATTGAAGATCAACTATAGAAAACTGAGAATAATAGAAAAGGGAGCTGTAACACTTGTAGTTTGTGAAAAAAATGGAAAGAATGAGGCTATTGATTTAGGAGAACCTACAAAAGAGACTCTGGAAAAAGTCATTAATTTTATGAGGGGATCTAATGAAAAAAAAATGTAATTTTTGTATTGATGGAACTGAGGACTTAACGAAATGCAGATTACATTGGGGACTTGGAAGGGGTATGACTTTATCCTTGTTAATCTGTAAACCATGTAGAATATTTTTCTTAAAAAGAACAGGGAAGGGTTTTTATAAAAGGTAATTTTAATGAAGAAAACATTATTGATTCAGATTGATGGGAAGATGCCAAACCTGGCATTGATGAAGATCTCCACATATCATAAAAAGAAAAGAGATGAAGTAAAGTTATTTAATTTTGTCAAGCCCAGGAGAGAAATACCATTAGCACTCTATGGAAAAAGTAAGTTTGATTATGTCTACATATCTTGTATATTTACTAAAAACAGAAATCTTGCTTTAGATGTTGCCAAGCTCTATCCTGATTCTAAAGTTTTCATTGGTGGATCTGGAATCAATTATATCAATCTTCCTGGAGAAATAGAACATTTGAAACCTGATTATGATCTTTACAAAATAAATTATTCTATGGGATTCACTTCAAGAGGTTGCATAAGAAAATGTCCTTGGTGTGTTGTTCCTGAAAAGGAAGGAAAAATAAGGGATAATGCTCATATCAAAGAATTCATGGACAAAAGACATGAAAAATTGATTCTTTTGGATAACAATTTCTTGGCAAGTCCAAACTGGGAAAGAAATTTAAAATACATTATCAGAAAGAAGATTAAAGTCAATTTCAATCAGGGTTTGGACATAAGACTTATAGAACATGATAATTTAGTTTTATTGAAAAAAACAAAGTATTACAATGCATCTTTCAAAGGTCATTATCTGACTTTTGCATGGGATCTTGTGGAAATTGAAGAACAAGTAATTAAAGGTATTCAAACACTTTTTAACTATGGATTCAAAAAGTCTAACATCAGACTCTACATACTTTGTGGTTATGATACAACAACTCTAGATCAGGACCTTCACAGGGCTTATATTCTGAGAGAATTTGGAATCAGACCTTTTGCCATGCCATACAATGGAAGGACTAATGATAAAAAATTGAATGCTTTTGTAAGATGGGTTAATAGACCTGAAGCATTCATGTCAATACCTTTTGATGAATATACCAGAAAGGAGAGAAGATGTAAAAATTGTGGACATCTAGAAAGAAAACATTCAGGTCCTGAAGGTAAAAGAAGGTGTTATGCTGAAGTATTTTATTGGGATACAGGGAGAAAAAAAATCAATATTTGTTCCTGTAGAAAATTTGAGTGTGAAGATATATGAAAGTTAAAGGGTTAAAAGAGTTCCAAGAAGATTGTAAAAGAGCTTTTCCAAATGAGCATTCTGGACAGATATATCTTGACAAGAATGATTTTTGGTGTGTAATTTCTGTTAAGACCATTCCTACAGATTTTGATCATGATGGTTTATGTGAAGGATTCACACCTGATAAAACAGATTGGTATAAAAAGAAAAAAATGATTATAAAAAATGGTGGAATTATAATAGGAGTTATTCATTCTCATCCCAGATTTGGTCCTGAAGATAATAGCATAGAATGGCTTTCACAACCTTCTGAGATGGATCTAAAACTTCAAAGAAAATATAAACATCTTGTCAGGGGAATAGTAGTCTGTAATAAAACTAGAATCTTCAAAGTTAGATTTCATGATGCTAGAAACAAGACTGTTAAACCTAATACTTGTCCATTATGTGGAGCTAGATTAAAATGATAAGATATTGCATAAGATGTAGAGAAAAACAAGAATTTAACCTGGTCAAAGACTTTGGAAGGAAAGGTGCTTTCAAAGATGTTAGAATGTTTCAATGCAAAGTATGTAGTCAGGGTATTATGGAAACAAAAGAAGGAATATTAAAAAAGAGAAAAGCAGAATTAGAAAGAAAATTGAGAGGAGAACAATATTACTCAAAAGAAGGGGTATCAAAATGGAGAAAAACAAGAGAAAGAAAATACTGAAAGCATTATTTATAACATTATTATTAGTGTTAGCTGCTTCTCCATTGAGTACACTAGGACATGAAATTTGGCATATGATTTTTAGTTATTTCTATGGTGGTCAGCCAATTAGTCTTTGTATTGATTTTAATCAAAGATCCTTTGCTAGTGTTCAAGTTGAAACACCACCTATGTGGATAGAAACAAGATGCTATATTCATTTTTATGATGAGTTAATAGCTCATTTGGTTGGGGTTGGAGTATTATTCTTAATGATGTACATTTTCACAAAAAAATATCAAGATTTGATAGAAACTGGATCATTTAAAGGACTTGGAAAAATCTATTATCTGACTAAAGAAATTGCTGAGTTATGGAAATCTAAAAAAATGAAAAAAACTTGGTTAAATTTTAAATTAAAAGTTCCTTATGTTATTGGTGTTTCTGGAGAATATGCTTATTTCATTAGGGTTAAAAATCCAAGACTAGTCCAGTTTTCTGATGTTCCAGACTTTTATAACAAGTGTGTAAATCCTAAGAAAAGGATCTATGAATATGATGCTAAATTAGAAAAAATTGAGAGGAGATTAAGATGGAAATCAAAGTAAAATTTGATAAATGGGATATTGAAGAAATTAAGGAAAAATTAGTTTCAAGAATGACAAATAGAGAGATTTTCAATGTTTTAAGAGAAGTAGCAAAAGAAAAATTGACTGATGAAATCATCAATAAAGTTATTGATAAGGCTATTGAAAAAGCTATAAAGGATCTTTCTAGAGGGAAACTAATAAGGGATTATATAGAGTTGGATATTAAAGTTCAAAGGATCTGGAAAACTTTAGAAAAAAGAGGTGTTGAAATTGAGAATTATTAAAAAAATACATGATTTTTGGGCATCCTGGGGAATGCTTATTTCATTTGGTATAGGATTGTTGATAACAATGTTATATTTTTCAATGTTGCATTCAATTTATTATGATGTTCCTTTTAGAATATTTCTGATGATTCCTGAAAATTTGTATGAAAGATTTGTTTTCTTCTTAATAACTATTCCTGCTACATGGTTGTTTTTTACTAGTATTGAGATGATATTAGAAGGAGCTGATAAGAATGACTGAACCAAAGGATTATATTTGTAAAGATTGCAGAGCTAAATTATATGGGAAGTTAGAAAAATGTCCTCTTTGTGGTGGTGAACTAGTAGTTTTTAAGGGAAAAGAGCCTAAAAAGATGTCCGATAACACTCCTAATCGGACATCTATTAAAAAATTCAGGATAATACTTGCACTTCTTCTAATTATGATACCTATAAAATTTGTTTGGCATATAGAACTCATGATGACTCCAAGAATTCCATATCTGACCAATGGTTTTTTCAACTTCAACTCAAGTCAAGTATACCATATACTTATGTATCTTTTGTTTATTTCAAATTTTATAGGAGCTTATTATTTAATAAAGGGGGCTGTTCAAAATGATTGAATTTTCTAATAAAGAATTGTTTGCTCTTTTGATAAGCATGTTTGTAATTGGATTTTTGATATGCTATTTGATTATTGCTTATGAGCTTAGGGTTTATGATGAAGAAATGCATAAAAAATTATTCTATTCAGGAGACATATATTTGAGGAACATAACCTTCCAATTTAGGAATGCAAGTGAGATGCATGATGCTTATGGAACAGCTTACTATACTAGTTATGAAGGTGCATTCATAACAATTAGAGACAATATAACTCTTGCAGAGTATTTAAGAATATGTAATCATGAAATGCTTCATCTTATTTTTTGCAATAATCTTCTGTATATGAACGATACTGAAGAAGAAGAATTTGTTGAAGTTTTAGATGATTTTGTTAGATTTCCAATTTGTAATGAATTGTTAATGGAAGTAATAAAAAAGAAGGGGTGATAAAATTGTTGAAAATAAAAGATGTGATCTTACCAAAGAAGAAAAAATTCAGAGAAGATTTTTGGCATCTGCAACCAAATGATGACACATTGAAAATATACGATCCATATGCTAGATTTTCTGTATTACCAGGCAAAGAAACTTTTTCAGGATCTCATGGAAAAAAGATTTGTCTTTCTATTGGTAGAAGATACAATGAGCAGAAGGCAACAGCATTCTTTAATTCCAAGAGTAAACTGAAAGAAAGAATTGCAAAGAGTCTAAGTAAAGAATCTGGATTGACTATGGATGATGTTTTGAAAAGAGCAAAAGATGGAACTCTCAAGAATGTTCTTATAGACATTTGGGGTAAATCTGCAAGAAAACTTGGTATTCCAGTAATAATTCTCCAGAAGAAAAGAGGATTTGAGATATATGAAATGATCAAGACAGATGATGTTGGAGATATAGCACAAATAGTTTATGGATCTCTTGTAGCTTTGGGTAGAGCTATAAATCTGTTTGCTGACAAAAAAGATGAGGAATTGATATATTGGAAGGTACATCTCAAGAAGAAGTTGGATGGTTTCTTAGATATGGGGTTTAACAGATAAATTTAAATAGTATTGAATATTAAATAATTTAATATACCCCTTCTTTTTTCTAATTCTTTATAATTACCTCTAGAATCAGTTAAAAAATAAGAAAAAGGGAAAGCTAGTCAAAGTTTCATTGTTTGTCATTGCAATTATTTCTTCAATTTCTTGAGTCTTACGAAACCAATCAGGATGCTTATTACTCCACCAACAACTATACCAATCATTAGTGGATTAAAGCCCTGGAATATCTGGTAGACTATTGGTATTGCTGTAATTGTTGCTCCCAAACCTACTGATAGTATATAACCTAATACTCCTATCAAAACAGCATAGAGTACTAGATCTAATAGGCTTGTGAATTCAAATTCATTTATTCCATATGTTATTACTAGGACTCCGAAAAAACCTGCTGCTATCAATACTGTACCTAGCAATGCAAATGGTATTGCCAAAAACTGGAGCAATACATTGATGCCAGTCAGTACTAATAGGATTACTGAAGTCCAAGTAACCCAATCTGATTTTTTCACTCTTATACCTCTTTCTAGCCCAGTTTACTCATTTATCTGGGATCGTACCAAAAACCCAAAGAGGGTTTGGAGTTTTGCTTAAAAAAGCATTATTTTCTCTTTTTACCTTTCCTTTTTTTAGCCATAAACTTAACCTCTTTTTATCTTATCCACTCTTTTACAACCTTTGTCATTACCCATCCTGAAATGATTAAGGACAAAGGAATGTAAACAAACAAAAAAAGAATGAATATTACTGGTGAAAGTATAGCCATCAATACTGCAAACAAAAATAGTGGTATTGATACAATAGCTCCAACTATTCCTGCTATTAGTCCCCTCAAGAGGTATTTTATGATCCCATTCTTTTTTCTCAAACTATCACCAACATACTAATGAAATTTTTTATTACTGGTAGCAAGATGTAAAGTATTATTGATGTTACAATTGATGCTACAAAACCAAAATAAATTGGTGCTTTATATCTTCTATAATCCTTTGCTAAAGCAACTATTAAAAATATAAATGAAGGAATGACCAAACATAACAAATAAGTTATCATTTCTGCTGTTGCAATTGCTGGTATAGCATACATAATAATCACTTAAATATTTTTCTCCTTTTTGTATAAATAAGAATAACTGTTCCAAACAATGAAATTACTCCAATAAATAATGCAAGTTGATAAAGATTTACTGTTACTAAAACATTTTGAAATTCTCCAGTAACAGCACTCAATTGAGGCATGTACACTTGTATATACATGGGTTCAGGAAAGTAAAATTGTGATAAACCAATACAAAGAGAAAGTATACTACAAAAACCTGTTATTATTGAAAATATTTGAATGTTTGTTAATTTTTTCATTTTTTAAACACCACTAACCAAATTATGAAGAATATTATAAATACAATTACAGCAATTATTCCATAAAACATCCAGTCAATTTCTCCACCATTTCCATCATCCCCACCATTTCCTGGACATTTATCTACAGCAGTAAATCCAGGATCTAAACAAGATGTTGGAAACTGTTTACATTCTCCTGTTGCTGGATTAAATCCTAATGTCAAAACAGGAAGGCAAACCTGATCTTCACATTGATGACATTTGAATTTGGCTGTTTCTGTAAGTTTCAAATAATAAGTCTCTCCACAAAGGACTACATCTAAACTATCAGGAGCTTCTTCAGGAGTCCATACAAACCATTCTTTTGTATCTTCTTTGTAGTACCATACAGATGATATTTGATTTTTTATAGATTCAAATGCTGTTTCTGGTTTTGCTGTAGGACAATTGTATACAAGTTCATAATCTCCAGATGGTAAAATATGTAATTGACAATCACTCTCACATTCAGTACCACATTTTGAAACTTGAATTTGAGGAATACAATTAAAATATGGATAACTTGCTGTTTTTTCACATATATAAGTTGATCTTTGCATCTTCCCATCTGCACAACTTGACCATGATGTTGGCATAGGACAGTTGCATGGAGTTGGAATGCATTTATAATCTGGATACCAGCATACCTGATCTTCTCCACAATGAGTATTTGTTGTACATTCCCAACCTTCCTTCCAACATTGATCATATGCTCCCTTATAAATTGGATAATCTTTAGGACAGCAATGATATGATCCTTGATAACATGTTGGTACTGAACCAGTTTTTCCATCACAACCTTCTATCCAGCATCCAAAAATACTTCCACCACAATAGGCAACAGTATTTTCATCTATGCATTTATCAAAACACCAAGGTTCTCCTTGATAACAAATTAGTTTATTTCCAGATCTGCAACCATAATAATTATCTTTACAATACTTCAAAGTTGCACAATCTACCCAGCTTGGAAAACATAGATCTACACTAGAACAATATTTTGGATGAGAATCTGGACATTGAGCATAAGCTATACCTATATTTGAGAGTAATAAAATCGTTGCTGTTATTAATATAATATTTTTCTTATTCATGGACTTACACCACCTGCTCCATGAGATGGAGCAGAAGCTACAGGTTTATAAGTTTCTAGAGGATATGTTTGCCAAGTGAATCCTGGTAAACCTGTTGTTTGAGTTTGAGATAGATAATTTAATACAAAATATAAAGAAACTACTACAAGAATTAAAACTAGCAAAAGTATTATTATAGTTTTTGTTTTACTTTTTCTTCTCATATCATCATCTCTTTTCTATTTGATACCTTATAAATTCACAAATATAAATCATAGCAAAAGCAACAAAAATTGTAACTCCTAGATCCCACATCTTTGGTAAGAATGTTAAAATATCCTTCCCAAAACAAGCTATCCAACCAATTATTGGAATCTGACATAATTGTTGCCATGCTAACATTTCTTGATAAACAGCATACATCCAAAAAACAAATCCAAGTAAGATTGCCCACATTATTATTGTGTCTTTGGGTTTAGTGAGAACAGCTATTAATATAGCTAAAGCCCACATCCAGACATTCATGAATTTGGTAAAAACTGCTGCTAATGTAAGTCCACCAAGAATTAAAAAAGCAACAATACCAACAACAATTATGATTACTGCTGCAATGGGATTAGTGATTAACCATCCAGCAGCTTTTCCACCAAGAACTCTACCAGCTTCTCTACCAGCTGCACCAACATACTGTTTTGGTAAATGAACATGAACATGCACTCCATTTCTTTTTTTTCTTTTAGCCATGTTCATCACTTGGGATAATATCTTCTTCTAGCTGGTTTTCTTCTTTTATAAATAATAATAGCAGCTACTCCAAGAACTGAAGCTAATCCTATGTATGGAAGATATTTCATCCATTCCTGATCTCCACCATTTCCACCATCAGTATAACAATCAGTAGGACAACTTTGAATTGTTTCTCCTAGATGAGGTTCACAAATACCATTATAATTGCATTTCTTTGTTTGTTCTTTACAAGCAGCTTTTCCTTCTTTAATCTCACAACCATAATCACATTTTTGTATTTGCTCCCACTTAGTTCCATCAGTACATCTTTCTATATAATTTCCATTGCATCTAGTATCTCCAACAGTACATGTGATTATTGGCTTGGCTGTTACTGTAACAGTTTTAGAATCTTTGTTTTCTGGATTATTTTTATCATAAGCATGAACAGTACATGTAGCACTTGTTTCTTGAGCAACTCCAGCAGTTATTATAAGTGAAATTCTTCCTGTTTCTTGTGGGTAAAGTTGGATTGTTTGTGTTCCAGGTTTTGAGAATGGTGATGGACAATCAGCATAAACATCAAATGATCCTAGACCATTTCCAACATTCTTTAATTCAATATCAATAACTCCACTAGTTCCTGTAGTGAAAGGTAAGGATTGAGCAAATGTTATTTTTGGTATGCCAACTGGTATGTAAACTCCTAACCAATCTGCATTTACTTTCATTGATAATAGTGGGAATTGAATTATTTTGGAAAGTGTTAATTCAGCTCTCCCATTAGTTACTTGCCCATATGTTACAGCCTTTGATCCACCAGTACTTATCAAAGATTTTCCTGCTAAAGCATTTGATTCAAGAGAATTATAATTATTTGTACAAGAATCTGGAGTTTCAGAACCATATTCAACATACCTATCTGCACAATTTTCCATTCCTGAATCATGATAATTAAGATATGTTTGATATGTATTTTCATCTATGGTTTTCCAATAACCATTAACATAAGCAGCAGACACTCTATAATCAGCAGCTATAGGACATTGCTCTCCAGAAACTAAATTACCATTCCAGTAAATGTAAGCAATATTATTATCAAAAGTGACAGATCCTGGACCTGTAGAACTTATTGATTTCTCAAAGGTTTCTCCTTTGGCTGTAAGTTTAATTGTTGATTTGAAATCTAATTTAGGTGTTTCAAGAATCCCATGTGGAGATGATCCTGTTGTATAAAAACAAGTACACCATGTTTTTACACCTAAAGGATGTCTAGCAGCAGCCATGAAATATCCTGCTCTATTATAACAATTTGCAGTAAACCAATCTTTACAACCTGCTTCTCCTATAAGAGGATTATACCAAAGTTCAACAGTTTCATGGTTCATATGTCTTACAGGAGATCCATCAACTTTGATATTATAATTACATTTTTGTTCATCTATTTTTGTCTCTATTTTCAGATCATATTCTGCTTTGGCATTGTCTTGAGTATCTTTAATTGCATCAGCATCAATTATACCAACAGCATATCTACCCATACAGTTTTGAACTACTGTCAATAACCATGACTTTGTACCCAGTTTTGGATCATTGGAAACATAATCAACTGGTCCACTCAATGCAATATCATTGAATCCTGTACATGTATCAACTGCTGCAAACTGAAATTGAGGTAGAGAAATATTCTGGAAATAAACCAGAGCCATTACTGTTGTGAACAAAGCTATTGCTAAAATGATTCCTATGATGAGTTTTCCTGTTGTTTTCATCACACCACTTATATTAAATTATTATATCTTCCAGTATTTTAAGCTTATCTGTCTTTTGATTTATTTAATTATTAAATATCATACTATTGTTGGTAAAAATAATGATATGGTCAAGCAAATCAATGGAAGTATGATAAAGTAAATTAGAGCTTTAAATGTTGCACTAAATCTCTTAAATAATTTAATCCATCTTATGAATAGACCTAAAACAAGATACAAACCAATGAAAATTGTGATATGCATGAACATTATGTTGAGAGGTCCATAATTCAATTTAGGTCTGTAATAGTAATCAGTCATGCTATAGACAATGTTTAACCAAACTCCTTGAAAGTTTCCTGCTAACAATGAACTCACTATTGCTGCAAACCTAGTTGGATAATATACTTGAGTACCATTTGGAAGGTTAAATGGAAATTCTGGATAAGTTATATTTGTAATATTTATTACTGGGAATAATGGTGGAATAATACTATAGGTACAGTTTTGTACTATGGCTGGTTTATTTTTAGTAGTTCCACACCTATTCTTGTCTGTACAATTTCTATATTGAGTACTATTTGGGTAGCATTGAGACCAGACTGTACAAGACCAATCCTCTGTACATTCTCCACCACCCCCACCCCCACCATCTGATGGAGCAGATGTAGTTGTGAATTGGTGTCCTGTTGAGTTAGCACAATTTCCAGATGCATCACAAGAAGTTACATTATAGTAATAGGTAGTTTCTTCTGACATTCCAGTTAGAGTTATAGAGTGAGATGTTACCATAGAAGATGAATTTGAATATGTTGCTGAAGGTGTAATGACTAGGCTTGAATTTGAATTTTCATTTGTACTCCATGTTATAATAGCAGTTGAAGATGTTATACTCCCAGATTGGACATTTGATATTGTTGGTGCAGTTGTATCATTAACAGAAAAGTAATGTACTTCAAAACTTGCAGTATAGTTTTCATCACCATTAAATGATCCATTTATATAAAATGTTCCTGCTTGAGTTAAATTTGTGTAATTATATAATGGTGTAGTTCCAGATTGTTGAGAGAATCCAGTCATATTGCTGTTTAATTTGACTGTTTTCCCAGAGATATTTACATGCACAGTAAAGTTTGCTATTTGATATTGATTATAACTTTTATCTCCATCTGTCCCATTTAATAAAGTATTAGTTGAGGTAGGGGCTTTACTAATTATGAAATATTGGATAGATGTAGCATTACTATTACCAAATGAATCATTAGCAACAAACCTAAATTGATATGTTCCTGCTTTTAATGGTGTAGAATTATAGTAATAGTTGGGATAAGATCCTGACATTGAACTATTTTGCAAAGTAACTGAAAAGTTATTTTCTAGATAAGCATTTATTGATCCTAAATTATCATTCCAAGTTATACTGAAGTTAGAATATCCTGTAGATGTATAAGCTGTAACTAATTGTGTTTGATTATTAGAGTAAGTTGGTGGTACTGTATCTGATGTTGTGGTATAGCTGAATGGATTTTGACAAGAGGTTGAATTCCAGTTGTTAGAAGTATCATTGGCATAAGTACACCAAGCAATTGTTGCTCCTACTGTTGAATTGACAGTTTTGGTGACATTAGACCAATCTTCTGTAGGAGATCCTGACCAAACAACCCAGGTATTGTTTTGCCATCCAGTTGTTGCATAAGTTATATTAAGCTTAGCTCCATATTCATCTTCAACTGGTTCATATTCTTTACTCATAACATTGGTTTCATTTTCTGCTGCTTCTCCCAGTTCAGGAGATTTTACTATAAAACTTATATTATTATATCCATTTTCAACTGCTTTCTTAACAGGATCTGTAGCATCAATAATTTTATTTTGTGTTCCAAAATCATATATAGATGCAAAAAATGTTAAATTACATTGACTAGAATCATCAAATCCAGTTCCACATGGTTGATTATTCCATGTCAATACTTCTTCTGTCCATGTTTGATTATAAACATGGTGAAAAGTCCAATTCATACCTTCATGATAACCTAAAGCAGCTTTTCTGACAGTTAATTCAGCTTCAATAATATCATCTTTTGTAATACCACTTGGCAAACTCAAGTTGAATTTAAGATAGACTCTTGATGCACGCCCATCTACACTATCATTTATATGTAGATCTTCAATTGCTCCATAAGTAGTATCTGGTGTCCATTCAGCTGCCATAGTATCATCAAGGAGATCAATATCTGCTATATGTAAGTAAAGTTCTTCTTCAGTACTTGGGCAATTAGATCCATCCCATGTTCCATTGCAGAAACTGAAGATGTATCCTGATAATCCTTCTGCATCTTGCCACTTCAATCTATGTTCTATTGCTATTCCTGCTATTGTAGAGTTTGTAGAATTGTCTGAGTAAGTTGGATAATTTGCTGTTGGTGATGTAGTAACATAGCTGAATGGATTGACACAAGAAGTTCCATTCCAATTATTAGAAGTGTCATTGGCATAGACACACCATCTTATTGTACATTCTTCAGTTGAATTTATTCTTACAGTAAAATTGCTCCATGTTGCAGATCCAGATAAACTCATTGTAGATATATTTTGTAAAGATCCTGTACAATTATCAAAACTAAATATAGCATGACTTAGATCAGAATCATCTTGCCAATATAAGCTATGTTCTACATCTGTTCCTGCTATTGTAGAATTGGTTGAGTTGAGAGAGTAGGATGGTGGTGCTACTTCTGTTGTGGTATAGCTGAATGGATTTTGACAAGAGGTTGAATTCCAGTTGTTAGAAGTATCATTGGCATAGACACACCAGGCTATTTCTGCTCCTACCTGATCAATAATAGTTTTGGTGACATTGCTCCATGTCCCTGAGAATGATGCCCAGGTATCATTAGACCAGCCAGTTCCACCCATTTCAATATAATTATATAATACATTAAATGGTGATGCTGTTCCATTTATCCAGAAAAATTCAACTTTATTATTATCAAATTTATATTTTGCATTTGGTAATTTATTTCCATAATCATTGTCTGTAATATTCTGCATAGATTCCCAAGCAGTCCCATTGTATTTTATATAACCAATATCTTTGTTTGTATGAGATGTGTTATGTTCAAATAGTACGATAGGGTAATTTTCATTTGTTAATGATAATACTGGTTCACTATAAGCAACACCAGAAATATCAGGATCTATCTGATATTCTGGAGTCCATGTTGCCCCATAATCTGTAGAGTTTGCAAACCAAATAGAATAATCAGATTCATTCTGAGTAACTGCATAAACATTAGAGCCACTATAAGTTATACTTGCATGACCTAGCCCTGCATGTATAATAATTATTGGAGTTCCAAAATTTTCTCCTGAGTCTGTTGAATTAGAATAATAAAGTTCCCTATAAGGTAGTGTATAACAGTCAGCAGATAAATGAATTCTATCTTTTCCATCTGGAGCAGAACCCCAATCAACTACCATAGCTAGATGTCCAAACTGTTCACACCCTGAACCATCTGTGATATTCATTACTGTTTTAGGAGAACTCCATGTGATTCCCCCATCAGAGGAATTGATAAAACCTATTGAAGAAACAGCATCCCATTGAAAAACATAACTCATATAGGCAATACTTCCATTGACTTGTATGGGACACATCTTATATATACCTATGCTTTCTGATGATGGTAATGCAACATTTTTCGTGAATGTTGCACCATTATCGGATGAATTGAAAAAATAAATTTCCATTCCAGTATCATTTGTATGAGATATATAGATATTATTTCCATCACAACTAAGAGAAGGTTTTTTAATACCAATATAATCTGTATCTGTAATATTTTTTACACTCCATGTTGCTCCATCATCTGAAGAATTGGCATATGTAACTGTTTTCTGATCTTTGTATTGCCATACCATATGAATATTTCCTTGCCCATCCCTGCAAATATCCCTATAGTTTGCAAGTACTGCTATTTGTTCTTGAGTTATACCAGCTTCAGTTGGTGTACCAAGAGTATCACCACCCAAACAATCAGATCCATTCCAAGTTCCATTGCAGAATTGAAATGTATACCCTGATAAGCCACTTTCATCAGTCCAATTCAAGGAATGCAAGATAGGAGTTCCTGCTATTGTAGAATTGGT